>Ga0307373_10012345_pt1 | contig 12153 bp, 13 predicted proteins | sample OX2MG_FD_202534 | JGI IMG/M metagenome (GOLD analysis project Ga0307373, IMG submission 202534) | Soil microbial communities from Risofladan, Vaasa, Finland - OX-2 | ecosystem: Environmental > Terrestrial > Soil > Coastal area > Acid sulfate soil | place: Finland: Risofladan, Vaasa | collected...
GCGGAGGGATCGATGCCGATGACCGCCGCCCCGAGCCGCGCCATCTCCTCGGCCATCAGGCCGCCACCACAGCCCACATCGACCGCGACCTTGCCGGCGGGGTCGATGCCCTGGGCGGCGAGCACCCTGGTGAAGTACTCCACTCGCGGGGGGTTCAGCGAGGTGCGGATGGCGTGCAGCGGCTGGTGCTCGTCCCACCAGATGTCGCCGGGGGCGTTGTAGATCTCGTTGTCGACGGCCATGACTGGCTCCTATCCGCCCTGATCGGGCACCTGATCGGCAGGCCGGGGCGGCACCTGCGCCCGGCTGAAGAGTCCTTTGGCCTCGCCGAGCAGGCGCAGCAGCTCCTGCCGGTCCGGCTCGGGCATGGCGGACAGCCATTGCGCTTCGAGCGCGTGCAGGCGCCGCAGGATGTCCTGGCAGACCTCGCGGCCCGTCTCGGTGACGGCCACCAGCACCGACCTGCGGTTCGTGGGATGGGGAGAGCGCCGCACCAGTGCGCGCCGCTCCAGGGCATCGAGCACCGAGGTGACGGTGGTCTTGCCCACGAACGTCCGCTCGGCGATGGCGGTCGGGGTGAGTGGGCCGTCCGCACCGGTGACGACGGCCAGCACGTTGAAGCCCTTGAGCACCAGCCCGTACTGCGCGAGCAGTTCCTCGACCCGGTTGATCGTGACGGTGCCGGCCAGGGTCAGGTTGAGCGTGACCTCGGTGGCGGACGCGTCGGCGCCCGGGAACTCCTGGCCGAATTGCGCGTGCACGCGGACCGGCTCGGATGAGGGATCCCTCTTCGCCCGGAGCGTGCTCACGACGGCAGGCCTTATCATCCGACACTGGACTGTCCTTATTCGGACTATACGGTATCCTCATAACGAGATCCAGGGGCCGGTCACCCGCGCCGGCCGCAGCGCCATGGGCCGCCCCAGCCGGCCTGGCGCTCGCCTGGCACCGTGACCGTGTCCGGTTGTGCGCCCGGCCACGGCTTGGCATGATCGCGCACACGATCACGGGCCGCGCCGCATCAGGCCGGCATGACCGGACCGGCGCCCCCATCCGACCGGAGGACCAGTGCCCATCAGCGACGAGACGATCGGTGACTTCCTGGGGCGGCTCGCCGCGCGGGTACCGGCACCAGGCGGTGGCGCGGCCGCGGCCCTGCATGCCGCGCAGGCGGCGGCGCTGCTGGGCATGGTCGCCCGTTACACCACCGGCGAGCAGTACGCCCAGCACGGTGCGGCGATCGGCCGCATCATCACCGAGGTCGACGAGCTGCGCGGGCTGGCGCTGCGGCTCGCGGACGCCGATGCGGACGCCTTCGCCGGCGTGAGTGCCGCATTCGGGATGCCCCGATCCAGCGACGAGGAGAAGAGCGCACGGTCGGCGGCGATCTCCCGCGCGCTGATCCAGGCGGCCTGGCCACCGGCGCAGGTCATCAGTGTGGCGGGCATGGTGGTAGACCTTGCCGAGGCGCTGGCGGCGATCGGGAACCGCAATGTCATCGCTGACGTCGCGGCGGCTGCCGAGGCCGCCCGCGCCGCGGTAGCCATGGCACGGGTGAACATCGAGATCAACCTCGCGGCCATCTCCGACGAGCAGGCCGGCCTGGAGATGATCGCCGAGGAGGGCAAGGCCGACGCCATCATCGCCCGCGCCGAAAAGGTCACCGCCTCGGTCCGCGAGCTGATCCGGGCCTGAGCTACTCCGGGTCGGAGATGTCCGCCACGGTTGCCATCAGCACATCGAGGACGTCGTCAGCCTGAGCCGCCAGGGCCAGGCCGTGCTCACCGGCGCCGAGTGTGATCTCGTGGCCGCGCATGCGCTCGTCCGCGATGACCGGCCAGCTGACCGCCGCGCCGAATGGCGTGATCGTCCCGCGTTCGTAGCCGGTTGCCTGCTTCGCCACCTCAGCGTCCGGCATCGACAGCCGGCTGACCCCGAGCAGTGCCCGCAGCTTCGGCCAGGAGATCGCCCGGTCGCCCGGCACGAGCACGAACAGGAAGTCCTGGTCACCGCGCCGGACCACCAGCGTCTTGACCACTGCGGCCGGGGGCACCCCGCGTGCCTGCGCGGCCTCGGCGAGGCTGCGCACCGGGCCGTGCCTGATCACCCGGTGGGCGAGGCCGGCCGCCTCGGCGGCGACCAGGGCGGGAGTGGTCACGGTCCAGTATCCCGGCCTGGATCGGTACAGTGCCATCGACCGTCCGGAACGGGAGTCGCTATGTGCGTCGATCTCAGCCCACCCGCCCAGATCCCGGCCGTGCTGCACGAGGCCGGCCCGGTGGAGCGGATCGACCTGGAGCCGGTGGACTCGGTCGAGTTCACCACCCTGATCGACAACGTCACCGACATCTTCATGCCCGACCAGGGCCCTGCCCGGCGCCCGGGGCTGGCGGTGCGCACGTACCGGCCAAGCCCGCTGATGGCAGGCGGGCAGGCGCTGGACGCCCTCGCCGCCGAGCACGGGTTCTCCATGCTGGTCACCGTGCACAAGGGCGCCAGCACCCACCGGGTGCTGTTCGACGCCGGCCCCACCCCGGACGGGATGGTGGAGAACATGCGGCGGCTGGACATCGATCCGGGCTCCATCGAGGCTGTCGTGTGCAGCCACGGCCATTACGACCACACCACCGGTCTGGATGGCCTGATCAGGGCGGTGCGCCGGGCGAACATGCCGGTGCTGATCCACCCGCACTTCTGGCGCCGGCGCCGCGCGCTGCTGCCGGGCATCGAGCCGGTGGAGATCCCGAGCGTCAGCCGCCGCGCCCTGGAGGACGCCGGTTTCGACGTGCTGGAGGCCGCCCAGCCGAGCTTCGTGCTGGGCGGCTCGGTGCTCGTCACGGGCGAGGTGCCCCGGGTCACGGGCTACGAGCCCGGATTCCCGCCACAGCAGGCCTGGCTGAACGACCGCTGGGAGCCCGACCCGCTGGTCCTGGACGACCAGGCCATCATCATCAACGTGGCCGGCAAGGGGCTGGTCGTGCTGACCGGCTGCGGCCACGCCGGCATCGTCAACATCTGCCGCTACGCCCGCCGGCTCACCGGCGACCTGCCCCTGTACGCGGCGCTGGGCGGCTTCCACCTCAACGGCCCCCTGTTCGAGCCGCTTATCCCCCGCGTGCTCGACGACCTGCACGCGATGAGCCCGCAGGTGCTGGTGCCCGCGCACTGCACCGGCTGGCGCGCCCAGCACGCGATGGCGCGCAGCTTCGGTGAGGCATTCATCCCCAACGCCGTCGGCAGCCGCTTCCTGCTCTGACCTGCCCACCGCGCACCCGGGCAGGCTCAGGGCTCGGGGGTGCCCTGGTGGAAGAAGAGCCGCCAGCCGGCCTCGTCCTGGCGCCACACCGAACTGCGCAGGCTGCGCCCGCCGGGGCGCGCTATCCGGTAGGTGAGCAGCACGACGTCGGGCGCCAGCCGCACGGCCATCATGTCCGTGACCGGCGACCCGGTCCCGGGGTCGGCTGTCACCGCTGGCACGATCGATGCTTTGTCCCACACCCGGCCCGAGGCGCCGAACTCGCTGAAGTCCTCGTGCAGCAATGACCTGATCGCTTCGGCGGAGGCCCGCACCCGCGGATCCAGCAGCTGTATCTCGTTGCTGATCACGACATCGCAGGCGCCGTCGTCACTGTCGGACTCCATATCCGGCCCCTTTCTCCATCAGTCGTCAGTGGATGTGCAGGCATCGGTCAGCAGGTGGTCTCTGCCCGGCTCCGCCCATCGTCACCATCGCCGCTGGCGTTGGCAGTAGGCGAAAGACCCCTGCCGCCCGCGATTGGTCCCGGAGCGGCGGGTCCGCGTGACGCGCTGCGGTCTGCGTGACATGCGGCGGCACGCGTGGCGGTGCGGCCGGACGCCGGGTCAGCTGCGCCAGAAGTCGGCCGGGTCGCGGCCGGGCCCGAAGCCCGCCGCTTCGGCCACCGCCATCGCGTCCCGGAACTTGTCACCCACCCGCGAGGACGCATGTGCATCGCTGCCGAACGAGACAGCGGTGCCACCCTCGTCCCGCCACCACCCGAGCAGGGCGATAGACGCCAGCGGGCTGTAGGTGTTGATCTCCAGCACCCGGCCCGAGGTGGCCAGTGCCCGCAGCACCGCCCGGTACTCCTCTTCGAAATCGCTCTCCGTGTAGGACCCGGCGTTCGCCGGCCAGTGCCGGCGCGGGTAGTCCAGGTGCGCCAGGATCGAGAACGCACTGCTGCCCTCGATCAGCGTGACCAGTTCGGCGAAGTACCGGCGCATCAGCTCCGCCGGGGGCAGGACCCGCAGCAGGGACGAGGCGTTGACCATCCGGCCCTCCCAGGCCAGCGCGTGCAGGGATCCGAGCACCCGGTCGAAGGAGCCGGCCGCCAGCACGGCGCCGATACTGCCCGCGAACAGGTGCGGCTCCCCCGCCTCCAGCCCGGACAGGATGCGCAGCGACGGGAAGCGGTCCCGGCACTCCTCGATGCTGGCCAGGTAGCCGGTGACGTCGAAGGGCTTGATCGCGTCCCACCAGCCGGGCTTGGCCCCTGTGGCGGCGATCGCGTCGCCGGGGCCGTAGTCGGTGAAGTCCAGGTGCTCGGTGAAGGCGATCGCCGGGATACCGAGGTCCGCCGCTGCCTGGCACTCGTCGACCATGGATGCGTGCCCGAACGTGTCATACGACCACTGGGAGTGCACGTGGTTGTCAGCTGGCAGCACCCAGCGAGTATGTCAGCGCGCACACTGCCGGCCGACCCGGGCCTCCCGGTCCGCGAACCCGGCCGAGCGCCTAGCCGTCCGTCTATTCGATCGGGGACTGTTCTATCTCCTTGAGTCCGGCGATCAGGTCGCGTCCGCGATCGAAGCCGCGCGCTGAGATCAGCCGCACCGCGTCGCGCGCAACGCGGTAGTCGTCCGATGTCGCGACCGCTCGCAGCGCACGCAGATCCACCAGGTCCTGGGGCCGTTCCTGGTCATCCCGGGCAAGCACCTTGAGGGCCATCAGGTGCCCGGCGGTGGCAATCGGAAGACTAAGCCCGGGCACGATCTCGGTGACCTCCGCTGCCCGTACGATCTCCGGCTCGATCCCCGAACTCGCGAACAGCAGATCGACAACAACATCGCCTCCGCTCAGCGGCGAAGCGAGCCGCACAGTCGCGAGCCGCCCTGTCTCCTCCTGCTCGACCGACGCCAGGACCCGGTACCGATCCGCCAGCAGCGACCGCACGAGTCCTTCGCCGTCGGAGTCGTCATCGACGATCACAGCAGCGTCAATGTCACGGGTAAACCGAGGTTCCGCCCGCGCCGACACCGCAAATCCGCCAACCAGCGCCCAGCTACGACCGTACCGTCCAAGATCAGCCGCGATCTGCCGCAGAGCGGCCTCAAGGATGTTCACCCGAATCTGCGAGACGGCCGCCCGGCAGCGTCACCACCCGGTGCCCCCGGCCTCGCCGTCCGCCACTCCCGGAGCAGCCGAGAGATCTGCTCGTCGGTGGCACCCGGATGGCGGCGGCGCAGCCCGGAACGCGCCATCTGCTCACCGAACTCATACATGTCCAGAGCAAGCCTCAACCGCTGTGCAACCCGTGCGTCGGTCACAATACGATTCTAGGCGCTCCCAACGGGCCGACCTGGTGCCGACACAGCTGACTCTGATAGCCAGCCCGTCATCGCAGGTTGTACATCAATCGGGCCAAATGGTTCGCATGACGCCGAACCCGAAACCTGCATACGTGCAGGTCATAGCCGTGGTGGGGCCGGTGGGACTCGAACCCACACTGTCAGGATCCTAAATCCTGCGCCTCCTGCCGTTGGGCTACGGCCCCGGAGGACAACCGCGCGGCGTGGTGCGGTCAGAGGCCCAGGTCGCTGCGTAGCCGGGCGACATGACCGGTGGCCTTCACGTTGTAGTAGGCCCTCGTCACGGTCCCGTCGGGGCCGATCACGAAGGTGGACCTGATCACGCCCACCGTGGCCTTCCCGTACAGCATCTTCTCCCCGTACGCGCCGTAGGCCTCAAGGGCCTGGTGGTCGGGGTCGGACAGCAGCGGGAAGGTCAGCTGGTCCCGCTCGCGGAACCTGGCCAGCTTGGCCGGCGTGTCAGGGGAGATCCCGAGTACCGTGACCCCGGCCGCGGCGAGCGCGCTCAGGCTGTCCCGGAAGTCGCAGGCCTGCTTGGTGCAGCCAGGAGTCATCGCCGCCGGGTAGAAGTAGACGATCACCTGCTGCCCGCGCAGGGCCGACAGGCTCACCGGCTTGCCGTCGGCGTCGGGCAAGGTGAAGTCCGGCGCCTTGTCGCCAGCTGCCAGCCTGTGCTCGCTCACGCGCGCTCCCTTCGCCCAGGCTCCTACCGTACGGCGACTACCGTACCGGCCGCGCCGGGCGCCGGGGCGAATCCGCCGGCCTGGCCAGGCTCACTCCCTCGCTGCGGAAGCTGGCGGGCCCGGCCGTGTCGGCCGCCAGCATCACCGGCGCCCTGTAGGTCCCCGGCGTAGGTCCCCGGCCGGGCGGACTAGCTTCCCAGCAGTGCCGCGATCACCGGGGCGAGCGCACGCAGCGCCCGGCCCCGGTGGCTGATCTGGTCCTTGTCGTCAGCGCTCATCTGCGCGGTGGTCAGCTCCGACCCCTCCGGCACGAAGATGGGGTCGTACCCGAAGCCGTTGCTGCCGCGCGGTGCGTCGGCAAGCGAGCCGTGCACGGTGCCCTCGGCGACGTGCTCGGCTCCCGAGGGCAGCACCAGGGCAGCCGCACAGGCGAAGTGCGCGCCCCGCTGCCCGGCCGGCACGTCGCTGATCTGGCCGAGTACCAGGCGCAGGTTCGCCGCGTCGTCCCCGTGCGGGCCGGACCAGCGGGCCGACAGCACACCGGGCATCCCGTTCAGCGCGTCCACGCACAGCCCGGAGTCGTCGGCGACCGCGGGCAGGCCCGTGAACGCCGCCACGGCCCGGGCTTTGAGCAGCGCGTTGTCGGCGAAGGTGCGGCCTGTCTCGGCCACCTCCGGCATGTCCGGGGCCTCGTCGAGGTCGGTCACCGCCACGTTCACCCGGGCGGCGGCCAGGATCCGGCGCAGCTCGGCTAGCTTGTCCGGGTTCCGCGTCGCCAGCATGATCCTGGCAGCGGCTGGCCCCGTCATCGGCCCAGTGCCTCCCGCTGGAGCCGGGTGAGGTCGGCGCAGCCTGCCACGCCCAGCGTCAGCAACTGATCAAGAAGATCGCGGCCGAACGGCTCACGTTCGGCTGTCCCCTGTATCTCCACGAAGCTGCCGTCGCCGGTGCACACCACGTTCATATCGGTCTGGGCGGCGGCATCTTCCTCGTAACACAGGTCCAGCCGCGGCTCGCCGTCCACGATGCCGACGCTGACCGCGGCCACCGAGGTGACCAGCGGGTCGCCCTTGCACCGCTTGCGGTCCTGCAGCCAGCCGATCGCGTCGGCCAGGGCGACATAGCCGCCGGTGATCGCGGCGGTCCGGGTGCCACCGTCGGCCTGCAGCACGTCACAGTCGACGATGATCGTGTTCTCGCCCAGCGCCTTGGCGTCCACGCAGCCGCGCAGCGCCCGGCCGACGAGCCGGGAGATCTCCTGCGTGCGGCCGCCCAGGCGTCCCTTCACCGACTCGCGGTCGCCGCGGGTGTTGGTCGCCCGCGGCAGCATGGCGTACTCGGCGGTGACCCAGCCCAGCCCGCTCCCCCGCCGCCACCTCGGCACCTCCTCGGTGGCACTGGCGGCGCACAGCACGCGGGTGGCGCCGAACTCGACCAGCACCGATCCCTCCGCATGGGCCAGCCAGCCGCGGGTCATCTTTATCTCGCGCAGCTGATCGGGGCTGCGCCCATCGGGTCGGGACATGCGGAAAGCCTAGTGGCAACCCCGCCTGCTGGGGCCGGTCACCGCGGCGCAGCCTGCCCGCCGGCCCAGGACGTGCCTTAGCTGGCGGCCCGGTCGGGTGCGCCGGCCGCGATCCACTCGTAGACCCGGCCGATCCCCTCGGGCAGCGGCACCTGCGGCTGCCACCCGAGCTCCTCACCGGCGCGGTCCACCGCGACCGCGCTGCGCGCGAGCTCGCCGGTGCGGGCGTCGGCGAACACCGGCGACAGCGGGTGGCCCGCCAGCCCGCCGATGATCTCCACCAGCTCCAGCACGGTGATCTCCGCCCCGGCCCCGATGTTCCAGGTACCGGGCCGCCCCCGGTCCGCGGCGGCCAGAAAGGCGCTCACGACGTCGCCCACGTACACATAGTCACGGGTCTGCGCACCGTCCCCGTAGATGGCCGGCCGGTCGCCTGCCAGCGCCGCGGCGCAGAAGATGGTGATGACGCCCGCTTCACCGGCCGGATCCTGCCGGGGCCCGTAGACGTTGGCGAGCCGCAGCACCGAATGCGAGGTGCCGTGCAGGCGGTTGTACAGGCCGATGTAGCACTCCGCGCAATATTTCGCGATCCCGTACGGCGACTCGGGCAACGGCAGCACGTCTTCCCGGGACGGGATCGGGGCGTCCCGGCCGTACAGCGCGCCACCCGAGGAGGCGAACAGCACCCGCGCCCCCACCGCCCGCGCCGCCTCCAGGACGTTCACCGTCCCGACCACGTTGACCTGCGCGTCATCGGCCGGGCTGTCCACCGATGCCCGCACGTCGATCTGCGCCGCCAGATGGCAGATCAGCTCGGCGCCCGACCCCTTCACCATCGCAGCCAGCGCCGCAGAGTCGGTCACGCTCACCTTCTGCAGCGCCACCTGCGGGTCGAGCCGCCCCACCCGCCCCGACGACAGGTCGTCAACCACCACGACCTCATCGCCCCTGGCCACAAGGGCGTCAGCGAGATGAGACCCGATAAAGCCCGCGCCACCTGTCACCAGAACCCGCATAGCCACCGATCCTAGTCGCCGTCACTGCACCGCCACCGTGCCGCCACCGTGCCGCCACCGGCCGTTCGCGGCCGCGGCCGCCCCCGGCTAGTCGCCGCCGGCGACGCCGCGCACCGCTGCGCGGGTGCGCCGCACCACCGCCCATCCCTTGGTCAGGGACCGGTCCTTGGCGAAGATCACCGGCACGTGCCGGGACCGGATCAGCTGGTCGAACGTGCCCGGCTTGGTGGACCGCCGGACGGTCAGCCGGGGCAGGGCGAACATGTCCCGGCCGGGCCCGGCGACCGCGTTGCCGACCGCGCAGGCGTGCTGGTAACCGGCCGCCCGCGCGGCCTGCCTGACGCGTGCGCTGGAGTAGCCGAACGGGTAGGCCAGCGCGGGAACCGGGGCACCGAGCCGGTCCTCCAGCAGGGCTTTGCTGTCGCGCAGCTCACGCTCCAGCTGGCCGCTCCGCAGCTGGTCGAGCTCGGGGTGGGTGTGGCTGTGCGCGCCGATCTCCACGCCGGCCGCGGCCGATTCGAGCACCTGCCCCCAGGCCAGCATCCTGGCCGGCCGGGGGGTCGCGGACCGGCCGGCGTCCTCGACCCAGCCGGTGGTCACGAAGACGGTGGCGGTGAAGCCGTACTGCTGCAGCAGCGGCAGCGCGCACTCGTGGAAGTCGGCGAACCCGTCGTCGAAGGTGAGCACGACGGGCCGCTCCGGCAGGCTGCCCCGGCCCGCCAGCGCGGCGGCCAGCGCGGACATGGTGATCGCGGTGCGCCCGTCCGCCTGCAGCTGGGCGAGCTGGGCGGCGAACGCCACGGGCGGCACGGCCAGCCGGCTCGCCGTCGCCGGCCGGTCGGCCACCTCGTGGTACATGAGGATGGGCACGGCCGTGCCAGGTGCGCTCACCGCGCCCTGCCCGGTGCCAGCCCGGGACTGGGCGGGGTGGCGGAAACGGCCTGCTGCCAGGACCGGCGCCGCAGCGATGTGGTCAGGTAGCCGGTGGCGGCTGCGGCCAGGCCCACCACGATCGCGGCGGCCCGGCCCAGGCCCGCCGGGCGGCCGCGGACGGCGTCGGCCAGCCCCCTGGCGACGCCCAGCGGCAGCGTGCGGGTGGTGTACCGGCGCTCGGCGGACAGGCCGTCGCCGGCCCCGACCATCGACGCGACGACCGCCTTGGAGATGCCCTCGGCGTAGCAGCGGGCGCGGAAGTAGGAGAACCGGCAGCGGGCTGGGGGGACCAGATGCCAGATCATGGCGCGGTTGTCGAACAGCAGCACCGAGTCCGGGGAGTGCTGGCGCAGCCGGATGCACAGCTCGGTCTCCTCGCAGCCGAGGGGGCGCTTGCTGGCGGAGCGGCCGATCCCGCTCCGGAACCCGCCGACGGCGTCGAACACCTCGCGGCGGAACGAGGCGTTCCCGCCGTGCAGGTTGCGGACCGGCGCCCGGGTGGCCGGCATGCCGAGGTAGCTGCACCCGACGACCCAGGCGAACTCCTCCGGGAACCACGATGGCCGGCGTGCCAGCCAGCGCGGCAGGGTCAGCCCGCCCACCCCGGCGACCGCCGGGTCGTCATAGGCACTGGCGAAGAACTCCAGCCATCGCGGATCGGCGACGGCGTCGTCGTCCAGGAATGCCACGATGTCACCGCGGGCCAGCGCGATCCCGGTGTTCCGCCCGCCGGACAGCCCCTGTTCCTCGCGGTTCCCGGTGACCACCACTCCGGGCAGCGCGGCGGCGAGCCGCGCCTGCAGGCCGGGATTGTGGTCGACGACGACGATGACCTCCTGGGCGGGGAGTGCCTGGTCGTGCACCGAGGCCACCGCGGCGAGGGTGGCGTCCCACCGCTCGTCGAGGTGGGCACAGATCACCACCGAGATGCTGGTCACCGCGGCGCCCCCCGATCCTGCCGGTACTTCACCATTGCGCCCTCCTCAGGAGCGAGCTGCCAAGCGCCATCGTGCGGCCGGGAACCGAGGCCAGGCCGTTCGCGCGCAGGTCGAGAATCGCGAGCACGGCCCTGGTGCGCGGGCCGGCCTCAGGGGGCCGGCAGGCTGGGCACCGCCCGGGCGGGTGCCCGAGCAGGTCGGCGCACGCCTGCGCCAGGCCGGCCTGGTAGGCGCCCCTGGTCTGCCGGATCCCGGAGCCGCCGGCCCCCAGCTGGGCGTTGCGCGGTGCCCTGGCCAGCGCGGCGCTGGCCAGCATCGGGAGATCGGGCGCGGTGTCGCCCACGGCCAGCGCGCAGGCCGGTGAGCCGGGCAGCAGGGCGGCCAGGGCACGCAGCCCGGTGCCCTTGTCCACCCCGGCCACGGTGATGTCGGTCTGGCCCTGGCCGTGGATCACCCGCACGTCCGGGCCGTTCAGCACGGTGATGCCCGCGAGCAGGCTGGCCGGGACCGGGCCAGCGCCGGCCCTGGCCCGCACCGCGTAGGCATACCGCGGGTCCACCTCGACGCCGGGCAGGTCGGCCAGCTCCTGGCGGAGGCGTTCCAGCAGCGCACGCGCGCCGGGTGGGCGCAGGTCGGTGGGCTGGCCGCCGTGGACGAGCGCGCACCCGTATTCGGCGACGCCACCTGCCAGGCCGAAAGCGGCGCACCGGTCGCTGACATCGGCCACCGACCGCCCGGTGGCCAGCACCGGCCGGTAACCGTGGGCGATCAGCGCCCGCAGCGCCAGCGCCCCGGTGGGCGAGGTGGCCGGGTAGCCCAGCCGGTCGCACTCGAGCACCCCGTCCAGGTCGATCGCGCACAGCGGGCCGCTGGCGGGCGGCAGGTCACGCAGGTACGCCTCGGCGAGATAGTCGTGGACGGCGGCGGCCGACCGCCGCCGGATCCGGTTGCGGTCCAGGTCGCCGGCGTAGCCGAGCCGCCACAGCTGGGCCAGCCGGTACAGCAGCCAGCGCTCGCCGTCGACCGGCTGCCCGCTGACCTGCTGGTAGGCCTCCCGCAGCCGCACCGCGAACCCGGGCGCGGGCGGATCGGCTGCGGCCCCGGCGAGGTCGCAGACGGGGTCGTAGCAGGCGAGGTCGAGGTGGCCGAACGCGCGCTGGTAGAAGTCGACCTTGCGGAGCTGGCCGTCTGCAGCCGGGTCGGGCAGCCAGTGCCGCGCATCGGTCTTGCCGTCGGCCACCACCGGGTGATCGTGGGCGAGCAGCCGCCGCACGAGCCGGTCGAGAAGCAGCGGCCTGGCCGGCACGGCGAGCGGCCCGAACTGGCCGGACAGCAGCCGGGCGGCCACCTCCCAGACCGGGTCACGGCCGCCCATCCGGTCCACCGTCGCGGTGGGCGCGGGCAGCGCCAGGCTGCGGGCGGCAACGTAGGCGGCCACCGTGCCAGCCAGT
>Ga0307373_10012346_pt1 | contig 12153 bp, 11 predicted proteins | sample OX2MG_FD_202534 | JGI IMG/M metagenome (GOLD analysis project Ga0307373, IMG submission 202534) | Soil microbial communities from Risofladan, Vaasa, Finland - OX-2 | ecosystem: Environmental > Terrestrial > Soil > Coastal area > Acid sulfate soil | place: Finland: Risofladan, Vaasa | collected...
CGCCAGGCCCGAGCGGCCCCAGGCCAAGACTCGCGATTCCTGCTGATGTTGTGGTCGCTGAGACCGAGGACCCTGACACGGCGACATTGGCACCGCTCAACGCAGCCCCGTAGATGTCGGTGACCGTGATCGCGGCGGTGCGCTCGGGCAGGACGACCTCCGACCACGTCTTTACATAAGGCGCCGGCGTGAGCGAGCCGGGAATCGTGAAGCGCGGCGCGCTCGGTCCCAAAAGGGCGATCTGTCGGCCTTGGCTGCAGTCACAAAAGCTGGCCTCAAACGAATACCTGGCGGCCGCGTGGGGCTGGGCGGTCACCAAGATGGTCTTGGTTGCACCGGCCTGGAGCGCGCCGCACAACAGGACGCCTTCGGGCCCTGTCTGCCGGCAGTCCGCATTGGTGCTGAGGATGCTGTGCTGCGCTATCCAACTGTCCCCGCCATTCAGGCGCAGGCCGAGGTCGCCGATCGCGGGGCCCATGTTTTTGATTTCGAATGTCCAGGTGTCGGGATGTAAAGCCACGGGCTGAAGCGGAGCGGTGAGCTTGACCTCAACTCGCTGCGCCGGAAACAAGACGATCGCGCCAGCCGACGCACCGAGCGCGAGCAGCACCACCGCAAGTAAGGAAACTAGAGTCCAACGGAGCTTCAAGCCACTGCCACCAAGATCAATTCAACACGAGTTGCCTTGGGGAATCCCCTGTCGGCGTGCTTCACACCGCGGAAGAACGCTCATCGCATCGCTTCGCCCGGCCCACCGAGGCGATTCACGAAATTCGGCCAGAACCTGCGCTCATGAGTCCATGATCGCCCCAGCACCGGCCCTGCCGTTTGCCTTCGGCTCAGGCCGGCTTAGGCGGCAGCCCGTTCAGGATCAGCTCGTTCAGCTCGTCTTGACCGATGCCGACCAATTGGATGGCTGCGATCTGCTGGGCGTTCAGCCCGCCATCCTTGAGACGCCGGATCTCCTCGGGGAAGAGCTTGTCAGCTTTGTGCGCAGGTGCCGGACGCCCGCGAGGCACGAAGTAGTCGCCTGGCTGCGGGGGGCGGCGGTGGTATCGAAATCCCGCCACCTCGAGCCGGCGCTGAATCTGGGCGACCACTTTGCGGGCTCGCCGCCGGTACCTCTCCAGCAGGACAGCCGGCGGGGTCCGCTCCGTTGCGTCCTGCAGCCGGTCGAGCACCGTGACGGTTTGTTGCGCGCTCAGCCGTCGGACTTGACGGGCCGAGATGCCGATCATGTCTGAGATCTCCACCGAGCTCAGGCCGGCGATCCGCAGTCGCTTGACGGTGAGCAGACGGTGGAGGAAAGGATTCAGCGCCGGGTCACGCTTGACCTGGGCGATCAGGGACAGCTCGTAGCGGCTGGCCCCTTCGTCGTCTGTCATCACCTCCAGCACCGTCCACGTCCAGTCGAGCGCTTCCAATGGATACGATCGCCGGTCTGAGCGCCTCGGTGGACTGAGCGCGGCGACCGCCTCCCGGCTCACGTAGTAGGTGCCGTGGGGGCCGCGGAGGGCGGCGAGCTGGCCACGCCTGATGCGCAGGCGAAGGGTCTCGACGTGGTAACCCAGGAGTTTGGCTGCCTCGGACAGCTTGACCATGCCCTTGTCGGTTTCGGGCTTCCGACCCATGGACCTGATCGTCTCACGCCAGATTCCAGGTGGGCGGACATCAGTGTCGTAGTCCGTTTCCTATGCAGGGAGTTCGCCCCGGCCGGACGCGGCTTTGGCGCCGCGCCCGATCAGGCCATCACGAAAAAGGAGGCCGGATGGGCAGGAAAGCACGCAGCGTCGTACGGACGTACAAGCACCAAGTTGCGGTCAGTTTCACCGACGAGCTCTATGGCGCGCTGGCGGAGTTTGCCAGCAAATCGGACCTGCCGCTCAACTTCAGCATCCGCGAGCTGGTCGAGCGTGGGCTCGAGGCCGATGCGCGCCGGCTGACGGGTCAGGAGGACGGATCGCTGCTGCGGCAGCTCAAGACACTGGGCCACAGCGCGCTGGCCAGCCTGATCGCGATCGAGCAGAACCAGAAGCTCTTGATCGCGATGCTGCCCGACGGGGCCGATCGAGCCGAGGAGCTGTGGGAGGAAGCCGCCAGCGCCGCCCGCAATCGCCTGATCCGGATCGATGAGGCTTTCGCGGAGGAAACGGCTTGAGGAGCGGTCGCGCCGTCCTGTGGGTGACGCGGATGAACGCGGGCGCCGACGCCGGCAATGCCCTTCGCGAATTCCTCCGCTACCTCCACTATCGCGACCACGTTCAGCGGGGTGAGGAAGGCCGAGGCCTGGCTGGCTTGGTGCGCTATGTCGCCCATCGGGACGAGGCCGCCCCGCAAGGCAGGTTGTTCACCAAAGATCGCAGCATCGGAGATTCGGAACGGCACGCGCTGGTCGCGTACGTTAGGCGTTCGCTAGTGGGAGTTCCGCCCCACTTGTTAGATGGGAAAAGGCTTCCGGCGGCCTACCGGCTCGTCTTCTCACCCGAAGACGCCCGGGGCCTTGACCTCAGGTGGCTGACCACCCAGATCATGCGGCAGCTGGAGCGGGACGCCGGGGATCTTCCCCCGTGGATCGCCGCCGAGCACCGCAACACCACGCATCCACACGTCCACGTCGCGCTGGCTGCGCACCGCGAAATTGCGCCTGGCCAGTTCCGTGCCCTGGTAATCAACCGGCCGCGCCTGGCCCGGATGAAAGCCACCATGAGCCGCGAGATCGCGCGCCAGCGCCAGGACCCGCAACGAATCCTTTCGCGCGAGCCGGACATCTCGGAGCCCCAGAGCCGCCCATTGGCTCGCGGGCGAGCGAGGCTGGCGCTAAGTCCCCGCATGAGCTGGGCCCGGCACGACCCCCTGCGCTGGCGTAGTCCTCGGGCGAGGCCCCGCCGAACCAGGGGTCTCGGTTGGTATCCGATGCAGCGGGCATTCGCCCGCCTGGCTGCCTACTACCGCAAAGAGATGGAGCGCGAGGAGCGAGAGGCCCTGCGCCGGTGGCGGCTTTCCGGCCGCGACCGTTACGAGGAACACGAAAGGGAGGACTACGTATGAGAAGTAGTTCGGCAAGTGGCGGAATGGACCTGCTGGTCTGGATCGGGCTCGCCGCCATCGCCGCCGCCGCGGTGGCGGGCAGCGTCCTCTACGTGGGACTGCTGGGCACCCTGTTGATCGAGCACGGCCTTGCCGGTGTGGCCGGCGCACCCAACTTCTTGGACGGGGCCGCCACCCTGGTCCGCGGCATCCTCAGCGACTCGGCCCACCCCTGGCACCTCTACCGCGGCCATTACGGCGACATCAATCCGGCGCTCTTCTGGACCATCTCATCGGCCCTGTTCCTGGGCGCATTGACGGTCGGCCTGGGTGTCTATGCGTACCTCACGGCGCCAGACCGGGCGCTCTTTCGCAGCGCCGCATCCGCCAGCCACGGTGACAGCCGCTGGGCCAATCGCTGGGACCGCCGCGCCCTCGGCCGGCGGGCTCGAGCCTCGTCTTTGAAGCCGGACGGAATCGTGCTGGGCTGGCTCGGCAGGCGCGTGCTCCAATCACCGGCCGAGGACAATGCGCTCGTCTTCGGCGTCCAGCGCTCGGGCAAGACCTCTACTGTCGTGGTGCCCACCCTTTTGGGCTGGCGAGGCGCTGCCGTGGCGACATCGACCAAAGAAGAGCTGGTTCGTCTGACAGGGCCCTATCGGGCCAGGCTGGGACCGGTCTGGGTCTTCGCCCCGGTCGATCGAGATACCACTTGGATCACAGATCTCGGTTTGTCCGCGGCCAACTGGAACCCCGTCGCCGACGCCTACGACCCCGCCCGTGCGATTGAGATCGCCGACCTCTTCACCTCAGAGGGCAAGCAGGGGCCGTCGGCGCACTGGTATCTGGCCGCCTCCAACCTGATCGGGGGCCTCATCCTGGCCGCTCACGCCAGCCACGAAGACCTGCGCTCCGTGGTGGCAAAGCTCAACAACCTGAGCCTGAGCAACTTCGTCAGCCTGGCCGCCCAGCAGCGCGATCCGGTCGCCAAAGAGCTCCTGACCGCCTTCGTCAACACCCCGTCGCGAGAAGCCGGCTCGGTCGCTTCGACCGCACGGTCCTGCCTGGCCCTGTGGCTCGACAATCGGATCGCCAGCGCCACGGCCGCCGAGCCGGAAAACGCAGTCCCTCTCGATCTCGATGAGCTGCTCGAGACCGGGGGCACCCTCTACTTGGTCGCGCCCGCAGAAGAGGCCGAGCGCTGCCGGCCCCTTTTCACTGCGTTGCTGCAGTCCCTGCTCGCAGCTGCCACCAGGCGAGCCAGGCGGATGCCCAGGGGCGTGCTGTCGCCCCGGCTCCTGCTCGCCCTCGACGAGGTGGCCAACTTCGCCCGCATTCCGCGACTTGGCGGCTACACCTCCACCGGTCCTGGCCAGGGCATCCAGGTCCTTCTCTGCCTGCACGACCTGGCGCAGCTCGAGGGCGCTTATGGCGCCGAGCAGGCGCGCACCATCTGGAACAACTGCAGGGCCCGCCTGCTGCTGCCGAGCCAGGGCGACCTGCGCACACTGGAGCAATTCTCGCGCGCGATCGGCGACGAGACCCGCGCTTACGACCTCTCGAGCTGGGCTTCGGACGGCCGCCGAAGCCGGTCCGAGCAACGAATCGGCAGGCCCCTGGCGACACTCGACAGCCTTCGGCGAATGCGCCAACCGGTGCTCCTTTTCGCCAGCTCGCCGCCGGCGCAGCTTCGGGCGCGCAGGTGGGACCAGGTCGGGGCTTGGCGAAACCTCGTCGACGCTGATAACGGCTCGGCCCGGCGAGGAATCTGGCCGCGCGTCGTCAGCATCATCCAAGCCTTTGGGCGCCAACCGGGCCGGCCGTCTGTGAGCTAGGCACGCCGCCCAACCGTCTTTCGGCCCGACCCTGTAACCGCTCTAGATCGCGACCACAGCAGGGTCGGGCCATCGACCGGCGTACTCCACCAGGCATCTCATTTCACTTGATCTGCCGTGCGAGCTCGCGCACCCGCTCGGGGTCCGGCCAGCGGCCCGCGTAAGCGCCCTGGTTGACCGCGTCGGTCAGCTCATCGAGCAGCGGTCCGATCGGTCCGGCACGCACCAGCTCTTGGTACTCGAGCGGGGTCTCGGGCGGCGCGCGCCGCCTTCCCAGCCGCCCCTGCACGCGCTCGTACAGGCGCAGCAGCTCCGACTCGCCGGGTGACGCCTGCACGCCGCGCCTCCACTTGCGCCGGCGCAACCAGGCCCATGCGATCACCGCCAGGACGCCCGCGGCGAGCGCGGGCGGGATGACCGCCAGGAGCCCCAGCGACCCCAGGGCCGCCATCGGCGCGCCCACCTCCAGGTGCGGGATGAGCCTGGCGATGCCGCCCGCAGCCCAGTGGTTGGGGAACTGGGTGGCGGCCAGGGGCGAAACGCCGGGGGTCGGGTCGACCGGGACCCATCCGAAGCTCGGAAACCACACCTCGACCCACGCGTGGGCGTCGTGCTCGCGGACCACCGACTGGTCGAGCACCGGGTCGTAGTCCCCGGTCGAGTAACCGGTCGCCAGGCGAGCCGGGATGCCCAGGCTCCGCAGCATCAGGGTCTCGGCGGTCGCGAACTGCTCGCAGTATCCCGTCTTGACGTCGAACAGGAACCAGTCCACCGGGTCGGTGCCCGGCGGCACCGGCGGAAGCGCGAGCGTGTAGTGGTAGCTCGCCTGCAGGTAGGTGGTCAGCGCCATGACCACGTCGAACTCGTTGGTCGCGCTGCCCGTGACCTTGGCGGCGAGGGTGCGGGCGCGCTGCGACAGCGAGCTGTACGCGAGATAAGCAGCATTCCCGTCGGGAGCCCCGTTTTGCGGCTCGTCCGAGCGCAGCGCATCCGGCGACAGGTTGGGCAGGTACGAGACGACAGAGTACGTCTGGCCGGGCTGGAGCTCGCTGGGCGTGTAAAACGTGCCGTAGGCATCCTCCCGGAGCGACGAAACGGGGGCGTACAGGCTCTGGATCGGATACGCGGCGCTGATCACGCCCGGCAGCGGCCGCAGCACGCGAAACGTCTGCACGAAGGTGCCGAGGTTGTGCGCGGGCTCAGGCGGAAGAAAGCGCGCCGGCACGTATGGGCTGAGCTCGCGATAGGAGCGGTTGGAGGCGGTCCACACGCCATTTTGGTAGGTGTCGAACACGAGGCCGCGCCAGTACGCCGGAGCCCCGGTGCGAACGTACATCACGGGCGAGTCGCCCAGGCGACCCCGGAAGTGAAGGTCGATGCTGCTGGTCGCGCCCGACTGGCCGCCTGTGATCTGGACCAGGGGCAGCGCCGGGTTCTCCAGCGTGCCGCGAAACTGAGTGAAGTTCGGCAGCGCGATCACGAGCGGACCGGTCGGCGTGCCCGATGGCTGAGGCACGGCCACGAACACGAGCAGGCCGATCGCCAACGCGCTCAGCACCGCGACGGCGACCGCGACCGGCGGACCGCTGACCTCGGCGCCGATGCGTCGCAGGTGGGATGCCATCCAGAAACCCGCCAGGCAGACCGCCCACAGCGCGACCAGGATCCCGAACGGGTAGTCCCACGCGTAGACCGCGGCCAGATAGAGGATCGCGAGGCTGATCCACAGGCTCGAGTAGCAGTTGCGGCGCGTCTTCAGGTCGAAGCTCGTGATCGCGACCAGCAGGATCGCGAAGTTGGCCTGCGGCAGCTGGCCGCCGAAGAGCGCGAGTGCCGAGTCGGAGATGACGTAGAAGAGCGCGGCGAAAACCAGGCAGGCGAGCAGCGCCTGCCGCCAGAACCCGCGCTTGCCCAGCCGCTCTCGGTAGCTGACGACATGTCCGGCCCCGGCCGCGAGAAGCCCGAGGGCGGGCACGACGTAGTCCTGCCCGTAGAGGACGATCCCCAGCACCGCGACCGCGAATCCGGAGAAGACGAACGCACGGCCTTCCAGCGAGTTCTCGACCGGCGAAGCCGGGAGCCTGAGTCGCAGGGGCGACTTCACAGCGGCCAGCCGGTCCCGACCCGGCTCACCGGCACATCGACATCGAGCACGGCGTCCCCCACCACCCAGGCCCGGGCCCTGCCGCCACGGCTCCTCACCGTCTCCAGGGCCTCGACCAGGCGCGGGTCCGAGCCGCCCGTGACGGCCACCGCGTCACTGACAGTAGGCGGAACGACCTCCTCCTCGTCATTCGAACCCGGGTAGCGCGCCAGCCATTCGAGCAGCGACCAGAAGGAGCGCGCCTCGCCGGCCAGGCTCGGCTCGAGGCCAGGCGCCCACAAAAGCACTCGCCCTCCCTCCCGGATGCAGTCCCACGCTTCGGAGGCGGCAATCCGCGCGACCTGGTCCGCGATGTCCGCATCGGCGGGCGCCGGGTCGAAGAAGATGCCGAGGGTCTGGGCGCCCGGCGGCTCGTACTCGCGCACCACGAGCTCCCCGTGGCGCGCGCTCGAACGCCAGTGAATCCTTCTCAAAGCGTCGCCGGGCCGGTACTCCCGGACGCCGAACAGCTCGGTTCCCGAGCCCGCACGTGGCGCGGCGACGCTGGCCTCGAGCTCGCGAGTCTGCGGCTGCGACACGAGCGAGGTGAAGCGCGGGAGCACCAGCGCAACCTCCGAATCGGCGCAGCCGCGCCGGCTCTGAAAAAGGCCGAGAGGATCGCTCGAGACGATCTCCCACGAGGTTGCGTCGACCGGCCCGCGGGGCAGCTCGCGCACGACCTGCAGACGCCGCCAGCCCGATCGCGGCACCACCCCCGTCCCGACGGTGATCTCACTGGGGCCGATCCGCCCGTTCAGCCAGGCGGGCCCGCGCGCTGCGCCGCTCGTGTCGAGGCCGACCTCGATCTCGAACCCGTCACCCTCGAACACCGGCGCGGGCAGCGGCCCGCTGTGAAGAAGATGGTCGGAGATCTCCTCGACCGGGGACCCCGCCGCCGGCCGGTTGGCCACCACGCGCAGGTGCAGCGTGAGCCCGGATCGGTTCCAGGCCGCGTACACGCCAGCGATCGCCGCGAAAGCAAAAACCCAGGCGGCCAGGAGGAACAGCCAGGGGACCTCCGATGTCGCCGCGTACCACTCGAGCACGAGTCCCAGGACAACCGCGCCCAAGAATCTCCAGGTCGGCCTCAGCGAGATCCCCCTAGTGCTGTCGCAGCGGCGGCAGCGGCAGCGATGTCACCACCTCGGACACCATGTCCGCGGCCTTCGCGCGGCCGCGCATGCCGAGGCGGTGCGCGAGCACGGGCAGGGCGAGCAGCTTCACGTCGTCCGGCAGGACGAAGTCCCGGCCCTCGAACAGGGCCCAGGCCTGCGCCGCGCGCTGGAGGTAGACGGCCGAGCGCATGCTGGCCGGCAGGAGCACGTCGGGCCGGGCGCGAATCGCCTCCAGCATCGACACGATGTAGGTCCTGATCGCAGGAGCCGCCACCACGCGCAAGCAGGCCTCCTGGAGCTCGATGACCTCGGAAATCTTCACCACGGCGCCGAGCTCCGCAATGGGGTCGCCGTGCTCTCTGCGCGCCAGGACCTCCATCGCCTCGGCGTGGGTGGGCGGGCCCATCTCCGCCGCGAGGATGAAGCGGTCGAGCTGCGACTCGGGCAGCGGATAGGTGCCGTGGAACTCGGCCGGGTTCTGCGTGCCGATCACGAAGAAGGGACGCTCGAGCGTCCTGGTCTGGCCTTCGACTGTGACCTGCCCCTCCCCCATCGCCTCGAGCAGCGCGGATTGCGTGCGCGGGGTAGCCCGGTTGACCTCGTCCGCCAGCACGACGTTGGCGAAGATCGGGCCGGGGATGAACTGGAAGGTCAGATCCTTCTGGTTGAAAATGCTCGACCCCGTGATGTCGGACGGAAGCAGGTCGGGCGTGCACTGGATGCGGCGGAAGGTCCCTCCCACCGAGGTCGCCAGGGCTCGCGCGAGCATGGTCTTGCCCGTGCCCGGGAGATCCTGGAGCAGGACGTGGCCGCCGGCGACGAGGCCGGCCACGGCGAGCCGCACGACCTTCTCCTTGCCGACGATGACGCGGTGCACGTTCTGCTCGATGCGGCCGAGCAGCTCCGCGGCGCGGCCTGGTTCGAGGGCAGGTTCCTGGGTGGCGGAAACCATCGTGAGCCCCAGTCTAGAGAGCCCAGCCATGGCTGGCCGGCTTTTACCCTGGCGGCAGTTCCTGTCGTTTTTCAGTCGGTTCCAAGTAACGCGAAACAGCCCGGGTGGGGTTCATCAGATGAGGCGATACCGGTTGGCCGGGGTTTCCGTAACGAACCGGGCGACGGTGTCTGGAAGGCCAATCCGCCGATCGAGGTAATGTCTTCTTGTCCGGACAACCCTACGGTTGACAGTAGGGTCTACGATAGGTTTGATATGGCAGTTCCACGTGTGGTTACCGCAGATGACTTGAGAAAACAGCTTGGCCACGAGCTCGATCAGCTTCGTTCGAGCGAGGAGGTTCTTTTCGTGTCCAAGCGTGGGCGGCTGACTGCAGTCCTCATCGATGTAGAGCTGTACCGAGCCATGGTCGAGCGAGCCGAGTACCTCGAGGACAGCCTCGCCGCATTCCAGGCCCGCGAGGAAGCGGCCCTCGCCATCCCCTGGGCCAAGGTCCGCAAATAGCACCCAGCAAGCCGTACCACGTCCGTCTCCATCCGGACGCGATCAAGACGTACCGCCGGCTCCTGGGACCCGTCGCCGAACGCATCGAGTCGGCGATCGACGGTCTGGCGATCAATCCGCGACCGCCGGGCGCCGTCAAGCTTGCCGGTCGTGACGACTTTCGAACCCGCGTCGGTGACCACCGCATTGTCTACGCGGTAGACGACCGGGAAAAGCTTGTGATCATCGCGCGGATGGCTCATCGGCGCGATGCCTACCGCCCATGAACCAACCGACCTTAGTCGGCGCGCGGATCCGGCTCTAGCGCGACGAGATGCCCGTCGCACACGTGCTACAGTGGCCCTGTGGCGAAGGTCATCACCCAGCGGACGCTTCGGAATGAGAGCGGCGAAATCATGCGCGGGCTCGACCGCGGCGAGTCCTACATAGTCACGCGCAATGGCGTGCCGGTCGGGGAACTCATGCCCGTCCGGCGCCGTGCGGCCGTGCCGGCTGAGATGCTTCTGGCTGCCTTAGCTGGTGCCCCGCGAATCGATCCGATCAGGTTCCGAAAGGATGTTGACGAACTGATCGATCAGGATCCGCGACCGCGTGCCTGAGCCGCGACGGACGCGGGGACTGGTCGATACGTCAGTCTTGATTGACCCTCCGCCTGAGACAGCCATGCCACAGGAGGCCAGTGTCGCCGCCATCACGCTCGCCGAGCTGGTCGCGGGCGTCCACGCTACGCGCGATCCAAATGAGCGGGCTGCCCGGCAAGATCGTCTACAACGAGTCCAGGCGACCTTGGAAGCCCTCCCGTTCGACGCTGATGCGGCGCGAGCTTATGGAAGGGTCTTCGCCGCGATCACAGGCGCGGGACGGAAGGCGCGAGGCAAGCGAGCGATCGATCTCCTGATCGCAGCTACCGCTCTTTCCGTCGGCCTGCCGCTGTACACCCGTAACATCGACGACTTCAGCGGACTCGAGGGCGTGGTTGACATCGTCGAGGTCGGTGCCTGAACTCAAGGGTTCGCGTTATGTGAAGCTCGCCGAACCGGTGGTGGACCCAGACTTGCACCGGTCGAGCCAATTTACGGAACTTCAGGGGCGCGACATCCCCCTTGTCCGCAAGTGGCGGGCCTGACAAATCGTCTGGGGCGGACCTACTCAGTGAAGGGGAGCGGCGGTTCGCAGCGCGTCGATTACCTACGCGGCTCACGAACCTATCGAACCTTCCTCGGACAACCGATGCGGTCCAGGCCAAGTGAGCTGCCAGCGCTGGACGTTTCCACGGCGGACGGCTACCACCCTAGCCTTGAGGACGTGATCGCATTCGTACGTAGGGCGACACCGATGCCGGCTTAGTGGTGTGTCTGCCGTCACTCCTAGATCAAATCGTCGACGGACGAGTAGCCGACCGGCGAGCAAGCCGCACATGCCGGCACGCTCAGAGCGAACCCGCCTTGGCGAGCCACTCGCTGTCGAACGTCAGATCCGTCCTTGCACCGATGAGATCGAAGTCCCGATCGTAATGAAGGATCCCAAGCTGGTGACGATCGGCAATGGCCGCTTGCAGAATGTCGACCGGCGGCATGCGATGGTGTCCGACCCGTGCCAGCTGCCGTTGCGCGTCGATTGCGCGTCGCTCGACCACCTCATCGATAGCGGCCCACGGTAGGGCCAGCAATTCGGCGATGAGATCACGGTGATCCTGGGCTGATTGCGCGGAGTAGCCGGCCTCCAGCACGAACGGCAGGCAAGCCACAACCTGTCCCGACTCGATAGCTGCGGCCACCTCATCAATGCGAGATTTGCGCAGTCGCCGCCGGCCGAGCCGGGCCCAGGCCGAATTGTCGATCAGAAAGGAACCGGTCAGGTGCGCGCCCAACCTGTTCGGCGCACTTCCTCCGCGGCTTTAGGATCGGTTGGGAGCCGGCGACTTCGAACGCGCTCGGCCAGGCGCTGGCGCAAACCAAGTTGCGCTCCGCGCATCGCCCGCAAACGCTCCAACTTCTCTTGAGCGCCCAAGATGACGAGCTCCGTGAGTTCGACGCGATCCGAACCGAGTTCGCGTCGAAGCTCATCGAGTGCGGCTTGGACGGGCGCCGTCTCGGTGATTGCGTGGCGACGGCGACTAGTTGGCATGACTAATTGAGTGTAGCACCAGTGTGACACCGGTAGCCACGGGCCTCAAGAGGCGGAACTCTCCGCAGGCGGAACGTAGCAAACGCAACAGGATTTGTTACGTGGTGGGCCGGAGTTTCCGTAGCGCGAGCCAAGCGATCTTGTTCGCTCGCACGATCAGCCTCGGCGAGCGCGACGATAGACGTCGGCGCGGTGGTCGATTGTGATGATTTGGACCAGGTGTTCCCGGTCTTTGATTCGATAGATCACGCGGTAGGGTCCGCGTCTAGCGCTTCAGAGGCCCTCAAGCTCAAGCCGTAAAGGCTTTCCAAGACGTGCCGGCGCCTCGGCGATGTGATCCACTGTTTCAAGCACCGCGGCGCCCGCAGACTCCGGAAGCCGATTGAGGTCTCTTCGCGCGGAGGGCATGAGTTCGACCCGCGAACCACCCATTGGTGGTCGGTAATTCAA
>Ga0307373_10012348_pt1 | contig 12152 bp, 10 predicted proteins | sample OX2MG_FD_202534 | JGI IMG/M metagenome (GOLD analysis project Ga0307373, IMG submission 202534) | Soil microbial communities from Risofladan, Vaasa, Finland - OX-2 | ecosystem: Environmental > Terrestrial > Soil > Coastal area > Acid sulfate soil | place: Finland: Risofladan, Vaasa | collected...
GAAGGCATCGGCGATGAATGACTTTAAGTTTTTGGAGCGGCTCGGCGGCGTTTGGAAGCGACTTGCAAACGAAATCAGTATAGCAGATTCGCGCGCGGCGCGCGCCGTGCCCGGTGGATTGCTTGGCGATCGAGCGCAAGGGTATTTTGCCGGTCAGATCGCATCGTGCGCGGCCGCTATGTCGCCAGGCCGGCGATCGCTATGCAAAACAAGTCACAAGAGGATTTTCTGCATCTGCCGTTTCAGGAGAAGCTTGAGTTCCTGTACGGATTGCCCGCGCGCACCAAGCGCGATTTGATTCTGTCGGCGCCCGAGGCCGAGCGCCTGGTGCAATCGTTCTCGCCCGAAACGCTTTACTACACGCTCAAGGAAATCGGCTCCGCCGACGCGGGCGATCTGCTGAGCCTCGCGCTGCCGGAACAGGTGCAATCGCTCTTCGACCTGGATTGCTGGAACAAGGACCGGCCCGACTTCGCGCGGATGCGAGAGTGGATCGAGGCGCTGTCCGAGGCCGGACGCCGGCGCCTGGCCGACGGCCTGATGCAGCTCGACATGGAGATGGTCGCGCTGCTGCTGCGCGGCTACGTGAAGGTGCATCGCCTCGACGATCCCAACGCCGCGGAGGATCCGCCGTTTAACCGCTACGTCCAGTTCGATGAACATTACCTGATCGAGTTCATCCGCAACGACGCGATCACCCAGCACATCTCGGATTTTATCGAAGAAGCGTTCGAGCGCGATTACAACTATTTCGCCGGAGTGATGGAGGAAATCTACTGGGGCGTCCAAGCCGAGCTCGAGGAAGAGGCCTATTCTTTCCGCAGCGCACGGCTGGCCGACCGCGGGTTTCCGGATTATTTCGAGGCGCAGGACGTGTTCGCGTATATCAATCCGCGCGAGTTCCTGAAAATTCGCGAGCAGTACGATAAGCCGACCCGCGCCGATCTGCTCGACGAGCGCGACATGCTGCCGCCCGAGATGGCGCCTGCGATCGCGGGTTCGGACGGCTCGCTGTTCAACACCGCGCTGACCGCGGGATTCGCGGCGCATAGCAAGCGGCAGGTGCGCGCGGAAATGGCGATGGTCTCGAATCAGGTGCTGATGGCGCGCGCGGTCGATTTCGGCGATCTCGATGCGGTCCGCGTCGCAGTCGAGATGACCCACAACTATCTGAACCTCGGACTCGAAAATCTGGCCGGCGGCGATCTGGACACCGCGATCGAACATCTGCGCGACACGCATCTGAAGCTGCTCTTTCGGCTCGGCGTGAGCCTGACGATCGATCTGCGCAAACGCGCCGAGGAAGCTCTCGCGCGGCTCGGCTTCGCGGCGGGCAGGACGGTCGAGGTCGCGTTTCTGGATTCTCCATATCGCGAAGCGCTGACCGGTATCGCGCAGCGGCAGCCGCGTTTCTATGCGGGCCTGGACGGCAAGGGCGCGGTCGAGATGCGCGACTTCCGGACGATGCGCGATCTGCATCTTGGCTACGCGATGCTCGATCAGATCGACGCGGCGCGGCCGCTGTTGCGCGCGCTGCTCGAAATCGATATCGCGAGTCCGGGATTCCGCGCTTCGGTCGCGGCGCGCGAGATTCGCTTGAGCCAGATTCTGCTGACCGCGTTCGCACGCGCCGCGCTGGGCGGTTCGCTGACGCCAGAGCCGATCGAGGCCTCGCGGCTGACGGCAATGCGCGACGCACTGATGACCTATCGCGGCGGAGTGGGCAAGCTGAGCGAGGCGCTGCATGATCTGGTTGCGAAGGCGGTAGCGGAGCGGCTGGACGAATCCGAGCGCATCGTTGGCGCGGAATTCCTGAACTCGTGCCTGAACGTGTTCGAAGAAGAGTTCGCCGGCCTGGGCGCCGAGCGCGAGATCGACCCGCGGTTTATTCGCAGCGTGCTGATCAAGCGCGGCTGACACGGCTCGGGTCGTGGCGGAGTCTGATCTCCGTCTGCCGGAACTTCCGATTCGTCATTTCGAGCCCTTCGACATTGCTCAGGGCAGGCTCCGGCCAGAGTCCGCTAGCGTGCGATCATGATCGTGCGCTGAGTGCCGGCGCGGTCGAAGGTTATCGCGACGGGGGCGGTGCTCTTCACCGCGTCGATGCCGGCGCTAAAATCGGAGGCTTGCGTTATCGCGCGTGAATCCACCTGCGTCACGATATCGCCGCGGGCCACTCCGGCGTGCGCGGCCGCGGGAGTAGTGTCTGCCACCAACACCCCGCCTCCGAGCGGAAGATCGAACGCGGCGGCCAGCGCGGGAGTCAGATCCTGCACCGTGATTCCGAGCGCGGTCGCGACGCGCGGTCCCGATTGCGCGGGTTCCCGCTCGACAAGATTCGCGTGGGGTGCGTTGACGAACAGCGGCGCGGCGACATAGATCGGCGCGCCGGAATCCATCGCGAGCGCGATCGCGTCGCTCGGACGGCTGTCGATCGTGTACTTGCCGTCGTCCATGAAAATTTTCGCGTAGTAGATCTCACCGCGAAGATTGGAAATCTCTACCCGGTCGATCCGATTGCCGGTCTGGCTGATTACCGTGCCGAGCAGATTGTCGGTCAGCGGACGCGCCGGCTTGACGCCACGCAGCGAGAGCACGATCGACTGCGCCTCGACGTTGCCGATGAGGATCGGGAGCTCGCGCCGATCGCCCGGATCGACCAACAGCACAAAGTGCGCTTGAGCCGCTTCGTCGAAGCCCACCGTGGCGACCGTGACCCGCACCGCGTCGCCGCTGCGGGGCGAAGAGCTGGTTCCCGCCGCTGGAGCATGCTGCCCGCACGCACACGCCGCGAGCGTCGCGGCAAGAGTCAGCAGGCATAGATGGCGCGCTGCGAAAGCCTGCATGAGGATCAGGTTACGCGCGCGGCGCCCCGGAAGCCAAACGGCGCGGTATCCGCCGTGGGAAGGGGAGAAACAGACACTCCTACTTTAATCCTCCCCCGTATCAGACAACTGGGGAGGAATGAGAGCGGTGCGGCGGAAGCCTTTTGCGATGATGTACAGTTCGGAGGAGCCGGGACGAGTGGCGGTGGCGCGCGTTACTTCGACGCGTGCGAAGTCGTGCTCGATTTCGGCGACGATGCCCTTGAACTCCGCGCCCATGAATACTTTTGCGACCATCGCAGCGCCCGGTTTGAGCACGCGCCGCGCAAATTCCTGCGCCGCGGACATCAGCTCGCGCGAGGCCGCGGTATCGCGCATCGCGATTCCGGTGAGTTTCGGCGCGAGGTCGCTGGTCACGAGATCGGCGGGTCCGCCAAGCTCCGCGATCACGCGCTCGACCGTCGCGGGATCAAGAATGTCGCCGGCGATAACGGTGACCCCCGCCGGGATATTGGAGCATCGGGCGCGATCGACGCCGACGATCCGTCCCGACGGTCCCGCCGCGCGCGCCATGATCGCGAGCCATCCGCCGGGAGCGCATCCGAGGTCGGCGATTCGCGCACCGCGCGGCACCAGCTTCCCGCGCGCGATCAATTCCTCGATCTTGAACGCCGCGCGCGACGGCAGTCCGCGCTCTCGCGCCTTGCGATAATACTTGTCGCGCGGCTCGTAGGTGGCCATCGAATTATCGCGCGAGGAAAATTCCGGCGCGCGGTTTGATCCGCGCGTGCGAGCCGGTATTGTGTGGGGCTCTTGCCCGCATCGAAGTAAGCCTTATGCCGTTCATCAATCTTGACGATCTGAATCCTGAACAACGCGCCGCGGTAGTCGCCGAGCCGGGCCCGATCCTGATCCTGGCCGGAGCCGGCTCGGGCAAGACCCGCGTGCTCACCTACCGTATCGCCCACCTGATGGAGGCGCGCAAGGCCGCGCCAGAGGCGCTGCTCGCAGTCACCTTTACCAACAAGGCGGCGGCCGAGATGCGCGAGCGGGTGTCGGCGCTTATCGGCGAGGATACGCGCGCGCCGTGGGTAAGTACGTTCCATTCCGCGTGCGCGCGAATCCTGCGTTATGAGGGCGCCGCACTTGGCTTCGATCGCAATTTTTCGATCCTCGACGAAGGCGATTCGTCCGCCGTGATGCGCCGGGTGCTCGAGGACGCGATGCTCTCGGACTCGCCGCCGGTTGAAGTCCTGCGCGCGCGAATCGAGCAGGCGAAGAACGAGGCTATCTCCCCCGCTGCGATGGCCGAGCGGGTCGAAAGCGATCGCGACAAGCGAATCGCCGAGCTGTACGCGCTCTATCAGAAGCGGTTGCTCGCGATGAACGCGATGGATTTTTCCGATCTGCAGATGAACGTCTGGACGCTGTTCGAAGAGAATCCGGAGATCCTGGAAAAATGGCAGAACCGCGCCGCGCATCTGCTGGTTGACGAATACCAGGACACCAATCGTGTCCAGTACCTGCTGGTGAGCGCGCTCGCGAAACGCTCGGGCAGCCTGTGCGTGGTGGGTGACGAGGATCAGTCGATCTACCGATGGCGCGGCGCAGATATCCGCAACATCCTCGACTTCGAGCGCGACTATCCCGAGGCGCAGATTTTCAAGCTCGAGCAGAATTACCGCTCGACCAAAACTATTCTCGCGGTGGCAGCCGGAGTGATCCGCAATAACACCGAGCGCAAGGACAAGACCCTCTGGACCGAAAATGAGGCGGGCGATCCGGTGGTCTATTTCACCGGGATGACCGAGCGCGAGGAAGGCGACTTTATCGCACGCGAGATCGGGCGGCTGGTCGCCGAGGGCGGCTTGCGTCCGATGGACTTCGTGGTTTTCTATCGCACCAACGCGCAGTCGCGGGTGATCGAAGAGGCGCTGGTGCGCCGCCGTATCCCCTATTACATGGTGAGCGGCACACGCTTTTACGAGCGCCGCGAGATCAAAGATCTGCTGGCCTACCTGCGCGTGCTTTCAAATCCGGCCGATGCGGTGAGCCTGGAGCGGATCGTGACGACGCCGCCACGCGGAATCGGCGCCAAGACGATCGAGATTATAAACGAGATCGCCGCGCGCGAGAAAATCACCGCGTTCGAGGCGATCGGACGGCTCGAAACCGCGTCGAACATCGCGCTGCGGACCGCGAAGTCCGCGGGCGCGCTTTACTCGTGGATGCGTGATCTGGCGGCACGCGCGGGCTCAGTCGCGGTGCGCGAGATCGTCGCGGAGGTCGTGCACAACTCCGGCTTCGAGCTATACCTCGACGGACTGGTTGACGCGGCCGCACGCAAGGAGAACCTGGCGGAATTGCTCACCGCCGCAGGCGCCTTCGACGCCGAGAATTCCGGCGGAGGACTGGCCGAATTCCTCGAGCGCGTGGCTCTCGTCAACGACGCCGATCAGGTCTCCGGCGCTTCTGGACGCGCCGCGCTGATGACGCTGCATACGTCGAAGGGTCTCGAATATCCGGTGGTGTTTATCGCCGGAATGGAAGAAGGACTATTTCCGCATAGCCGCTCGGCTGACAGTCCCGACGAGATCGAGGAAGAGCGCAGGCTTTGCTACGTCGGGATGACGCGGGCGCGGCGGATGCTCTATCTAACCAACACGCTCTCGCGCGAGCTTTACGGACGGCGCGACGAGCCGCGCCCCTCGCGCTTTCTGGCCGAGATCGACGGCGGACTTCTGCGCCGAATCGCGCCCGAGCGCGAACGCCCCATCCTGCGCGCCCCCGCCGCGCCGAACCATCCCTACGTGGACTACAGCGACAGCCAGCTTTCCGACGATGACGCGGGCGACGGCGCGCTCGCAATTGGCGCGCGCGTGATGCATGCGACTTTCGGCCGCGGCGTGGTCCGCCGGCGCGAGGGGCGCGGCGACAGCGCGAAGGCGTGGGTCAATTTCGATCGGGCGGGAGTCAAGCTGCTGGTGCTGAAATTCGCCAATCTAAAGCCGATTGCCGACTAGGCGTTCTTCCCCTACAATTTTCAGGCAGAGTGGATGCGAGAGGCGGCGCCGCTGAGGAAGCGGGATCACGCAAATCATTTCATTGAGGTACTCAAGACACAATCAGTTTCGATGGCTCGCGGCTGCACTATGCGTGGTCGTGGCGGCATGGTGCGCACCGCGCCTCGCGCACGGATGGACCGACGCGGAGTTCGAAAAGCGACCGCTCTATGCATATCCGCTGCCGCACGGTCGCGACAATATCATCGGCAACCTGATCACGTATCAAATCCAGAAGGGCGACACGCTGCTCGACGTTGGGCGATGGTTCGGCGTGACGGCCACGGAAATATCCTCCGCCAACGGCAAAATTGATTGGTGGACGCCGCCGGTCGGCAGAAATATCGTGCTACCCGACGAATATATTCTTCCCGATACTCCGCACGTCGGAATTATTCTGAATATCCCCGAAATGCGGATTTACTATTACTATCCATCGCCCACCGGGCCGGTCCGCAGCGCGGGAAAACTTAAAAAAGCCGGGTTCAAGGCAAGCGCGGCGCACAGCGAAGCGCATTCCGGAATTCATCCGGATGTCGTTTACACTTTTCCGGTCGGACTTGGCCGCTTCGACTGGAAGACACCGATCGCAGCCTTCACCGTGCGCGGCAAAACCAAAGAACCGACCTGGGTTTTGCCTGACGATATTTACAAAGAGCACCTCGAACGCGACGGCGAGGCCGAGCACATGATTCCCGGCGGCGATCCGGATAATCCGCTCGGGCACTACCGCCTCGAGCTCACGATTCCCGAGTATGCCTTGCACGGCACCAATGTTCCGTGGGGCGTCGGAATGGAAGTGAGCCACGGATGCGTGCGGCTCTATCCGGAAGATATCGAGCGGCTGTTCAACAAGGTCAAGGTCGGCACGCCGGGCGAGTTCGTCTATCAGCCGATCAAATTCGGATGGCGCGGCGACGCCTTGTATGTCCAGGTATATGACGACCTGTACGGCGTCTATCCGGGCCTGTGGGCGCACGCACAGGACGAGATCAAGCGCCTCGGCATCGAAGATCAGGTCGATCTGCAGAAGCTCGAAAAAGCGGTCGAAGGCAAAACCGGAATCCCAACCTACGTAATGCCCGGCGACCCTCCGGCCGGCTCCGCCAGCTGACCTTCGCGAGAGAAGCGGGCGAATTCTGATTCTCTAAACGATGCGGTGCAGGTCAGGTTTCCTTTTTTTCATTATTTTCTCTCGCTGCCCGTTTTTCGTTGCCGCGCGCGAGGAAATCCCGAACGAGAGGGCACCGCATGAGATGCGAACTCAGAGCATGGACGCCTCGGATTCCTCGCCCGTGGCTCGGAATGACGAATGTGGGTCTTGGCGCATCGATATCGTAGTCTTCGCCGAGCCCCCGATCGTCATTTCGACCGAAGGGAGAAATCCCGAGGCGTTCGTGCACTCACCCGCAAGTGGTAGTCCAGCCAACAAGCAAGAACGGATTCTTCGCACGGCGCCAAGCGCGGGAATGAGATCCAGGTCCACGCGGGCGAGCCGCCTTGCTCCGGTTTCGCGCTATCACTTATACTTCTGCGAGCGCCGAAAAAATCGCCGCGGCGCCATCACGTCCTCATTCCGAGAGAGATTGAATGCGACAGGTAGCTTTTCATCGCCCGTCAATTGGTCCTGAAGAAGAACGCGAGGTTCTGGACACCCTGCGCTCCGGATGGATTACCACCGGGCCCAAGGCGAAGCGGTTCGAAAAAGAATTCGCCGAGTATGTCGGCGCCCGCAATGCTCTCGCCGTCGCGCACTGCACGGGTGCGCTGCACCTGTCGCTGTGGGCGATGGGACTTAAGCCCGGCGACGAGGTTATCACGACTCCGTTCACCTTCACCGCGACCGCGGAGGTGATGGGCTATCTTGGCGTGCGGCCGGTTTTCTGCGACGTCGATCCGGGCACGTTCAATCTTAATCCCGCGCGGGTCGAGGAAGCGCTCGAGGGCGGCAGTCATCAGCGCGTCAAGGCGATCCTGCCGGTGCATTTCGCCGGTCATCCGTGCGACATGGATCGGCTGATGAAGATCGCGCGCGATTACAATCTCAAGATGATCGAAGATGCCGCGCACGCCGCCGGCGCCGCGCGCCACATGGACGGACGCGGGATGGCGAAGATCGGCACCATCGGCGATCTGACCTGCTTCAGCTTTTACGCGACCAAAAATTTCACCACCGCCGAAGGCGGGATGATCACGACTGAAGACGACGAGCTTGCGGAAAAGATCGCGGTCGCGAGCCTGCACGGAATGAACAAGGACGCGTGGAAACGCTACGACAAGAGCGGCTCGTGGTTCTACGAAATCCACGACCTGGGCTTCAAGTACAATCTTTCCGACGTTCACGCCGCGATCGGAGTGGCGCAGCTAAAGCGCGCGGACGAATTCATGCGCCGGCGCACCGGGATCGCGCATCGCTATAACGACGCGCTAAAGGGGATCGACGCGCTCCAGACCCCCTACTCCGAAGCCGGCATCGAGCACGCGTGGCATCTGTATGTGCTGCGGCTGCGACCAGAGCTGTTGCGCATCGGGCGCGCGCAATTCGTCGAGGCGCTGCGCGATCGCGGAATCGGCGTCTCGGTCCACTGCATCCCGCTGCATACGATGCACTATTATCAGGAAGCATACGGATACCGCACCGGAGATTTTCCGGTCGCCGAAGATATCTACAGCCGCTGCCTGTCGCTGCCGATCTACGCCTCGATGAGCGAAGCGGATATCGACTACGTGATCGAAACGGTCAAATCTGTCGAGCGCGAAAACCGCCGCTGACACGCGGCGCAGCCCAGGAGGTTCACGGTGCGTGCACTGGTTACCGGCGGCGCGGGTTTCCTGGGCTCTCATCTGTGCGAACGGCTGCTCAAGGACGGCGACGAAGTTATCTGCCTGGATAACTACTTCAGCGGCAAGCGCGCCAACGTCGCGCATCTGCTCGATAACCGCAACTTCGAGTTGATCCGCCACGACACCGTCGAGCCGATCCTGCTCGAAGTCGATCGCATCTTTCATCTCGCCTGTCCCGCCTCTCCTGTCCACTATCAGTACAATCCGGTCAAGACCATCAAGACCAGCGTGATGGGCACGATCAACATGCTCGGACTGGCCAAGCGCGTGCGCGCGCGAATCCTGCTGACCTCGACCAGCGAAGTTTACGGCGATCCGGAACAGCATCCGCAGACCGAGAGCTACTGGGGACACGTCAATCCGATTGGCGTGCGCGCCTGCTACGACGAGGGCAAACGCGTCGCCGAGGCACTGATGATGGACTATCATCGCCAGAACAAGGTCGATATCCGCATCGTGCGCATCTTCAACACCTACGGACCGCGGATGGCGATCAAGGATGGGCGCGTAGTCTCGAATTTCTGCGTCGCCGCGCTCTCCGGAGAGGACCTCGAACTGTACGGCGACGGCCAGCAGACGCGATCGTTCGCATACGTTGACGACATCATCGACGCACTGGTGCGGATGATGAATCAGGACACGCACATTGGTCCGATCAATATCGGCAATCCCGACGAATTCACGATGCTCGAGCTGGCGGCGCTCGCGATCGAGCTGACCGGCAGCTCGTCGAAGACCAAGATCATGCCGACGCGTCCAGATGATCCGGTGCGCCGCAAACCTGACATCACGCTCGCGCGCAAGATTCTGAAATGGGAACCGCACATCGCGCTGCGCGACGGGCTCGGACGGACCATCGAGCATATGCGCGCCGAGCTGGGACTCGTGAAGACATGACCACCGTACTAATCACCGGCGCATCGAGCGGCCTCGGCGAGGAGTTCGCGCTGCAGCTCGCGCGCGAGAAATTCGATCTGGTTCTGGTCGCGCGCCGCGAAGACAAGCTCAAGTCGGTGGCCGAGCGCGCGCATGGACTCGGCGCAGCGCGGGTTTCGATAGTCACCGCCGACCTGTCGCATCCGGGCGCCGCCGAAGACGTGCATCACCGCGCCGTCTCGGAGTCGGGCGAAATCGGCTACCTGGTCAACAACGCCGGCTTCGGCACCAACGGCCGTTTCGATTCGCTGCCCCTGGATCGCGAGCTCGAAGAAATCGATCTCAACATTACGTCGCTGGTGGCGCTGACGCGGATTTGCTTGCCCGCGATGGTCGAGCGCCGCACAGGCGTCGTGATCAATGTCGCCTCGACGGCCGCCTTCCAGCCGGTGCCATGGATGGCGACCTACGGCGCGACCAAGGCTTTCGTGCTGAGTTTCTCCGAGGCGGTGGCCGAAGAACTTCGCGGCACCGGAGTGACGATCACCGCGCTATGCCCCGGTCCGACGCGCACGGAATTCCAGAGCGTCGCGCACAATGCCGATGCGAATTTTCCCGCACTCGCATACATGGACGCGGCCACCGTAGTCCGCCAGGCGATCGCCGCGGCTCGCGATGGCAAAACGGTAAAGATCAACGGTACGATAAACCTGCTGATGGCGCAGACGCCGCGCATAGTTCCACGCGCACTGGTGCGAAGGGTCGCTGGATCGATGTTCAGGCGTTAGAGACCGGCCTTTGCGCCGTCAATCAATGCAATGACCGCGCACTCAATCATCGCTCGATTTTCCGTCGGCGTGCTGTGGGCCGCGCTCGCCGCGGGATGCTCGGAGCAGCCACCGGCAGCGGCGCCGGTCCCCGTGGTCGCGGCGGCGCCGGTCGCGCCGCAGGTCAAAGAAACGCCCGACCCGGTGATGCAGGACTGGAATATCTTTCCCGATCCGACCAGCGGCAAGGTCGAGGTATATCACCAGGGTGCGTACGTCGGGGCGGTGACTGGCGACGAGCCGGGCGACGAAGACCCTCCGCTGCCGCACAAGTCTGGCCAGTAGGCGCGCTGAGCCTTAGTCGCGCAGCAGGTTGCGCGCGATCACGACGCGCTGGATCTGCGACGTGCCTTCATAGATCTGCAGCAACTTGGCGTCGCGCATCAATTTTTGCACCGGATACTCGTCCATGTATCCGTAGCCGCCGAAGATCTGCACCGCGTCGGTCGTGATCTTCATGCATGCGTCGGCGCAGAACGCCTTGGCATAGCTGGAATTGACGTTGGGCGGCGCTTTCTGATCGACCAGCCACGCGGCCTTGTACGTCAGCAGGCGCATCGCTTCGATCTCGATCGCCATGTCGGCCATCATGAATTGCAGCGCCTGAAAATTCGAGATCGGCTGTCCGAACGCACTGCGCTGGCGCGAGTACTTAAGGCACTCGTCGAGCGCGCGCTGCGCGATTCCGATTCCGACCGCCGCGGTCTCGGGGCGGCTATGGTCGAACGTCGCCATCGCGTACTTGAAGCCTTCGCCCTCGCGTCCGACCAGCGCGCTCGCGCCGATACGCAAGTCTTCATAAACGATCTCGCCGGTGTCGGCCGCGCGCTGGCCGAGCTTGCCGTGCATCCGCCGCCGCGTGATCCCCGGCATCTTCGCCGGAAACACGAAGCACGAAATCCCCTTGTGCCGCAGCCGCCTATCGCTGGTCGCAAAGGTCACGATCCAGTCCGCGACCGATCCGTTCGAGATGAAATGCTTGGTGCCGTTGAGCACGAACTCGTCGCCCTCGCGCCGGTAAGTGGTGCTCATCGAGGCCACGTCGGACCCCGCGCCCGGCTCGGTTATCGCAAACGCGCAGAAGCTGAGCTGCTTCATCAGGCCGCCAAGAAAGGTGCGCTTCTGCTCCTCGTTGCCGGCGATCAGCAGCGGCAGCGTCGCAAGATCGTTGGCGGTTATCGAATTGGTGATACCGGCGCATCCATAGCAGAGCTCTTCGGTGATAAGCGAGCTGTCGAGCACGCCCAGTCCCGCACCGCCGAGATCCTTCGGCACCGAGTAATTCATCAGGCCCGCCGCGAACGCTTTTTCGCATACGTCGCGCGCGAAGATTTCCTTGATGTCGTACTCGCGCGCGCGCGGAATCATCTCCTGCTCCGCGAATTTCCGCGCCAGCGACTTGAGTTCCGTCTGCTCTTCGGTCAAGTCAAATCCAAACATCGGCGGTCTCCATGGGATGCGCGGCCGGTGAAAACGGACGCACAGAAATGTGTTAGCTGGCGGCGCGCGTCATTGAAAGAGCCTGGAAAGAGCCGGGAAAGAGCCCGCGGCTGGCGCGGCTTGCCTTGATAATCGGTGCAGCGGCGGATATTACCCACAGGTTGATGCAACGCTCTCGGGCGCGGGCAACCGCCCTCCCGTCCGGAGCAATTGAACCGGACCAATTTAACCGGACAAGGAGATACTCCGATGGCAATTACCGTAATTGCGAAGCTCAA
>Ga0307373_10012349_pt1 | contig 12152 bp, 11 predicted proteins | sample OX2MG_FD_202534 | JGI IMG/M metagenome (GOLD analysis project Ga0307373, IMG submission 202534) | Soil microbial communities from Risofladan, Vaasa, Finland - OX-2 | ecosystem: Environmental > Terrestrial > Soil > Coastal area > Acid sulfate soil | place: Finland: Risofladan, Vaasa | collected...
AGCGGTATCTGGATGAGATGCCGGGCGTGCCGCTGCAAGACGCCTGGATGGACATCCCGCCGGTGCGCGGCAAAGAAGACATGGGGTACGACACGCAGAAGCCGCTGGCGCTGCTGGAGCGCATCATCCTTACTTCCACTAATCCAGGTGATGTCGTGCTTGATCCGTTCTGTGGCTGTGGCACGGCAATCTACGCCGCGCAGAAGCTGGGCCGCCACTGGCAGGGCATCGACATCACCAACCTGGCCATCGCCATCATCCGCCGCCAGCTTGGCGATCGCTTCCCCGATCTGAAGCCGGGTGAGGGCTACGAGGTGGTGGGCGAGCCGGTGGACGAGGCGGGCGCGCGGGCGCTGGCCAACGCCGACCGCTACCAGTTCCAGTGGTGGTCGCTGGCGCTGGTGGGGGCGATGCCCATCAACCAGGAGCGCAAGAAGGGCGCGGACCGTGGCATCGATGGCTACGTGACATTCATTGACGACGCGACGGGCAAACCCAAACGAGTGGTCGTGCAAGTCAAGAGCGGGCATGTCAACGCCAGCATGATGCGCGACTTGCGGGGCGCGATGGAACGCGAGAAGGCGGCGATGGCGCTCTTCATCTCGCTCGACCCCATCACCGAGCCGATGCGCAAAGAAGCCTATGAGGCAGGTATCTACGAGTCGCCCGGCTGGCGACGAGCCTACCCGCGCATGCAAATTGTCACCATCGCCGAGTTGCTGCATGGCGCGCAACCCAAACTCCCACCCTCGGCGAGCGCCGTCACGTTCAAACGCGCTCCGGTCGCCATCGCGGCTGATGGCTACGCGCAGCCGCAGCTCGACCTCCACTCGGTACCAGATAGCGATGGGGAAAAGAACAGACTGAGTGAGACCTAACCTCCGGCCCCTTCCCACATTCTGTGGGAAGGGGAGAGAAGGAGTAGTGAATGAGCGGGCAGGGGAGGGCAGGGTGAGGGCGCGCCGGGCGCCACGAAACTCGCCGGAAGGAGCGTCTGGTGATTCCAATCCCCACACCGGCGAAAACCGCGCCAATAGGCGCGTTTTATGCGTTCTATGAGGAGGAATAGGCATACCGTGTGCGATCCGCCGCCCCCGGCGCGTTGTACAACATACAGGGTATGGTAGACCGCCGCCGCAGTGTTGGGTGGCGGTTCGGCGCCAGTAGTCAAGGGAAAGCAGGAGAACGGCATGACGAAACGTATAGAGCGCAAGGGATTCCGGCTGGCGGGCTGGCAGGTGGCGACGTTGGCCGTCGCGGGGGGGCTGGGCGCCATCGCGCTGGCCAACCAACTGAGCGCGCTAGGCGTCGGCGAGCCGGAGAACCCCCTCCTCGGCGAAGATGGCCTCTACGCCTGGAAGCACGGCTCCGTTCACTATACCGTGAAGGGGCGCGGCGAGCCGTTGCTGCTCGTGCATGGCGTCTATGCGGGCGCGTCGTCCTATGAGTATCGCCGGGTCTTCGATCTGCTGGCCGAACGTTATCGTGTCTATGCGATGGACCTGCTGGGCTTTGGCCGCTCGGCGCGTCCGGCGGTCGTCTACACCCCCCGCCTCTACATCGAACTGATCCAGGATTTCGCGCGCCAGGTGATCGGCGCGTCTGACCATCCGATCTCGGTGATCGCCTCGTCGCTGGGCGCCGCCTTCACCATTCGCGCGGCGGCGGAGCGCCCCGACCTCTTTGCGCGGCTGGCCTTGATCGAGCCGACGGGCATCGAGACGCTGGCAGGGCAGAGCGACGCGGGCGCCGTCCGCCTCCGGCGCACGCTGCTACGGGCGCCGTTGTTCGGCGAGGCCGCGTACAACGTCGTCGTCTCGCGCCCCAGCATCCGCTACTTCCTGCGGGAGCAGGCCTACGCCGATGGCACGCCCGTCAGCGACGATATGGTGGACTATTACTACGCCACCGCGCACCAGCCCGGCGCGCGTTTTGCCCCCGCCAGCTTCATCGCGGGCGCGCTCGACACCCCGACGGAGACGGCGTTTTCGATGCTGCGGCAGCCGGTGGTGTTGCTGTGGGGCGAGTATGATCGCTCCAATGCGCTGGATCGCGCGCAGGCCTTCCTGGCCGCGAATGACGATGCTACCCTGCTGATCTTCCCCACCGGGGGCCTGCCACAGGACGAACAGCCCGCCGCTTTCACGCGCGAGGTGATGAACTGGATGGCAAGCGCCAGCCAGGCGTTGCGCTAGGGGAGGCGATCCGCCCGCGACGGAAATTGGCGCCTGGCTTGCGCTACTCTCTGAGATCACGCGAACAGCCCAACGTGACAGTGGTGGCATCATCACAACCGCGATGGGCGATGACCTCATTTGAGAGAGAATGCTACGGACTATGGCGCCATTACCAACCTCCTACCTGCATAGTGTCACCACGGCTGGCGCGCATGCTCACGAGCATGCAGGTGAGCGGCAGTCGCTACGGCGCGTGATGTTCGGCCACTCCCTGCTTCGCGCGCCCGCCATGTACATATCCAGGCGCCCAACGCGACGGCCAGTCGGTCGGCGATGGCGCGCCCGTGCGAAGCTGCTGTGGCGGAGCCGCCGTAGCGCCAGCCGCTGGCTGATGACGCAATCGTTCACTCCCACATGGCTGCCCACCGCGCTACGCCGACCGGAAGTCGGGTATGGCGCCGCGCTGCTTGCTCAGTTCGTCGCGGTCGCCTATACCTCCGTTATTGTGCATGCGCTGCCGCACTTTGCGTTTGTGGGGCTGCTCTCGGTGCTGGGGGTCGTGTTGATCGCGCTGACGTTTGGCCCTGGCCCCAGCTTGTTGGCAACCTTGGTCGGCGCGCTGCTGCTCAACGTTGTCGTCCTGCCCCCGTATTTCCGCTTCTCCCTGAGCGCCCCGACGGATGTGGTGAGTTTTCTGCTCTATCTCCTGGTCGGTGTGGCGATCAGCCTGATCGCCGGGCAGGTGGAGCGCGGTCGGCGCGTGGCAGAGCGCCTTGCAGCGCAGGTGGCCGCCCAGGCCAGCGAGACACTTGCCCTTCAGCACGAGCGCTTCGCGCACGAGCGCGCTGCGGCGCGGGCGCGGGTGGATGCGCTGGAAGCCTCGCGCCGCCAGATGGATGAGTTTCTGGGACTGGCCAGCCATGAGCTGCGCACACCGCTCACCGTCGCAATGGCCAGCGTGCAGATCGTCCGGCGGCAGGCGCACGAAGCCGTGCGCCTGCTCGCTGAGGTGGACGCGCCAGCAGGCCGCATGTCGTCATCGGCGTCCTGCCCCGCCAGAGACGCGCCGTCCGGGGTAGCGACGCCAGCGAGCGCCAGCCAACAGGCTGCCGTGGGGCAGAAGCTGTCCACTATCGCGGCGCTGCTGGATCGCAGCGACGTGGCGATGGCGCGGCTCAACCGGCTGGTGAGCGATCTGCTCGACGCCTCGCGCATCGAGGCGGGGCGGTTCGAGGTGGACGAGCAGACCTGCGACCTGGGCGCCTTGCTGACGGAGGCCGTCGCGGAGCAGCGCCGGGCGTGGCCGGACCGCGCCATTCACATCGGCTTGCCAGCAGACGCGATCACCATCCGGGGCGACCCACAACGCATCAAACAAGTAGCCGCGATATTCCTCTCCAACGCCCTGAAGTTTGCGCCGCCCGACCGCTCGGTTCTCCTCGCGCTGGAACGCCTGGCGCCTGCGCCCACATCTGCGTCCACATCTGCGTCCACATCTGCGTCCATATTGCCAGTTGCGGCTGAGCATACGGACGGCGCCAACGCGCGCAACGCCACCGTCATGGTGGCGGGCGACGTCGGCGCTGCGGATATGGCGCGCATCTCAGTCAGCGATGAGGGGCCGGGGCTTTCACCGGAGCAACAGGCGCAGGTATGGAACCGCTTTGCACGCATTCAGGGCATCGAGCAGCAGCAGGGATCGGGCGTCGGCGTTGGCCTGGGCCTCTACATTGCCCAGGCGATCGTCGCGCGACTCGGCGGTCGCCTGGGGGTGGAGAGCGCCATTGGCCAGGGGGCTACGTTTTGGTATGAGGCGCCGGTCTGGGCGCCGGAGGCCAGGGATGAGAGTGGCGTGGATCGTCCGGCGCAGGTGGGCGAGAAGGAACTCGGCGAGCGCAACCTCACGGCGCCTGACATGCTGGCGTAGCTCCCGTAGCTCGGCGCCAATCGCGGCGCGAAGCGGCGTACCCGCCCAACCGGCCACGTCGGCGTCGCCCAACTGGCACGTTCCTTGCGAAACCCGTGAACAGAAGCGGATCGCAGCCACAGGGCGGATTGGCGAGCAAGCTACACGAGGATGTGCGCGGATCGAGCGCGCGGTAGCTTGTCTGGCGCCCACCCGGCGAAGCTGCGTGATTGGGAACGCTTGAGAGGCGATGGCGCCGTTTCCGCGTACTGCCGCTGTGTGACAGCGCATTGGGAATGGCGCGCCGCCGAGAAAGGAACTTCGCATGGCAGTAAACGATCCAATGAGCAACGGGACCCGCTCAGCGCAGACCGACCAAACGAGTCAGACGTATCAAATCAACCAGCCGGGCATGGCGTCGCCGCCCGGGCAAATGGGTGGCGCGGGTCAGCCCGCCCAATCGGCCCAAGAGGCCGTCGGCCAGGCCGCAGCGCAGGCGCAGCAGCAGGTTGGGCAGGTGGTGGATGAAGTCAAGCGGCAAGGGAAGACGCAACTCACGAACCAGAAGGCCACGGTGGCGCAGTCCATTCAAGGCGTGGCGCAAGCCGCCGATCAGTTCAGCCACCAATTGCGGCAAAACAATCAGGAGCCGCTGGCAGGATTTGTTGCGCAGGCGTCGGGGCAGTTGCAGCGCGCATCTACGTACCTCAACAACAGCGACCTTGCCGACATCGTCGACGATGTGGAGGATTTTGCGCGGCGGCAGCCGGTGTTGTTCATTGGTGGCGCGCTCGTGCTGGGGGCATTGGCGGCCCGCTTCCTCAAGAGTTCCGGCCAGCTCTCGCGCGGCAGTGGAGCGTCTGGATCGTCAATGAATCGGTCGGCGCGCGTGCGCACCGGCTATCGGCCTGGATCACGTCCTGGCTACCGCACGGGCTATCGTCCCGGCTACCAGGGTGGCGTGGCGAACGGCCAGTTCACACCAAACGCAGGCGCCGGACGGCGTCCGAGCGATATGCCATATCAACACGACAATGGCACAACGCTGGGCTACTACGACCCCGGAACCACCGGCGAGGACTCACGCGAGGTGCATTTCTAGCCATCGCAGCGCGAACTCGCGGCTACCCGGCGCGACACAATCGATACGCTTGATACGCTAGCCAGAGGATGCTGACACGCTAGCCAGTTGCAGACCAGGCGCCCCTGGATACCGTCTCGACCAGGGCGTGAAGGAGAGGAGACGCGCAATGCAGAACAGTACCGTCAATCAAGACGACAGGTCACTTGGCGACCTTGGCTCCGAACTGGCGCGCCAGATGAGTACGTTGGTCCGCCAGGAGGTCAACCTCGCCCGCACCGAGATGACCCAGAAGGCCAAGACCGTTGCCCGCGATGTGGCGCTCATGGTCATTGGTGGCGTGGTGGCGCTCGGCGCCTATCTCGCGCTGCTCGCCATGTGTGTGCTGGGGCTGGTCCAAATCGGCGTACCCTATTGGCTGTCGGCGTTGATCGTCGCCGTCGTCTTTGGAGCCGTCGCCTACTTCTTGTTCCAACTGGGCATGAGTGGCCTCAAACGCACGAACATGGCTCCGCAGCAGACCATCGAAACCTTGAAGGAGGATGTCACATGGGCGAGAGAACAGGCCCACTAGATCCGCGCAATCCGAACGCGAACACACCCGGCGCGGCTGGGAATACGACCGACCAGAACGTCGGCGATCCGGCGCTTTCCGCCGCTGTGCAGGGACAGCCCACGCCGTCCAACGTCCCCTACCAGGGCGACACCCAGTTGGCCAACGCCGTGCAAGGGCAGCCCGTCGCTTCGACCGCTCCCACGTCGTCGGAGGAGTCCCCAGAGGGCCGTCGCATCAACGAGGAGATGAGCGGGTTTATCGCACAGGAAGACGCCGAGGAGCTTGGAGCCGCCACCAGCGATGACAGGCACGCCGATAACGACGATGATTATGATGACGCCGACGACGAGTACGCTGATCGGCTCGACGACGGCAGCGCAACCGACGACACGGATGAGATTCGCGGCGACATCGAGCAGACGCGCACCCAGATGAGCGATACGCTCGACGCCATCGAGGCCAAGCTGAATCCGCATCGTATCGCCGAGCGAGTGACGGAGACCGTCCGCGACGCCACCATAGGAAAGGCGGAAGAGTTTATGAGCGACATGAGCGAACGCGCGCAGGACCTGGGTTCGACCTTCATGGATACCCTCCGTGAGAACGCCGTCCCTGCGGCGCTGATCGGGCTGGGCCTTGGCTGGCTGATGATGAAGAACAGCGCGGCCAACCGCGACCGCCAGCAGCGGCGCTACCAGAGCGGCTATCGCGTGCCGATTGAGGGGCAGTACAGGCAGCAGTATTATCCCGGCCAGCGGTATTCGACCACCCAGCCGCGCTATCAGCAGCAGACTGGGCAGCCGAGCGCGAATCCCGTGCAGCGCGCCGGGCAGAAGGCCAGCGAGGCGCTGAGTTCGGCGCAAGACGCCGTGGGCGACCGCATGAGCGACGCCTCGGATAACGTGCAGGAAGCCTGGGGGAACGTCGCCGATCAGGCGCAACAGGCGCAAAGCTGGCTCCAGCGGACGTATGAGGACAATCCGTTGTTGGTTGGCGCGGCTGCGCTGGTGGCGGGCGCGGCGATCGCCTTTGCCATCCCTGAGACGCCACAGGAAAATCAGTGGATGGGTCCCACGCGCGATAACCTGGCCCAGCAGGCGCAGGCCACCGTGCAGGATACCGTGCAGAAGACGGAGCAGGTCGCCAAGAAGGCAGCCAGCGCCGCCAGGGACGCCGCCCAGGACGAGGCGCAGAAACAGCAACTCACCCGTTAGCATGTGGCATGCGGTTCCCAGCAGGATGCGTCGTGGTCGCAGGGACGCGGTCCGGTCACAGCCAGCGTATGAATGGCAAGAGGGGAGAGTGAGGAAACGCATGAGTAGTTCGTACAGCCAGCCGACCGAGGCCAAAGCTCACGCGCGTCGCTGGCCATTGCAGTTACTGAGCGCGATGGGGCAGGGCGCCTTGACCGGGCTAGTCGGCGTGTTGCCTGGCGCGGCCACGCTGGCGGCGTTGGAGGCTACCCAGCCCCAGTTGCCCCGCCAGATCGCGCAGTGGGTCAACGTGGAGGCGCCGACGCTGCGCTACGCGACAGCGTGGCCAAAGGCCGTCAGCGCCAGGGTCACGTCGCATCTGTGGCTCAGCTATCGCTTCAGTCCGGCGCAGCGCATCGGCCTGCGGCTGGCGTCGCGGCTGGGGGTTGGCGCGCTGACCGGCGCCGTGTTTGGGCCGCTGGCCGTTCTCTCGCGTAGCGGCGCCAACCCCAACGGACGGCTGACCGGCGGCGCGGCGCGACAATACGCTGCGGGCCTGGGCTACGGGCTGGCGCTCTACGCGGCGCGCACACGCGCACGCCGCGCCAACCACGAGCCGCTACCCGCGCTCCGCGACATGGGACTGACGCGCTTCCAACGGGAGGTCATCCACGCGGGTGGCCACGCGCTCTATGGCGTGGCGCTGGGCGCGCTGACCCATCAGTCGTGGCGCATCCTGGGCGCGGCGCGTCGGGCGCCGGGGGCGGAGGCAGGCCAGCCGAGCGGGTTGGGCAGGCGTAACGGCGCGGTCGCCAGTCGTCAGACCGCCGCATCCACATCGTAGCGTTGTGCGCGTAGCAGAAGGGGGCAGACGCCGACGGCGTCTGCCCCCTTCTGCTACGCGCTGAAGATTATTCGCGCACGTCGTCGTAGAGCGCGGTGCTGATGTAGCGCTCCGCCGCCGACGGGAAGATGACGACGATCACTTTGCCCGCGTACTCCGGGCGACCGGCGAGTTGCGCGGCGGCCCAGGCGGCGGCGCCGCTGCTGATGCCACCCAACAGGCCCTCTTCGCCCGCCAGCCGACGCGCCATCTCGATGGCGTCGTTATCGGCCACCTGGATGATCTCGTCGATCAGCGATGTCTCGAGCACGTCTGGCACGAAGCCCGCGCCGATGCCCTGAATCTTGGTGGGGCCAGCCTGGCCGCCCGACAGCACCGCCGAGGCCGACGGCTCGACTGCGACCATCTTCACCGATGGCTTGCGCGCCTTCAACACCTCGCCGACGCCGGTCAGCGTGCCACCAGTGCCGACGCCGGAGATCACGGCGTCCACCTGGCCGTCGGTGTCGCGCCAGATTTCCTCAGCGGTCGTCGCGCGGTGGATCGCCGGGTTGGCGGGGTTCTCGAATTGCTGCGGCATCCATGCGCCGGGTGTCGCCTCGATCAGCTCCTTGGCCTTGGCGATGGCGCCGGGCATGCGGCCACTGGCGGGCGTCAGCACGACCTGCGCGCCCAGCCGCTTCAGCACCATCCGCCGCTCCACGCTGACGGACTCCGGCATCACCAGCGTGCAGTGGTAGCCACGAGCGGCGGCGACCCACGCCAGACCGATGCCGGTGTTGCCGCTGGTCGGCTCGATGATCGTGCCGCCGGGCTTCAAGACGCCCCGGCGCTCGGCGTCGTCGATCATGCTGACGGCGATGCGGTCTTTCACGCTATAGCCCGGTTGGAAGGACTCGATCTTCGCCAGCACCGTCGCGCCCGGCGGCGTGACGCGGTTCAGGCGGACAAGCGGGGTGTTCCCGATCAGTTGGGTAGCGTCTTCGGCCCAGCGTGGCATGTGATTCTCCTCGTGCTGGTTTTCGGGTGCGCCGCAGGCGATGAGGCTCACGGCGATGGGGCAAATCAACCTACGGCGCGCATTTGTGCGCCACATACAAGGGATAGTACAGCGAACGAATCAACTTTATCAAGTTTATCGAGTGTATGGAAGGTGCGATTTGGCGCTCTCATGTCAGAGAGGCGATGAGCTAATGCGCGGTTCTCAATGGTGGTAGACAATACCCGCGTCGGGCGCCATATGCAGAACACTTCGCCTGGGTCATACGCAGTTCTCATGAAACTGACTACTGAGACGCATTTGTAATTGCATTGAGCACATTCGAGTCACGGTCGTGAGATCAGGGCGCTACGGTATAGGTCGAGAGGTAGAAATGTGCGAAAGGAGCATTGTTATGTCTGCGTCCATGATGAAGTCCCCATCCGTGAGCCACCATCGTCCGGAGGCGGCGGTTCCAGACCGGGTTGAACTGGCTTGGAGGCCGCTCTACCGTGTTGCTGGCGCAGCGGCGCTGATGTCCATCGTATTCACTTTCCTGGCGGTCGTCGTCTTCATCGCCAACCCGCCGCCGACGACGGTCTCTGCCTGGTTTGCGCTGTTTCAGCGCAACGGCCTTCTGGGTCTAATCAACCTTGATCTCCTCATGCTAGTCGTCTACGTGCTGATGGGCGTGATCTACTTCGCCCTCTATGGCGCCCTCCGCCATGACCACGAGCCAATCATGGCGCTGGCGACCATCTGCGGATTGGCCAGCATTACGACCTACATCACGTCGAACACCGGCTTCAACATGCTCTCCCTCAGCGGCCAATATGCCGTCGCGAGGACCGAAGAGCAGCGCGCAGCAATCCGCGCGGCGGGACAGGCGATGCTGGCGATCTGGCAAGGCACAGCGTACGACGTGAGTTACGTCCTGGGTGGAGTCGCCACGCTGCTTATTGCGGGAGTGATGCTGCGCAGCCACGTCTTCAGTCGTGTCACCGCGTATGTCGGCCTCATATTGGGTGTGCTGATGTTGGCGCCAGCAACTGCGGGGACGATTGGCCTGTACCTCTCACTCACCTCGCTCGTCCCCACCGTTGTCTGGATCGGGCTGCTCGCGTGGCGGTTCTTCCAGCTCGCGTCGCCTCAAACGCATACCGCAGCGGTTCTCACACACGCTGGTACCTGACGCTACCTAGCGTTCGCAAAAGAGACCGCATGATGTCGCAGACGAAGATCACGCCAGAGGAACGTACCAGCATGGCGCCGGGACGGGCACGCAACGAGGCGATGCGCGTCGCAGCCTTGGCGCCCGACGATACGGTGGCCTGCTCAGCCTTGGAGCGCCTCGAGACGCTCCAGAAGCAGGACGCTCTCATCGCGCGGCCTCTCGGTGAGGGAGAAGGGAGCATGCGCTATGGCCCATGTGGAAGGGCAGATCATCATCCATCGACCCGTGGATGAGGTGTTCGACTTTGTCGCGGATGAACGCAATGAGCCGCGCTATAACCCGCAGATGCTCCGTGCTGAGCAGACTTCTGCTGGCCCGATCGGCGTCGGCGCGACGTTCCGTGCGGTGAGCATGTCTCTTGGCCGACCGGTGGAGATGACCATCGCGTTCACTGCATATGAGCGCCCACGGCGGCTCATGTCAACGACGCAGCTGGCGACTATGGACATTCAAGGAACGCTCACCTTTGCCCCCGTCCCAGTGGGGACCCAGATGAACTGGTCGTGGAAGCTCAAGCCGCGTGGCGTCTTCAAGCTGATGGCGCCACTAATCACCTGCATCGGACGACGCCAGGAGAAGATGATCTGGACCGGACTCAAACGCTACCTCGAAGCGTCGCCGACGTCCCAGTCGTTCCAGTCGTTCCAGTCGCAAGCCGAGCGCTGATGGTGGAACGTCACGCGCGCTTGAGGATGTAGCGGCAGTCGCACATCCCGTCACAGCGCCTGGCTGCCTCCTGACACGTCTGTCCCGGTGATTGGGTGTGGTTGTGGCTGCGCCACGGCGCTCTTGGCGTCGTTCTCTGGCTTTTCACCCTGTTTGCTGTTGCCTGCTCGCGCGCCCGTCGTCTCGCCCGCGCGTTCGCGCTCGCGGCGGCGCAGCTCGCGCTCGTGGCGCCAGCGCACCAGCGCGCGTTTGGCCGTCAGCGTGCGGCGGTACGCCCAGTAGACCGGCGCCTGATAGGGGAGGTCGTGGGTCGCCAGTGTGAACAGCGACTGGCCACCGAAGCCTTGCTTGTAGGTGTAGAGACTATACATGTCCTCGTCGGGTTCCAGGACCTCGGCGATGGCGCGGAAGTCGTAGAGGTGGCAGCCGCGCGCCTTCGCCCAGTTGATCGCCGTCCACTGCAGCAGGTGGTTGGGCATGCGGTTGCGTTCGCGGTTGGACGACGCGCCGAACATATACGTCGCCACCGTGCCGCAGCGCGCGACGATCAGCGCCGCGATGGGCGTCCCCTCGAACTCGGCGATCAGCAGGGCGGCGGCGTCGCGTGCGCCATACAGCCGCAGGAAGTCGTCGTAGTGCGCCTGCTCGTGGATGAAGATGCCGTCGCGCTGGGCGGTCTCACGATAGATGGTGTAGAAGGTCGCCAGGTCGACGGTGAAGGCGGCCTCGTCTGCCGGGTTGGCTGTGCGCACGACGACGCCTTTGCGGCCCGCCAGCCGGATGTTGTAGCGCCACTTGTCCTTCATGTTCGCCAGCAGCGTCGCCTCGTCCGGGCGGATGTCGAGCGTCCACGAGCGGCGGGGGTGCGTGGCGTAGGGGTTGACGACGAAGCCAAGCGTGGCCAGCGCAGCCAGCCACGTCGCGTCGCCATCGGCGACGTTAGGCTCAACCTTCAGCATGAACGAGCCGGTGCGGCGCGCCTCCTCGGCGACGCGCGCCACCAGCGCCGCCAGCGCGGGGCCGCCGGGGTCGGCGACGACGGGGCCGCGCGGCGCGTACAGATATGGGCGCCCCAGCACCGGAGCGCGTTCCACAATCACCAGTAGCGCGCCGCATAGGTCTCCCGGCTGATACGCCGCGCCGTTCGCATCGGCGCCCGCAGGGTCGGCTATGTCGCCCGGCTCGGCGATGGCGCCCAGCCGCAACGCCTGGCTGCCCAGCCGCGACCCCAGCTCCGCCCACTCCCACGTCTGGGTGATATTGCCGGTCGGCTGCCCCTCGACGAAGCGATTCCACCGCTCACGGTCGTCGATGATCTCTACGCGCATGGTTGTGTTCCCTCTATGTCGGCTCGGTGCATTTCACCTTTTCCCACCGATGACTGCGTTGTTTTGCCGTCGTACCGCCAACTGCCAAGCTGGCGCGTGTCGCGTCCCCCATGTCGCGCCTCCGCAACGAAGCTGGACGTTGTTCGATGGACGCACGCGCCAGCTTGGCAGTTGGCAGTACGACGGAT
>Ga0307373_10012351_pt1 | contig 12151 bp, 12 predicted proteins | sample OX2MG_FD_202534 | JGI IMG/M metagenome (GOLD analysis project Ga0307373, IMG submission 202534) | Soil microbial communities from Risofladan, Vaasa, Finland - OX-2 | ecosystem: Environmental > Terrestrial > Soil > Coastal area > Acid sulfate soil | place: Finland: Risofladan, Vaasa | collected...
CTACGCGGCAAAGTTGGCCGAGCCGCTCGCGGTTACCGAGAGCCTGTTGTACCGGCGCGGCAACTTCAACGGCCCGCTCGACCAGCTGCTGGTGCAGGCGCTGATGGAGGAAAAGGACTGCGAGGCAGCATTCTCGCCGGGGTTCCGCTGGGGCCCGTGCAAGTTGCCGGGGGAGACCATCACCTTCGAGGATGTCATGGCGCAAACCGCGATCACCTATCCGCAGGTGACGGTGAGCCACTACACCGGCGCGCAGGTCAAGAACATCATGGAGCAGGTCGCCGACAACCTATACAACAAGGATCCCTACTACGTGCAGGGCGGCGACATGGTGCGCGTCGGCAACGTGCAGTACGTCATCGACCCCGCCGCAGGCTACCCGAACTACATCCGCGACCTGAGGATCGGCGGCAAGCCCGTCGAGCCGAACCGCAAGTACAAGTTCGCCGGCTGGGCCGCGGTGGCCGCGCCGGTCGAAGGCGAGCCGGTCTGGGACGTCTATGCACGCTGGCTCAGGCGCCAAAAGCGCGTGCGCGTGGAGCATCTCGACCTGCCGCGCCTCGCCGGCGACATGCAGGGCAATCCCGGGATCGCTTATCCGCGCGCCTACGGCATCTGACCCGCCGCGCCACCTATTAGTCCATGCGCAGGAGCGCCATCATGAACAACCTCGTCAGGATCCTTCTCATCTCGGCGGCGCTGCTGCTCGCCAACACCTACGCGCCTCCCGCCGGCGCCGCGCCGCTCGGCGACGCCGCAGCGCTTCGCGGCCAGCACGACGCCAAAGGCATCTTCATGATCGATTTGAACAACCCGGGCAAGCTCGCGCACGCCCTCAAGGTGATCGAGAAGACCGACACCGGGCTCGCCAAACAGAACGTGAAGCGCCACCTCGTCGTCGTGATCATCGGCCCCGCGGTCGCCTTCGTGACCAAGGACCGGCGCGGCATCCCCTACATGGAGCAACCGGCGGTGGCTCAAGTCCAGGCGGCCCTCGGCAAGCTCGGCGCCATGGGCGTTCGGCTTGAAGCCTGCGGCGTCGCGCTCAAGGGCATGGATCTCGCGCCGGACGACGTCATCTCCACAGTGCATCCGGTCGGCAACGGCTACATTTCCGCGATCGGTTACCAGGCGCAAGGCTATCAGCTAGTGCCGATATATTGAGAACTCTCCTTGGATTCTGCATGGATGAATTCACCTCCCTGGTGGATGAGGCCGCTCACCTGGATCGAGGACCGGCCGACGCCGATTCTGGCACCGTTTCAACCCCGCCCACGGCGAAATGGCTTATCGCGCAAGCTGTATCGGCGGACATGCGCCAATAGTTGCTGATCGTAGAAGAAAGCACCTATCCAACTCAATGAAAAAGGAGGCATCACGAAATGCGTGCCATAAAGAAGGGAGCATTGAAGAGCGCTGCGTTCGGTCTGCTGTTCGCGGCCATGTTGCCAGCTTGCGCCATGGCGGGAGAAATCCCGTTCCCAAATGTCCCAAATCCGAAGCAGGATCCGCAGCTATCCTATGACGGTTTCTTCAAACACCATCAGCCCGTGAAGCTTCTGTTCGCGGTCGGGCAACCAGGACCGCAGCTCAAGGAGTCGCTGATCAATAGCGCTTTGGTGATCCGTTACCTCAAGGCGCACGGCTATCGCTATCGCATTCATATGGTCCTATATTCGAGGGCGGTGTTCGTGGCCGATCAATTCGACCAAAAATACAGCGGCTGGGCGCCGCTACTGACGGCGCTGCACAAGCAGGGCGTGACCTTCTCGGTGTGTCACAACGCGATGGCGCTGCTGCATGTGAAGGAAGGCGATATTTACCCATTCATGAAGGTGATCCCGGCTGGCATCCTCTCAGTGGCGGAGTATGAGATGAAGGGCTACCACCCGATCTTCAACCCCAATACCGAGACCGAGTAGCATGCTGTCGGTGCCTCAGCCGCTCAATCCTGGGAATCCGACCCACGTGCCACGTTGACCAAGTCGGCGCTAGGCCGTTCGCGGAACCGCGCACCTCGCCAGCGCCGACGCCAAGCGGCGCATGTGCGAGGTCGTAGCCTCCTTCCCACGGCGGCAGCGCGCGACGCAGCACGTCTTCCTACCCGGACGCGAGAGGTGTACGCATATATCCGAGGTTCTCGGCTCGATTCAGTGCCGCTGCAGCGTTCGCGACTACATCGCGTGTCCAATCTTCGACACGCGTCCGCGACGCTCTGTGGCTGCACTTGCTCCCGGCATGCGCTTCCGGACCAAACATTCCTTGGCATCTTTGGCCCCACATGAAGGAGCGCGCTTCCTCGCTTATGCTCTGGGGATTTCGCAAATTGAGCAATTTGGCTGTCCGCGCCACGAGTCGACAGCAATCGCGAATCGGCCCGCACATGCGGGCCACTTCAGTCCGAGCGCAACCGCCACAGCTTAAGGCGCCGCCATTTAGCCCAAAGCCGCCGAGGACGACTTATGAATCGCCTTCTCGTTTGTATCGCCTTACTCGCGGTTGTCCTGCCCGCGCGAGCAGACAGTGCAGCCGTTCGTCGCCTTGCCGAATCCCAGTTGATGCTAGGCGATAAGCTCGAACGCGTACTGCGTTCCCCGTACGACGACCTTTATGAGGTGGACGTACGTGGCCCGGAAGGACTGACTGTGTACTACGTGAACCCAAGCGCGAGCTTGATTTTCGAGGGACAGATCATCGACGCGTACAATGGGCGCAATCTCACGCAAGAAAGAGTACACCTGCTAAGCGCCATCAAATGGCAGTCGCTGCCCTTCGCTTCTGCGATCACGACCGTGCGGGGCACGGGCAGGCGAAAGATCGCTGTTTTTACGGACCCGAACTGTCCCTACTGCCGGCGCTTTGAGAAATCCCTTGCCCAGATCAGCGACCTCACGGTGTATACGTTTCTCGACCCCATCCTCGAAGCCTCCTCGGTCCCGTTGGCCGAATCGGTGTGGTGCTCGAAAGACCGCGCCAAGGCTTGGCAGGATCTGATGCTGCGTCAAGTGCGCCCGAATGCGGCGCCGGACTGCGAGACGCCGATCAAACTACTCGTCGAGCTCGGCAGGTCGCTTGGAGTGAGCACCACGCCGACTTGGTTCCTCCAGGACGGGGAGCGCTACCAGGGCGCGATTTCGCGCGCCGAACTCATTAAGCTCCTTAACACCGCCTCACCGCGTGAGCACTAACCCAGCATGACCGGAACGCGACAAGCTCGCCCGCAGGAGCGCCTTGGTCGGCACCTGGTTACCTTCGAGTCCAGCAACACACGCTGCGGTCGAGCATTCACTGAGGCACATAGCCGATTGCGGTAAGCTCCGAGTCGTGGTGGCGCGACACCGGGATACCAGGCATGGTCCTTCGTCACGTTCTACACAGGTCAACCGCCATCACACGCAGGACGCTTGATCCCCGCCAGCGTGGCAGCGTAGCACTTCGTTGTCGGCGACCCCTTGTTGGGTCGCGCATTAGATCGCGATTCACCGGCTGATTGGTTACGCGATGAGTCACCGCGCGTAGGTCATTTGCGGTGTGGAAGTGCGGGACGGTTCTGGGGTTGAAGGGGGATGATCAAATTGGCTTGGGCAAGCGAAGCGCGTCAGGCCCGAAGGGCATGGTGAAGTCCGCAGGGCGCTGATCCGGGGCGGCACGCTTTGAATAGGATGGCCCGCGAAGGTCACAGCCAACGCGGGCCGGTGCCGGTGCAGCTTCGATACCAGTCGGGGCACACCAGCGACGAGTACGTTACCCGTCAAGCCTGGCGTAGCGCAAGTCTGCCGTGCTGTCCCCTGCACCCGAAGGGCGCTGCTGGTTTGCCCGCCACGGCAGCGACGCTCGGGTGGACCCGCCGGGCACACGGATCGCTGGTACTATCCGCGGGCTCATTGCACGTTCAGTCTGCTGCCTGACCATCTGGCGGCGCGCTTTCCCGGTGTCATCTTTCGCCGTTATGGAGCCAGGGATGTTCGGCGTAATGGAGCCAGTTTCGGGTGAGGGAAACGGGCATCCTGGCGGGGTTAAGAATGCGTGTTTTTGGTTGTCTTTGCAACCGGGGATCGGTTCGCGGTTGGGCTGAGTTTCGGAGCACGGTATGAAGCGCCATCGAGCACGAGACAGTAGGCGTTGTGGCGCAGCCGATCGAGGGTTGCCGAGGCAAGCAGCCGGTTGGCGGGGAAGGCCTGGTCCCACTCGGTGAAGTCGAGGTTGCTGGTGACGACGGTGGCGGTCTGCTCGTAGCGCTCGGCGATCAAGTCGTGCAGGTCCTCGTCGGCGGGCGGGCGCAGGGGTTTCAAGCCGAAGTCGTCGATGATCAGGAGCGGCACGCGAGCAAGCGATGCGAGTTTCCTGTCGTAAGCGCCGATGGCGCGCGCGGCATTCAGGCTCGCAGTGAGCGTGGCGCAGGTGCCGAAGACGACGTCCACGCCCTGGCGCACGGCGCAGTGCCCGAGGGCTTGGGCAAGATGGCTCTTGCCGGTGCCGCAGGGGCCGACGATGAGCACGGGGGCGCGCTCGGCGAGGTAGCGGCCGGTGGCGAGGTCGTGGACGAGGGCGCGGTTGACGTTGGGCAGGCGCTCGAAGTCGAACTGATCGAGCGTCTTGGTGGTGCGAAACGCCGCGCGTCGCAGACGCAGAGCAAACTTCTTCTGCTCGCGCCGGGCGACCTCGTCCTGGATGAGAAGGGCAAGGAACTCGGTATAGGCGAGTTTGGAATCGACCGCCTGGCGATTGCGTGCTTCGAGGGAATCGAGGATGCCTGAGAGGCGCAACTGCTTCAGGTGCGGGGAGAGTTCGGGTACAGGGTTCATGGCTGTTCAATCTCCTTGGGTGGTTGAGGGGTGCAACGAAACGGCGGGAACTGCGGTGGCAGGGTTATCCACGGCGCGCCGCGCGGCGCCCAACACGCCACGAGCGCGGCGCGCGGTGGGTAACCCGGATTCAGTGCGCGGGTGTGTCATCGGTGTCGAACAGGCTGTGGGCGTCGCGCGCGAAGCGCGCAGCGGTGGCGTACGCCGGAGCAGCCTGGGTTGCCGAGGGCAAGGGCAACGCGTCATGGCCGCCGACGAGGATGTTCTTGACGCTGCGGTACTGGATGGTGGCGTGATACAGGGCGCGAGCGCAGGCGGCTTCCAGGCGCTCGGCGCCGTAGGGTTTGGCCAAGCGCAGCAGCCCCTGCGCCGCGCGCAGTCGCTCGACGATGCGGTCGGCGAGAAGTCGCGCGACGAACTCGGCACAGGCAGGGCCGACGGCGCCGGCCTGCTTGGCGCACCAAGCACGGTCTTGCAGGAAGAACGCCTGCGCCTGCGGAGGCAGGTGCGCGGCGACGGTAAAGCGCTGCCCGGGTTTGCGTCCGCGGGGATGCGTGGCCACCAGCCGGTAGTCCTCAAAGAGGGTCACCGAGGTGTCGGTCATGCGCACCCACAGGCGCTTGCCCACCAGGGTGAAAGGTACCGAGTAGAGGATGCGTTCGAGCTGGACGTGGCAGTCGCGGTGCACGGTGAGGCCGTGCCAGCTGCCCAGATCCGGGGCGATGTCCGGAAGTGGCTGCATCAGGGGCTTCTCTATCGCAAAGCGATCCAGCGGCCGCTCGCGGGTGGTGCCATGGGTGCGAAGCCCCGCTTCCTCGAGCACCCAGCGCCGGGCTTGGGCGTTCAGGCCGGCCAGATCGCGAAACTCCCGGAGCGGCAGAAAGTTGCGCTTCACGTACTTCACGCCCGATTCGACGATGCCCTTCTTCTGCGGGTCGGCGGGCGGACAGGGGTCGATCCGGAACCCGTAGCCCTCGGCCGCTTCGGCGTAGGCGCGCTGCACCATTGGGTCGTGAACGCACGCGCGGGTGATCGCGCACTTGGGGTTGTCGATGATCAGACGCTCAGGGACCGCGCCGAGCCACTCGAACGCCCGGCGGTGGCAACCGAGCCAAGTGGCCACCGTTTGGTCCCAGACAAATTCGACGTACTGGTGCCGCGACCAGCACAGCGTCATCACGAAACACCAGGTGCGCCGCGGCATTGCGCTGGCCGGATCGACGAGCACGGGGCCTGCGCCGAAATCAACCTGCGCGGCCTGCGCCGGGGCAAACTCGAGCCGCACCGTCGCATCCGGGGGCTGCGCCGCGCGCAGCGTGCACAGCATCCGGTAGACCGAGGAGTAGCTCCCGGTGTAGCCGTGGCTGCGCTTGAGCGCGGCGTGGATCGCCGTGCCCGAGACGCCCTGACTGAGCCACTGACGGACCTGCTCGCGAAACGGCTCGACGCCCGAAATCGTGCTGCGGGCCCGGTGCGCCGCGCCCATGGCCTTGGCGATCGCCTCGTCCTCGGGAAGCGCTGCCTCGGGCGAAAGCCAGCCCTCGCGAGCGGCAAGCTCGCGCAGCTCCTTCACCTTGGGCCGGCCCATGAGGCCGGCGCGCGCAATCTCCCGCTCGGTGTCGCCCTGGCGCAGCCGCGCCAGGACCTGACGGTACTGAAACATCTCGATTCTCCTGCGGCTCACCGCGCTCTCCCTCGGGCAAAAGGCCCGAAGGGTAGCGCTGCCGCTCTAAACCGAGATGCCCTACCTTCCCCTCAACTGGCTCCTATATGCCGAAAACCGGCTGGCTCCATTACGCCGAAAACGCGCTGGTTCCTATATGCCGGAAATCCGCTGGTCCCTTAATGCCGAAAGATGACACCCGGCACGCTCGCGGTCATCGAGGCGGTGGTGGCCGCCGTCGAGCGCGCCCGAAACGTTGAGGCCGCCGCCGATGCCTTGCGCGCAGACGACGTGACGCTCGCTACGGCGCTGCGCTGGGTGCGCCGGCGCGATGACCAACGCCAATTTTCCTTATTCCGAGGAGATTCGGGCCATGCTCGCTCGCATTCCCGTGATCCATGGCGAGCAACTGGAAAAACTCTAGTCCGAGCACAGAGTACTTGTTGCCGAGTTCCTTCGTGGGAATACGAACGCCTCGGTCGCGCATCGGGGTGACACGGAACTTCATTCGGGCACACAGGTGGCGGACTACTGTTCTTATATCCAGTATCCGCCTGCTATGATGCCTGGACTTATCAGCCGCTCCGCGATACCCAAGGCCGGTCAGATCTTCATCAACCACGCACCCGACCCGCCACTCTGGCCCGTTACGAATCGCTTTGCCCGATGAGATTTTGGATCTCGATTGCTGTGGCGGTCGTGGCCATCTGCGTCTTCGCGTGGATCTTCCGCTACGACGTTCAAACGAGCATCCTCGGGCCGGTCCGTCTCGATCGGTGGACCGGGAAACTCGAGTACCACTCTTCCGACCACGGCTGGGTTCCGTACCGGCCGTAGAGCGCGTCTTTGCCGCTTTGAACTGCGCCCATGTGCGGCCGCTACGTGAGTCCCGACCAAGCCGCGATCGAGCGCGCCTGGCACATCGGCCGTACGACGAGCAACCCCTTCAAGCAGCGCTATAACGTCGCCCCGACTACCCAGATCCCGATACTTCGGGCACGCCCAGGGCCAGACGCCGGCTTTGCGCTCACCGAGGCGCGCTGGGGCCTGATTCCGCCCTGGTGGAAGGAGGCAAAGCCCCCGCAGTCGGCGTTCAATGCCCGCGCCGAGGACGCCGCCTCAAAGCCCATGTGGCGCCAGGCCTACCGGCACGCGCGTTGTCTCGTGCCCGCGGTCGGCTACTACGAATGGAGGACCACTGAGACGGTTGACCGTGCAACGGGCGAAGTGCGCCGCTACAAGCAGCCCTACTTCATCCATCCGAGCGATGGCCGCCTGATCTGCTTCGCTGGGCTGATGAGTGCCTATCGAGCCGGAGATGGAGCCGTCGAACTGAGCTGCGCGATCCTCACCCGAACCGCGTCCGGGGCCTCAAGCAAGATCCACGATCGCATGCCGGTCGTGCTCCCCGAGGCCGAACTCGAGCGCTGGATCTCCCCCGACGTGACGAAGTCTGAGGACGTGGCGAGCATGCTGGAACACGCGCGCGACGAATTCCAGTACTACCCGGTCAGCACGCGGATCAACGCCGCGAAGGGCGACGACGAGGACTTGATGCGGCCGCTGCAATCGGAGCACAGCGACTGACCGTGATGCCCAAGGCCGGTCAGATCCTCATCAACCGCGCGCCTGTCCTGACGCTATGGACGGCCGTTGTGGCGGAGCGTCTTGGCTTCGATCGGGAAGAGTCCCTCACTCTGGGTCGCACGTTGGCAGGCCTGAACGCCTACGCGAAGGGCAAGGCCCTCGGCCTCTTCCACCCGAAGCCCGCGGAGCTCAAGGACCAGCGCAAGAATCTGAAGCACCGCGAGGCGCTGCGGGTGAGCATCCTTCATCGGGTCGTGCCGGTGGTGCGCACACCGGAGGGGCTGCGCGCCCTTTCTAAGGACAAGCCGATCGCGCCTGACAGCGTCGAGCGCTACCTCGAATCGAAATTCGGCGAGAACCTCGAAGCAGCTCGCACGAGCATGTCAGCGTCACGGTCACGAATGCACCCACGATTCAGGACTGCACTCCTGGCTCGGCCAGCAAGCCCTGCCAGTAAGCGCTTGAGGCGACACAGCAACTGAATTGGAGGAAGATTATTCGGCTCGTGCAATCGACCCCCCCTTCCTGCGCAGCGGGCCGGACCTACACGGCGGCCATCTTCGACTTCGAGGGGACGCTCGTCGATTTCCAGTGGCGGCTCGAGCCAGCTGAAGTCGAGCTGCGCCGTGCGTTCGCCGAACTCGGCTTCGACGGCGGCGAATTCGCCCGCGGCAACTACGCGAGCATGTGGAACGCCGCAGCCGACCAGTTCGCGCGGCAAGGACACATGGCCGAGCTGCGTCAGGCGCTGTGTCCTGTCTACGACCGCTGGGATTTCGACGCGCTGACCCGATGGGCGCCGCGACTCGGGGCGGCGGAGCTGCTCCGCGGGCTCGTGGCCGGGGGGCGCGTGCGGGCATGGTCAGCAACATTGGGCGCCAGGCGCTCAGCGAAGCTCTGAGCCGTTTCGGCTTTGCCCGCTGGCTCTCGCCAGTCGTGACCCGCGATGAAGTGACCTGGATGAAGCCCAGAGCGGAGGGTATCTTGCGGGTGCTCTCGGATTGGCAGGCCGCGCCGGGTGACGTGCTGTTCGTCGGTGACAGTCGAGCCGACGTGTTCGGCGCGCGGGCGGCCGGAATGCCCGTGGCCATCATCCGAGGGGGCGAGTGCGACGAAACGGCGTTCGCCGACGCCCCGCCCGACCACATGATTTCGCGGCTGGACGAGTTGGCTACGCTGATCAGGGTCGCTTGATCAGCGCGCTGTCACTTGCATTTCAGGTCCGCCGACCAGTACTCGTTTCGCCGACGCTGCAGACCGCTTGCACATCGGCGGCATTGAACGCTTCACCGTAATGACTCACACGCAGTTGGTGGTCTGACAACTTAAAGGTCACCGTCCTCGGTCCATGCCAAGCGACAGAGCGCCGACGGAGCGCATCCTCGGCGTTTTGAAGCAGCTCGAAGATAAAGTGCGCTCGCTCAGCATACAGATGGGCAAGCGTGCGAATGCTGTTAGTGGCCGTTCGCTCCAGTCGCGCCTGGTCGTTCGCGATTGCTCCGTAGTCAACCGCCATCAGCCGCGCGCCTCCCTTGAGATGATGCCTTCGGCATGACACAGCATGCGCAAATCACACTCCTTGCAGATCGCTGCCTCAGGCGGCGTCTTCACCTCAAACTCCTGCCTTTGGATGCGGCGCACGGTTTCGTCAAAATGGCGCCCGGCTTCATCGACACGGCGCGGGTCGTAGGGCAGGACGATCAGCGCGTCGTCCTTGCGCGGTTCGCTGGTCCAGTAAAGCAGCAACCGGTCCACGTGTCGGCCATGCCGCCGTTCCAGGATGTGGGCATAGGTGCATAGTTGGCGCTCGTAGCCCGCGATGAGTTCCGGGCTGTTCCTGGGCCGGGGAGATGTCTTGAAATCGAGTAGTTCCAGCTTGCCGTCTCCGCCCAGGAGCAGATCCACCTTTCCTGCGAGGATGTAGCCATCCTTTTCCAGGGACACGTCCACCTCGGTGTGGATGACCCGGCGCATTTCGTCTTGGTTTTGCCGGAAGTAGTTCAGCACCTGCGTGTGCGCCGCTTCGCGCGCCCGATCGCCGATGGGCCGCACGTCGCTCAAACACAGAAAGCGGAAGGTGCGGTCGAACAGCTCACGGATGCGCGGCTCATCGAGCGTATGAAGCTTCCCGTCGAGCGCGATACGGTGGATCTCCTCGATGGTCTGATGCACCAGCAAGCCGAAGAAGATCACCGCCGACCGTGACGGCGTGAAGTCGTACTCGCGAAAGAATTGGTATTGCCGGGGGCAGGTTTCGTAGATCTTGAGGTCCCCGGTGAAGCTGTAGGTTTTCTTGAGCGGCATCCGGTCGCGCAGCGCGAAGCGCTGGGCCGCAAGCAGCTCCTTCTGCACATAAGGCCATTGCGGTAAGCCCTGCGCGATTGGTGCGAAATGGTCCTTCGGCGGCTCCGAGGCAGTCAGTACTAGCACGTGCTCGGGTCGCGAAAACGCAACGTAGTGAAGGCGCATCCGGTCGAAAAGCGTGATTCGATCGGCAGGCTCAAAAGGTGGGCGGTGATAGAACGGCCCGAGCGTGCCGTCGATCTGTTTCGGGCTCGATAGCTGCGTGGCCAAAGAACCGACCACCACGACAGGGAACTCCAGTCCCTTGGCCTGATGAATGGTCATCACCTGCACATGGCCCTTCGAGAATGGACTGTCCGGGTCTTCGTACTCGTTGATGCCGCCGTCGTACAGGAGGCGCAGGAAGCTGTTGAAAAGATGAAAGCGCAGGAACTCGCGATTCTTGTGAGTCACTACCGTGTAGTGGTAGTAACTTTGAAAAACGTTCAGAAGCTGGGAGAAGATCGCCAGGCTTCGAGCAGCGTTCTCTTCCTTTACCGCGCCCGAAAATGGTTGGAGCGCGAGCAGCCGGTACAAGTAGTCAGCGGGCCGCAGGTCCAATGCCTCGCCCTCCTGGAGCTTCGCTATCTCGCCGGTCCATTCCCGCAGCGCCGCGGCAAGCGGGTGCGGCGCGCCGAACCGCCGCCCCAGCTCTACGATCGCCCCATCCACGTAAGCGCCCAGCTCTGCAACCGCACCGGCGATTTCGCCGCGCCCTGTACCATGCCAACCAAACAACACCGCGAAGAAACCCACCAGATCCCGGATCACGTCGTTCTCAAAGTAGGCTCGCGCACGCGGGCAGAAAGCCGGAATGCCGCGCGCTTCCAGTGCCTCCAGATAGGGCCCACTGTGGTCCTGCCGCACGCTATGCAGCAGGAGCGCCACCTGACTGTAGTCCGCGATGATGGCGTTCTTCTTGAGGAACTCGACCAGGTCGGCGAACCGCGTTGCCTCGTCCCACCGGTCGCGTCCTCGGATGGCCAGAACAGCCGGGTAATCCGGGTGGCTTGCCGCCTCGTTGGCCGCGATCGTCTTGTCGTAGCGAAACGGTGTACCGCCGCGGTTGGACCAGTCGGCCGATGCCATCCAGCGGTCGTAGCATTCCACGATGGCCCGGTGCGAGCGGTAGTTGGTGGTGAGCTTGACCTCGGCGCACCCGGGCATGCGCTGTGGGAATTCGAGGATGTTGCGCACAGTCGCGCCGCGGAAGCGGTACAGGCTCTGATCCTCGTCGCCGACGACGCAAAGGTTGCGCGTCGCCTCCGTTAGCTTGAGGAGCAGCCGCTCCTGGACGTAGTTGGTGTCCTGGTACTCATCGACCAGGACGTACTGGATCTGGTGCGTGATCGCTTCCGCCGTTGCGCCATCGGCCAGCAAATCGAGAACGGTGCGCTGCAGATGCGCGAAGTCGATCCGATTCGCGTCAGCAAGCGCCTTCTCGTAGGCTTGATATGCCTTCGCGATGGCGCTCAGAAACGCGTCTCCGGAACTGATGAGACGCGCCGGGTCAACCAGTTCCTCGGTGATCTTGTCGAAATAACCACGCGCGCCCTCGATGGCGGTCCAACGGGTCTTCCATTTTCCGAGGAAGAGATCGTTCGCCGCCGGGCCGATGACCTCGTTGAAGTGTTCGAAGATAAAGAGCAGTTGAGTCAGCTCGTCGAGCGTGTCGTAGTTGTGGCCGAGCGTGGTTCTGTGCCGGTGCTGTGTGAGTACGCGGTTGCAAAGACTGTGGATCGTTGAGACAGCA
>Ga0307373_10012353_pt1 | contig 12149 bp, 9 predicted proteins | sample OX2MG_FD_202534 | JGI IMG/M metagenome (GOLD analysis project Ga0307373, IMG submission 202534) | Soil microbial communities from Risofladan, Vaasa, Finland - OX-2 | ecosystem: Environmental > Terrestrial > Soil > Coastal area > Acid sulfate soil | place: Finland: Risofladan, Vaasa | collected...
GGTGTGGCGGTGGGAGTGGGCGTGACTGTCGGGGTGGCCGTCGGGGTGGGTGTCGTGGTTGGCGTGGCGGTGGCCGTCGGGGTGGGTGTCGTGGTTGGCGTGGCGGTGGCGGTGGGAGTGGGTGTCGGGGTGGGTGTCGCGGTTGGCGTGGGCGTGGCGGTGGGAGTGGGCGTGGGCGTCGGGGCGGTCGTCGCGGTGGGTGTCGTGGTTGGCGTGGCGCTGGGAGTGGGCGTGGGTGTCGCGGTGGGCGTGGCGGTGGGAGTGGGAGTGGGCCTCCTGGTGGGTTGGGGCGTGGGTGTCGGGATGGGGGTCGGCGCTGGTGTCGGAGTGGGGGTCCGTGTCGCTGTGGGAGCTGGCGTCGGCGTGCCCAACGGCGCGGGCGCAAACGTGGGGGTTCGCATGGTCGTCGGCGTGCGAGTCGGGCTTGGGGAGGTCGTTGACCGTCCCTTGACCCCGAATCCGGGTGGGAGGGCCGGAACGACGGGAGGCACGATGTCGATTCCTGATCCGGGTGCCCGCGGGGCACGCACGTTTGGCAGGCCGATGATCGCGACGATGCCGGCCCCGATCGCGGCGGCGAGCAGTGCGGCCAGCACCAGCAACCACCCGGAGCGGCGGCGCTTCGCGCGGGCACCGATGGCCGACGGCGCCTGCCCAGACGGCGGCAGGCCCGTGAGCAGGACCGCCGTGTGGGAGACCAGCGCCTGGAGCCAAGATTCGAGATCGGGGACAACAGCCCCGGGCGCCAGCAGCGCGCCGCTGGCGTCGAGGAGGACCTGGGTTGTAATGAAGGCCGCCAGCTCCGGGTCGACGACGGCCGCCAGAGCGCGCGCAGACACCCACGGTCTGAGGAACTCGCAAAGGAGCGCCCGGTCCAGATCGGCAGGCGCTCGTAGCGCGGCGCGGACCTTGTCCAGCGAGTGGTCGCCACCGGCCCCGCCTCCGCCGGCTCTCCTCGGCGTGCCCGGCTCCTCCATCCGCCATCTCTAACGGGTGCGGCCGATCGCGATGTCGGGGCAGCCTTGGAGCCGGCGGACCGTGACCGCTTCCGGGATGACCATCGGGCCGTGAGCCTCACCCTCGCCGAGGACACGAAGTGAGACGACTTCGAGCTCGAGCCGGCGTCCCGCCCACCATCGCCTCAGCCGAGGGGAGCGTAGAGGATCCGGGGCCTCCCCTCCAGGGTGTCGCCATCCGCCAGCCTGCTCACAGGTCCCGGACGAGGTTGCCGTGGCCGTTGGAATCGCTCGTCCGCGCCGCCGACCACGCGAGGCGGCCGCGGGAGTGCCCCCTACGGTCTCCGACTGGCGCCGACCGGTGGGTGAGGGTACGACGTGACCCCACATCGGCGAAGCTGCCGCCCCGGTTGCTGGCTCGGTCGTCACAGCGGGCGGAACTCAAGGCTCCGAGATGGAGTGGGTCCAAGGTCAAGCGCAGTCGCCGCCTCCGTCTCATGACCTCGGCGGCCACGGCCAGCTTGAGTCACTCCCGCTGCGCGGCGCACTCCTGGCATCCATGACCCCAACGGGTCCGATTCGAAGGTGCAGACGCGCGGGCGGCCGCGATGGTAAGGTGGTCGCGGCGCCCTGTGAGGCGCCGGGCGATGGGGCTCGCCCATCCTCGCCGCACGGCTGATGGCTCCTGCTCGCGAGGAGGTGCTGGGCCGATGCGGACGCTTGTAGGGCTTGCCCTGGCGGGGGCCGCCGGGACCATCGCCCGGTATGCCGTCGACGGGCTCGTGAGTCAGCGGCTGGACGGCCCCTTCCCGTGGGGTACCTTCGCCATCAACATCAGCGGGGCCTTCGCGCTGGGGTTCGTGTTCACCCTGGGCACCGAGCGGGTCCCGCTCGACCCCGCGCTGCGCACCGCGATCACGGTCGGCTTCCTTGGCGCCTACACGACGTTCTCGACCCTGGCCCTGGAGACCGGTCGGCTGCTGGTCGACCGCAGCCCGACCCTGGCGCTGCTCAACGTCGGGGGAAGCGCGGTGGCCGGGGTGGGTGCGGTCCTCCTCGGGATGCTGCTGGCGCAGGTGGTGTGATGCGCTTGGAGGGCGAGGGGCAGCTACTCCGGATCTTCATAGGCGAGTCCGATCGCTGGCACGGGCGCCCGCTCCACGAGGCGATCGTCGCCAAGGCGCGCGAGCTTGGCCTGGCGGGCGCCACCGTGCTGCGAGGGGTGGAAGGGTTCGGCGCCCACTCCCATCTCCACACCACCCGCATCCTGCGCCTCAGCCAGGACCTCCCCGTGGTGGTCGAGATGGTCGACACCCCGGAGCACATCGACCGGCTGCTGCCCCTGCTCGACACCATGATCGCGGACGGGCTGGTGACGCTGGAGCGGGTCCGTGTCCTCAGCTACCGTGACGCCCGACCAGGCGACCCCCCGAACCCCCCGGCGGGCGGTCCTCCTGCGGGCTGAACGGAACTCTGCGGCCGGTGCCGCGGCCCAGGCTCGGCCCCTCCGCAGGCACGACCGAGGCGGCTGCGCGGATCGGCCCGCGCAGCCGCCGGGGCGGCGGGTCGGTGGCCGGCTGACCCGCCCTACGCCGTGGGGCCGGTGCAGCCCCGGGTCGTCAGCTCGGGGTTGGCCATCGGCGAGCTGATCAGGGTCCCTCCGAATCGCCGCACGTCGGGGTGGCCGTACTGGGCGTCGCCGCGCAGCGTGTTGAGGGTGACGCCGGCGATGCGGTTGCCGAAGTCGAAGGCGCAGGTGCCCTGGGGCTGGATGGTGCCGATGGCGTGGGTGGCGCGGCCGATACTCCAGAACGGATAGAAGGCGGCGCCGACCGGCTTGGCGGTGCAGCCCCTGCCGTTGACGGTCGCGCAGAAGGCCTCGGAGCCGCCGACATCGGTCTCGAACTGGACCTGCGGGTAGGCGCGGCCGTGCGAGAAGGGTCCGATGTACTGGAGGGAGGTGGGGTGATGGGGGTTGCCATCGGGCCAGTCGGCGACGTAGGAGCTGCCGTCGAAGTCGAGGTCGCCGTTCTGGAACGCGTTGTCCTGGCAGCCGGCAACCGGCCAGCTGACGCGCTCGAACCCGCCGTTGGCCACCACCGGTCGCGGACCCCGGGGCATGCAGAAGGCGTCCGAGAACTCGCAGGGCAACAGCGAGGTGATGACATTGGGGAAGGGGCAGGCGGCCCCACCCTCGGTGGTGGGCTGCTGGCAGTTGGCGGTGGTCGTGTTGCACGGTCCCTCGCCCGACCGTCTGCCCTCGAACCCGCCGACGCAGGTCTGGGACAGGCCGGCGTCCACGAAGGATTGTCCGGTCGCGTACTGGACGCTGAAGGGGAAGGGATGGCTGACGCTGGAGCAGGGCTGGAAGTGACCGAGTTCGTCGGCTAGCATCACCCCGCCCTCGGACGCGGCCCAGGGGACGTCGTTCTGGGGCGACGCGGTGCTGAACTCCGGGTGAAAGCTGAAGGGATGTCCGCTGCAGTCGATGGCGTTGGTGTCCATGAAGCCGTTGGCGGCGCTGGCGGTCATCGACCCGGACTGACCGGTGGTGAGGTCGGAGATGGTGGTGCGCACCCCGCCGGCGGTGTCGGTGATGCTCACCTGGAGCTGGTCACTGGGGTTCATCATCAAGGTCTGTGAGTTGGGGGTGTAGCTGGAGACGTCCGCGAGCTGGGGGCTGGGCGGTCCGGCGGGGATGCCGTTGCGCTGGAGGAAGGCGAAGTTGACCGGCTCGGTGCAGCTGCTGTTGATGTACTTGAAGCCGTAGGTGGCTTCCAGGCTGTCGATCGTGAGCGCGGCGCACCACTGCCCGGAGCTGCAGCTGGGCGCGTCCAGGAATGGGGGGTAGCCGGGCGGATAGAACTGCAGCTCCATGAAGGCCGATCCCGCCGCCAGCGGGTCCTTGATGTAGCTGCCATTGCTGTCGCTGTCCGGCCGGCAGGCGTTGAGGGGATAGGACTGGGGATCGCACAGAGCGAGTCCGAACCACACCGCCGGGTTCAGCTGGGCCATGTCGGAGGTGATCGGCGGGCGTGGGGAGGTGGTGGGGGCGCCACGCGGGTCGGTGGAGAGTTGCAGGTCGTAGGTGAGGTTGTTGCCGCTGCCCGGTGCGTGCGAGAGGAAGCGCGCCGCCGGCTCGTCGTGACCGATATAGCGGCCGTTGTCATAGAAGCGATTCGCATCACCGCTCCAAACTGCGATCGGGTCGGTGCAGAGTCCGCCGAGATCGACCTTGACCGACTGGTAGGCGGCGCTGTGGCCGTTGCAGTCGAGCATGTTGGTCGGGTTGGGGGTCACTCCCCCCTGATTGGATGCGCTGGCTTGGACCGCCCCGCTGAGCCCCAGGCTCAAACTGAGGATCGTCGCCAGTGCGAGGGCGCGAGCGCGAATCGATCGCATGCGACATTCTCCTATGAGCTGGTCCCTTGGAATCTTCCCAGCGGCCAACCGGGGCGTCAAGTCAGGTCGGCTGCGGGATGGCCCCGTCCCCACCCGCCTCCCCGGCGTCCCCGGCCTCCCGTCCACCGCTGCCGAAGTCCAGCGCGCGCACCAGGAAGGCGAGCACGTCGGTTCGCTCCGCGATCAGCTTGCTGGTGGGAGTGCCGAGTCCGTGCCCGGCCGCGGTCTCGATCCGGATCAGGATCGGGGCCTCGCCGCCCTGGGCCGCCTGGAGCGCCGCCGCAAACTTGAACGAGTGGGCGGGGACGACGCGGTCGTCGTGGTCGGCTGTCGTGAGGAGGGTCGGTGGGTGGCGGCGGCCGGCTCGGATGCGATGGAGCGGCGAGAGGTCGCGGATCCACCGGAAGTCGCGGGGGTCCTCGGGGTCGCCGAAATCGCTGGTCCACGCCCACCCGATCGTGAACCGGTGGAAGCGGAGGAGGTCGAACACCCCGACCTCGGCCACGGCGGCGCCAAAGAGGTCGGGATGCTGGGTCAGGCAGGCGCCGACCAGGAGGCCGCCGTTGGAAGCGCCGTTGATCGCGATCCGACCCGGCCGCGACCAGCCGGAGGCGGCCAGCCAGCGGGCGCAGGCGCAGAAGTCGTCGACGACGTTCTGCTTGCGGCTGAGCCGACCGGCGTCGTGCCAGCTCCGTCCGTACTCGCCGCCCCCGCGCAGGGCGGCTACGGCCAGCAGCCCGCCCCGTTCGACCCAGACGGCGTGGGCGACCGAGAAGCTGGGGGTGATCGGGATGCGGAACCCACCGTACCCGTAGAGGAGGACCGGCACCTCTCCGGTGGGTGCGAGGTCCCGGCGGCGGGTGAGGAAGAGGGGGATCCGGGTCCCGTCGGGTGAGGTGACGAGGATGTGCTCGGTGGCGAGCGCCCGAGGGTCGATGGCGGCCGCCGGTGGCCGCACCAACCTGGTGCAGCCGCTGCCGAGGTCGTGGGCCCAGAGCGAGCCTGAGTCGGTGAAGGAGGTGGAGCCGAAATGGACCAGGTCCGCCCGCGGTCGGCCGCTCACCTGCGTCACCGAGCTCGCTGGGGGTACGGGGACCTCGTGGAGCGGTCGCCCGGCGAGGTCGTGGACCCGCAGGACCGAGCTGGCATCGCGGAGGTAGTGGCAGACCAGATGTTCACCCACGTGGTGGGCGGTGACCAGCGTGTCGGGGCACTCAGGGATCACCGGGCGCCAGCGCTCGCGGTCCGGGGACTCGAGGTCCACCGCCATCACCCGCTGGCGTCCGGCCAGATGGTCGGTCACGAGCAGGAATGTGGATCCCAGTGCGGCCACCACCGTCGCCGTCGACTCGAAGTCGGCGACCAGGGAGCGCAGGCCGCGCTCGGGGTCGAGCAGATCCAGCACCCTGACCTGGGTTTCCGGGAAGGTGCCGCGGGCGATCGAGATCACGACGAACCGGCCGTCGTCGCTCACGGTGGCATCCGGGAGCCAGTCCGGATGATCCGGGGCCTCAAACAGGAGTTCGTCGTCGGCCTGGCGGTGGCCGAGGCGGTGCAGCCACACCCGGGGAAGACGGCTGGCACCGAGGTGTTCGGTCCCCGGGGGTGGTGGGTCCAGCGCGACGTAGGTGAAGCCGGAGCCGTCGTGCAACCAGGAGGCGCCCGCGAACCTGGACCAGCGGATGACGTCGTCGAGATCCTCGCCGGTGACGACGTCGCGTACCCGCCAGGTCTGCCAGTCGGACCCATGGGAACTGGTCGCATAGGCCAGCCACGCCCCGTCCTCGCTCACCGAGGTGGCCGTCACCGCGACCGTGCCGTCGGCGGCCAGGTGGTTGGGGTCGAGCAGCGCGCGGCCCACGTCATCCGGCCCGGGCGCGACGAAGAGGACCGGCTGGTTGGCGAGCCCGGGGTTGCGGAACTGGAACCAGACGGACCCGCGCTGGAAGGGCACCGACAGCCGGGGGTAGTCCCACAGCCGGGTGAGACGCCGCCGGATCGCCTCCCGGCCCGGGATGGCCGCGAGCCAGGCGCTGGTGGTCTCGATCTGAGCTCGAACCCACGCCTGTGTCTCGGGGGAGTCGGGGTCCTCCAGCCAGCGGTACGGATCCGGCACGTAGGCGCCGTGGTGGCGGTCGCCGTCGGCGCCGCGTCGGGTGGGTGGATAGGGTGGCCGCCGCACCGAGCCTCCTCGAAGTCGTGGACCGATCGGCGACGGACGTCCCTGCCAGGGTACGGAACGTCGCCACCACCGCGTCGTGCCCCGAGGCGCGGCCCACGGGACCGCGGGCGGAGCGGACCCTCGCCCGATCGGGAACCGCAGACGACTCCATCGCGTCTCAGAGCCGAGGTCGCCCCGCGGGGGCGCGAAGGAGGCATGCGCGTGATCGAAGCTGGACGGCGAGAGCGGAAGGCGGTCCTTTCGGTGGCGGCGATCGTCGCGGTGGGTGCGGCGCTGGCCGGCTGCGGGGCGGTCCGCGGACCAGCCCGCACCATCGCTGCGGTGGCCCGGACCTCGGCCGGTGCCGGCGCCGCCTGCGGCCACGACGCGCCCCACCTCACCGTGCATGGCACCGGGCAGGCGACCGGAACGCCCGACCTCCTCACCGTCCAATTCCAGATCAGCGTGACCCGTCCGAGCGCGTCCACGGCCCTGGCTTCGGACAATGCCAAGGCGGCCGCGGTGCTGGCCGCCCTGGTGCGCGGCGGGGTCGACCGAGCCGACATCCAGACCACCGGGCTCACCATCCAGCCCAACTACGTCTCCTCCGCCAACGGCATCCAGCGGCTGACCGGGTACCAGGTCGTCAACTCCGTCACCGCCAAGGTCCACCACCTCGGCCGGGCGGGAGCCACTGTCGACGCGATCTCCAGGGCGGGCGGCGATGCCACCGTGATCAACGGGCTGGCGTTCTCGGTCAACGACGCTCGCAGCCTCGACTCCGCCGCCCGGGTGGACGCGGTCCACCAGGCCCGGGCCCGGGCCCGGGCCATGGCCCGGGCGGCGGGCGAGCGGCTGGGCCCGGTGTGCTCGCTCACGGACCAGAGCCCGAACCCCCCGCCCATCTTCCCCACCCCGATCGCCGGCACCTTCCGCTCCGCTGCTCCAGCGCAGAGCGTCCCCCTGGAGGCGGGGAGCCAGCAGGTCAGCGCCCAGGTGACCCTGGTCTACGCCCTCCAGACCGGCTGATCAGCGCGGCGGCGCGGGCGGCGCGGCGACACCGGCACCGCCGAACGCCGCCCCGGCGCCGCCGTCGACGGTCACCACCGCGCCGTTGACGTAGCTCGAGCGTCCGTCGGCGAGGAAGCCGATCACCTCGGCGACCTCGGGCCCCTCCGCGTATCGGCCCATCGGGGTCGGCGTCCAGCGGGCGGGGTCGGCCGAGCTGGCCTCGGGGTCGCCGAGCGGACCCATGTGGGTCATCCCCGGCAGGGTGTCGCCCGGACACACGACGTTGACCCGGATCCCCTCGGCGGCGAGGTCGAGTGCGAGCAGGCGCCCCATCATGTTGACGGCCGCCTTGGTCACCGAGTAGGCACCGAGGGGGACGTCGCCGCGCACCCCGGAGTCCGACGAGACCAGCACGATGGCCGCCGGACGGCTGCGGGCGAGGAGGGCCCGGGCGGCCTGGACCGCGACCAAGGGCCCGAGCACGTTGACGCCGAGGAGGCGCTCGACGAGGTCCGGGGGGGTGTCGGCCAGCGGCGCCACCACCCCCGCCCCGGCGCAGGCGACCAGCACGTCCAGCCGTCCGAACTCGCGCTCGGCCCACGCCACCGCCTGACCGGCAGCGGCGGCGTCGCGCGCCTCCGCGACGAGGAAATGGGCCACCGCACCCTCGGCGCGAAGCTGGGCCTCGGCCCTCTGCCCCCGCCCGGGGTCGCGGCCGGTCACCACCAGCCCGTGACCCCGCTGCCCGAGCCAGCGCGCGGTTGCCAGGCCGATCCCCGAGGTGCCCCCGGTGATCAGCGCCGACCGCGGCGGCGTCGACGGCGCACGCGGGCCGGAGGGCATGGCCGGATCGTACAGGCGCCGGGGGCCCGTAGACTGACCCCGGCCGGCGGTAACGCGTGGGAGGACGCGGATGGATGAGGTCGGGGGGGCTCGCGCGCCCAGGGCGCGGCCGAGGTGACTCGACCCGGGTGAAACGTCGCCTGGCCTCGGCCCTGCTGGTGGGCGCCGGTCTGCCGCTGTCCCTCTCCCCCGCGGTCCCGCCGGGCACCCACCCGGTGGCGTCGCGGGCGGCCGGGGGTGCGACCTGCGGCCAGCTGGGCCTCCAGCTGGCCCCGACCGGGGCGGTGACGGTGGGCGGGTCGGTGCTGATCCGGGCCACGGCGCGCTGCCGGCCGCGAGGCCTCCGCTTCGCCTTCTTCCTCCGCGCCGGGTCGATCGGCCCCTACGCGCTCCTGCGCGGGTGGGGGCCGCCGACCGTGCGATGGGCGACGGACACGGCCTGGCCCGGGAGCTGGAGCATCGCCGTCTGGGCGCGGGCGCCGGGCGACCCGGGGACACCCGTCGCCGCGACCACGTCCCTGGCCGTGACCGACGGGATGACGCCGGCGCGCCTGCCGGTCGCGGCCCTCCTCCCCCCCCGCAATCCAGCCTCCGACGTCCGGCTGGGGCCCGACTTCCGGGGGATCTGCGCGCAGGCGGGGCCGCACGCAGCGCCCTGCCGCACCGACCTGGTCGTCGCGCTCGACCGCGCCCGGGCCGCCGAGGGCCTTCCGCCGCTGCAGCTCCCGCTGGCGGTGGAGCGCCTGACCCCGGCGGAACTGCTTCTCGTCCTCACCGACGAGGAGCGGGTGTCGCGCGGGCTCCCTCCCGCGCTCGGCCTCAGCCCGACCCTCGACGGGGTGGCGATGGGCGCCGCGCGGGGCGGGGTGGACGTCCTGGTCCCGCGGACGGCTGGGTCCGACCGGATCGTGGTGGGGGGGACCAACTGGGCCCACGACCTCGGCGCGCTCGCGGCCGCCTACGACTGGATGTACCAGGACGGGTGGGGTGCGCTCAACCTGGACTGCCCCCTGCTCCAGAGCCCCGGGTGCTGGGGGCACCGCGACACCCTCCTGCGCCGGGAGCCGCCCGGGCGGGCGGTCTGGCTGGTGATGGGAGCCGCCCAGGCGCCCTGGCCGGGGGTCGGCGGCGCCAGCGACGTCGAGATCCTGGCGGCGGTGCACGGCCCTCGGCCCCGCCTCCTGTACACGTGGGCGCGGGCGGTCCAGCTGGGTTTCTGACCCGCGGGCGGCGGCGGGCTGCACCGACCTGGCGCCGCAGCGCCGACGTCGCCAGGTCGGCGTCGCCGCCCCCTTGACGGACGCTTGTATCCATGTATATTTGCTCGGCCGATGGAGAGGGGAGGGCGATCGGGCGGTGACCGACGATCGGAGGCCCCACGACTGCCGCGGGATCGGCCGGCGCCGCTCGCTCCCGGAAGGGCGATCCGCGATCGCCGGGTGCCTGGTGGCTGACCGCCCGGCGGACGGCACGTCCTGGCTCGGGGACGGTTGGCCCGGCAGGGTCGAGCGCACCTCTGCCGCCGATGCCGTCTACCAGTCGCTGCGCGCAGCGGTGGTCGACGGCCGGCTGGCCGCCTCCACCCGGCTCGGCGAGAAGGAACTCGCCGCTCAGTTCCGGGTCAGCCGCACCCCGGTGCGCGAGGCGCTCCGCCGGCTGGAGCAGCGCCGGCTGGTGACGGCGCTGCCGACCGGCGGGTACCAGGTGGCGGCCTGGAACCCAACCGACGTCCGGGCCCTCTACCGGGTTCGCGGCGTGCTCGAGCGGCTGGTGGCTGGCGAGGCCGCCGGCCGGGCCACCGCCGATGACCTGGCTGCGCTCGGGCGGATGATCGACCGGCCGCCGCCCGCACCCCGCGGGGAGCTGGTCGCCGTTGGGGCGCGGCGCTTCCACCGGGCGGTCGCGCGCATCGCCGGGATCCGGCTCGCCGCCGACCTCCTCGACGACATCGCCGACCACGAGGACCGCTACCGGCGCCACACGGCGGCCGACGAGGACCGCCGGGTGCGTGCGCGCCTCGAGCATCACCGCGTCCTGGAACAGATCCGCGCCGGCGACCGCGCCGGCGCCGAGCGGGCCATGGCCGAACACCTGGACAGCGCCGCCGGCTTCCTGCTCCAGGGCCTGGGTGCTGACCAGGAGCCGAGCCCGGCCGTCTCGGGAGCGGCCGGTGCCTAGCCCCGCGGTCCGACCGCTCCCGCTCAGCGGGGTGCGGGTGCTGGACCTCGCCACGATGATGGCCGCGCCGGCATCAGCCTGCTACCTCGGGGAGTTCGGTGCTGACGTGATCAAGGTCGAAAAACCCGGCGAGGGCGACCCCCAGCGCGCCTGGGGGACCCGCAAGAGCGGCGAGTCGCTCTTCTGGAAGGCGATCAGCCGCAACAAGCGGTCGCTGACGCTCGACCTCCGGACGGCCGAGGGGGCCACGATCCTGCGCCGCCTGATCCCCTCCACCGACGTGGTGATCGCCAACTTCCGCCCCGGCACGCTGGAGCGCTGGGGCGTCGGCTACGACGACCTGGCCGTGCTCAATCCCGGACTGGTGATGCTGGAGGTGTCGGGTTTCGGCCGCCACGGGGCCCTGGCCCATCGGCCGGGGTTCGGCACGCTGGCGGAGGCCCGGTCGGGGTTCGCTCACCTCAACGGGGATCCCGAGGGGCCGCCCACGCTGCCCAACATGGGTCTCGCCGACGGGGTGGCCGGGATCATGGGGGCCTTCGCGGTGATGGTGGCGCTCTACCACCGCGATCGCACCGACGGGCGCGGCCAGCGCATCGACCTCAGCCTCTGCGACCCGATCCTCCGCCTGCTGGAGCCGTCGCTGCTGGATTGGGACCAACTCGGGGTCCGCGGCCAGCGCACCGGCAGCCGCAGCGTCCACGTCGCGCCCCGCAACGTCTACCGGTGCAGCGACGGGCGCTGGGTGGCCCTCTCCGCCAGCGCGCCCTCGATCGTCCGCCGGGTGTTCAGTGCGATCGACCGGCCGGAGCTGTCCGACGACCCGCGCTTCGTCACCAACGAGGCGAGGCTGCGTCACGTCGACGAGCTCGACGCCATCCTCGCGACCTGGATCGGCGCCCGTCCCGCGGCCGAGGTGATCGGGGTGATGGAGCGTGCCCAGGCCGCGGTGGGCCCGGTGCACGATGTCGAGGAGGTGATGAGCGATCCCAACGCCGCCGACCGGGAGGCCTTCGTCACGGTGGACGACCCCGACCTCGGGCCGATGCGGCTCGTCGACGTGCCGGCCCGGATGAGCCGCACCCCCGGGAGGGTGCGCCACACCGGCCCCCGACTCGGGGCCCACACGGAAGAGATCCTGGCCGAGCTGGGCCTGATCGACCGACTCAGCGAGCTGCGCGCCGCGGGGGTGGTGTGATGGGTGCGACCAACGGGTCGGCACCGATGGGCCGCACGCCGGAGCCGGGCCTGCTCCGGAGCCTGCTCTTCGCCCCCGCCAGCCACGAGCGCCACAGCCGCAAGGCGCTGGAGTCGGCCGCCGACGCCGCCATCCTCGACCTCGAGGACGCGGTCCCCGAGGCCGATAAGGGCATGGCCCGCCATCGGGCAGCGGCCCTGCTCAGCGAGCGGGCACTGCCCGCCCCCCTGGCCCTGGTCAGGATCAACGCCCTGGCGACGGCGCATGCCTATCCCGACCTGCTCCAGGTGGTGGGGCCGGGACTGGATGGGATCGTGCTGCCCAAGACCGAGTCGGCGGAGGACGTTCACACCCTGGCATGGGCGCTCACCCAGCTGGAGCGTGGACGCGGTCTCGCGGC
>Ga0307373_10012354_pt1 | contig 12148 bp, 7 predicted proteins | sample OX2MG_FD_202534 | JGI IMG/M metagenome (GOLD analysis project Ga0307373, IMG submission 202534) | Soil microbial communities from Risofladan, Vaasa, Finland - OX-2 | ecosystem: Environmental > Terrestrial > Soil > Coastal area > Acid sulfate soil | place: Finland: Risofladan, Vaasa | collected...
GGAGCAAGGCCCTATAGGCGAAAGGCTGATCGTCCGGGGCGATGAAAAGCAGATTGAACGGCCGGTCCGCCGCGTCGGCTACTATCGCGCCGGCTGTCTGCCGCATCTCTCCCAGGGTAATGCGGTTGGAGCGCTCGGGCGCGAGGGTGATCTGGAAATTATCCAGCAGAAAGCCGGCTTGCCAGGTGTGTTGCACGTTGATCGCCCCCAGCCCTACCGCCGCCGCCACCGCCAGCCACCGGCGGACCAGAGGCAGCCGGCGCGCCACGGCGATCAGCCTGGGCGAGAGCGAACGTCCCGTCGCCATCGCGGGCCAGTGCCCGGCCAACAAGCCCAGGGCCAGCGCCGGTACCGGGAACAACGGCATCATGTAATGAGGCCGTAGGGCCGAGCCAAAAAACAAAAAGCCCAGCAGGCAGACCGCGGAGTAGAGCAAGAGCAGCCGCGCCAAGGCCGCACCCTCCGCCGCTCTGATGCAGACCCCGACTCCCAGGGCCGCCCCTAACCCAATGGCCCAGACAGCCTGGTGGATCCCCAGCAGGCGCCAGGACAGCACCGACACGCGGGCCAGGGTTGGCCCCAGCGCCCGATCATAGCCGCCATTTCGATGATGGCCGTAGGCCAGCCAGGCCCGCGTCTCCACCAGATGGTGCGTGAGTTCATGGACGATCACTGGAGCGAAGAGGAGCAGCATGGCCGCCAGCCCCAGGAGCGCGTAACGCCGGCTCCACGCGGAGGGACGAAACAGCAACAGGTAGAGGACGAAGAACGGCGCCAGCAGCACGGAGGTAGGTTGCAATTGCAGCGCCACTCCGGTCCAAATCCCCAGCAGGGCCAGGTGATACCGGCGACCCTGGCTCAGTTCCAACAAACTCCAGAAGATCAGCAGCACCATGCACGGGAGCATGTTCGGCCAGAGGAAGCGCGAATAATACACCACCTCCTGCGAGGTCGCCAGAACCAGCGCGGCCACCAGCCCGGCTATGCGTCCCCCACCATGACGCGCCAATAATCCGTAGCAGAGGCCGACCGCCAGGACCTGGCAGAGCCCATTCAGGGCCACCGCCGCCGTCGGGTTGTAGTGGAAGAGCCACAAAGGGAGGGCGATCAGATAATCAAACAAGGGTCCAATGTGCGCGCTGCCCACCGCCAGGGCCAGCCCGTATACCGGGAACTGGTGATCCACGATCAGGGCCCGCGCGGTGAGCACCGACATCCCCTCGTCACCCTGGAAATGCTGTAGGTCATCAAGGCGGTAAAACTGGAGGAACGCGGACAGGGTAAGAATCGCGCCCAGAGCAGCCAGAGGAAGCACCGGGGGCCGCGGGGCGGCGCCGGTCATCCGAGGACCACGCCGGCCATGGAGAGCACGGCGGCGCCGGCCAGGAAGCGTATCTGGAGCACGCCACCGCGCGCATCGTAACTCCACCCGAGGGGGCCATTCGTTCTCGACATAAGGCGGCCACCCAGGAACACCCCGCTGGGCACGGCAGCCAGCGGCGCCTGGACGGTGTAGGGACGCCTGGGACCGGAAATACGGACGGTGATGAGGTGAGACGTGATCGTGTCGGCTAACCGTGTCTGGTCGGCCAGGGTCACCTGCTCGCCCGTGCCGCCAGGATAGAGGCGCAGACGCAACCCAGCCCCGGCAGGATGCACCGAGGCATCGGAGGCCGGGGCCAGGGTATCGCCCGGCGTGGCCAGAAAGGGCATCAGGGCCCCGCCCCGTACGAACACCGGAATGCGATCCATCGGCGCGGGGGCGATCACCACGCGCCCGCCGCGGATCAGCGCCCCCGTCCAATAGTCGATCCAGTTCCCGGAGGGCAGGTAGATCTGCTTTCCCACGGCGCCGGGCACGATCACCGGGGCGACCAGGAGATCGGGGCCGAGTAGGTACTCATCGTTCAACCCATAGACGCGCGGATCATCTGGGTAGGCCAGGAACAGATGGCGCATGATCGGCATCCCGGTCAGATGCGCCGTACGCGCGGCGGCATAGAGGTAAGGGAATAAGGACTGATGCAGATCGGCATAGAAGCGGAACGCCGCCTCGGTGCGCGTGTTGCTCCAGAGGTAGACTGCGTCATACCCCTTGTCGCCAAGCTGGTCGCGCATGATTGGACTGAAGGCGCCGAACTCTAACCAGCGCAGCCAGAGCTCCTCTTGCTGGGCGGGCGGCAGGCCCCCATCGAGGTAGCCGCCGATATCGGAGCCCCAAAACGGGGCCCCGGAGATGCCCCAGCTCAGCCCCGCCGAGATCGCCGCCGGGAGGCCCTGGCCAGGCGACCAATCGGCGCGCTGGTCGCCTGGCCACACGGCGGACTGGAACGGCTGCGTACCGGAGAAGCCGGAGCGCATTACGAACAGCGCGTCGGGCTTGGCGCTCCGGCCTACGTCCGCCGCCGCTTGGGCCAGGAGCAGCGGATAACGGTTTGCCATGTCGGCGGCGCCGAGACCGTTGGCGAAGCGCGCGCCGATGGGCAGCCGATCTCCCAGGTCGAGCAGCCAGCCGTCAAAGCCAAGATTGGTCAGAATGCGGCGCTCGTTCTGCTTCCACCAGGCGAGGGCGGCGGGATTAGTCAGGTCGAGCAGATAGATATGGCCGCCTCCACGCACGAAGTAGCCATGCGCCGCCGGATAGGCAAAGCCTGGGCGGCTGCGGGTAAACTCCGGCGCCAGGTAGCCGAGCACCTTGTAGCCCTGGCGATGCAGGGCGGCGGTGAAGGCCGGCAGATCAGGATAGGGACCGGGGGGGATGCGGGCGAAAATGGGATAGGGCCAACCCAGCTTAACTGCCTCGTCCACCGCGTCATAGGTCCAGAGCACGCTGACCGGAATGCCCGCCTGGCGCAACCGGCGCCCCTCGGCCAGCACTCGTTTCTGGCCGCCGATCACCGTCTTCCAGACCCCGAGGGTCCAGGGTGGCGGCATGGGCGCGTGCCCGGTGAGGTCGGCATAGCGCGCCAGCACGTCCGCCGGCCGCGGCCCATCCAACACATACCAATCCAGGGTGGGGGACTGGGCCACGACGCCCCAGGCGGCGACATCGGGCGGGGCGTCCAACGCGAATTGGCTGGGGCGGGTTTCAGCCAGGTAAAAGCCGTAGCCCCGGCTGCTAACGAAGAAGGGCGCCGGGGCATAGCCGCCGCCGGGGCGCAGAGTGGTCATGCCATCCCGCACCAGCACCTCCACCCGCCGGCCGCGCTGGTCCACGCCGCCAAACTGCTCGCCCAGCCCGAAGAAATGCTCATCCGACCCAGATCGCATGGTCAGAGCGGCGGACACCACGGCGCGGTTATCGGCCAGGGCCGCTTCGATACGCACCATGCCGCCGGCCAGCAGATGCACGCCAATGTTGGCTGAGCGCCCCAGCGGATCGTCGGTGCTCACCGCGAGCGAGGCGCCGTCAGGAAGCGAGGTCCAACCCAACAAACGCACCAGATGGACTGGGATCTGAGTTCCGGTGCCCTGGGGGATGGCGCGGGTAAGGAGCACGCGCCCCACTGCCGCGCGATCGAGCGTGAAGACCAGGGCGCCTGAGTCATTGGCGCTCTGGACCAATGGCTGCCCGTTCCGTAGAACCTCGATCCGCCAGGGCCGCGCGGTGACGCCCACCGCCAAACTGATCCCCGCGCGGCCAATAGTCAGCCCACCCGCTGTCTGGGTCACCCGAATCACGCCGCTGGTCCACGGGCGCGCGCGGGCAGGCGGGGCGCCGCCCAGCGTAGCCAGCGTAGCCAGCAGGACCAGCAGGACCAGCGAGCAAGTTCGCCGCCAGTGACCGATCATCCCTTCATCACGACGCGGGCGGCGCATACCGCCGCCGTAAAGCCTTCGTGGCGGCAGGGTGTGGCTCACCGCGCCAATGGGCGGCAGGCTATATCACGCCGACGCCCGCACGACGACGGAAGCAGCATTTGCGCTATCCTCCACACTGTTGGGCCGCTTCCAGGCCGCCCCTCCTCCTCATGGTACAGAAAGGGAGACCAGGCGTGATCCCCGCTGAATCGAAGGCCGCGCGCCGCCCAACTCGTCCCCAAAACCGGTGGTGGCTGGCCGCCGTGCCGCTGCTGGCTCTGATGGCCCTGGTGGTGGGAGTAACCATCCAGGCACGGACGCAGGGGCATGCGGGCCTCGATTGGCGGGCGGCGATCACCCGTGGCCGCGCGGACTTCGCCACCGGATCCTGTATCTCGTGCCACGCGCTCTATCCCATTTCAACCGCTGGGGGCGCCATCGACCTCACTCATGAGGGGGCCAGGCGCCAGTTTACCTGGCTCCAACATGAGATCCGCTTTCCCACCTCACAACGCCCCCCGACCCCGCCCGGGCAGGCCGACGACCTGGCCGCCTTCCTCGCCAGCCTCAAGTAGGCCGGCCCATCCAGACGCGACTTCAGCCGCGGGCGCCGACGGGTTCTCGCATGCTACGGGGTCACATCCGCGGTGGTATCCCCGTGGAACGACGAATGATCAGGCTGGTGGGTAGCCACCCACGCGCCGCTCCCTCTTGTATCGTTTCGCCGGCGAGCAAACCAAGCGCGCGTTGAGCGGCCGCCACGCCGATTTCACGTCGCGGGAGGGCCACGGTGGTCAAGGGCGGGTTGACGAGCGAAGCGGAAACGATGTCGCCAATGCCAATCACCGAAAGAAATTGCGGGATACGCAGCCCCTGTTCCTCCGCGCCTTGGATCACGCCGATGGCCGCCATGTCGCTCACCGCGATCAGGGCGGTCGGCCGCGGTCTGGCGGCCAGCACGGCTTCCAGGGCCACGCGGCCGCCGTCGAGTCTGGGGTTTCCGGGGATAATGAGCGCATCGTGTCGGCTGCCGCCGCTTTGTTCCCACGCGGCAATCGCGATCCCTTCGTGCGTGATGTTTCCAGATAAGGCATTGGTCATCAGCGCGACTTGCCGATGCCCAAGCTCCCGGAGGTGTTGGCAAGCCGCGCGCAATCCCACCATCAAGTCAGGCGTCACATCCACGGCGGCGTCGGCACTGTCAGCGGCGCTAGTGACCAGCACCGCCGGCACCGGCGAGGCCGCCACGCTCGCCAGCATCTCGGGAGACAAGCCATCGGTGAGGACAATCACCGCATCCACGCATTTGCTGGCCAGGGAGGTGAGAAACGCCGCCATGCGATCGGGACTGCCCGCCACGCTGCAGAGCATGAGATCGTGGCGCGCCCCGGCAAGCGCGGCCTCCACGCCGCCGACTATGTCGGGACAATGAGGGTCCAGGATATCCGCGACCAGCATCCCCACCGTCATCGTACGGCCGCTCAGCAGGCTTCGAGCCACGGCGCTGGGCCGGTAGTGGAGCTCGCGCGCGATGCGGAGAATGCGCTCGCGCACTTCCTCGCTGATTGGCGCCGTGCCGTTCAGCGCGTGCGACACCGTGGACGGCACGACATTCGCGATACGCGCGACATCGGCGATGGTGGTTGCCCGTGTCTTGGCACGGGCGCCTACTGCCACTGTTTCGGCTCCTTCTCCCACCGATTCGCATCGGCCATAGGCCATGAGGGCGGTTGCTCCTGGATGCCCCGTACCCCCATCGGTTCGGGAATGTGGGGCCTGCCTGAAGCATTGCCCAACGCATGCTGGAACACCATCTCCTGCGTGGCTGCCGTTCCCGTGAGCTCAGCCACTATGTGGCCTTGCCGCACCACGCCGACCCGATCCGCGAGATTGAGCAATTCCGGCAGTTCGGAGCAGATCACGAGCAAACCGATTCCTTGCGCGGCGATATGCCGAATGAGGGCCCGGATCTCGGCTTTGGCCGTGATGTCGACCCCCCGCGTCGGCTCGTCGAGGATCAGCACCTTTGGCAGGGTAGCAACCCACTTGGCCAGGACGATCTTCTGTTGGTTCCCACCCGATAGTCCGGCCACGGCGCATGCCCGCTGAGGAACGCCTGTACCCAATTGCGCCATCAGCCCGGCGGCAAGACGCAATCCCAGGCCGGGAGTCACCAAGCCGGCGTGGGCAATCCGTTCCCAAATCGGCAAAGCCACGTTCTCATTGGCCGGCTGGCACAAGATCAGGCCGTCCAGCTTCCGATCCTCCGGTAGCATGCCGATGCCCGCCTTGATCGCGTCACGCGGCGAGCGGATCCGCACCGGCCGGCCATAGATCCGCACGAGGCCCTTATCGAGGCGATCGACGCCAAAGATCCCCCGAGCAATCCCGCTTCGGCCGGAGCCGGTCAAGCCGGCCAGACCGTAGACCTCGCCCGCCGCGACCTGAAAACTGATGTCGTCAAAGACATTGCGCCTGCTCAAGTGTTCCACCTGTAATGCTATAGGCCGCCCGGGCAGGGTTGCCGGCGCCTCGTTGCCCTGAGCGCTGAGTCCCTCGCGCCCGACGAATTGGCTGATCAGTGATTCGCGGGTAACCTCCGCCACTCTGATCGATTGTACCGTGCGCCCGTCGCGCATGATCGTGACTTGGTCGGCAAGCGTCAGCACTTCATCCAACTGATGGCTAATGTAGATCACCCCGGCCCCTTGCGCGCGCAGACGTCGAAGCACCTCAAACAACCGCTCCGTTTCAAACGCGCCTAGCGCGGCGGTGGGCTCATCGAGAATGCAGAGGGTCAGGTTGCGGCTCAGCGCCCTGGCGATCGCCACAAGTTGCCGCTCCGCCAGGCCAAGCTTGCCCATGGGCATGGACACGTCGAACGTCGCGCCAAGATCCCGGAGCAAGGCAGCGGCCTGCTCACGCATCTGATGGCGATGCAGCAGGGGGACCCGACCATACCGCAACTCGGCGCCAATAAAAATGTTGTCGGCCACCGAAAGATGGGGTACGAACTGGGGCTCCTGGTGGATAGCCACGATACCGTGTTGCTGGGCGTGCCGCGGAGAGGTGAAGCGAACGGGGGTACCGGCGACCCGAAGTTCGCCAACATCGGGCGTGTACACGCCCGCGATGATACTGGCCAGGGTGGTCTTTCCACTACCGTTGGCGCCGACGATGGCGTGAATCTCGCCGCGACGGACTACAAGATCGGCCGAGGCGACCCCGGCCGCCTCGGCAAATGACTTCCGCACCCGCAGCACCTCAAGCAAAGGTGCGTCAACCGGGTCGGCCGCGGCCCAAGCGCGAGCCTGCCCGGCGCCATGATGGGCCGGCGCGGGGCCAGGAGTTCGACTGGGGTGCTTGCGCCACTCGAACAATGAGTTGATCATGATCTCCCGCGACAAGACCGCGACTTCACGGATCGTATCGTACCACGGCGCGCAAGCGCTTCCTCATCCGCACCCCGCGACACTATGTCGCGCCTGGGGCGGGAGTTGTCGGAGCCGGCCCACGGGCCTCTGGTCCGCGCCGCATAGGGATACCGCCGATGCTCAATGCCGGCAGGATCACCATCTGGAGGATAACGACCGCCAGCAATACCACCCCGCGGGCCACCTGCTGCCAATTCGAGCCCAGCCCGAGCAGATTGAAAATATTGGGGAGGATCTGAATGATCAGCAGGCCCACCACCGTCCCGCGCACCGTGCCCACGCCGCCGGTGAGCAGCGTACCGCCAACCGCCACCGCCGCGATCGCGTCCAGCTCGTAGGTCACTCCGGCGGTCGGGGGCGCCGATACTTGGCGGGAAGCATACAAGATGCCCGCCAGACCGGCGAGCATCCCGCTGAAGGTATACACGGCGATCTTCACGCGATGTACCCGCACACCCAACAGCATCGCGGCCGCTTCGTTCCCCCCGACGGCGAACACATGGCGCCCGAATGACGTATAGCGCAAGACAAACGCCAGCGCGACAAACACGAGAGCCGCGATCAGGGCGCCGGAAGGGATATTCCAGGGCAAGAAGGGCAGGGGAGTCTCGGCCACGTTCTGAAAGCCGCTCCCCGGCGCGACACTGACCGGCGCCGCGCCCGCGCCCGAGGTCGAGGCGTTATTGGCCATCGACGCGAATTGCAGGGAGAGGCCTCGAGCGATGGAGAGCATCGCCAACGTGATGATGAAGGGCGGGACGCGCGTATAGGCGATGCCGATCCCATTGACGAAGCCCACGATTCCGGTTGCCGCCAGGGCAACCACGACGGCGGCGAAGATCCCATGCGACGACATGGCGGCCGCGAAGAAGGCGCCCAGCGCGAGTACCGAGCCCACCGACAGATCGATGCCGCCGCTTAAAATCGGCAACATCTGCCCGCAGGCCAGCACCCCGAAGACCGCCATTTGGTCCGCCAGATTCCCGATATTGTTCCCCGTAAGGAAGTGCGGCGACAGCAAGGAACACATGATCACGAGCAGCACCAGGACGATGAGCGCTGTCTCCCGCTGCACGAGGGAAAGGACGCGCGCCGCCGGCGAAACCCGAGTGGCCGCGCGTAGATGCTCCGGCTCCGAAGGCTGTTGTTGGCTTCGCACGAGGCGTGTCTCCTTTCTGTTCTTGCTCTGGCCCACGCCTATCGGCGGCCCAGGCCTCCCTGCAAGATCACGGCCCCGGCAACGATCACCCCATTGGCGATCAACTGGGTCTGGGTTGGCCAACCAGCCTGGATGAACAGCGCATAGAGAACCGTCAGGATCAAGCCGCCAATCAGGGTCTTCCCAATGCCGCCGCTTCCACCGAGCAGCGACGTGCCACCCACGACCACCATGGCAATGCTCTGCAACTCAAAGTACAGACCATCGTTAAATGGGTCGGCGGTGGAGTTGTGGGAGGCATACAACACACCGGCTAGGCCGGCCAACAGCCCGCTGATCACGTAGACCAGAATCTTCACCCGATCAACGGGTATACCGGCTAGGCGCGTCGCGCGCTCGTTGCCGCCGACCGCGAAAATGTACCGCCCAGCCACCGTACGGGCGAGAAAGAATCCCGCCGCTAGGTAGATGATGGCTGTGAGAATGACACTCATGGGGATGAGGCCAATGATCGGGATCGGCCCGTAGTTCGTCGTGGCGTAGGTGATAAAGTTCTGATCCTGGATATAGGTCACCCCGGCGCTGGCAATCGTCTCCGCCACCCCGCGGGCCGCGATCATTACGGCCAGGGTGACGACGATTGGCTGGATCCCGGTTTTCGCGATGACGACGCCCGAGAATCCACCCAGCACGGCGCACAGCAGCATGGGGAGCGCGAACGCGACAACCGTCCCGTACCCATTGTTCATTAATACCGCGGCGGAACAGGATCCGACCGCCAACACGGCCCCAACCGACAGGTCAATACCGCCTGTAAGGATCACCAATGCCTGACCAACCCCAATCAGGGCATACGACAGGCAGAAAGTTTGCAACTGCAGCCTGATGTTCAGCTCCGTAAGAAAGTTGGGGCTGATCACGGAGGTGGCAATCACCAGGATTACGAGTGCGAGGAAGGAACCGTACCGTTGCAGCCAGGGAAGCATGTGCGTGGTATAGAGGGCGTTGCGTCCCATGGCGCCGCCCGCGGACGGAGACCCCGCGAGCAGATTGCCGGCGCCGCCTGGGGCTATGGGTTGATCCGGAGGCCGCGCGCCGGGTGACGACCGCGGCGCCGCGCTGTTTGGCTTCACGTCGTCTACCCCTCCGAGATAGCCTTCATCACACGGTCCTCGCTCGCCTCCGCGCGCGCGAACTCGCCGAGCTTGCGTCCGTCCTTGATCACCACGACGCGATCACTACCCTCAACCACTTCCTCCAACTCCGAGGAGATCATCAGCAGGCTCATGCCCTGATCCCGAGCCAACTCCTGAATCAGCCGCTGAATCTCCGACTTGGCTCCCACGTCGATCCCCCGCGTGGGCTCGTCAAGAATGAGGAATCTTGGCTGCCGACACAGCCAGCGCGCCAGAATCACCTTCTGCTGATTGCCGCCGGACAGCCGCCCAACCGGGGTGGCGGGACCGGGAGTGCGGATGTCGAGGCGGCGAATCAGATCATCCACGACGATGCGTTGGCGCCGAGGGCTTATTACCCCCAATCGGGCAAACATCGGCAAGGCGGCCAACATAATATTGTCCCGAACGCTCAACTCGGGCACGATGCCCTCGATCTTGCGATCCTCGGTGACATAGCCCATCCCCGCGCGCACCGCTGCCCGCGGGGAACCGATACGCCGCCGGCGCCCGGCGATGGTGATCGTCCCGGCCACGGCTCGATCCAGACCGAAGATCACCCGCGCCAGCTCGGTGCGACCAGAGCCAAGCAGTCCGGCCAGACCCACCACTTCGCCTTTATGGGTGCGAAGACTGATATCGCGAGGGATCGTGTCGCCGCTGAGATGTTCGATCTCGAGCACAGTCTCACCCGAGGCGGCGCCGGTCTGGCTGAAGGCCGTCAGGCCCGAGGCCCGCACCTGCTCGGGATCGCGCCCCAGCATCAACGCCACCAGGCTCAGGATATCGACCTCGGAGATGTCGATCGTGGCCACCAGCTTGCCGTCCCGGAGCACGGTCACCCGATCGGCGAGGGCGAAGATTTCCTCCAGGCGATGGCTCACGTAGATGATGGCGACCCCGGCTGCCCGAAGCTGCCGGATCACGCCAAAGAGCACCCGGACCTCGGCCGCGTCCAGCGAGGAGGTGGGCTCGTCCATCACCACCAGGCTCGCCTGGAGCGAGACCGCGCGTGCGATGGTCACCATCTGTTGCAGGGCCACCCCGATCCGCGAGACGGGCACGGTGAGGTCGACCCGGATGCCAAAGCTCTCCAGCAACTTGGCGGCATCGCGGCGCATCCGGGCCCAGTTGACTGTCCCGAAACGAGTTCGGGGCTCTCGGCCGAGGAAGATGTTCTCCGGCGCCGTGAGATACGGCACCAGGTTCACTTCTTGGTAGATAGTGGCGATGCCGGCGGCTTGCGAGGCCGCCGGGCTGGCGAACGAAACTTCCTTCGCGTGGAGAAGGACGCGGCCTCCATCCTTGCCATAAGCGCCGGTAAGGATCTTGATCAGGGTCGACTTCCCGGCGCCGTTATGCCCAACCAGCGCGTGTACCTCGCCGCGCCGGACATCAAAATCCACGGCCTTCAGCGCCTGGACGCCTGGGAAACCCTTGGTCACGCCTCGCATTTGCAGGATCGATTCGGCAGCCATATGACTCCTTGTGCCAACCGGCAGCTACCCGCGCCCTCGCGCGGAGAGCTGCCGGTCGACGACAATCCAGCGCCGCACCCGGCAGCTAGAATCCTTGACCTTCCATCGCCTTGGCGCTCGCTTTGGTGACGGTGATATCCACGGGTACGATGTTCGCGGGGACTTTCTGGGCGGTGAAATAGGCGTTGACCCACTTCCAGGTGAGCGGGCCATACTTGGGGCTATTGGTGACACAGATATCCCAGTTGCCCTGGGCGATACGCAGGAAAACGTCGTTCTGGCCGTCGATGGATCCCCAACGCAGCTTCTTCGTGAAGCCGGCCTCCTGTATGGCTTGATAGGCGCCGTCGCCCATACCGTCGTTATGCGCGTAGACCAGGTCGATCTTGTTGCCGAACTTCGTGATCCAGTTAGTCATGATCCGCTTGGCCGTGGCCAGGGTGAAGTCGCCATCCTGCGAGTCCAGCATGGTGAACCGCTTGACTGGGTCGATCACGTGGTGCCAGCCACCGCCGCGGAGAATAGCCGGACCGGCGCCGGTGCTCCCGCGCAACTCAAGATAGTTGATCGGTCCCTTGGTGTTCTGGATAAAGTAGTTTCCGACCTTGACGCCCTGGGAAAATTGGTCATTGTTGATCAGGCAGAGATAATCCTTGCCTGGCTTACCGGCGCTATTGCGGTCGATCTCGATCACCGGTACGCCGGCGGCGAGAGCCCGAACGGTGGCGGCCTTCAAGGGGTCAACCTCGCGCGGGGTAAGCACAATCAGGTCGCAGCCGCGCGCGATCAGGTCGCCCACGTCGCTGACCTGCTTGGCCGTATCGCCATTGGCCACCGTGCTGATGTAGTCGTACTTCGCCGCCCAGTGCGCGGTCCACTCATCCTTCATGCTCTTGGTCTCGGCAAAGCGCCAGGTATTGTTCAACTCGCTCTGCGAAAAGCCGATCAGGTACTTTGCCTTCTTGGGCGGGTGCGCGGGGGTGACGAGCGGGTTGCCCTTCGCGGCCGCCATGACCGCCATAGCGTTGAACGGGTCAAGGATACTGGCGGCAGCGGCGGCGCTGAGGCCCAATCCGGCGGCGCCACGAAGAAAGTCGAACC
>Ga0307373_10012355_pt1 | contig 12148 bp, 8 predicted proteins | sample OX2MG_FD_202534 | JGI IMG/M metagenome (GOLD analysis project Ga0307373, IMG submission 202534) | Soil microbial communities from Risofladan, Vaasa, Finland - OX-2 | ecosystem: Environmental > Terrestrial > Soil > Coastal area > Acid sulfate soil | place: Finland: Risofladan, Vaasa | collected...
CTGCTGATTTAAAAAAGGGCTCATCCCCGATGTTCCAGCCCACAGAACCCGCAGGGAACACTCCTTTTTGCTTGTTCGGCCCGAATACGGTGAAATTAGCATCCTGTCTGGCAGAGAGTGATAAATAATACAGGTCATTATAGTTATAGTTCAGCCTTCCGAACTCCGATTTTACCAGGCCATTCGGATCATTGGTCCCATTGACATTAAAGGTGGTATTGGAAGTCTGAATGAAGGAATAGCCGGGAAGTCCTACATAGCTTTCCGTTACGTTGATGTTATTGTATTTGGAAATGATCTGCTCATAACCGGCAATCGCATTGATGTGGTGCCTCCCGAAATGCTGATCATAGGTGAGCACAAAGTTGCTCAGCACCTGTGTGTTCTCGATATAATATTTATTCAGTGAATTGATCGTATTGACTACCGTACCGAAATCAAACGGTCCCTGGTAGAAATCCTCATTTTCTTCATTGTAGGTATACCCGAGGGTGGTCCTGAAACTGAGATGAAGAGGGAGTTTGATATCTGCATATATATTCCCCTGCAGGTTATTTTGAAAGTTTTGGGCATTGGCGGACAAAGCAGCCCCTACCGGATTGGGTCCCCCAAACTGGATATTATACCCAGGTGGGGCCACTCCCCAGCTGCCATCTTTCTTGTAAATGGGTATAATCGGAAGGGTACGGAAAGGCGGATTATGCAATTGGGCTTCACTGCCCACCGGAGGTAATGTTTTACGCTGGGTTACATAGACCTGTTCTCCGATTTTAATATTTTTCCCCAGGGTATAGTCGGTATTAATGCGTACCCCTGCCAGATTGGATAAATTATTGATATAAATTCCTTTCTGGGCGTTGTAAAAGCCGGATAAAAGATAACTGACAACGGGGGTGGAGCCTGAAATGGACAACTCATAATTCTGTTCCGTGGCATTGCCATACAAGGCATGTACCCAGTCAGTATTGGCCAGTGTATCCAACTGGGTTGCTCCTGCAAACCGACTGGGATTAATGATATTTTCCAGTTTGATATAGCCAGTCTTGCCTAATAACGGGATCAGTTCGGGATGGGTAATGCCATACCTGGCATTGAAACGGATCACCGGGGTGCCTGATCCTTTTTTAGTGGTGATAATGATCACTCCCCCTGCTGCTGCAGAACCATAAATGGAAGCGGCGCTGGCATCCTTTAAAATATTGATGGAGGCAATATCCTGCGGGTTGATGTTATCCCCTGACTGCCGCACGCCGTCCACGATATATAAAGGCTGGGGCTGATTAAGGGATGACACTCCCCGGATAATGATGGTGGGGGCGGCCCCCGGTTCTCCGGAGTTCTTAATCACTTCCACTCCGGCCGCCCTTCCCTGAAGGGCTTCCCCGATATTCGTGACAGGCAGATCTTTGATATCCGAACCTTTTACAGAAGATATCGATCCGGTAAGATCTCTGCGTTTTTGTGTGCCATAACCGACGACTACAAGCTCATTCAGGTTTGTCTTTACCGGTTGCAGCGTTATTTGGAGATTGGTTATCCCGGCAATGGAAACATGCAGGGTCTGATATCCAATATAAGATATGACCAGCTGATCTGCAGAAACAGGAACCTCCAGATTAAATTTGCCTCCTTCGGCAGAAAAGGTACCTCCCTTCGTTCCACTGATCGCTATAGAAGCACCAATGAGCGGCGATCCATTTGGATCCGTTATTTTGCCACTGATATTCCTGGTTTGCGCCCGGGAAAAGCCGAAGATCATCACCAGGCAGCAGCCCGAAAATAATCTCCTGAAAAGTCGGATGTGGGACATAGATGACCGTTTGAATTTTAAGGAGCTATTCACTGATTTGGGGTAAAGAGAATAGTCAGGTTTTACTGACATTGTTCCAAGAGGTCAAAGGAAAAATACCCGCAAAGGGTTTGCAACTTATATAACAGCGATATAAGAATTATTTGTAAAAAACAGGGTCAACTTTAAAATAAGTTATTGATATACAATCTTATTATTATAAATAATGATTATTTAAATATAACTGGATTGTACACATTTTATGCGTGAGCTCCTGGAATTTTGGTGGATCCGGGTAAATAAATGAAGGGCAAAGTATAAAAATACGGTCTCAGCGAAGTAAACCGGCCCTTAGAGTTCAGAGTGTTTTTATGGCCAGTATCCTTCTTTCAAATTCCTCATTGGGGATCAGGGATTTATTTTTGATTTTGGTTTTGTAGGTATTGATGGTATGGACGGAATATTCCAGGATTTCCGCTATTTTCTCATTGTCATGTATCCCCATCCGGATCAGCGCGAAAATCCTCAGGTCGGTATTCATCAGTTCGTTATCCTGAAGCGTTATCCTATCTTCCTCCCTGAACAGGACATTGAACTCTGCAATGAAATTGGGGAATAGTTTCAGGAATATCTTATCAAAGTTTTTAAGCAGGTCTTCCTTTTCCCCCTTGAGATTGATATTGTTGACGATGAACCGGATCTCATCCAGCTTACGGGTCTCCAGCTTTTGTTCCAAAGATTTTTTAATCCTTTCCATCTTGATGAAAAAATCCGAGTTTGAGCTGAACACATACCCGATGTATTCCTCCTTGATCTTATTTGCCTCCGATAGTTTGTCATTAACCTCTGCCAGCTTATGGTTAACTTCCTGCTCCTTCTCGTGGGCAATCGTTATTTTTTTCTTTGCGATTTTCAACCTGCTTACCTGCCTGAATATGATGATGGCCAGGGCGATCACCAGCAATAATAAAAATGTGCTCACTATAGAATAAATGATCAATGTCTTTTTCTCTCTTTCTACCAGATTCATTTTTTCTCCTTCAATTAATGGCAGGATATCACTTACCTGAACCATTCGTTGTCTGGCTCCGTAAAAAATGGCATTACCGATTGCGCTTTCTATATAATCGTAAGCATCCTTCACGTCTCCTCTTTTGTATAAAAGCTGGGCCAGGTTGAATATCGCGGTGGTTTCCTTGGTGGAGGACCGGACATCTGCAATGGTCGCTGTTATCAACAGGCTGATTGCCGTATCTGTTTCTCCGTTTTGAATATAGATGTCACTTAGGGTGGAAGCCGTAAGAGCCAGCTGATGATCGGATAAACGGTGCTTGTCAAGCAAATCCCTGAATTCGGTCAAGGCAGTTGTTTTATTTCCGGAACGGATATCCTTCAGGCCGCTTAAATACAGGTATTCAAAGGAATGGGGAGGATATAGCAGCAGGGCAGAATCCATATACCTGTCACCCTGCTTATTATATAGCTTCATATAATAACTATCGTTATCATAATCGCCCAGGTCATAATAAAACCGTCCCTTAAGGGCATAATAACCGGCTTTCAGGCTGTCCGGCACATCATAAATATCAATCCGGTTCAGGGAATCCAGGGTCTCCTTGAACATGCCCGATGACAGCAGGGTAAAGCCAATTTCCATTCTGGCATAGGCAATCCTGGAACGATCATTAAGCTGGTAGGCAATTTCCTCCAGCTTCCTGGCATATTTATAAGCAGAGTCATATCTGAATACTTTGTACTCCCGGAATAACCGGAGATAAATATCAAAACGGGCAGTCAGTCCCAGCTGAACCTTTTGAGCCAGCAACTCATCCAAATGATTAATCCGGGAAAGTTTTTGGTTATCATAGTGTGGGGACATCATTATAGTCTCATTGAGCTTGTTGAGCTGATCATCAAAATGAGACTGGCAACTCCCTTTGAATCCGACAAATAACAAGAAAAAATAAAGTATATATGGCTTCATTGTAGATTATTGAAGGGTAACCCCTTGCAAGTTACGGAATATGAAAACTTGCTTTGCCTCACCAGTTTAAATGTCCTCCTCGAACGCCATGCATTGCCTTACCCGATATTAAAGCAGCGGAGGGAAAGATTAAATCTTAGGGGACTCCCACAGTTACCTGCAAAAATTCCGGATTTATTCCCATTTACCTGTTATATTTTACCCCGATTTATCATTAATTGTATTCGGTCTTTTAAAAACAGTCCATGAATGATCACCAGAATATCCTTTTTACGTTGGTAATAGAATATAATAATCCGCTGATCCCCAGAATCTGCCGGTTGTAAGCAGGCAGTAGGGAGGATAAGGAGGATTTAATCCTGGAAGTGGCCCTGAATATCTGGTCATTCTTACCCTTATTTCGGGGCTAGTCCAGCACAACTACCTGGGTTTACCGGATTTGCCTGAATATCTGTATGAAACAATCCATGAACCTGAACAGGCACAAAAAGAACCGGATGGAATTTGAAGGGGTGAAGATCACGAATGATGAAGCTGAGTTAAAAGCCAATCTGGAGTTAGGTATGGAAAATGGGGATTTATACCCTTGCAGTAGCCTTAATTTATGGTTATATCTGGTACTTAAATCAAAAAGTGGTGAAAAATCAACTGAAGCCATTGGAAGCAAACATTATGTGAGCCTTAAATGAACTAACCGCTGAAGATTAAGCCTTAACCCCTTGACCCTGGCCCTATTTCAAAAAAGTGTTCACTCACTCAACAATCTCCACCCAAGTATGAAAAATACGATTCTTATACTTACTTTCCTCTTTGCTGGTTTTTTAGGCATGGCCCAGACCAGGGAAAGAAAAGTTGATTCCGTTTGCGTTCTGGTGAAACAATATTTCAATGAAAAAAATGCAGAAAAGCTATACAGCCTTTGCGGAGAAAAGTTTAAAGGGCAGCTTTCCGAGCAGGTATTTACCCAGCTTTGCCAGCATAATTTATTTCCTATCGGGGAGATAGAAAGAACTATTGGAGAAAGCTATGTCAATGGGATTGGAAAATATAAGGTGGTGTGCAGTTCGGTAAATTTGACCTTATTATTAAGCCTGGACCAAACAGGCAAAATCGAAACATTCCTTTTCCAGCCTTATCAGGAGGATGCCGTTAAGGATTTTGCCGTTCCAACCAACAACCCCTTAAATTCTGCCCTGGATAAAGAAGTGGATTCTGCGGTCCGGACCTTCATGTCACTGCGCAATACCGTTGGTTTGAGTTTGGGGATCCTGGTGGGAAACCGGGTCTATTATTACGGCTACGGAGAAACAGGCCGGGGAAACCACCATATCCCTGCCCCGAATACCCTTTTTGAAATTGGTTCCATTACCAAAACTTTTACGGCTACCCTGCTAGCCGATGCCGTAGATAAAAGAAAGCTGAAGCTGGATGACCCGCTGAATAAATTCCTGCCGGATTCTATCGGACCCCTTGAATATGATCATGTGCCCATTACTTTACTTACCCTGGCCAACCATACTTCGGGGCTTCCCAGGATGCCGGATAATATTGTTCTCTCTGCACAAACCCTGAAAGACCCCTATTCGGAATATGGGGATAATCAGTTGTTTCGATTTTATAAACACTTCAAAACAGTCCGCAGGCCCGGCGCATCATATGATTATTCCAATCTGGGCATGGGTACCCTGGGAGTGGCCCTGGAAAGGGTCAATCACGCTTCCTTCGAAACCCTGGTCGTCAAAACAATCTGCAATCCCCTTGGAATGAAAGATACCCGGCAATCGATCCGAAAACCGGATTCTTCCCGGTTTGCGAAGGGCTATGATGCCAATGGGGAATATGCCGGACCCTGGAATTTCAAGGCACTGGCGGGTGCAGGAGCGCTCCGGTCCACCGCTGCAGATCTGTTGAAATATGCAAAAGCCAATTTGGGTAAGGCCCCCGGATGGTTAAATAAGGACATACAGCTAACCCATTACGTGACCTTCAATAGCAGTGAAGCCACGGTGGGGCTGGCCTGGCACTATATCCATCCTGGAGCAGATACCCTGCTTTTCCATAACGGGGAAACAGGGGGCTATTTCAGCTACCTGGCCATTGACCTGGATAAAAGATTTGCAATTGTGCTGCTATCCAATGCGGCAATAGACCTGGACCAGGTTGGCAATAACCTGATGGTCTGGCTGGAAAAGCATTAATCATTTGGGGAGGTGGGTTAATCTATAGCGCCGGTTGGTTCATTTGCCCTGATATAGGAATAAATCCTGGCTTACCCGGACCTTCCCAGCTCCCGCCTGGACAGGTTGCAGATAATGGGATAATGATCGGAGAGATTACGGGGAATTCGTTTAAAAGAATTCACCCGGAAATGCCGGTCCGGCAATATGAAATCAATGCGCAGGGTCGGTGAGATACCCATATAGGTCCTGCCTATCCCCCATCCCTTTTCCAGAAATGCATCCTGCAGTTTCCCCCTAATCCTGAAATAAGTGTAGGAATCAGGAGTATCATTGAAATCTCCGCAAACAATCACCGGATATGGGCTGCGGCCGACCTCCGCAGCCACCCTGACTGCCTGCAAGCCGCGTCTGATACTGGCTCGTTTAATCTTGCTGATGACGGTCCTGGAAACTTCCAGGGCGGAATCGCCCCTGCTTTTCAACTGGTCAATGTCTTCCAGATCATGATGGTTCAGGTAGATGGATTGCAGATGCATGGTGACCACCCGGAAAGTGTCCGTTCCGTCCAATAGGTCAGCGTAGATCAGGCTCTCGCTGGGTAAACTGCCCATCAGGCTGATCTTTCCGGTGTTCAGGATCGGAAACCGCGAAAACAGGATCACCCCCGAATGATAATGCGGAGAATTATAATCACTGCTGAAGAACCTGTAGGGCAGTCCAAGCCGGTCTGAGATCAGGCTATCGAATCCTTGTTTCCCCCGTATATTGGATGTGGAGAATTCCTGAAAGCAAGCGATATCCGGATGCTGGTCCGCGATCAGCTTAAGCATGGCTGTCCTAACCAGGTTGTCTTTATCCGGCTTGTCATCAAATGGACGGAAATAATGCACATTATAGGAAAGGATAGTGATGCTTTTGGGGTCTTTCCTCAATGGATTCCCTCCGCTGAAGTGAAAAGCAAACAAAACCAAAATAAGCTTCCATCCGGCCAAAAGGAGGGCTACGGATATGAGGGAGTACCTGGCATCCAGCAAAAGCCAGAAGATCGCAAACGCCAGGATAAGGACCAGCAGGAGAGGAAATAGCAGGCCAAGCAGTTCCATGGGCCAGAATCGGACCGGGCTGATCATCGGTACCAGGCAACTCAGCAGGAAAAGCGCTGCAACGACAAGGTGGATGGCCAGTACTAGTCGCTTGGTGAAAAAACGCATGAACTTCACGTGGGAGTTATTATTCATCCTGATGACTAGCCCGCATCAGGATATCCTTTTCGTCCTGGGTCAGCGAATCATACCCTTCCTGGTTGATTTTGTCCAGCAGCTCGTCAATTTTCTTTTCCGGAACGGCCCCGATCCTGCGGAACGGTGGAGCATCCTGCTTGTAAAACTTGCGGATCCGCGAAGGACGGGCTGTTTGCTTACTTTTTTTCTCCGGATCGAAAGCCTGGTCGAATCGATCCATGAGCCTCACTGCCCACCCCGACCAGTCATTCCCTTTCTTCAGCTGTGAACCAAAAGCCAGACCCATCAGGGCCCCTCCGAAATCTGCAGAAAGCAAAACCGTAGAGGCTCCGGCAATATCCACCACCAGGAATATGGCCGTGATCACCCATAGTGGAATTCCTCCGCCCAGCATGGGAAATATCCGGTATTTAGGGACCAGTACGGTGACTGCCAGGGTGATCGCCATGATGCTGGGGCCGGAACCGAAAAGGGGGATACCTGCAGGCATGGCGCGGAATGCCGGATTTGCATAATGGAATGCCATGAAGAAAACCGCACCGGCCAGTCCGCCATACAGGTATAATGGCAACACTTTGCGGGGTCCGGCAAATTCCTGCAGCAGGGTTCCGAATCCCCAGAGCCATAACATATGGGTCAGCAGTTCAATGAATCCTTCATGCACGAACATGAAACTGATCAGGGTCCAGGGCCGGGTCAGCCACATTTGCAATCCCGAGGGCATGACGGCCCAGGGATAAATATCCTTAGTAAAATCCTTATCGGCCTGACCGGTGACCAAAAACAGGATTTGGACAATAAACAGGGCAGTGAATACAACGGCATTAGCTATGATCAGCCGCCAGATGATATTGTTATTCTCACCGAAAAAAATCTTCCGGCGTTCATATTTAACGGCTACTTTCATTGGATACCCATTACAGCAAATTTACAGTTTATAGCCCGTTCTCCGGCCGGTCTTCAGGAAAAATTCCGGCGGCCCCCTTTATTCCAGAGTTTGATCAGTATAAAGGCGAATAACGCCCCTCCCAGATGCGCGAAATGGGCGACGTTGTCCGTCGGGGAATTCTTAATTCCCAGGTAGAGTTCCAACGCGATATACCCCAGCACAAACCATTTGGCTTTCATCGGGATAAAAAAATAAAAATAGATCATGCTGTTGGGGAAGAGCAGCCCAAAGGCTGCCAGGCAACCGAAAATGGCCCCGGAGGCTCCCAGAGTGGGCTCAACCCAGACCTGTATAAGTGATTGGGGGAGGCTGGCAAAAGCAGTGCTGATGTGGTTTTCATACTGGGTCCACAGGGAACCGATCTGAGTGACCGTATAACCATTCTGGGCAGCCATGATATGAAACCTCCAGTCCAGGACCACCATATACACCAGGGCAGCCCCGAGTCCGCAGATCATATAAAAGATCAGGAACCGTTTCGGGCCCCAGTAATTTTCCAGGACACTTCCGAACATCCAAAGCGCAAACATATTGAACAGGATATGCTCCCAGCCCCCATGCATGAACATATGGGTCAGGAACTGGTAGGGTTTGAACAGGTCGGAGCGCCAGTAATGAAGGGCGAACATTTCTGTAACGTGTACATGCAATATGGAGGGGAGGGTCATCTGGGCCAGAAAAACCAGGCCATTGATGATCAGCAGGTTTTTAACCACAGTAGGCAGTATCTGGAAACTTCCGGGCCTGAATTCGGTCATGTATCAATATTTCCGGTCACCGCCTAAGCAGCAGGACCACGTTTTCAATATGCTGGGTATGCGGGAACATATCCACTGGCTGTACCTTTTCCACTGTATAATGATCCCCTAATTTTACCAGGTCCCTGGCCTGGGTGGCCGGATTACAGCTCACATATACGATTCTGGGAGACTCCATGTCAATCAGCTTATCCATTAATTTACTGGTCATCCCAGCCCTTGGGGGATCCGTAATGACCAGATCCGGAGCACCATGCTCCTGAAAAAAAAGATCATTACAGATGGTATTCACATCCCCCGAAAAGAACTGTGCATGTCCGATCTGATTGATCCGGGCATTTTCCCGGGCATCCTCAATGGCTTCCCCGAGCAATTCAACTCCGATCACCCTGCGGGCCCCCGGCGAAACAAAAATACCGATAGTTCCGGTTCCGCAATACAGATCATAGACAGTTTCTTCCCCATGCAGATCGGCAAACGTTCTCACCACTTCATAGAGCTTTTCTCCCTGATAGCTGTTGGTCTGGAAGAATGATTTAGGCCCGATCCTGAACTGGAATCCCCCCAATTGTTCCAGAAGATACCCTGGACCCCGGTAGGTGATGCACTGTTGGTCGCTGAGATTGTCATTGGCTTTGGAATTGATGGTATACACCACTGAGTTGATGGATGGCAACTGACGGATCAGGTGGTCCAGTAAAAGTTCCCGCTGCTCCCGGTCATCATGATGAAAAACCAGGTTCACCAGGACTTCCCCGCTGCGGCAGATGCGGATCACGAGGTTTCGCAACCAGCCCTCCCCGGTCCGGATATCATAGAAGGAAAGCCCGTGTTCCAGGGCATAGACCCGGATGGTATCACGAATCTGGTTGCTGGGATCTTCCTGCAGGTAGCATTTGTGGATATCCAGTACTTTGTCAAATCCTCCCGGCAGGTGGAACCCCAGGGCATCCCGCCTCGGAAAAGCTTCCTGCTGCGGATCATATTCCTCCTCAGGCAACCAGGCCCGGTTGCTGAAGGTAAATTCCAGCTTATTGCGGTAAAAACTGGTTCTGGCCGCCCCCAGGATGGGATTGAGGGCAGGAAGGTCCAGTTTGCCAATCCTTTCCAGGCTATCCTGTACCTGCTGTTGTTTAAATTGCAATTGTTGGTCATAGGGCAACATTTGCCATTTACAGCCCCCACAGACCCCAAAATGACTGCAGAAAGGTTCCACCCGGTGCAAAGAATACTGGTGAAACCGGATGACCTTCCCTTCTGCCCAGTCCTTTTTGTTTTTACCAATGCGTACATCCACCAGGTCCCCGGGCACGGCACCTTCAATGAAGACTACCTTCCCTTCGATCCTGGCAAGGGATCGTCCTTCAGCAGCATAGCCACTGACCAGAACTTCCCGAAGTATTTCAGGGTCGCGGGCCAAAGTATAAAATAAGATCCGGGGTAAAGTGCAGGCAAAGGTAATTAAATGGGGTATCCCCCTGGGCAGCATAATTGGTCAACACCTATCGATTAAACCGGAAGGATAACCGGCGCCCACCATATCATTATTAAAATGGAAGGGTGCTGACAATTCCAAGGCATTCCACCCACCCATAATCCATGGCTTAAAGGTAGTTGGAATAGAATAGTTAGGCTGGCAAGATTACCGGATAGCTTACAAAAAGGTATGGTGTTCAAAGGCAGAACCAGGAATGCCAGCAGGCGTGATGGGTTATTGAAGCTACTTCATTGAGAAGTTCCTGATTGGGCACTGGCTTGTATTCCAATTGTGCGAAATACTTTAGCTTTACTTGGAAATAATTTATTTTCAGCATGCGCAGTATTTTGCTGGTCTTATCCGTGCTGCTGCTATCAGCGCAGGGCCATGCACAGGGGCATCATATCCGGGTGAAGATCACCGGCTGGAAGGATACCCTGCTTTACCTGGGTAATTATTACGGGGAAAAGACTTACCTGGCTGATTCCTCACGCCTGGACGCCCAGGGTGTGGCCATTTTCTCCGGTGAAAAAAAATATCCTGAAGGAATCTATTTCCTGCTGATGCCTGACAAGCGCCATTTTTTTGAGTTACTGATGGGAAAGGACCAGGATTTTTCAGTAACCGCCGATACCGCTGACCTGGCAGGAAAAACAATATTCAGTCATAGCCCGGACAATAGCCTTTTTTCCAGGTACAATCATTTCCTGGCTACGGTGAACAGCCGCAGTGTCCAAATTGCCGGGGAAATGCATCAGGCAGCAAACCATGCAGATTCCTCCCGTGCCCTGCAGGACCGGAAGGACCTGAATGAATCGATCTATCAGTTCAGGAAACAGTTCATCCATGATCATCCCGGAAGCTTGCTGGCCAGGATATTCAGGGCGATGCTGGATCCCACAATCCCAACAGCCCCAAAGCTGCCGGATGGACATCCGGATTCTTCATTTGCCTTCCGGTATATGAAAATCCATTACTGGGATAATGTGGATTTTTCAGACAGCGCCCTGCTCAGGACACCCATCTATGAAGGCCGCCTACAGGATTATTTTACCCATTATGTCATGCCCTTTCCCGATTCCATAAATGCCGCTGCCGACCTATTGCTGAAAAAGACCATGGCCAACCGGGAAATGTTCAAATTCACCCTTTCCTGGCTGACCTATACCTATGAAACCTCCAGGTACATGGGCATGGATGCTGTATTTTTTCACCTGGTAGAAAAATACTATGTACCTGGAGATGCCACCTGGCTGACCCATGCCCAGCAGCAGAAGATCATTGAACGGGCTTATTCCCTTTCTGCCAACCTGATCGGCGAAAAGGCTCCGGCCCTGGATCTGCTGGACAGCACCATGCAGCATCGCATATCCTTATATGGCATCCATGCGAAATATACCCTGATCGTTTTTTGGGATCCGACCTGCGGTCATTGCCAGGTAGATGTGCCCCGAATGGATTCCGCATATGAGAAGGCTTGGAAAAAAATGGGGATGAAAGTGCTGGCAGTCCGGACCGGAGGTACAAGGGAGCAATGGTTAAATTTCATTCATGTCCATCACCTGAACAACTGGATCAATGCCTGGGATCCCAGGCATAGCAGCCATTACCGGCAGCTGTATAACGTGTATATGACCCCTGTTGTTTACCTGCTTAACAGCAAAAAGATAATCATTGCCAAGCAACTGGACGTAAAGGGATTGTCGGATTTTCTACGTTTGCGCAGTCGTCCGGCTGGCGGCTGATCAGACTGGGAGAGTATCTGCTGAT
>Ga0307373_10012358_pt1 | contig 12144 bp, 8 predicted proteins | sample OX2MG_FD_202534 | JGI IMG/M metagenome (GOLD analysis project Ga0307373, IMG submission 202534) | Soil microbial communities from Risofladan, Vaasa, Finland - OX-2 | ecosystem: Environmental > Terrestrial > Soil > Coastal area > Acid sulfate soil | place: Finland: Risofladan, Vaasa | collected...
TGTTTAAGTCACTGACTTCTCCAAGTACTCCAGCCCGAGGACGGCGTGCGCGAAGCGCCAAGCCGTCCGTGCGGGCTAGTGCGGCCGCTGCAACGATGGTCGAAAGCGCTACGGACTTGCCGAAACTATCGCACACCTACGCGACATATTTTTGCATGTATTCCTAATGTTCACGATACGTACCTATCTATTGAGTCGCCTTGAATGATCGGTGAAACATTGACCGTGCCGCAGACCAGTAGCGCAACTCCCCTGAGATTGGCATCTATGGTCAATGATTGGTTAGCAATTTCAATGCTCAACGATGTCTCCAAGGGGCAACTACGCGCCTAGGTTGCGACTGGCATCATGGTGATCTCGGGTTAACAAGGGCTCGAACGAGACGGGCGGACACGAATGCCAAAGCGAACCATGAAACCGGAAGACTTGAATCTGTACCGGAGGGTCACCGATGTTCGATTCTCTCCCGATGGCGAGAGTGCCGCCTGGGTTGAAATCTCACTGAACGTCGACAAGGACGCCACAACCATGTTGATCATGACGGCTCCGAGTGATGGATCGAGTGAGCCTCGCAATTTTACGCACGGACCCCGTGAGTTCTCACCACGATTCTCTCCAGATGGTCATTACCTCGCCTTCCTCGCCGCGACCGACGGCCCGCCCGCAGCGTTTCTCGCCCCCCTCGACGGAGGTGTACCGCTCAAGCTTTCCGCCCCGGGACCCGTCGCTGAGATCGCCTGGTCGCCTGACGCTAGTCAGCTAGCCCTAGTCGTGACCACTGGGCTCACGGAACCTGAGTCGAGTGACCCCAAGGCTGGCAACGCGCCGCGCGTCATCACGGGCGCCCTCAACCGACTCGACGGCGGCGGTTTCCTCGAAGGCCATTCTCACGTGTTCGTCTACGAACTCGCCGATCAAAGCCTCCGCCAGATCACGCGGGGGAACTACAACCACAACAATCCAGCGTGGTCTCCCGACGGTTTGACGATCGCTTACGTCACGGATCGGTCCTCGCAACGCCATGACTCGGTCGGCCGCGGGGAGATCTGGAAGGTGACCGTTGATGGAGGCCGCCCCGAACGATTGACCAGCGTGCTGCGCGAAGTCGCGATGCCGTCGTTCTCACCCGACGGTCGCCGCATTGCTTTCACGGGCGTTACAAACCAGCGCGATTGGGCCGGCCGCGATGCGCACTTGCTGGTAATCGACGCCAGCGGCGGTGATCCCAATGCGATCGCGCCAGCTTTCGATCGGCCAAGTTACGCGATTCGTCCGGCCGCGTGGCTTTCGAACAGCGAGGTGGTATTCGTCGCGCTCAACCACGGGTCCGTGGTGATCGCTCGCGCACGAATCGGCCAGCGACAAGCTTCGATTCTGGCCGGGGGCGACACTCAGATCCAATCCTTCGACGTGCACACGGCCCAAGCAGTGCACCAACTCGCAGTGTGCACCGCCTGGGTCGACGACTCCGGTGACGTTTACGTGACGTCACTTGACGAACTCGACGCGCCGCGCGTTCGCTTGAGCCGCTCGAGCGACGTCATAACAAATGAAATCGCACTTGCGCCGGCGCGCCGGCGCGTCATCAAGTCCTCCGACGGCCTGCCCGTCGAATACTTCGTGATGGAACCGCGCCGCGACTCTCAGGGGCGTCACCAAGGCAAGCCGCCGCTCTACCTCCACATACACGGAGGGCCAAACGCTTTCAATCCCTTCGCCTCTTCACTGCCCTTCTACCAGTCATTGGTCGCAGCGGGTTATGCCGTCATCCTTCCGAATCCCCGCGGTTCGATCGGATATGGCGAGGAGTTTGGCCGCCGAGTCGTGGGAGATTGGGGTGGCGGGGATTACCACGACCTGATGGCATGCGTCGATGACATGATTCGCCGGGGACGCGCCGACGAACGACGCCTCTTCGTGGGCGGCTACTCCTACGGCGGCTACATGTCCTCGTGGATCGTCGGTCAGACGAACAGGTTCAAGGCGGCGGTTGTCGGCGCACCCATCACGAACCTCATAAGTGAGTTCACTTCGAGCGACATCAGCACCATATTGGGCGACATCGCGGGTGGTGACCCTTGGCGAGACCGCGAAATGTTCGTCGAGCGCTCCCCGGTCAGCCACGCAAACAAGGTGACGACTCCGGTGTTCATCCACGTCAGCGAAGGCGACCTCCGAACACCCGCCGGACAGTCCGACGAACTATTCGTCTCACTCCGATACCTGGGTAAAAAAGTCGAATATGTTCGCTACCCGGGTGGTAGCCACGGAGCGGTCGACACGCTCGTGGGACCCCCGTCGCAAAACGTGGATCGCATCAGGCGAATCTTCGACTTCCTCTCACGGAACGGAGGCATCCGTGTCAAAGGAACGAAGAGCAAGCGCGACCTCCCCGGCGGTTGACCGCTTGAGGAAACGCAACACACCGATCGGCTGAGTCACCGGGTCGGATAACAGAGTGGGGCACTCTTGGGTAGCCTCAGTCATCGCGACCTCGGACAGCGCCGAGCGGGCCTTCCACAGCGCGCCATTATCTGGACCACCCCATTCAACAACCTCTGGATCCATCCATCTCGACCTCTCATTCACGACACTTCTTCCACCCTTCCCACCCGTACAAGCCCTTACTTCTTCAGCTTCATCGTCCCTACTCCTCGTTTCGCTTGCCTTTCCCTGGCCCTTCACTCGCTCGTGCAAGTTGTCTCACACGTCTGGCACGACAGGCTTTCCCTCGCCGAACGCCGACCGTTGTGCAACGTGAAAGCAGCGCGGCCATGATGACCATTCGACGCCTCGGCGTCGGCACGGGCTACAAGTACTTGCTCAAATCGATCGCCGTCGGTGACGGTCCAGCAGGAGCCAATACCTCCAATCTGGTGCGCTACTACAGCGAAACGGGCACGCCCCCGGGCGTGTTTCTCGGAGCCGGGCTTGCCGGGCTCGATGGTGGTCGCGGGGTCAAGGTCGGCCAAGAAGTCACCGCGGAAAACCTGAAGCGCATGCTCCAGGACTGCGCCGATCCGATCACCGGCGAGGTGTTGGGCCGGGCCTCGAACGCGAAGGCCGTCGGCGGATTCGATCTCACGTTCAGCCCCTCGAAGAGCATCTCCGTGGCCTGGGCACTGGCCGATCGACGGACCCGCGACGTCATGTTCCACTGTCACCAACAAGCCATCGCCGCCGTCCTCGCCTACGCCGAGCGGGAGGTCTTCAAGACTCGTTCAGGGTCTCAAGGATGCGTCGAAGAGGAGATCGTCGGCGTCGTGGCCGCGAGCTTCACGCACTTCGATTCGCGCGATGGCGATCCCCAACTGCACGACCACGTCGTTGTGCTGAACCGCGTGCAGGCGACGAGCGACGGTCTCTGGCGCACCCTGGATAGCCGCGGACTCTTCGCCTCGGCGGTGATGCTCTCCGAGATGCACCAGGGTGTGCTGTCCGATCTGCTCACTGCGCAACTCGGCTGGGACTGGGAGCCACACGCCCGCAGGTCCAGTCCCGTCGCTAAGTGGGAAGTGGCGGGCGTGTCGACGTCATTGATGGAGGAGTTCTCACGGCGCTCCGCCGACATCATCGCGGCGAAGGACTGTCTCATCGAGCAGTTCGAGACCGATCACGGTCGAGCGCCCACCGACGTCGAAGTCTTGAAGTTGCGCCAGACGGCGACGCTCGCCACGCGGCACGCCAAGAACGGTCGAAGCCTCGGTGAGCTGACCGACGACTGGACCATCCGCGCCCTCCCCTACCTCGATGACGAGCCGACGTCGTGGGTGTACGAACTTGGTCAGAAGAATGTCGCCGTCTTCTCCAGCCACGACTTTGGCGACAACATCCTGCGCGACGTGGCGAACGCGGCCCTCGACGTCGTGAGTGCGAAACGCCCGACCTTCTCGCGCGCCAACGTTCAAGCCGAAGTGTTTCGCCAGTTGCAGAGTGTCCGCTTCGTGGAACCGGCCGAGCGACTTGACGCCGCGACTCGCGCCACCGACATGGCTCTCGCTCAGGCGCTCCGCATCAACGCACCGAGCCTGCACCACACGCCACGTTTTCTGTTGCGTGGTGATGGCACGTCGAAGTTCGAGGCGACCGGTCACTGGCGCTACACCACGAGGACATTGCTCGACGCCGAAGCGCGACTGCTGGCCGCCGGTCAGCGCACCGACGCCGCCCTCGTATCGCGGAAAACTGTCGCGGCCGTGGCGAGACGACCGCTGCCCGGCAAGACCTTCACGCTCTCACTCGATCAAGCGCGCTGCGTCTGCGAGATCACCATCTCGGGTCGCGCCCTCGACGTGCTGGTGGGCGCCGCCGGCACGGGTAAGTCGACGGCGATGGCGGGACTTCGCGCAGCGTGGGAGAGAGAACATGGTCCCGACTCGGTTCTAGGACTCGCGCCCTCGGCCGCGGCCGCCGAAGTGCTAGGTGAGGACATGGGTATCGACGCCGACAATCTCGCCAAGTGGCTCTACGAGTATCGCCAACGCGGGCAGCGAACCCGGGAACTCCAGGGTCTTCGCCGCCGCGTTCGTCAGAACAGAACTGAGGGGCGAGGAACGGGTCAATTGCGCGAGCGAATTTCTCGACTCGAAGGAGAGATCTATCGCTGGAGCCTTCGCGAAAGCCAACTGGTCGTCGTCGACGAAGCCAGCCTCGCCTCCACCTTCGCGCTCGACGAACTGATGTCCGCGGCGCTGGACGCCGGGGCGAAGGTAGTTCTCGCTGGTGACCCCGCGCAGCTCTCCAGCGTGGACGCCGGAGGCATGTTTCGCACACTGGTATGCGATCGGGGCGAGGACGCACCGACGTTGGAGTACGTTCGCCGTTTCACAGCGACGTGGGAAAAGCGGACCACTCTGCAGATACGCCGGGGCGAGGTCGCGGCTCTCTCCGCCTACGACGCACACGGACGAATCACCGAGGGAACCCGCGACGACGTGCTCGACGCGTTATATGCAGCATGGCAGCACGACACCGACCAGGGCCTTCACTCCTTGATGCTGGCCGGTGACGCGACAACCGTCCACGAACTGAACGCCCGTGCTCGCGCGGACCGCGTCGAGCGTGGTGTGGTTGACGCCGGCGTCGTCATCGGCACCCTGGGCGTGGGCGTCAACGACCTCGTCGTCACCAGAGAGAACGACCGGCGCCTCGGCACGAGCAGCAGCTGGGTGAAGAACGGCGACGAGTGGCGCGTCGTGGCGACGCACCCGAGCGGTGCACTCACCGTCGAGAGAGTACGTGGCGGCGAGTCCGTCCTCTTGCCAGCTCGCTACGTCGCCCAGCACGTCGAACTGGCCTACGCCTCGACGGTGCACCGCGCCCAGGGGCGCACCGTCGACACCGCCCACGCCTTCGTCAGTCCTACGACGACGCGCGAAGTGCTCTACGTAGCGTTGACCCGGGGATCTGAGGCGAATCACCTCTACGTCGACACCCACTACGACCCCGATCCCGACACCGGGCACGAGGACCTGACGAAAACCCCTGACGCGCTCGAAGTGCTGACCGAGGTGTTACGCCGTGAGGGCGCGGACAGGTCAGCCACCGACGTGATCCGAGAGTTCCAAGTGACGTCAATCGCCTCCCGGGTCGCTGAGTACGACACGATCGTCACTTTGGCCGACGGAGAGCGCTGGGAGCGAGTATTGCGCGACGCGGGTCTCGACGACGCCGAATTCGCCCGGGCGCAGAACTCCGATGCCTTCCACTCGTTGCTCGCGCAGTTACGCGAAGCGGAGATTCGTGGTTTCGACGTTCGCGACGACCTATCGACGCTCGTCAACGCCCGATCGTTCGACGACGCCGGCGACGTCGCGGCGACTTTGACGCATCGCGTGACTCGCTACGTGGCCGCCATGGGTTACCCCGAATTAACCGGCACGCAACTCGTTGCGGGTCTCTTTCCTCGAGCGACCGGAATCACCGACCCCGACGTCGTTTCGGCGCTGCGCGACCGCGCCAACGCCATTGAAGAGCACGCGCGTAACCTCGCCGTCGACGCTATCGACCGAGGCGACGGCTGGCTCCATCATTTCGGGGAAGTTCCTGAGGTCAACGATCATTTCGAGCCGTGGTTAAGAGAGGTTGTCGCCGGCATGGCGTATCTCGAACTTTGGGGAAATGAGGACTTTGCAACTGTTAGCAGCGTTGACATCAGTCCTCGACAAGAGATGCAGCGTTGCAGAGTCCTCAGAGCCATGGAACGAGTCCGCATTCTCGGTCAAGAAAGCGACTCACAAGCCTTCCTTGATATCGGACCATCGAGCGGTGAATCCTTCGAACCACAGATTCTGGACTTCGCAATTGACCGATAATTGACGACGTCCAGATTCTTCGTACCGTCAGCAACACTGAAGACGATCCACATTCCCCGCAGGCCGGTCAACCCCTTGAAACAACGAAATTACTGCGCTAAACGCCGCCGACATCGTTCCCATCTCAATAGCCAGAAAGTTCCTATAGTCCTCAGCGATGCGAGTCTCTTCGGCGCGATACCACCCGGGCGACCAATCGCGCTGCCTTCGCAGGATCGTCGTGCTCCCACACGATGATTGGTGTCCATCCTGCCTCGCGGAGCCTCTCCTCTGTGTCGGCGTCTCTCGAGGCGTTGATATTCATCTTCTTCGACCAATAGTCAACGTTTGTTTTCGGAATTCCAAAGTGGTCGGGACATGCATGCCAAAAGCATCCGTGAACGAAGACAGCGACCCGCGCGGGCCGAAATACGATGTCGGCCCGACGATTGAGCGCTGCCAGCGGTCGCGCATTAACTCGGTAGCGCAAGCCCATGCGATGAAGTTCGCGACGTAGTCGCATCTCCGGCGCGGTGTCCGTGCTCCGATTGCCAAGCATCACGTTTCGCGTGGCAGGACTGCTTGCCCAAGATTCCGGAGACATGGCCCGAGACTATCCACCATTTGCGCCGAGAGCGCAGTTGACAACTGGTCCGGCTATCGGATCAAGTTGACCCGCTGATCGGACATATGTCCCAGCTTTTGGAACCCAGGCAACGTACCGCATTACCGGTCCTGTATCGAATTCACACGTGATCGAACGTCTCCACTCGGAATCGAGCACTCCCCACCAAGGGTTGTCGACTGCCTATCAGTCGGACGCCAAGCAGCTACGAGTAATGATGAGGCATCAAGCGAGGAAGAATTCAACAGCCTCAAGTACCTTCAAGAGGCCAATTCTTGTGACGGTTCCACCTCGCGACTCACAATCTGGACCCCAAGTGGCGCCACTTGCTTCAACGATTGCTCTGGCCATCTCCGGTTTCGTCAACCTAGGTGACAATCCGAGCCCGAGATACGCGTTCACCCTTATGAATAGGTCTCGCGATTCGGTTGAACCAGTGGACATTTTTGGGGCGCGGAATCCAACCTTCTCGGCAATGAGATTGTTGATTTCTTCCTTGTTCACGTGGACTCGATTCGAACGCGAACCTTTTGAACTACTGCTAGAAGCCAAGCCGACATTTCTTCTTGAAGGGATGATGAGAAATTGCGGTCCAAGAGTTCCACGAGACGAAGGCGATCAAACACCAGATTCTTCAGAGCAAGCTCGTTCCAGATTTCGGTGTTTCCTGGGACCACTTGCGGCGCGGTCAGAATCGTGCTCGGATCGTGCACCAACTCCAGCCAGGATGACCAGTTTCGTACGTCGATGTCTAGGGACTTCGAAACCAAGTCAGCCTGGATCGTGCACTGAACTAAAACGATCGGAAACCCGGATTTGCCATCGCGAAAAGGCCGCCAGCCAATAACATCGACCCCTCCGTCCTTTCTCCGCGGTTGGCGGTATCCTCCACCCAAATTCACGCCCATCAAGCCAGCGAGCCACTTAATGGCCTCCGGGAACTCTTGGGGCCGCCCACTGTCAGATGGCCACGCAAATCGCACTGCCCTTGCGCGGTTGCCCAAGTACCTTTGCACTGCCTCGACGACGATTCTTTCGAATTTCACTGCGGCGACCGAAATGTCGTCGAAGTTCATCAGTCCGCGGGAAAGGCTCGATGGCGACATCGCCAGCAACCACGAGTACGCCAGTGAAGGCGAGGCATCGTCACGTCTGATGGCAACGTCCTGCACGTCAAATGGGTACGCGTCGCCAAGGAGCGTTTGGCGTCGTCGCATTGTTCGGATTGCCAGATCGAGCCGCGGCTGTTCCCCGTCAGTAACCCTCTCGAGCAGGCCTTCGATTCGACCGATCCCCGCCGCTCGCTCCTCAATGCAGAGAAGTGCCATCTCGACAGTGTCGGCCAACTCGTCGGCGGTTGCCATTGCTGATCAAGACTCCTGTTGGTCAAGTTCGCGAACGGCGGACGAGACTTCTGCGAGGAGGTCAAGGATTTCCTCGTCGTCGTAGAACGGACCTATGTCCTCGACTGCCGCGAGTAATGCATTTCTGGCGGTTGTCAGTCGCTTCTTCAATCGCTCTCTCGGGTCGGCTCCCGTATCGGCGATCTTCTGCTTTGCGGCTTCCAACTTCTCTCCGTCACGAAGAGCCTTCAGCCCTGCCGGTTCGGCAAGGATGTTTCCCAGTTGAGAAATCTGACGTGAGTCATTGATCACCGGTTCTCGGTCCCCGCTGCCAAAGACATATCCGAGTACCTCCCCGAGTTCATCCACTTTGTCCGCTGGTATTGGATCCGTTCCAGGAACGGTCCGTGCACCTAGAGGAGCGCCGACGAAATCTCTGATCTTGGTGCTTGACATTGCCACCTGCAGCAGTGAGAAAGCGCTCTCCAGTCCCCCGGTATCGATTCCCATGCGGATCGCTTGATCAGCGATCGCCTGGTCTCTGTAGAGAGCAGCGACCGCTGACTTGTCCTTTCCGATCAACTGGGCTACCTCTTGATACGACCTGTGCTCGTTGTCCACGAGCACCGCAACGTAGCGAGCCTGGGCAAACGGCGTCCATTGGAGAATCCCCGAGATGTGACGGTACCCGATGACCGGGGTGCAGGCCTCCCTGGACGTTGCGACCACAACCGGGACCCTTGTCTCGCTCGTGATTTCGGATTCCGCGGCGAGTTCCTCCCATCGCTCGGGCGTGGCAAACTCCGAACGCATGTCTTCATGGGTAAGCCCGAGCAATGCCGTCAGACGACGATTGCCCTCGACCACGATGAATTTTCCGTCCTCTTTGGCTGGGATCGCTATCAACGGCTCGCTCGAGAAGAAGCCGAAACGGGCTATCGATTCGGCCACCGTGAACGCGTCGAAGCCCATCTCCAGGACTACCGCAAGATCGATTTGGGATAGCCCTTGCTGACTCGGTGGCAAGCGGGGGTTCATATCGTCCAGTAGAAGATCAGCAAGGGCAATCGATCCAGCCTCACCAAGTCCCTGAATCGCATTCTCAGTGCTCATTTGACTTCCTTCTTGCTAGTTGGCGGTCGCCCAAATAGATTGCTGGGGTCAACATCCTTGGATCATCGTGTTCGTCCCGACGAACCACTCGATGGACTTGGATGAGAAGCCTCGAGGCGTCTTCGACGATTTCGTTGAGATATGCGTCACCGGGATAGAACGGCTTGCCGACTTCGCTCTTCGTGTCACGGCCCTGGAATAGGTTGACAAAGCCAATGTCGTCTCGCCACTGTCGAGTTCGCGGACGGGCATCCGCCGTGCCGGCATCCTGCTCCATCAATATGACGGAGACCTCCCCCTGGAACTGCGCTTGCCTTTCGAAGTGGTGGATGATGTCAGCGGCAGGCCATGAGTTCGCACCCGAGAGGAATCCCCACTGTCGGAGGAACGCGGCAGCGTCCTCGGTTGGAATCGTCAATTCCCTAAATGAGAGACGGCCAAAGTCCTTGAGCGGGGCGTCACAAAGGCCCAACTCCTCGCTCAGCTTCCAATTATCCTCGACGGTCTCCGTTTCAAACGATGGGCGACGATGCTGGTACCAGCCCGACTGCGATTCGGCGAGCTCCCTGACGACGACGTCACGGGTGGGCTTCGAACCCGCTGGAATGAGAAACCCGATCTCCCGAGCCCATTGATCCATCGACTGCCCTGCCGTGACGGCGTCGAGCAGTCGAGCTCGCAGGTCGTACTCGGTGAGGACGATATCCCGCAGCATCTTGACCGTCCTCGCGGATGCAAAGAACTGGCAGAAGGGCAAGAACTCGGATCGATATCCGAAGGCTCGTGCCCTCTGCTCGATTGTGTCGATCTGGTCGCTGGACGGCCGATTCATGTAAGTGACCGTCAGGCCTTCGACCGTGAACCCCCGATCCAACTTGTTCCCGCCGACGAGGATGTGGAAGGGCGAGACGTTCCAGTCGACCTTCTTCACCGCAGTGGCCGAATTCAGCAACCATATCTTCAACTCACTCAACACGTATCGGATCTGGGTGATCAGGTCGTCACTATCCAACTGGGGTGCACCCGACGCCGCCAAACGGCTCCATTCGCTATTCGCGACCTCGGGCAGGTCAACTGCCGAGGTTGCCAGCGACGTATCCCTTGCCATGAGGGCGAGTTTTCGGATCAAGAGGAAGTTGTATCTCTCTTGGACATCCTTCCGCGGGCTCGGGTGGATCAACATGCTGACCGGGGTTGAGTCCTTGATAGTCGTGCTGAGCACCGCTGAGCCAATCACGAAATTCCACAGCGCGCGCTCGAGGCTGCTGGGAAGTTCGATTGGAAGCTTCTTCGGTGCCTGCTCATCGGCCGCCGAAATATAGCGAACGACGATATCGGACTTCTCTATGAAGAACTCGCGACCGCCCGTGTACCCAGACCCGGGCTCGAGGAATTCGACGAATCTCGGGAAGAGCGGGTCATCGGACTCAAGTAGGAGGGGCGCGAACGGGGTCGCCGTGAATTGGATCAACGCGTGGTGCGGCAGCTTGGTCCTCAACTGATCAATCGCACCGTAGACCCGACTCTCCGACCCGGAGCGGACCAGCGTATTGAGCGAGGCTTGGTCCGCTTCGTCGTCTATCACCAGAACCCTCGAAGAGGCAATCTCGGGCACACGACCCAACGTCTCCGCAACATCGGTGATTCGACCGGCGTGCTTCAGGACCGGTATGAAAATCACTCGCCCCTTCTTGAGCCAACCAGTAATCTCGGTCGCCGCTGCGAGCCCCTTCGGATTGCTAAGTGCCACCCAGCGATAGTCGCTCCTGGTGTCGATTCCTAGCTTCTTGGTGATTCGATCGGAGTTCTGCTGCAGCAGGAGGTTCGTCGAACCGAGGAACGCGACTATTACCGTGTAGCCTCGGTCGACTGCCGCCGCCATAAGAGCCATCATCGCGGTCGTCTTGCCAGACTGCACGTAACCGAGGACGAGACCGGTGGGATGATCGTCGGGTTCGATCGCATCGATCTTGTCGAGCGTCGATGCGACCATCCCCCACAGTTTGGTAAGGCTTTCGGTCCCAATTTCCGCCTCGAGATGACCGCTGAGCAGGTTCCGCTCGACTTGACCAGTCACTCAAGGCCTCTTTCCGCTTCTCCATCGACGAGCCAACGCTCCTCGGCGACTAGCCAACGTTCTCGCAGGATATCAAGTCCCCGCCGCCTCACCGCCTTCCAGCCCGGCCCTAACCTGTTCCGCAAGGTCCCCGAAGATGGTGTGTCATCGTCGTTCCCGGTATGGGTCCTCCACTCGTCGTATCGGTGATGTGCTCCCCGGTATTCACTGACAGTGAGGAACCGCGCGACTGCCTCGGCCAACTCATGGTCTGTCCATCTCGACTCGTAATTTGATCGCGCAGCCTTCGGTGCCTCCACTCCGGCGATTTCACAGGCGCGTCGCCAACTGCCGAAGATCTGTCCGATTCGTACCGAAGTCACACCCTTGATGAAACCCCTCCTTAGGAGGTCGTCGTAGCCATCTGACGAGAGAGGAAACTCCATCGTTCCAGCAGTTCTAATTACGCCCAACAACTCGACGTTTCGGTCGTTGACGGACGGTTCGTCAGCGTCGTCACTCTCTGAGTCGTCGATGATCAAGTATCTGACTCTCTTCGCTGCGCTTCGGACTTCAACTTCGGAACTTCCGGTCAGTAGTGCCAACTCGCCATACGAGATACCGGGGAACTGCCATACGAGCTCCTCGACTTCCTTTTTTAAAGCAGTTGGCTGATATTGCGCCAACCCTATTTCCGACAAACTCGCACTTTGA
>Ga0307373_10012359_pt1 | contig 12144 bp, 11 predicted proteins | sample OX2MG_FD_202534 | JGI IMG/M metagenome (GOLD analysis project Ga0307373, IMG submission 202534) | Soil microbial communities from Risofladan, Vaasa, Finland - OX-2 | ecosystem: Environmental > Terrestrial > Soil > Coastal area > Acid sulfate soil | place: Finland: Risofladan, Vaasa | collected...
CGGGTCCGACGGACATGACCCCGTCAACACCACGGTCGATCACATCGATGCCAACGGCTGGACCTTCACCGTTCGCACGGCCGGGCCCCCCGACGGCCGGCCGGTCATGCTCCTGCACGGCTTCCCCCAGACGTCGCGGTGCTTCTCGAGCGAACTCATCGCCCTGGGCCAGGCCGGTTACCGCGCCATTGCACCTGATCAACGCGGCTACTCCGCTGGGGCCCGCCCGACGGCCGCGGGGGAGTACCGGGTCGCCAAGCTGTGTGCCGATGTGACCGCGTTGGCTGACGCCCTCGACATCCACTCGTTCGACCTGGTGGGCCACGACTGGGGTGGCCTGGTGGCCTGGACGTATGCGGGGCATGTTCCGGACCGGGTCCGGACCCTCACATCGGTGTCAACACCCCATCCGAAAGCCTTGGCGGCAGCCCTCGTAGGGGGCGATCCCGATCAGGTCCAGCGCTCGTCCTACCTCGACCTCCTTCGCCAACCTGAGGTCCCCGAACAGCTCCTGCTGGGCGCGGACGGATCCGGAACCGGGCTCCGGACGCTGTTCGCCGACTCGGGATTCGACGACGCCGTGGCCCGCTCGTATGTGGAGACGTTGGCGGAGCCGGGTGCCCTCACTGCGGCCCTGAACTGGTATCGGGACAACGACCTCGTGGCCCCTGTCGACACCGGTCCGATCGATGCTCCCACGATGTACGTGTGGTCAACGGAAGACATCGCCCTTGGCCGGTTGGCCGCCGAGTCAACGGCGCGGTACGTACGGGGGCCTTACCGGTTCGAGGTGCTGGAAGGCGTCAGCCACTGGATACCTGACGTGGCACCGGATGTACTCAGTGACCTGCTCCTCGACCACTTGGGCGGTGTCAGCTCCAATTGAGGGCTGGGACGCAGGTCCTGCGCCCCACTCCGATGTTGTCGGCTTGTGATCGAGCTCAGCCGCTCTTGCGCCACCGCCGCTTGGCAGCCGAGGAGCCGAACGTTGCGCCGATCGCGCCGCTGTCCGATCCAACGCCGCCTGCGCTGGCGCCGGCCATCGAACCCACGGGACTCCGCGGTTCCGACCTGCGCTCGACCCTGGTCTGTTCCATCGAGGTCCGCTCATCGTCTCCGCTGTAGTTCACCGAAACGTTGTCGGCCAGGTGTGACCCGTCGAGGGCTTTCTGGAACAGGTCGGGGAACTGTGGACCGACCAGCGCGGCCTTGTCCGGCTGATCTTGCCCCCAATCAGTGCCGGCATCGGGCACCGCCGGTGCCGATGGCCAGGGCTTGGCTGCCTCCCTCGCGGACGGGTGCAGCTCCGGCGGGTACCACTTCCCGTCACTGGCGATCCACCAGCCTGGACCTTCAGATTTATCACTCATACGGTTGCCTCCACCACTCTAAGTGTCAATGAATAGGCCCACCCTAGCCCCTGAGGGTGCGAATTGTCATGGGAAATTTGGTTCGGCCCCATCAGTTGGCACTTGTTGAAGCTCCTGCTCACGCCGCCCGCGGGCGGTCCCGTCAGGGGAGTGGGGGTGCCGACGCGTGGAGTCGGTGCGGGCCGTTCAGAGGGTGACCCGGCATCCGGTGAGTATTTTGTGGCCATGGACGCACCTGGATTTTCCTTGACCGAGACCCATCGCGACTTTCGCGACACCCTGCGCAAGTTCGCCGAGGACCGGATCGCGCCCAATGCTGCAGAGGCGGACCGGAACGCAACCCTTCCCCAACGGTCCATCGACGCCTGCACCGAAATCGAGCTCCCCGCCCTCGGGATTCCGGTCGAGTACGGCGGCGCTGGTGCCGACATGGTGACCCAGGCCATCATGGCCGAGGAGCTGGCCCGGGCGTGTGCCTCCACAGCGCTGACCCTGTTGATCTCGAAACTGGGCATGGTGCCGGTGCTGAATTGGGGCTCGGAGGAGCTCAAGCGCAGGTATGTTCCCCGGGTGGCCTCGGGTGAGTGCCAGTCCAGCTACTGCCTCTCGGAGGCGGACGCAGGAAGTGACGTGGCGGCCATACGCACCCGAGCGGTGCGCGAGGGCGACCACTATCTGTTGACGGGCACCAAGTACTGGATCACCAACGCCGGAATAGCCGACACCTATACAGTCTTCGCTGTCACCGACCCCGCTGCCGGGCACCGCGGCATCAGCTGCTTCGTCGTTGAGGCGGACTGGGGTGTCGACGTGGCTCCGCACGAGGACAAGATGGGCATGCGGGGAAGTCCCACCGCGGCGGCCACGTTCGACGAGGTGCGGGTACCGGTGGGCAACCTGGTCGGGGAGGAGGGCATGGGCTTCACCATCGCCATGCATACCCTCGACCGCAGCCGGCCTTCCATCGGCGCGCAGGCTGTCGGCATCGCCCAGGGGGCCATCGACTATGCCGCCGGGTACATGAAGGAGCGCAAGACGTTCGGCAAACCTATCGCCGACCATCAGGGACTGCGCTTCATGGTGGCCGACATGGCCATTCGTACGGAGGCGGCGCGGACCCTGATCTACCGTGCGTGTTCGACGATCGACCGCGGTGACCCCGACGGCGACCTGACCATGATCGGAGCCATGGCCAAGTGCTTCGCCTCCGACACCGCCATGGCTGTGACCACCGATGCCGTCCAACTGCTGGGAGGGTACGGGTTCACCAAGGATTTTCCGGTGGAGCGGTTCATGCGTGATGCGAAGATCACCCAGATCTACGAGGGCACCAACCAGATCCAGCGGGTGGTCATCGCAAAGAAGCTGCTCGGATGAGGTTTTTGCTGTAGCCGCTTGGTCCGGAAACGGCGGAATTTTCCTCCGTATCCCTACTTTATCCCTACAGGGCTATCCTGGGCGCTGTGCCCACCATCCGAGAGCGGTCCAAAGGGGTCTGGGAAGTGCGTGCCTTCACCGGTCGCGACGCAGAGGGTCGCCCCACCCAGGTGAGCCGGACGGTGCGCTTCCTCGCGTAGACCTGGGGGGGACCTGGGCGGTGTGCTCCCGGGCGTAGAGGCCGGCGAGGCCGAGCCCCCCATCGCGGTATAGGTCGCGGAAGAAGGGGTTCACCCGGGCCAGCGTCTCGCTGTCGAACTGGCGGCGGAGTGGATCCTCGGCACCGTGGACGCCGTCGCCCAGCGTCCAGCGAATGGACGACGCCTTGAGCCGATACCCGGCGTTGCCGGCGCTGTCGGTGACAACTTCGGTCAGGGTGCCCACGCTCCCGAGGACGCCGAGCAGGCTGATGATGACTGCCTGTGCATCGTCAGCCTTCAGCGTCGGCCCCAGTACCTGGGGTCGTCTCAGATAGCGGCCGAGAGCACTCCGGCCTGACAGATTCAGATCGGACCGCTGGGCGCCCGCCGACCCGGACCGTCCGAATGCCGTTCCCACGACCTCGGGGCGTTCGGAGTCGTTGATGAGCCACGGATCACGAAGATGCTGACGGGACTCCCTCTGGATCCGCTCGAAGCCGGGCTGGGTGAGGCAGTCGACGTCGATGGCAAGCACTCGCCGGAACTCGTCCAACACGATCCGGGCCAACTCCTCACGCAGTTCGGGCGGAGCAGTGACCAGGGCCGGATGGGAGTCGGCCCAACTGTCGGCGTCGGCGGCGATCTCGGGAAGGTCGACATAGCGGACGACCAGCAGGCCGACCTGCTCCATGTTGGGCATCGTCACCCGCCAGCCCCGCTTGAGATCGGAGTAGAGGCGGTACTCGACCACCGCACGGAGTGCTCGTTCGACCATGTCCCGTTGGGAGAACTTGACCCCGGGATGCTGGGCGTACTCCTCCAACTCGAGCCCGAGTGCGGCGGTGACCTCCTGGGCCACGCGTTCGTGACTCAGTCCGTCGGGCTGATCCCTGAGTGCCGAGCACAGCGCCGACCGGATCTGGGCCACCTGGGCGAAGTCGTTGAAGTGCCCGGCTTGCAGGGAGGCATCCTGTCGATTGTCCACGAAGGTCAGCAGCTTGCGCGCCTCTTTGGGGGGCCTCGTCTGGACCGAACCGGCGAAGTGAGCGCACGATGCTGCCCGACAGGACTGTCACCGCAGAGGAACGCCCCTCCTGGTCCAAGGTGGCGAGCTTCGAGAAGTCGCTGCCTCGGACCTGCTAGTAGGAGATTCGGCACCGAAGACAGAAGGCAAATGGCGTCGAGATGAACCACGCCTGCAGCCCATCATGCTCGCCGGACAAGGTTCCGTCCGGCTGCAGCCATACGGCCGAAGGCTTGTACTTGGTTCGGTTGGGAGCGAGCGACATCGATCCGTCGTCCGCTCCGACAAGCCAATGGTCGGGAAGCGCCCTTCGGTGACGGGATCGACTGGCCAGGGATGATCCTCGGACACATAGAGGTAACCGGTAACCGTGTCACCGCCGGAGGCGTCCCGGTCAGCCCGGGGCACGAACATCACGTCACCATGGCGCTCGGTCCGGGCCACCACGTAGTACTCCTGACCGCACTCACGGCAGAACCCGAGGGGCAGGAGGGCCTTGTCCGGGTGGTCCGGGACTCGCAGCTGATAGTGGCCGGTCAGGTGTCGTTCATCGGTGGGCTCGAGCGAGGCGTAAATGTTGTCACCCTTGGAGATGAACTGATGAAGGCGGAAGGCGAACAGTGGTCGACGTGTAGCCGGATGTCGGAGCCGGCTGCCGGTCAGCAGCATCTTCTCGAGTACAGCGCTGCACTCCTCGACCCCTGACCCTGTTATATCGCTGAGCACAACGGCAGCATCGGAGACCCGGGTGGGGGATCCCCGGACCAGTTCGCCCGAATCGGGGTCGCGCCCAAGCCCGAACGCTTCCTCTACCCAGGCCGCAAACGGGTCCGCCGCTAGTGCGTCGTACTGGTCGGGCATGGGTGCTCCGTCGACCAGTTCCCTCACCCGGTTGGTCAGTGTGATGGCATCGGGCAGGTCGGCGGTACTGGCCCGAACAAGTGTCTCTCCAATGACGTGGTCTGGATCTACTGAGGCTCCGAACAGCCGGGAGGCCACATCCGCAACAACGGTCTTGCGCTCCGCTGCGGAGCCTGCCGATGCCATGGTGGCCGACGTGCCGACGACCTGGAGGTCAGGGGATTCACACGCATCGCGAACCCGGCGAACCAACATCGCGATATCGGCCCCTTGCCGACCGCGGTAGGTGTGCAGCTCGTCGAGCACCAGAAAGCTCAGTCCGCGGGCGGCGCTCATCAGGTGCTGGCGCTCTTCCGGGCGGGTCAGCACCAGATCAAGCATGACGTAGTTGGTCAGCAGGATGTCTGGTGGATCAGCCAGGATCCGACGCCGATCCTCTGGGCTTTCCTGCCCGGTGTACCGCTCGAAGGAAACCAGCCGCTCGTGCGGTGCAAACCCATGGTGGAGGAATTTGCGCAGCTCTTCCACCTGGCTGTTGGCCAGGGCGTTCATCGGATAGACCACGATGGCCTTCACCCCAGGCCCCGCTGTCGCTCGCTCCCGGATCACACGATCGACAATGGGCACGATGTAGGCCAGCGACTTTCCCGAGGCGGTGCCTGTGATCAGTACATAGGAGGCCCCGGTCCGAGCGGTCTCGATGGCGTCGCGCTGATGGCGATGGAAGGTGATCGGGTCGCGGCCGGGGTCATCGGCATGCTCCTTGACCCGGAAGATCCGCTCGCATTCGGGTTCGAGAAGGCCGGCGGCGATCAGCTCGGCCGGCGTCCCACCCGTGGCGAAGCTCGGGTTGAGCGAGAGCCAGGGGTCCGGCCATTGGTCGGCGCTGGCCAGGCGCTCTTCCAGGAAAACGGCGATTCGCTCGTCCCGCGGCTGTACGAACGATCCGGAGAACGACCGATAGTCCTCGACGAGCGCCGTGCGCAGCGAAAAGATGTCCATGTCCGCCCTCCTGACCAAAACCTAGCTGGCCGAAGCCGGATCTCGCGGAGATCCCCAGCTCAGACGGCCCATTCGTGGCCCAGCCCAAGGAAATGCAGCACCAGGTCCAGGCGTGGAAAGCTCGGTCCGTGATGCTCACCGTCGACCACGAGGACGAACAGGGGTTTGTAGCGGCAAGGGAGTTTCTCCTCGGCCGTTTCACCATCTGGCTGGCCCGTGAGGGCAGACCCGACGACGAGGAGACCGACGAACTGATCGGCGATGCCGGAGTCGCCCTCGACTGGAAGTGGACCTACGGGGACGGTGAACTGGCCACCTGGCGGACAAGTGACATCGCCGAGTTCCTCCTCGAGTGGTGCCCCCGCAAGCTCAGCGTGACCCAGGCCGACTGCGTCACGATCCCGGTGGCCCTGGTCTCGTTCCTCAGCTTTCTCGACGAGGAGGACCTACTCGGCCCCGGGTCGGCCCCTGTCGACCGACTCATCGAGGCGGTCACCGTCCTGGTCGAGGATTTTGTCGAGGCCATGGGTGACCGATCGAAGTTCGGTCTGGCCAAGTCGATGTTCGCCGCGGCCACCGACGACGGGGTCGATCTGAGCGACCCCGATGAAGCGCAGGTGTGGATGGAGCGCTTCAACGGACGGTCGGAGGAGGAGCGCCACCGGCTGCTCCCCGACTCGGCCTTCGCCGCCCCGGCCCGCCGACCCAGTCTGCCCCCGGTCGCCGTGCCGGGCGACGATGACCTGGCCGCATCGAGGGAAGCAGCACCGATCCTGGCCATGTTCCGGGAGTTCGCCGCCTATGTGGGCACGGGCCGCAAGCTGACCCAGAAGGGCAACCTGACCCTGGCCGACGCTCGCGCCCTGGTCGACCTGCTCGGAACGGGCGACCTCATGGACGAGAGGATCGGGGACCACACCTTCCGGACCACCAGCTCCGACAACCTCTACCACCTCCGCCAGGTCTTCGCCTGGGCCAAGAAGGCGGGCGTCCTCCGGGTGGTCCACGGCAAGGTCGTCGCCACCAAACAGGGACTCGGCCTGGCCGACGGACTCGCCGCATCGTTCGACCGGGCGGTGGACGCCCTGATGGCCATCGGACCGCTCAGCTCCCAGCGGTTCCCGGACAACTGGTTCTCCTGGCCCGAGGTCGACCGCATGCTCGACCAGGTGAGCGCCCACCTCCTCATCGCCCCCTACGGGGCCCAGTCGGCGTTCCCTCTGGAGGACATCGCCGCCACTGCCACCGGGGTGGTGCTCGACGCGTTCAGCTTCCAGATGGACGACGACCGGGTGGCGGGGAGGGTGGCCGCCGATGTCAGCGACATCATGGACGCCTTCGAACTGGCCGGCGTCCTCCGCCGGATCGACACCACCGATCCGGGCGACAGCCGACGGAGGTCAGGGGGATCGGTGGTGCTCACCCCGGCAGGAGTCGCCTGCGTCCGGCGGCTGCTCGCCGAGGCCGGCTACGAGACCCCCACGGCCGGCCGATTCGCCGACGCCAGTGCGTTGGAGCTCCTACTGGGCACCGACGGGGACGACTTCACCGCCGTCTACGGCGAGGTGATGGCATGGCGGGCTGCCCGCCAACCCGACGAAGCCGCCGCCGAGCTGGCCGACGCGGTGCGGAACCTCGACGACCCGGCGCTGACCAATCTGGGCCTGGCCATCATGGCGGAGATCGGGGTGGACGTGGCCGAGCCGTACGTCCGAGCGTTGGTGTCGGAACCCGGTCTTCGGGGATTCGCGCTGTGCTGGCTGGTCGACGAGGGCCTGGCCGACGAGGGTGAGCTGTTCGATCCGGCCGACATGCACGGATTTGTGGACATACTCGGCCGACGCATGGTCACCGGGGGACCGGACAGCTTGGTTGCCACCCTGGCGCTGGTCGGGGACCATGGGCACCAGGTTGAGGTGATCAACCGATTGTGGAACGCGCCCTCTCCGGTCACCGACCTGGTCCTGATGGGGATCTCCGAGGTGCACTCGGTGAAGGCGGTGTCGAAGTCGGCCCGCAAGGCGCTGTTCAAACGGCGCAGTTCGTGGCGGGGTACCTGAACCCATAGCGCAGAAGACGAAGGGAGGGAATGAGTACCAAGGGCCTCTGACCATTGGACCCAACGAGTTCACCGTGGGGGCTTGAGGAGTGACAGACTCGCGACTCCGTCGTAGATCCCGTCGATGGCAGCCAATTCGAGACCATACGCCAGTGCCGTTGCCGCAACCCATCGGTCGGCAGTGTGGATCTTCTGGTGAATGGCGTGGCCGTTGTGCTTGGCCCATGCCGTGAGGTCGACGTACTCCCGCTGCACCGCGAAGGCTACTTGGATCCGCGGGACCGCTTCCACTCGTTGGATCAGCGCGTCCGTCCGTTTCTCATTCCATCCGAATAGTTGAGGCCACGCTCGAAGCTCGACCTCGGTCTGCACGGCGATGACGACGGTTCGACCGGTGAGCACTTGGGTCCAGGCGTTCCCAATGGATTCAGTCGGGTGCTTGATGTACACCTGAGTGAAGACGTCGGTATCGACGAGGACTCGAGCCGGCCCTCCGTCGGGCAACAGTGTCAACCGCGAATTTCCGCCAGGAACTCCTCGACTTCCGTGGTCCCTATCCCAGGCATCCCGCCACTCGGCATCGGGCCGGAGGCCGCCACCTCGAGCGGTAGTTCTGTCGACCAGCTGGCTGGCACCTCCTCAGGTGACAGCGTGGGCTCGACGATCCTGACCAGACGGGTGTCGTCGTGTTCGGCCGCTCCGGTTGCCACCACCCTTTGCCCGATAAGGAGGGCTGCTGCATCTACATCAACCACATCTTCCAGGTTGATGTCATGCCCGACATCGTCGCGGACTCGAAATCGCCGCGCCCGAAGATCGACCTTGTCGAGGCGTCCAGTGACGGATGCCATCGCCGTTTGGCGTGGGTTGTCGACATTCCACACCGAGTCGTCGAGTTCGGTGACGGCGATGACCTGGCTCCCGACTACGTTGTCATTGCCCCAGGATGCGGTCATCCGGGTGGCGCCGGCAGTTGTCAGGTGGGAGACGAACTTCCCGATTGACTCCTTCACGAGTGGGCTGGCCCACCCCGGTGGATCGTTCGTGGCGATGGCGAAGAATGCCTCCTCGAGGCGTCGGGCCACGATGTCATCGTCGCTATCCAGCAGGGGAAGAGTGGAATCATCACCCAGCCGAAGCTGGAGCACCGTTGATCCCTCGCCGATACCGGTGAGCCGAAGCTCACTGATCTGATCTACGTAGCTGGGGGATCGACCAGGACCCTCGGCCCCTGCCACCTGCCGTGCGATCCGTGTGGCAGTCAGTTGCAGGGCGCTACCAATGTCTGTCAGGTCGCGGAGTGAGATCTCTCCACTGGGACTGCTGATTCCCTCAAGTCGCAACTCGTAGTTTCTGCTGGTCACGGTCACCTCCCCGCTCTTCGCGCTCACAGGCTACCGGTAGGGCGCTACTACCCCCGGTTCCCACCGGCACGGCCACGATGGCCAGATCGAGGGCCGAGGCGAGGGAAACCACGGTGGAGAGCGTCGGATTGGCACGGTTTCCAGAAAGCAGCCTTCGTATGGCCTCCGGGCGGACCCCGATACGGCGGGCGAGTTCCGCCTTGCTCAATCCGAGTTGAGTGCGCCGGTCCTCGATCGTGTGAACGACACGGTCGATGTCGTCGATGCGGCGGCGAGCGACCTCGTAGGCGTCGGCGACACCGGGTTCTTCGAGGCGCTCAGCGATGTACCGCTCTGCCCCGGTCGGTGGTCTCATGTCGATCCTTTCCGGGCAAGCGTAACAAATATGTTACGTCAGAACACCCGAGAGCCACCACGCATTTCCACCAAAGGTCCGAGGTGTCACAATAAAACGCACATATATGCGAAAAAGTGCGATAATATGAATAGTGGACTACGGGAATCCGGTGGAGGCGTTGATTCCGGGCGTGCAGGGTCGAGTCCTGGCCGTGCTGGCCCGGACGGAAGCCGAGCTGACGATGCGGTCGGTCGCCGAGCTCGCGGGCGTGAGCGCCAACCAGGCCACCGTCGTTCTCAACCGACTGGTGCGTTTGGGCCTCGTTGAACGTCGCGAGGTGGGTGCCGCGGCCCTCGTACGTCTTATCCGCGAGAACGAGGCAGCACGGTCGGTGCTCGAGTTGGTGGATTTGCGACAGGGGGTCTTGGATCGGCTGAAGGGGGAAGCCAAGAAGATCCGGCCTGTCCCGACTTGTCTGGCTGTCTTCGGTTCGTTCGCTCGTGGTGAAGCGCACGAGAACAGCGACGTCGACGTTCTGGCCGTGCCGCCTCCCGGTGCTGAGACCGACACCGGCCGGTGGACGGCGACACTCGGCCAGTGGTCGGACTGGGCGGCTCGCATCGCCGGCAATCCGGTCAATCTTGTCGAAGCGACTCTGGCGGAGTTGCCGAGCCTGGTCCGTCGCGAGCGGGCACCGTGGCGGACGATTGTCGACGAGGCCGTCGTCCTGATCGGTGCCCTTCCACCGGAACTCAACGCCAAGTCATGACGGCTGCACGCCGACAGGCACAGACCAGATCTACCTCAGCGGCTGATGCACGGGCCTATCTGGCAAGTCCCGAGAGTTCCTCCGGGCCGCTGAGGATTCGCTCGGGCTCGGGAACCGAGTGGCTGCGGCCGGCAACGCCGTCCATGCCGGCATCGGTGCAGCCGACGCCATCACGGCAGCCAGAGCGGCGGTGGTTTGGAAGGGGGAGCACTCGCAGTCCCCGGCCCATCTGGAGAGGGTTGGTGGCGCCGACGGGCGGAAGTCCGCAGCTCATCTGCGCCTACTGATAACTGATAACTGATATGATGGGCAAATGGACGGATGGACGTTGCGCGAGCGACGCCGCAACGCAAGTCTGACCGCTGCCCAAGTGGCACGGGTAACGGGCACATCAGAGAGCAACATCGCTGCGTACGAGCGAGGGGGCAAGGTGGCCGGTCCGCTCACCCTCCAGCGCATCGTCGATGCCATCGACGCGGGCTCGGGGAGCACGATCTACGTCAATGGTCTCGTCACCGTGCCGCAGGCTTCTGCCGCCATCCGCTCTGGTCTCCGCCATGGCTGGACGACGAGAGAGCTCCTACGAGTTGTCCGTGAGCTGCGGTCGAACTCGAAATGGATAGCTCGCCCGATCGACCAGAAGGTGTTTCTCGCTCGCCCCTCGACCACTGGCGACCGGCGTTGGGACACGCTTCTCGCCGGCGCCACTGAAGAGCTGGTCGCACGAGAAGGCATGCCCGCTCCCGACTGGACCGAGGGTGTCCGGCTCGAGAACGAGTGGTTCGTTGCCGAAGATCCGGCGTTCAACGAGTACCTCCTCGCCCACTCGCCTGGGCCCTTCCGTTCCCGCAACGTCATGATTGATCCCGATGCACTGGAGTCGGTGTGACCGCCGACGGACCGCTGCTCGGGCAGAAGCGAATCCTGGAGCTGCTCACCGAACTCGGTCGGCGATGCGCTGACGTTGGATTCTCCGTGGACATGTTCGTTGTTGGTGGAGGCGGCATTGCCTTGGCCTACGGCGAGGACCGAGCCACGCGGGACATCGACGCGATCTTCGAACCGAAGATGCGGGTCTATGAGATCGCGAGCACGATGGCGGATGAGTTCGAACTGCCCCGAGATTGGCTGAACGACGGGGTGAAGGGGTTGCTCCCGGACTTCGAAGACAGCGGGCGACAGTTCACAGTGGAGAGTGGGGGGATTCGTGTCGTCGTGCCATCCCCCGAGTATCTCTTTGCCATGAAGGCGGTGTCGGCCAGAATCGGCGTCGATGACGATGACGTGAGATTGCTCGGCACGCGGATTGGGATCACGACGCCTGATGAGGCGTACGCGGCAGTCGAGAAGTTCTATCGACGAGAGCGCATCTCCGCCAAGGTGGGGTTCTACCTACAGACGATCTTTCAGGATCACGACGGACGCAACTCCGAGGAATCGAGCGACTGAGGTACGTCCGTCGTGATGTGGACTCCTCAGCCGATTCATCCCTACTTTATCCCTACAACTCAACGAAACTCAGCGAATTCACGATGGCTCGATTCAGAATAGGCCCAGGTCAGCGCACTGGAGATGACCCGCTGGACCCCCGGGACCGTCCACCCAGATCTACGAGGGCACCAACCAGATCGAGCGGGTGGTCATCGCCAAGAGACTGCTGGGGTAGGGCTTCTGGCTCCACCGTCCCGGTTACTACTGGACCAGGGATAGCAACGCCTGACCGAGGCCAGCACAAAACTGCTACGTTCGAAATTGCCTCTGGGGAACAGGAGGGTGGTATG
>Ga0307373_10012360_pt1 | contig 12144 bp, 9 predicted proteins | sample OX2MG_FD_202534 | JGI IMG/M metagenome (GOLD analysis project Ga0307373, IMG submission 202534) | Soil microbial communities from Risofladan, Vaasa, Finland - OX-2 | ecosystem: Environmental > Terrestrial > Soil > Coastal area > Acid sulfate soil | place: Finland: Risofladan, Vaasa | collected...
CGGGACCGGTCCGTAGCATGAACGGGTGGACGCACCCACGGTCACACGCGGCGAGCTCGGGCCCCGGCTGGAGGAACGCCGTGGCGAGCTGCGCGGATACTGCTATCGCATGCTGGCCTCCCCCTTCGAGGCCGACGACGCGGTGCAGGAGACGTTCAGCCGTGCCTGGCGGTCGTTCGACAGCTTCGAGGGCCGCGCCTCGCTCCGCTCGTGGCTGTACCGGATCGCCACCAACGTCTGCCTGGACATGCTCAGGAGTGTCGAGCGGCGGGCCCGCCCGATGGACCTGGGCCCGGCCCGCGAGCCGGTCGCGGAGAACCTGCACGAACGGCCGGCCGCGAGCTGGCTCGAGCCCATCCCGGACAGCCTCGTGGCCGGTTCTGGTGATCCGGCGGACGTCGCCGTCACCCGCGACACGGTGCGGCTGGCGTTCGTGGCGGCGCTCCAGCATCTCCCGCCGCGCCAGCGGGCCGCGCTGATCCTGTGTGAGGTGCTGCAGTGGAAGGCCAGTGAGGTGGCCGGCCTGCTGGAGACGACCCCCGCGTCGGTGAACAGCGCGCTGCAGCGGGCGCGGGCCACGCTGGGTGCGAGCAGGCCCACGGCCACCGCGGCCGGGCCGGACCTGGCCGAGTCCGACCGGCTGCTGCTGGCCCGGTACGTGGCGGCTTTCGAGGCCTACGACATCGAGGCGCTGACGGCGCTCATCCACGAGGACGCCACCCAGTCGATGCCGCCGTTCGACATGTGGCTGGCCGGCCGGGACGACATCTTCGCCTGGTGGCTCGGCCCGGGCATCGGGTGCCGCGGCTCGCGTGTCATCCCGGTGGGGACGGCGAACGGCTCGCCCGCGTTCGGCCAGTACAAGCCGGCCCCGGGTGGCGGCTACGAGCCGTGGGCGCTGCAGGTGCTCGAGCTGCGGGACGGCCGGATCGGCGAGCTCACCTTCTTCCTCGCTACCGGGACCCTGTTCCCCCTGTTCGGCCTGCCGGCCCGCCTCGGCGGCTAGAACGGCCCCGCCGCCCCGGCGGTTTCCCTGGTGAGCGTCCCGTCCCGTCCGGTCAGGTGAGGCTGCTGGCGGTCACCAGGGGCTGGCCGCGGCCGAGGAAGAAGATGCCGGGGTAGCCGGGCGTCTCGAAGCCGTCGCTGGGGTTGTGGTGGAGCCTGGAGTGCCGGATCGCCAGCGTGCCGGTGTGGTCGTTGCTGACGAAGAAGATGGCCCCGCCGCCCTCCTTGGCGTGGTTGAACGCGATGACCGTGCCCGCGACCGTCACGGTGTACAGGTCACCGTCGGTGTAGATGGCCGCGCCGCTGCCGCCGCCCGGCGTGCCGCCGCGCGCCGGGTTCGCGCCCCAGCCGATCGCCTGGTTGTGTGTCAGGACGCTGTTGAGCACCACCCACGACACACCGATGCTGCTCAGCGCGCCGCCGTTGGAGCACATGCCGTCCCGGAAGGTGCTCTGCACGATGTACACCGGCCGGCTGCGGTACTGGCTCAGCGCCCGGATGGCGGCCCCGCCCGGGTCCGGGCCGGTGGCGTCGCAGCGGTTGCCGGTGAACCGCGAGTCGATCACCTTGAGCTGCCCGCCGCGGTCGAAGATGGCCCCGCCGCCCCCGCCGTCGAAACTCTGCCCGGTGGAGTTGCCGTCCCGGAACGTCATGTTCTGCACGATCAGCTTCGGGCTGGACTGGTCCTGGCAGTGGGAGGTGGTCCACACCTGGGCCGGGTCGCAGGTGTCCATATACAGGATCCGGCGGGTGCCGCCGCCGCTGAGCGTGACCTTCCCGCCGCCGTCCAGGACGACCCGGGAGCTGGTGTTGCGGACCTTCGCGGTGGCCGTCATCGTGATGGTCACCGGGCGCGGGCCGCAGGAGAACGTGATCACACCGCCCGCCGCGACGGCCGCGACCACCGCCTGTGACGTGCAGCTGGCCGCGGTGCCATCGCCCACGACGTGGGCGGGATGCGAGGTGCCGGCCGGCCGTGCCACCGCGGGCACGAACGCGTGGCCGTCCGGGTTGCCGGCGAAGACCGGCTGGGTGGGGCTCGGCGTGGGGCTGGGTGCGGGGCCCGGCTGCTGCGTGGCCGCCTGCGCCGCCTGGACGCTGGACGCGGCGGGCCGGGGCGTGCCCGGCGGCGGCGCGGCGGTCCCGCAGGCCGCCAGGGTGATACCCGCAACGAGGACGAACGCGCCAGCGCCACCCATGAGCCGCATGGGGCCACATGCTAGCCCGCAAGCGGGCAGGCCGCCGGCCACCTCGGGGGGTGAGGTGGCCGGCGGCGGTCAGAGCGAACAGTCGCGCCTGGCGGCTAGGCGCCGCTGCCAGCGCCGGGGCGGACGGCGTCGATGTACAGGGTCTGGAGCGGCTTGGCGCAGGTCGGTTCGTTGAAGCCCAGGTAGATCGGGACCGTCTGGTTCGGCGGGATGATCTGCAGCCAGTGCGCGGTGACCGCGCCGCACTTCGACGGCGGCAGGGTGGACGTGCGCACGATCTTCAGCAGGGCGCTGGCCCGCCCGCCCGGCGGGAGGGTGACCAGTTCCCGCGGCGTGGCCGGGTCCTCCGCGGCGGAGAGCCCGATCTGGGTGGCCGGCTTGCCGCCCGCGAGGGCGACCCCGGGGTAGCCGTAGAGGGTGCACGGGTACGTCTCCAGGTTCCGGAACACGATCACCACGAAGCTGGTGGCGGGGGTGCCCTGGCTGACCCCGACCTTCGCACCGAGGTAGCGGGTCAGGCAGCCCGCGGGAGCGGCGACGGCACTGGGCGGGGCGGCGGGCGCGCCGGCGGGGGCCGCGGTGGCCGGCGACGACAGGGCGGCGGCCGGTGGCGGGGAAGGCTGGGTGGTGACGGTGTGGGTGGCCTGGACGGTCACCGTGGCCTGCGGCGTGGCCGACGTGCCCTGGCCGGTGCAGGCGCAGGTCGCCAGGCCGGTGGCGGCGAGCGCGGCGATCAGGAGAGTCCTCATCGAAAGTTCCCTTCGGGCGTGCTGACATCGGTAGGAGCCGGCCGGTGCCGCCGCGCCAACAACTTCCGCGGCGAAAACTGCTGCCGCGGCACGGCACAATTCACTCCTGGGCCCGTGGGAGCGCCGGGCCCTGTCCGGCAGCCGAGCGAGAAGGTGGTTCCCGATCGTGACGACATCCGCCCAGGTCCCCGTCCCGGTGCCGGTCCACCGCCGGATCGCGGAGGAACTCGCTGTGCGCGAGAGCCAGGTGCTGGCCGCGGTCGGCCTGCTCGACGCGGGCGCCACCGTGCCGTTCATCGCCCGCTACCGCAAGGAGGCGACCGGCGCGCTCGACGACACGCAGCTGCGCACCCTGGACGACCGGCTGCGCTACCTGCGTGAGCTGGAGGAGCGGCGCAGCGCGATCCTGGAGTCGGTCCGCGCCCAGGGCAAGCTGGACGACGCGCTGGCGGCGCAGATCATGGCCGCCGACTCCAAGGCCCGGCTGGAGGACATCTACCTGCCCTACAAGCCCAAGCGGCGCACCAAAGCGCAGATCGCCCGGGAGGCGGGACTGGAGCCGCTGGCCGATCAGCTGCTCGCCGACCCCGGGCGGGACCCGCAGCAGGTGGCGGCGGCCTACGTGGACGAGGGCAGGGGCGTGCCGGATGCGGCTGCCGCCCTCGACGGCGCCCGGGCGATCCTGTCCGAGCGCTTCGGTGAGGACGCCGACCTGATCGGGGAACTGCGGGAGCGGATGTGGTCGCGGGGCCGCCTGGTCTCCCGGGTCCGGGATGGCCAGCAGGAGGCGGGTGCCAAGTTCGCGGACTACTTCGATTACACCGAATCGTTCGGCACGCTCCCGTCGCACCGGATCCTGGCGATGTTCCGCGGCGAGAAGGAGGAGATCCTCGACCTCAACCTCGACCCCGACGAGGTGTACGCGGGCGGTAGTACCGCCGCTGACGGCCAGGTGACAGATCCGGCCAGCGGGCGGCTGAACGATTATGAGGAGCGGGTCGCCCAGCGATTCGGGATCACCGCGGGGGGCCGGCCAGGGGACCGCTGGCTGGCGGAGACTGTCCGCTGGGCCTGGCGCACCCGGCTGCTGGCTCATCTGGGGATCGACCTGCGGATGCGGCTGTGGCAGCGGGCCGAGGACGAGGCGGTCGCCGTGTTCGCCGCTAACCTGCGGGACGTGCTGCTCGCCGCGCCGGCCGGTGCCAGGCCCACGATGGGCCTGGACCCCGGTTTCCGCACCGGGGTGAAGGTCGCGGTGGTGGACGGCACCGGCAAGCCGGTGACCACGCACACGATCTACCCGCATGAGCTGAGGCGCGCCGGCGGTGGGACTGCCAGTGGGAGCGCCGGCGGCGGGGGAGCGGGCTGGCAGCCGTCGATCGCCACGCTCGCGCGGCTGGCAGCCGCGCATGGCGTCGAGCTGATCGCGATCGGCAACGGCACCGCCTCCCGCGAGACCGACCGGCTCGCCGCCGACCTGATCCGGGCGCATCCCGAGCTGAAGCTCACCAAGGTGATGGTGTCCGAGGCTGGCGCCTCGGTGTATTCGGCGTCCGCCTACGCGTCCCGGGAGCTGCCCGGCATGGACGTGTCGCTGCGCGGGGCGGTGTCGATCGCGCGGCGCCTGCAGGACCCGCTCGCCGAGCTGGTCAAGATCGACCCGAAGGCGATCGGCGTCGGCCAGTACCAGCACGACGTGGCCGGGACCAAGCTGTCACACTCGCTAAACGCGGTCGTGGAGGACTGCGTGAACGCGGTCGGCGTCGACGTCAACACGGCGTCCGCGCCGCTGCTGGCCCGGGTGTCCGGCATCACCGAGGGCCTGGCCGGGGCGGTGGTGGCGCACCGGGACGCCAACGGGCCGTACCGCAGCCGGACGGCGCTGCGGCATGTCCCCCGGCTCGGCCCCAAGGCGTTCGAGCAGTGCGCCGGGTTCCTGCGGATCACCGGCGGCGACGACCCGCTCGACGCCTCCGCGGTGCACCCGGAGGCGTATCCGGTAGTGCGGCGCATCCTGGCGGCGGCCAGCACGCCGATGCCCCAGCTGATCGGCAACACGCCGGTGCTGCGCTCGCTGCGGGCAGCCGACTTCACCGACGAGCGGTTCGGCCTGCCGACGGTGACCGACATCCTGGCCGAGCTGGAGAAGCCGGGCCGTGACCCGCGGCCGGCCTTCACCACCGCGGCGTTCGCCGAGGGAGTGGAGGAGCTGGCCGACCTCGCACCCGGCATGGTGCTGGAAGGCGTGGTCACCAACGTGGCGGCGTTCGGCGCCTTCGTCGATGTCGGTGTGCACCAGGACGGCCTGGTGCACGTGTCCGCCATGTCCCGCGGCTTCGTCGCGGATCCGCGCGAGGTGGCCAAGTCCGGTGACGTGGTGCGGGTGAAGGTGCTCGGGGTCGACCTGGCACGCAAGCGGATCTCGCTCACGATGCGGCTGGACGACGAGCCCGGCGGGGCCGGTGAGGCAGGCCGGCGCGGTGGCCGGCCGGGCGGCGGCAGCCGGGAGCAGGGCGCAGATGACCGTCCCCGCGGTGGGGGGTCTGGCGGTGGGGGGTCTGGCGGTGGGGGGACTGGCGGTGGGGGGACTGGCGGTAGGGGGACTGGCGGTAGGCCGGCCAGCGGCGGCGGGGCGATGGCCGACGCGCTGCAGCGGGCCGGGCTGGCCGGCCCTGGCAGCGCCGGCCCCGGCAGCGCCGGTGGTGGTCAGCGCCCGCGTGCCCGCTGACGCAGGTGGCCGAGAAGGGCTGAACCGTCCCGGCCGGCGAACCACTCGGCGTGGCCGATGAGGTAGGTGTCGTAGGCGAGATCGGCGAGGCTGGGCGCGGCCACGACGTCGGCGAAGTACTCGGTCTCCGACAGCGCGTACTCGACGTGGGCGACCGGCAGCACCTCGGGCAGGGCCGCGGCCTCGTCCGGGCTGAGCGGCCTGACGCTCTGGTAGCCGTCCAGGAGCGCGTCGATGGCGGCCAGGTCGGTCCCGGCCCTGCCCGATTCGGCCAGGTCCAGCCAGGCCACGGTGCTGCGCTCCAGCGCGACCGCGAGATCGTGCACCGCGAACGTTCGGTTGGCCAGCCCGAAGTCGAACACCCCGGACACCTGCGCGCCGGGGCCGGCCCGGTCCCAGGTGAGGTTGGAGGGGTGCCAGTCCCCGTGCCCCCACTGCCGGTCCAGCCGGGCGATCAGCGGCGCGGCCCGGCCGATGGCAGGCAGCACGTGCCGGGCGAGCTCGCCCGGCCAGTCACGGCCGTCCAGGTAGGCGGCCAGCCCGGGCCGCCGGCCCGCGATGGCGGTTATCTGCGCGAGCGGGTCCGCGGCGGTGATGATGGCGCAGGAGCTGGTGAGCACCGCCGGTGGCCGGGCCGGGCGCCGGAAGCTGGCCGCCGCCAGGTGCAGCCGGGCGAGTGCGGCGCCCGCGGCCCGGGCGTGGCCGGGGCTGGTGAACGGTGTCCACGACATCGCGTCGCGGTACAGGTCGGCCCCGGCAGCCACCTCGTGGACCTCGTACACGTACTCGCGGTCCATCACTGCGGTCCGCCCGTCCGGCGTCCGCCGGACCGCTGGCACCGGCACGCCGTGCTCGCGCAGGTGGGCGATGAAGGCATGTTCGGCGGCGAGCTGGGCGGCGGACCGCACGCGCGTGTGGTGGCGCTTCACGAACAGGTTCTCGCCGTCGTGGCGGACCAGGGCCGCCGCCGACATCGGCCGGGGGCTGCGCCAGACGATGACGGCCCGGGGGGCGGCCCCGTCGTAGCGGGCGAGCACGCTGCTCACCTCGTCGCCGGTGAGCGGGGCCCAGTCCGGTTCGACGAGCTCCTTGCCCATGCCGTGGACGAGCCCGGCCGGTGCGGACTGGCCGGTCATGCGCTGACGTCGCTGCTGGGGCCGATGTCAGCACCACAGGACACATAACCGGGATTGATGACCACGACTGCCTCCCTACGCCGGAATTACCCGGTCAGGTTCAAACGGTCGGTGGCGCAGTCCTGGCGGCCAGCCACCCTCTCAGCCCGGTTGGCCCGAGCTCCCGTGTGATTGCCAGCTTTGATGCTATCGCCCGCGGCGCCCCGGTCCCAGGGGGCGTTCGGCGGGGGCGCCTGCGGGGGCGGCCCGCGAGGGGCGGCCCGGCTCAGCCGGGCTCGACGAGCAGCCAGGCGACGGTGCTGGTGTCCGCCGTCCCGGTGCTGGTGATGCGGAACCCCGTGCCGGGCGAGCGGCCGGCCACGTAGGGGGTGCCCGGGGTGCCGCCCGGGGCCTGGATCGTCAGGAAGATCCGCGAGCCGGCGGTGACCGCGGTGGTGGGCATCGTGACCTCGGTGGTCCCGTTCAGCACCGCGGTGCCCATCTTGGCGTTGGTGCCTTCCCGGATCCGCAGGCCCTTGCCGGCGGTGGCGATGTCCACGTCGGCGTTGAGGAACTGCATGATGCTGGCACCCTGCCGGCCCAGGGTGCAGTCCGCGCCGCTGGCTCCGCCCTGGCCCCACGTCAGCTGCCCGCTGGAGTCGACCCCGAACCTGGCGGCCGTGTCACCGGAGACGCGGACGCCGAGCACGTTGTCACCGGCGGCGGCGGCGGTGAACCCGGCTGGGTAGGAGGACGGGGCCGGCCGGGTGCCGGTGACGGACAGCACCGAGCCGAACGTGTCCCCGGCCGCCCGCAGGGCGAGCAGGGCGCCGTTGAGCTTGGCCAGGAAGGGCTGTTCGACGATCGCCCCCGGGCCGGGCTGGTGGCCGGCCATGGTGGCCACGCCCGAGCCGATCTGCAGGTAACGCGCGGGCGCGGCGTCGTTGACGGCCGCGCCGCCGGTCGCGTAGTTGAGCATCCCGGTGTCCATGTGGATGATCGACGGGACGCCCTTGGCGCTGCCGATGGCGGCGGTGGTCAGGCCGTACTGAGGGCAGCCCGCGGCCACGTCGACGGTGCCGGTCCAGACGGTCGTCCCGCTGATGAACACGTGGTTGCGGCCTTCGACGTGGATGCCCGCGTAGCCGCCGCCGCCGGCGCCGCCGTTGCTGCCGTCTTCGCCGAAGCTGCATCCGCTGATGACGACCGGTGCCCGCCAGGCGTTGCCGGCCGGGTCCCCGTTGGTGATGTGCACGCCATTCTGGCCGTTGCGCTCGGTCCCGCAGCCGACCAGGACGGTGGCGTCGGTGTAGCCCGCGCCGGCGCCGGAATGGTCGATGACATAGCCGTGCCCGCGGGACAGGTCGGCCCGGCACCCGATGAGGCGGCTATTCCCGCCGGTGGTGATGTGAAATCCGTTCTGCCGGCACAGCTGCACATGGACGTCCATAATGTTGGCGTCGCCGGGAAGCCGGAACCAGCCTGTCCTGGCGGCCTTCTGGATCAGGATGGTCAGCGCCTTCCAGCCGTCGGGGAAGTGGTGGGCGCCGGTGCTGTTCGGGTTGGACGCGCACTGGATGCCGTTACCGGTCGCGTTGCGGATGCTCAGGCGCTCCAGGTGGACGCCGAGCACCGTGCCGTAGGCGGCGATGCCGTCCACGTTGGGCGGGGCGGTGCTGCCGTCGATGATCAGGTCGCGGATCTGGACCCCGCAGTTCCCCCCGGTCTCGTTCCCCAGCGACGGCCAGCCGCCCGACTGGCAGTCCAGCAGCACGATCGCGGCAGAGACTGCCAGCGAGGACGTGAACGTGCTCGTCACGTGGATGACGGTGCCGTAGAAGCCCTGATCGAAGCCGGCTACGCCGCCCCGGGTTCCCTGCAGGACCCGCATCGGCGGGATGTTCACCGGTGCGCTGATGTACCAGTCCCCGGCCGCCATCGCGACGATCGAGCCCGGCGCGGCGCCGGTGAGAGCCTTGTTGATGCGGGCCGCGTCAGCGGCGCCGCTCTGGTCGCCACTGGGCGTGATCGTGGTGGAGAAAACGGAGGTCGCCACGGGTATCGCCCACCTGCCTCGCTAATGTTCGCCGATGCCCCATGCCATCGGCTCCCCAGCGGGATTGTGTCATTATCTCCCGGCTGGAACGGGGTGAACCCGGCAAGCGATTCGGGTGGCAGGCCGCGCCTGAGAGCGCCCGTTAAGGACAATTCCCGCTTTTTCCGCCGTGGCGGAAGACCGCCGCATATTTGTCCTGCAAGCTGCCGCACCACGACCCGGCGCCGCAGCCAGCCGTATCCCCGCCGGGGAGCGAACATGCCCGCGACTCCGGTCAGCATGATCACCCAGCCGGCGATCTGGAGGTTGAGGAAGGAAGGGCTGCTGGTGACCGCGAACGCGAGGATCGCGCCGATCGCCACCAGGCCAAGTCCGGTCGCCGTTCTCATAGCGGCTTCCCCTACCCGCCCAGCGGGTTCACTCCTCACCCCACGGATATGCCGCAGAACGAGGAGTTACCGCGACTCGCCGTCCTGCGCCGTGCCCGTCCCCCGGGCGGGCAGCCAGATGGTGAGCACGAGCCCCAGCAGGCCGACGGCGGACAGGGCACCGAGCGACAGATACGGGCTGCCGATCACCGCCTGGACGATCAGCACCAGGACCACCCCGCCCAGGTTGCCGGCCAGCAGCAGGAACCCGGCGGCCGCGCCGGCCCGTTCCGGGCCCGCATGCAGTTCCGACCAGTCCAGCACCACCGGCAGGCCGGCCAGCATGAAGAAGCCCGCCACGAACAGGGCGGCGCCGCCAGCGGCCGGGTTGTGCACCCCGGCGATCACGGCGAACGCGAGCGCGGTCACGACCACCGCGATCTGCAGCATGCCCCGGCGCAGATCCCGCCGCGCGACGATGCCCGGCAGCACCGCGGCGCCGGCGATCCCGCCCACGGTCATGACCGCGATCAGGTAGCCGCTGGCGCCGCCGTGCCCGAAGTGGGTCAGGATGGCGTCGAGCCAGGTCGCGACGGCGTTGAAGATGCCCATCCCGACGAACAGCAGCCCGCCGAGCAGCCACATGAACCCGTCGGCGCGCAGCCACCGCAGCGACACCGCGACCGACGGGTCGCCAGGGAAGGCCGCCGGCGTTCGGAGGGCGACGAGCATCCACAAGGCGGCGGCCACCCCGACACCGGCCTGGACGCCGAGCAGCAGCGGCAGCCCGCCCGCATCCAGCAGCGGCCCGCCGGAGAGCACCGCGGCGAGGATCCCGACGAACAGGGCGACGCTGCCGATCGAGATCGCCGCGGTCCGTTCCTGGGCCGGGAAGTGGCGGGCGGCGATCTTGGTGATCGCGTTGAGCACGAATGGCTGGCCAGCGGCGATGACGACCTGCCCGGCGAGGGCCCACGCGAAGGAGGTCGGCCCGGCCAGCCGCAGCAGCCCGCCCGCGCCGGTCAGGACCGCGCCGAGACCCAGCGCGGGCCCGAACCGCGTGTCCAGCCACCGGCCGGCCGGCAGCGCCAGGATCACATACATGAGCGGGAAGACCCCGGCCAGGTCGCCCACGGCCCCTTCGGAGACGTGCAGGATGTGGTGCGCCTGGGTGGTGATCGGCGCGTAGGCGAGCCAGAGCAGCTGCGTGCACGCGGTCAGCAGGCCGTAACCGGCCAGGATCGCCCACCGGTTCATCCGCACCGAGGTGACGCTACGCGTGGCCATCCCCGCTCCTTCCGCCGGGTCTGTTCCCGGGCGCGGCAGGCCGGCCAGGTTATGACCATTTTGCTACTTATGCGCCGAGTGTGCAGCACGGTGTCTGCAGCACGGGGTGTGCGGCTACCGGGCGGGACTCATCTGCGAGGGGCCGACGTTGGCGCCCAGCCAGGCGCTGAGCGGCCGGGTGGCGCGCAGGAACCCGGCCACCCGGTCCCGGGCGGCGGAGGTTTCCAGCCAGGGCTCCACCGGCCACTCCTGCCAGGCCACGAGGCCCTTGTAGCGGAGCAGCCCGATCCGGGGGTGATCGGCGGGATAACCGCGCGGGGCGGACTTGAGCACGTCCCGGCCGGCGACGCCGATCCCGTGCTCCTCGACTCCGGCGATGACCTCGGTCAGCTCGCCGCCGGTGACCTCGTCGGCAACCGCCTGCCGGTACCTGTCCAGCTGGTCGGGTGCCATCCCGTACATGCCGTCACCGGCCGCCAGGCCCTCCGCCGAGAACTGGACATATCCACTGCCCACCATGGCGCCGATATGCGTTTTGTATGGGGTTTTGTCCTTACTGAAACGGACGTCGCGATAGGGCCGGAAGATCTTCGCCTCACCGAACTCGGAGGCCAGTTCCTCCACCAGCTCGGTCATGGGCCGCAGGACCTTGTCGTCGTAGGTCTGTTTGTGCTTGGTCCAGTACGCCTTTGAATTGTCGGCTGTCAGCCCGTCGTAGAACTCCAGGGCTTCTTCCGGCCACCCGCGAAATGACATCTCCTGAGACCTTCCGCCTGTGGTGTGGCCGCCAGGCAGTGCGGCCGCGATGAGTCACACGGTAGCCGGGGGTCCGGGCAGCCGCCGGGCAACGTCACCCATGCCGGGTGATGCCGCCCGGGCCGCACCCGGCGACGGTGGAAGTGGCTGCATCCGAGCACAGCCTCGCAGCCGCCTCCGCAGGGGCAGCGCAGCCGCCCCCCGCGGGCGCATCACGGAGAGGAGCAGGCGATGAGCATGCCCGTCAAAGCCGACGTCGACGACGCGACCAGGGACGCGCTGGCCGGGCTCGCCCTGGGTGACGTTGGGGTGCTGGGGGAGGCGCTGGAACTGCGCGAGGCCGCCCAGCAGCGCAGTGGCCTCGATCCGCGCAGCTTCGCCCTGGTCAAGATCGCGGCCCTGGTGGCCCTGGACGCCCCGCCAGCCTCGTACCTGTGGCAGGTGTCCAACGCCATCGACGCCGGTGCGTCCCCCAGGGAGATCCTCGGGGTGCTGCGGGCGATAGCGCCGCAGGTCGGCGGTCCGCGGGCGATAGCGGCCGCGCCGGAGATCATGGTGGCCCTCGGCCTGTCCCTGCCCCCCGGCGAGGGCTTCTGATCCGCTAGCCGGGCGACCCGATGCGCGGGGGCCACCGGGTGACGGCAGCACTGCGACCCGAGTACACCCAGGCAACAGGAGGCAGCGATGTTCAGAAGGCGCCGCCCGCTCCTGCGCGCCGCCGTGGTCGGCGGCGGCGCGTATGTCGCGGGCAAGAAGGTGGCCCAGCATTCGGCCGAGAAGTCCGAGGCCGAAGCCGAGCAGGACGACCGCATCGGCACGCTTGAGCAGCAGCAGGCCAAGCCCGAGGAGCAGGCCAAGCCCGAGGAGCAGGC
>Ga0307373_10012361_pt1 | contig 12143 bp, 10 predicted proteins | sample OX2MG_FD_202534 | JGI IMG/M metagenome (GOLD analysis project Ga0307373, IMG submission 202534) | Soil microbial communities from Risofladan, Vaasa, Finland - OX-2 | ecosystem: Environmental > Terrestrial > Soil > Coastal area > Acid sulfate soil | place: Finland: Risofladan, Vaasa | collected...
GGCCAGGACGGCATCGTCGGTCACCAGCGCCGGAAGGTCGTCGGGGATGCTGTCCGGGGCGTCGACCAGGACGGCGCTGGCCCCGCGTGCGACGGCGTCGGCAGCGTGGTCGTGGCCATCGCCCCGCGGGGTCCGCACGGCCACGAACAGATCGCCGTCCTCCACGAGGCGCGAGTCGAAGCAGAACCGCGCGTAGCGCCCCCCGTCGACGATCCCCCGCACCTCGAGTCCCGGGTTGGAGGCCACCAGGTCGTCGAGGCGGATCACGGCGAGCCGGTTCGCGCCATCAGCCGGCCCGCATTCCCCGGTCGCCGCCGTGCACCCGTGCGAACCGCTCGAGGCCGGCCTCGACGATCCGGTCGAGCACGGCCCAGGGCGGGGCCGAGTCCTCGTCGGACAGCCACTGCGAGTAGAAGACGGTGGCCTCGGTGAGACCGCACAGGGAATTGACCTCGAGGAGGTAGACGACATCGTCCGCCTTGTCCCAGAAGGCGTCGAGCCGGGCATAGCCCTCGATCCCGAAGGCACGGGCGAGCCGCTCGATCCGCGCCCGCACCGACTCGGCCGCATCCGGGGGGACGAACAGTCCGAGGGACAGGTTGGTCCCCACGCCCTGCTGGAACTTCTGCTGGAGGGTCAGCTCGTCGGCCGCCACCGTGACGCTGGGCACGGCCGACACCAGGCCCCGCCCGGGTCGGTCGAGCACGGCGGCGGTGATCTCGACGTAGCGCTTGGCCGCGAACCAGGGCCGCAGGGTCTCGAGGTTGAGATCACCCGCGGGCAGAGGCACCCCGTCCGGCTCGACGAAGGCCCGCTCCACCAGCCACCGTTTGGGTGCAGGCACCGGCATGGCGATCGACACCGTCCGCCCCCGGAGGTCGGAACGGACCTCGTCGCCGACGAACTCGGGGAGCTCCGACACGATGGCGGAAAAGAACCGCTCCATCACCTCGGGGCGCTTCAGGATCTTGACGCCCGTCGAGCAGCCGTCGGCGGCCGGTTTGCACACCAACACGTCGGCGGACAGCTCGTCGCACAGCACCCGGAACCGCTCGGCCGCGGCGCCCGGCCCGTCGATCCGGTCGAGCCACTCCCCCAGCTCGAACACGTCCACGGACCGCTGGGCGGGTGCGTCGACCCCGGCCAGTCCGAGGGCCCGCACCCGGTCGGCGGTGGCCGCCTTGTCGCCGGCGACGTCCGACGCCCGGGGGCCGGATCCGTTGTAGGGGCGGCCGAGCCGCTCCAGTGCGAGCTGCAGGCGTCCGTCCTCACCGGGTCCGCCGTGGAGCGCGAGGAAGACGAAGTCGGCATCCTCGGTGGCATCGGCCAGCGAGGTGGTGGTGCCCACGGCCAGGGCGGTCTCGGCCGCGCCGTCGGACATGGCGAAATCGGCCCGCACGGCGCGCCCCACGGCCTCGATGGTGGCCCGGCGTACCGGGTCGTCGACGAGGGCCTGGATCTCCTCGACATCGTGGTGGAGGACGTAGAACAGCCCGATCTCCGTGTACCGGCTCCGGAGATCCATCAGGTGGAACCGGACGTCGTTCCCGGAGGCGAGCAGCGACAGTCCCACGAAGCAGCCGCTCTGTCGACTGACCTGGCGCTCGCTGGTGGGCCCTCCGAGGACGACGTGGATCCGGCGGCCACCGTCGGTCCGGGCGGCGGCGGCCTCGGCCGTGACGTCGGGCGTCCCCGATGCGGCGCCGAGCAGGCCCATGATCAGCCGACGATGGTCGATGCCCACCATGGCCGCCTGCTGGAACACGAAGCTCGAGAAGCCCATGCCGCCGATCCCGTTCACATCGGTCACGACGATGGTGCCGTCGGTGGTGCGGAAGCCGTCGATACGTGCCATGTGCCGGAGGCCGAGCACGGCGAAGGCCTCGGCGGCGCGGCCACGGATGGCGTGCAGGACCTCGGCGCCGACCCGCATCGGCGTGTGGTGCAGGACACCGGATCCGTGGAGGTACTTCTCCTCGGTCCCGTAGACGGGTCGGTCCGGTGGCTTCTCCACCTCCGTCGGCGCGAGGGCCGTCGGCCGACCGCCGGGCCCGTCGAGCACCACCACCGAGAACTCGGTCCCGTCGAGGAACTCCTCGACCAGGACGTCGCCGTCCGTGGACGCGAAGGCTGCCTCGACGGCGCAGGCGACATCCGCCGTCGTCGCCGGCACGACGTCGACGCCGAACGACGAGCCGCCGGCCGACGGCTTGACGGCGACCATGCGCCCCCCGGACGGGGGTGGGGACGCCCCGAGCACGCCTTCGAGTTCGACCAGGGCGGCCGCCGTGCCGACGGGATCCGCCTCCCACGACGCCCGGTCGACGCGCCGGTGGGCGGGCACGGGGAACCCGGCGGCGGCCAGCGTCTCGTAGCACCGCTCCTTGTGCAGGGTCCGCTCGAGGGCGTCCGGCGTGCTGAACACGTACGGGACGCCCCAGGACTCGAGCCGGCGCTGGAGGGTCCCGTCCTCGCCGAACGTGCCGTGGATCAGCGGAACGGCCACGTCGTGCCGACGGGCCAGCTCCGCCACCTCGTCCCAGTCCAGCTCGAGGTCGAGCGTGCGCAACTGGGTCTCGAAGTCGGCACACGTGTTGGCGTAGTAGTAGACGGATGGCATCCGGTAGGCCCGCAGGGCGCGGTCGACGAACACCACGGTCAGCTCGGCGGTCGGGTCGGCCTGGAGGTAGGTGACCCACGGCTTGATGGAGCCGACGCTGACGTCGCGTTCCTCGCTGGGGCCGCCGAAGAAGAGGAGGACCCTCACCGTGCGCCCATCTCCCCACCCCGCAGGGCCTCGGCCAGACGGTCGAGGCCCACCGACCGGCTGGCCTTGACCAGGACGGCGCTGTCGGCGGGGAGCCCGGCGACCACGGCGAGGGCCTCGCTCTGGTCGGCCACCACGGTGCCGCCGTAGCCCGGTGTCCCGACGGCGACCACCTCGATCCCCAGCGATCCGGCCAACTCCCCCATGCGCCGGTGGGCCTCCGCGCTCGCGTCGCCCAACTCGGCCATCTCCCCGAGCACGGCCACGCGTCGGGAGGCATCCACCCCGGCCAGCGCCCGGAGTGCGGCCGCCACCGAGTCGGGGTTGGCGTTGTAGGTGTCGTTGAGGACCCGGAGTCCCGACGGGGTCCTCCAGAACTCCCCGCGCAGCCGGCTCCCCTCGGCCCGGCCCACCCCGGCCAGGGCGGCCTCGAATCCGATTCCGGCACATACGGCGGCGGCCACGGCGGCCGCGGCGTTCACGGCCTGGTGGTCGCCCCGCACGGACAGGGTGATCTCGCCCGAACCCCAGGGAGTCTCGAGCCGCACGGTCGGCCGGAGCTCGTCGTCACGGGCCACCACGACGGCCCGGACGTCGCCGCGGTCGGCGCCGAAGGTCACGACGGTGGCGTCGGTCCGCGCCCGCACGTCCGACCCGCAGTCCGCGTCGTTCAGTACCGCATGGCCGGTGGCCGGCAGCCGTTCGAGGAGGGAGCCCTTTTCGCGGCGGACGCCGTCGGGACCGCCCAGGTGCTCGAGGTGGGCCGAACCGATCGACGTGATCACCCCGACCGTGGGGCGGGTGAGACCGCACAGGCGGCCGATGTCGCCCGGGAACCGGGCCCCCAGCTCGACCACGACGGCCTCCACGCCGTCCGGTGCGCCGAGGAGGGTGAGGGGTACGCCGAGTTCGTTGTTGTAGGACGCCCGGGTGGCATGGGTGCGCAGGCCGGCGGCGAGACCGCCGGCCACCAGGTCCTTGACCGTCGTCTTGCCGACGGATCCGGTGATGCCCACCACCCGGTCGGGCAGGAGGCCCCGGGCGTGGGCCCCGAGTTCCCAGAGCGCGGCGGCGGTGTCCCCGACCCGGACCGCGGTCCCCCCGACGGGCGCGACGGAGGTCAGGTAGGCCGGGGCGCCGGCAGCCAGGGCGTCGGCGACGAACTCGTGGCCGTCCCGGTCGGCGACGACGGGGACGAAGAGCTGACCGGGAACGAGGGTCCGCGAGTCGACGGAGGCGCCGTCCACCACCGTGTCCGGGCCGACGAGCTCTCCGTCCAACACCTGGGCGACCCGGGAGGCGAGGATCCTCACGGCCGGCACCCGGCACGCCGGCCCGTCCGTGGAAGGGTGCCGACGGTCCCGCACGCGGGGCGGGCCGTGGGTGGGTGCTTGTCCGGACTCATCGTTCTGCGCATCACGACCCCGGTCCTGCGCACTCGGCCGCACCTGGTGCCGGCCGTCGTGTGCGAGCGGGTGACGATCGGACGATCCTACAGGCCCGCCCGTCGCCACCTGCGCCTGGCGGCTGCGACGGCCCGGCCCCCCGGGACGCCGTCACGAGGCCGGTTCGGGCGACCAGTCGGGGTCCAGGTCGAAGAACTCCTCGGCCAACGCATCCATACCCACCCCGAGCACGGTCCAGGGCTGGAGCCCGCCCCCCGGGCCCGTCGGGAGCTCGAGGCCCCGTATGCCGGCGGCAGCCCGGTCACGCAGGGCACAGCCCTCGACCAGGGCGGTGAGCGCCGTCGTGAACTGCCGCACGTCGAACGGTGGTCGGAGCCGGAGGCCGAGGAACGTCATCAGCGACTCGGTGGCGGCGACGCTCCGATCCTCCAGGGCGGCATAGCTCGTCCGAAGGGCTTCGTGGAGGGGGCCGGTCGTGCCGGCGGCCCGCGAGCCCGACACCAGGGCCCAGACGCCGATCACCGTCGCCCAGGTGCGCGACGCCGTGGCACCCGTCAGGCTGGCCTCCGCGGCCAGGCGCATGAGCTCGCGCCGCGTCGCCCGCCGGGCCTCGGGCGTCGAGCGGTCCGCGCTGGCGACGAACCCGGCGGTGGCCGCCAGCACCGCCCGCTCCTGGTCGGTGATCTCGTCGGTGGCCACCGCGGCCAGGACCGCGCTCTGGAACTCGGCCTGGTTGTCCCAGATGCGGCCGATGACCGATGCGTTGGTCACCCGGATCCCCGAGGTCGCCGCCACGCGGTCGAAGACCCGCTTGAAGGTCAGCTGTTCGGCGCCGGTCCCGAGGCCGTCCTGGCGGAGCACCTCGAGCGCGGCGTCGATGAGCAGCGTCCGCAGCTCGGCCCGCGTGCGTCGGGTGGGTGTCGGCGGCACCGCACCCGTGGCCCCCGTGGCGGTCACGACGCCGTTCGACGTGCCGCCCCCGCGCCGGGCGCGGGGCTCCGGTGCCGCACGTGCTGTGGAGACCGCTGACCAGCCATGGGAAGACTTCCGGGAACTCGGGCCTTGCCGGCCGGGCGACCGGGCAACCCCTCGGGGGACGGCCGCGACCAGCGTACCCGGACCCCGGACCCGGGGTCCGGGGCGGGTGTACCTCCGGGGGCCGGGCCTGCCCGCCGACCGGGAGGGGTACCGCCGGGGGCGCCGGTCCTGCGAGTAGCGTCGGGACCGACGACCGACGGTCCCGTTCCACCCCGGGGCGGAGCCCGTGGAGACGAAAGGTGCCGCACGTGCTCGTACGCTGGGCGATCCGGATCGGGATGGGGCTCGCCGGTGCCGCTGCGGGGCTGGTCGTGTCGGACGCCGTGCTCTCCGACCTGTCGATGAGCGCCACCGCACTGGTCGAGGCGACGGTGGTCTTCTGGCTGGTCCACCTGGCGGTGCAGTTCCTCGCCCTCCGGGTGCTGATCCGCCAGCCGTCGGTGGCACTCGCCGGGCTGCTGGCCATCGGGTCGACGATCGTGTCGCTCGTCGTCGTCAACTTCGTGGTCCCGGGGCTGCACGTCCACGGACCCTCGACCTACCTGTTCGCCACCTTGATCATCTGGCTGACGACGGCGCTGGCCGACTTCGTCGGCCAGCGCATGATCCGCGAGCGCCGGCTGGACCGGCGCGAGGAGCGGCGGAGCCGCTGACCCGGCGGTGCACCGCCGTCGTCACGCCCCGAGCCGACATCCATGGCCCCGTCCCCGCCGATCGACCGGCCCATGCCCCGTCCCGGGCACGAGGAGCCGCCGCTGCCCCGGCACGACCTGCGCGCCACGGTCGACGAGCGACGGGACGAGGGGCGTACCGCCCGGCGACGGGCACCCCGGCGCGGCCACGGCGAGTGGTCTCCGGCCGATCGGGGACACGACGCACTCGCCACGATCCTCGGCCAGAACGGGATCCGCGTGCCCGACCTGCTCCCCCTGCGTCACGGGCGCATGGCGGCGTCCCCGTGGAACTACTACCGCGGTGCGGCGGCCGTGATGGCGGCCGACCTCGCGTCGCGGCCGCACAGCGGCATCGAGGTCCAGCTGTGCGGCGACGCGCACGTCCTCAATTTCGGCCTGTGGGCGACCCCGGAGCGCAACCTCGCGTTCGACCTGCGCGACTTCGACGAGACACTGCCCGGACCGTTCGAATGGGACGTGCTCCGGCTCGCCGCCAGCCTGGTCGTCGCGGCCCGGGAGATCGGGGTCCGCCCGCGCCGGGCCGATGCCGCCGTGACCGCCGCCGTCGGCGCCTACGTGGCTCGCATGGACCGCTACGCCCGCATGCCCGAGCTCGACATCTGGTACTCGGGGATGCACGTCGACGACCTCCTCGGCTACTTCGAGCCGGCGGACCAGGGCCGGGTGTCCGTCCACATCGACAAGAAGCAGCAGCACCGCAACCACCGCGGCGCCTATGCACGCCTCACCAGCGTCGCCCACGGCCGGCCGCGCATCACCGAGGACCCGCCGGTCCGCGTCGGCGTCGCCGACGACGAGCAGGCCGATCTGGTCGACCACCTCGTGGCCGGGTACCGGCTCACCCTCCAGCCGGACCGGCGCGCCCTGTTCGACCGGTTCACCGAGACCGACGTCGTCCGCCAGGTCGTCGGCGTGGGCAGCGTGGGCATGCGCGTCTTCCTCGTGCTGTTCGAGGGACGTTCGGGCAGCGACCCGCTCTTCCTCCAGTTCAAGCAGGCGGGGCCATCCGCCTACGAGGCCCACACGAAGCCGGCGGCACAGGTCAACCACGGTGCCCGGGTGGTCCACGGCAAGCGCCTGGTCCAGAGCGCCACGGACCTGTTCGTCGGCTGGGGCTCGCTGCACGGGCACGACTACTACGTGCGCCAGTTCCGCGACATGAAGATCATCCCCACCATCGACCTCATCGCTCCCCGGCTCGCCGAGTTCGCCACCGCCTGCGGCGAGTCGCTGGCACGGGCCCACGCCCGGACCGGCGACCCGGTGGCCATCTCCGCCTACCTCGGCAAGGGCGTGGGCTTCGTCGACGCCGCCGGCCGGTTCGCCCGTGCCTACGCCGACCAGAACTCCCGCGACCACGCCCAGCTCGTCGATGCCGTCGCCGCGGGCCGGGTGGCGGGACGGGCCGGCTGAACCGGCGCCCGATCCCACCCCTGCCCCCTCGGTACCACCCGTCGGCGCCATCGGTGCCGTTGCTACGGTGGTCCCATGGGCCCGCCGATCCTGCTCTGCACCGACGGGTCCGACGAGTCCCTGGACGCCCTGGTCGCCGGTGTCGACCTGCTCGGCCGGAGGGACGGGTACGTGCTCGTGACCGTCGCCGACGTCCCCGACCCGGACGTGCTCACGGGCACCGGGCACGCCGGTGCCGAGCTGTCCGCCGACGAGTTCGACCTCGCCGTGGGCCGGGCGCACGAGTCGGCCCGCCAGGTCTTGTCCGAGGCGGAGGTCCGTCTCGGCCTGGACGACGCCGAGGTGCGGGTCCTCGGCGGCGACCCGGCCTCGGCCGTCTGCGAGCTCGCCGTCGAGGTCGGCGCCCGGGCGATCGTGATCGGCACCCGGGGCCGCGGCGGCCTCAGCCGGGCCCTGCTCGGCTCGGTCTCGGACTACGTCGTCCGGAACGCCCCCTGCACCGTCGTCGTCACCCGGGAAGGACCGGACGACTGACGCCGCTTCCGACCGACGCCCGGCCGGCCGAGCCGTGCCCTTTCGGCGGACTCCACCGGGCGACCCCACCCGCCCCGCTTCCCATCCCCGAAGGAGACACCGTCCGATGCATGCGTTGAGCGGCTACCTCGAATTCCCCCCGGACCGTCGGGAGGTGACCCTGGCCGCCCTGCGCGAGGTGAGCGAGCGCAGCCGCCGGGACCCGGGGTGCATCGACTACTGGTGGGCCGAGGACGTCGAGCACCCCGACCGCTTCCGCTTCTTCGAGTGCTGGGCCACCGTCGAGGACTTCGAGGCCCATCAGGCGCAGCCCTACGAGGTTGCCTTCATGGACGAGCACGTGTCCCGCATCACCGGCGCGGACGCCCACGTGCTCGACATCGGTGGACGGCGCTCGGCGCTCGGGGCCTGACCGGTGGCCACACCGACCACCGCGCCCGGCCCGACGAAGCGGTCACTCCGCCGGTGAGCCGGCTCGTGCTCACCGGCGCCCGTGTGGTGGTCGGCGACGGCACCGCCCTCGAGGCCACCACGGTGGTCCTCGACGGCGAGCGCATCGCGTCGGTCGGCCCCGACACCGAGGGCACCGGTCCGGCGGGCGGGCCACGCGCCGACGATCGGGTGGTGGAGCTGGCGGGCCGGACCGTCATGCCCGGGATGGTGAACTGCCACTTCCACGCCACGTACCACAACCTCGGCGCCACCCCCGCACCGTTCGGCCTCGAGGAACCGATGGCACTCCAGGTGGTACGGGCCGTCCGCAACCTCGAGCGCCTGCTCCTGGCCGGGTTCACCGGTGCCGTGAGTGCGGGCGCGCCGTTCGCCATCGACGCCTCGATGAAGACGGCGATCGACCGTCGGCTCATCGCCGGGCCCCGCCTGGTGCCGTGCAGTCGCGACCTCAGTACCACCGGGCACGCCGGTGACACGAGCTTCCCGGCCCACTGGGAGATCGGCGCGCTGGGTGCGATCCGCCGCAGTGACGGACCCGAGGAGTTCCGGCGCTCGGTGCGGCTCGAGGTCAAGGAAGGCGCCGAGATGATCAAGGTCTTCGTCACCGGGGGGCACGGGACGGTCGGACCCCGGGAGCGGACCGAGCTCTCGGCCGACGAGCTGGCCGCGGCCATCGGGGCCGCCCACGAGCGCGGGGCGCGGGTCCGGGGGCACATCGCCAACAAGGAGGCGCTGCTGATGGCCCTCGACCTCGGCATCGACATCGTCGACCACGGTGACGGCATGGACGACGAGTGCATCGAGCGGCTCCTCGCCACCGACACACCGGTGGTGCCGTCGATGCTGTTCCCGGCGCGGTTCCTGGCCTCCATGGGCGGTTCCGGACTCGGGTTCACCGATGAGATGCGCCACGACATCGACACCATGGCCGCCGTGCTCCCCGTGGCTAATGACGCCGGGGTCCGCCTGGTCCTCGGTGACGACTTCGGCGCCCTCCACTTCCCCCACGGCCCCTATGCCGACGAGCTCGCCTACTACGTGGAGGAGATCGGGATCCCGTCGATGGACGTCCTGACCTGGGCCACCCGCAACGGTGCCGACGTACTCGGGCGGGGCGACGAACTCGGCACCGTCACCGCGGGCAAGCTGGCCGACCTGCTTGTCGTGGACGGCGACCCGGTCGCAGACGTCAACGTCCTGCGCGACGCCGACGCGTTGCTCGCCGTCGTGCAGGGCGGCCGGTTGGCCACCGATCGGCTTCCGGGCCCCACGGCCGGACCCGGGTGAGACCCGTCGTGGTCGGCGCGGCGGGTGCGGCTCAGCAGGTGGTCGACGGCGCGGACGAGCCCGGCCCGGTCCGGGGATCGAGCACCACCCCGCCGGTTCCGGGCCGCAGGATCGCCCCCAGGTGGACGACGTACCACTCGCCCCGCCACGAGATCAACGAGGCGATGCCGAACGAGCGGGTCACGCCACCGAGGGCGTAGACGACGCGGGAGTTGGCGACCTCGAAGTACCCGACGGAGTTCTCGCACTCCCCCGGTGGTACCCAGTGCGCGTACTGCATCGGGACCTCGACCGACGCCAGCGTGGCCGATGCCGCGTCCGGACCGAGTGCCGCGTTGGTGGCGGCGATGTCCTGGTCGTACTCGGCGACGAGCCGGTTCTCGTAGTCGGCGGCCGCGCCGGGGATGGACTTGAGCTGGACGTAGGCCGCCTCGGGGAAGAACGCTCCGGCGGCCGCCACGGGGTTCCCGTGGGCGACGGCTCCGAAGAGCTCGGCCATCGCCGCCTGGAACTGGGGGGAGCTGCTCGACGGGTAGGTGCCGGTCTGCGGGAGGGCGCCGGCGGCCGAGGTCGTCGTGGTGACGGGAACCGTCGTAGCGGCGGGGGTGGTCGGGGTGGTCCGCACGACGCGGGCCGTGGTCGTCCTCGTGCTGGTTGCCGGCACGGTCGCGGTGCCACCGTCGAGTGCGGACGCGGCGAGCCACACCAGCGCCGCGGTACCCGCGACCAGCGGCACGAAGCGCCGCAGCAGGCGCTGGCGGCGGGAGAGCGGGATGTGGGGGCCGACCATGCCGCGGACAGGCTACGGGATCACCCCGGGGAACGCGACAGCCCATCGGGTGCCCACCCGGGTGGACGAACCGTCCTATCGTTGCGCACCACCGGACAATTCTGGATGCAGGCGGCGCCCACCATCGACGGGCGCCGGGGAACGGAGGGGCGATGGCCCGCAGAGCGCTCGAGCCACAGACAGTCGCACGGGTCGTGGCCGCCTTCGGGTTCGGCGCCCTGCGGGGGAGGTCGGGCACGGGCACCGGAGCCGCGCCCGCCCACCGCCTCGCCGAGCTGCGCATCGACGGGATCGACGACGACAAGCGGACCGTGGCCCGCAAGGCCGCCCAGGGCATTCCGGCCGGGGCTCCGCCGGCGTCGACGGCCACGCCCTTCGACTTCGCCTTCGCCGCCCTGTTCGACTGGTCCCGCAACGGGGGCCAGGCGAGCTTCGAGGCGGCGCTCGACATCATGGGGGCGACGGTGGTTCCGCTCGACCCCGAAGGGATCAAGGAGGCGTTCGCCTCGGTGATGCGCCTGACGGTCGAGGTCGAGTTCGAGGACCCCGAGGCCCGCTTCCTCACCACCACCGCCGTCCAGGCCCTGGCGCTCGACTACGTCAGCCAACGCGAATTCCGTCGGGAAACCCGTCCCGGTGTCGGCGGACGCGAGGAGGACGAGACGTCGGCGTGGGCGAATTGGCTGCTCGAGCAGCGGCGCCGGGAGTCCCGGCAGACGACCGCCGGCTACGAGGCCGTGCTCAACTTCGGCCTGCTGCGGCTACGACGCCGGCCGAAGTCGGGCTACACCACCGGTCGCATCGTCCGGGCCGTCCAGTCGCTCTGGGACGGGAGCATGCACCGGGCGTTCCTCCTGCCCGAGGAGTACCCCGAGTACGGGCGGGGCACGCCGCCGGTGGCGGTCTCACCCGCTACCGGACTGCCCGAGGGCTCCGGCCAGATCGAGCAGGCCATGGTCGACCTGGTCATGGGCATGACCGAGGACAGCCTCTTCTCCACCAACAGGACCAGCCTCGAGAGTCAGCTCGTGGTCGCCGGACTCCACCGCTACCGGACGGCCCGCACGACGGTCCCGCTCGGGCCCCTCGTCGCCGAGGCGGGGACGGACGGCGCCCTGATGCGGGAGCGGTTCCCGACCGACCAGCAGTTCGCCTCGGCCTGCCTGCAGTGGTTGGCCGGCGAGTGGCAGGGATTCGAGGGGTTCGCCGTCCAGTTCCGGGCCTCGGCGATGGCGGGCGTCGAAGCACTGCTCCTCTGGGTGGACTCCGTCCACCGCGACTTCCCGGCACTGTTGCGCGCCGCCGGGTTCGTCCGGGGCGACCCGGCCTTCGACGAGATCGCCGCGTTCACCGCCATGGTCCTGTCGGGGACCTCCCTCGGCCTGCACGGAGTCGTGAGCCCGGACGACAGGCGGCGGGCCCGGCAGTGCGTGGAGGCCGCAGCGGAGGGGGACGACTGGCGCGCCATCGCCGGAATGCCGCGCCGTCGACGCCCCGGGGCCGGCGGGTAGGACGCCGCCGGTCGACCTCGGCCGCCCCGGTGCGGATGCAACCGGCAATTGCGCACCAGTGCGCACGGAACGCGGTGCAGAGTGCACATGGGCGGCGGATCAGCCCGTGATGACGCAAGGGAGGCAGGGTCGTGGAGGGCGGCCCGCTACCTGGCGGGAAGGGTCGTACCCGGGGCGTGATGCCGGGAACAACTTCTCCCCCTGCCCTCCTCGCGTCGTCCACCGGGGAGGTGCCCGGAAGGTCAGGTC
>Ga0307373_10012362_pt1 | contig 12143 bp, 12 predicted proteins | sample OX2MG_FD_202534 | JGI IMG/M metagenome (GOLD analysis project Ga0307373, IMG submission 202534) | Soil microbial communities from Risofladan, Vaasa, Finland - OX-2 | ecosystem: Environmental > Terrestrial > Soil > Coastal area > Acid sulfate soil | place: Finland: Risofladan, Vaasa | collected...
CGCTCGCGCTGGCGGCATCCGCGCCCCGGCCGAATTAGCCACGGAACTCGAAGCGGTGGTTCGGCTCGTCCGCGAGCACGCCCGGGGACCGTATATCTACGCGACACCGGATTGTCCTGAAGTCTATTTCCTTTCCGGTTTTCGCAATCCCACCGGCACGATTTACGAATTCCTCGACCCCGATTTCCTCTACCCGTCCGTGCGGGGCGAGCGCATTTTGAATGCACTCGCCCTCCACAATGTTCGTGTTGCCGTTCTGGCGCCGCCTGACGAGTCTGACTCAGGCGCGGTAGCGCCGGCACTGAGGGCCGCACTAGCGGCCCGGTTCCCGGAATCCACCACGGTGGGGCAATTTGAGGTCCGATGGAAACCGTGAATGAAACTCCGCTCGTCGCCGTGGAAAGCGGCGACCGCTCCGACGGCCCTCTCGGTGCGTTCCGCGAATCACGAGCGGGCTGGGTGACACTTGGCCTCGTCTGGCTGGCGAGCACGATTTACATGGGCCTTCAACTGCGGCAGTGTTGGGTTCCCAGTGACGCTGGGATGCTTGCGGAGATGGCCGATCGTGTGCTGCGCGGTCAGGTCCCTTATCGCGATTTCGTGGAGAACTATACCGGCGGACTCACCTATCTGAATGCGCTGGCCTTCCGATTGTTTGGCGTTAACTTTTTCAGTCTGCGTATTCCGCTATTCCTATTTTTCCTCGGCTGGGTTCCGGCGGTCTATTTCATCGCGAGGCGATTCTCGGGGATAACGGTAGCAGGCGCCGTCACGTTGCTCTCGGTCGCCTGGAGCGTGCCGAACTATCCCGAGGCAATGCCATCCTGGTACAACCTGTTCTTTGCCACCTGGGGTGTGCTAGCGCTTCTCCGTCATTCGGAGACGAAAAAAAAACGGTGGCTGTGGGTTGCGGGACTTTGCGCCGGACTCTCGTTTCTGATCAAAGTTTCAGGCCTCTACTTCGTGGCTGCCGCCCTATTGTATTTTGTGTTCCGCGAGCGGTCTCCGGTGGGAGACTCCGTATCGCGACCATGGCGTGGGCCGACCCTCTACAATGTCTTTATTGCGGTCGGTCTGTTGGCTTTCGCCCTGTTTCTCATCGCGCTTGTTTCCGCGCGGCCCTCGGCAATGAACTACGCTAACTTCGCGCTCCCGGAGATCATCCTCGCTACTACCGCTCTGACAGCCTCCTGGGGGAAAACGCCACTCAACAGCGGCGCCCGGTTTCGGCGTCTGTTCTCAACAGCGTGGCCCTTCGTCGCAGGAGCGTGCGTCCCTGCAGGCGCCTTCGTGGTATGGATCGCAAACCAACACGCCCTCGCCCCCTGGCTGTACGGCACGTTCTTCAGTGCCGCCATCCGAACGCACTGGGCGGGAATCGACATGCCCGTTATCTCTCTTGCCCTGTTTGGGCTTCTCCCAGCGGCTTTAATACTGGCACTGGCGTACGAAGATACCCCGCGTTCCCGGCGGCTGACTCGCCTCGCGGCCCCGACCGTCCTAGTACTGCTTTTGATCGGCGCTAGGCACTCATTCGGCGTCTATATCGTGTTGGGCTGCTCCGCACCCTCTGTCGTGCTGGCGCTCGCGCTTGTCCTGCCCTGGGTCCTCCGCCGCCCACGAAATCGGCCCTCGCGCTTCGCCGGAGATCGAATATTCTTGCTGGTCTCGACGGCGGTGCTTTGCTCTCTCATACAATTTCCGACCGGCGGAGCATGGAACATCTACTTCTGCTACGTGGCACCTCTGGTCGCTCTCGCATTGGCAGCTGTGATGTCAGCATGTCCGCCTCGTCAGAGATTGGGACCCGGCCTGTTATTGGCGTTCTACCTCATTTTCGCGTTGTGGCTGCGGCCCCCGGGTTACTTTGCGGCGCAGCGCCGGATGCCCTACAGCTCCGTCACCTTCCGGCGCTTGACGCTCGCTCGTGCGGGAGGCTTGGAGGTGAAGACAGGACAGGCCGAGGAGTACGGGCGGTTGGTCCCCTTCCTCCTGTCCCATGCGGAAGGCCGCTATACCTACTGCACGACGGACTGCCCCTCCGTCTATTTCCTCTCCGGCCTGCTAAATCCGACCGAGACCATCTACGACTTTCTTGACCCAGACTTCCTAAACATCGCCGGCAGGGATGCTCGAATATTGATGACTCTTTCGGTCTACAACGTCCGTGCCGTGGTAATCACACGGCTGGAGCCGGGGAACCTTGTGAACTCGGGTCTCATCACCCCCGCCCTGCGTGCATCGCTCGACGCGCGCTATCCGCGCTCGCAAACGATCGGGGATTTTGAGGTGCGGTGGAAGCCTTGAATGAGGCTCCGCTTCCCGCCGCCCAGGAAAGCGGCGGTCGCGCGGACACCGCCGCCGGCGGAGCCTACGTCTACTGCACACCGAGCTGCCCTGAGGTCTACGTCCTCAGCGGCAAGCTCAATCCCGCGCCGAACCATTTGCCAATTCATGGAGCAGGGCCATCCCGATCTGGCCCTCCGCACCGACGGCATCCTCGCGGCCTTGCGCGACCACGCCGTTACCGTGGTGGCCCTCAATTCCCGCCCGATGGTTGAATCCATTCCGGTGCCCGCGGGTCTGCTGGCAGCCCTTGACGCTGAGTTTCCCTACTCAAAGCGCGTCGGCGTTTTCGACGTCAGGTGGAAATGAGCCCCGCCGCTCCGGGGAGGGTGGCGAAATGCCGCGGTAACACGGGTTGTCGTTCCGGCGCAGGGAGCGGAACGAAGTGATTGACGGATCTGGCGGGCGAGGGATATAAGCCGTGATGAGGCCCGGGGTGGGTTTGTCGTGGAAAAGAGGCGCTCAGCCCTGCCCGGCAGAGCCCATATGCCCACAACACCTTCCGAGAAGACCCAGCCGACCGCGCAAACCGAGGACGTTTCCGCGCCGGCGAGTGGCGAGATGGCCAAGCTCTGGGCGCATCGCGGCGGCAAGCCGAAGGTCGTCGTGGTGATGCCGGCCTACAACGCGGCCAAGACGCTTCGCATCACGTATCAGGACATCCCGCACCAGCAGGTCGATGGAATCATCCTGGTGGACGACGGCTCGACCGACGAAACACTCGCCATTGCCCGCGAATTGAATCTGACGGTTTTCGTGCACGCGCGGAATTTCGGCTACGGCGCGAACCAGAAAACCTGCTACGCCGAGGCGCTCAAGGGCGGCGCCGACATCATCGTCATGCTGCACCCGGATTATCAGTACGACCCGACGCTGCTGCCCGAACTGGTGGCGCCGATCGAGAATGGCGCGGCCGACATCGTGCTGGGCTCGCGTTTTCTGCTGGGCAGCGTGATGAAACAGGGCATGCCCTGGTGGAAATACATCAGCAACCGGTTCCTGACGAAGCTGGAAAATCTCGTGCTCGGCCTGCACCTCTCCGAATACCATACCGGCTATCGCGCCTACAGCCGCCAGGCCCTCGAGGAATTGCCTTTCCCGCTCAACTCCGACAAGTTCGTTTTCGATCAGGAGATCCTCGTTCAAGCCGCCGATCGCGGCCTGCGCATTCAGGAAGTTCCGGTGCCGACGAAGTATTTTCCCGAGGCGTCCTCGGCAAGCTTCGTCGCCAGCAGCATCTACGGATTGAGCATTCTGGTCCTGCTCGCGCGCTACCTGCTGAATCGAACGGGCCTGGTGAAACAGAAGCAGTTCGAATCGCTCCGCGCCCGCTACCGGCGGCTGGAATAGCGGGCGGTTTCCATGGCTCCCGCACAGCGAAACAGCTACAATTCTCAATGCGCCCGGAACGACGGGCGGCAATGGGTTCGGCACCACGGCGCGCCAAGGCGCGGCCAGGCGGGAGAAACGGCATGAAAGGCGTTGTGCTGGCCGGGGGGCTCGGGAGCAGGCTGAGTCCGCTCACGCGCGTCACCAACAAGCACCTGCTGCCGGTTTACAACCGGCCGATGATCTTTTATCCGATTGAAACACTGGTCAACGCCGGGATTCGGGACATCCTTGTCGTTACCGGCGGCCAGAACGCCGGCGATTTTCTTCGTTTGCTATCGAACGGCAAGGATTTCGGCCTGCACCATCTGAACTACGCCTATCAGGAGGGCGAAGGCGGCATCGCCGACGCGCTTCGCCTGGCGGCGCATTTCGCCAGCGGCGAGAAGGTCTGCGTCATCCTCGGCGACAACGTCATCGAGGGCAACGTCCTCGAAGCCAAGCGCCGCTTCGATCGCCAGGAACGCGGCGCCCACATCCTACTGAAGCAGGTCCCCGATCCCGAGCGTTTCGGTTGCCCGGAGATCGTCGATGGCCGGCTGGTCCGCATCGCCGAGAAGCCCAAACACCCACCCTCTCCCTACGCCGTCATCGGCATCTACTTTTACGACGAGACCGTGTTCGAGAGGATCGAATCGCTCAAGCCCAGCGAGCGCGGCGAGCTGGAAATCACCGATATCAACAACATGTATCTTAAAGAGGGAACCCTCACGTTCAGCATCCTCGAAGGCTGGTGGACCGACGCCGGCACGTTCGAATCGCTGCGCCACGCGACGAATCTGGTCGCGGAAAGCGGCGCAAACCGGCTGCCTTCGGAATCGCTCGCGGCCACCGACCCCGGCAAGGAAAGCGAGCACGGATGAAGGTTCTCGTCACGGGCGGGGCCGGCTTCATCGGGTCGAACCTGGTGCATCTGCTGCTTCGCGAATCGCCGGATATGGAAATCACCAATGTCGACAAGCTGACCTACGCCGGCAATCTCGAAAATCTGGCCGATGTCGGGGATTCGCCCCGCTACCGGTTCATCCACGCCGACGTGGCCGATGCGCGCGCGGTTGCCCGAGCCTTCGAGCACGGCTTCGACGCCGTGATTCATCTGGCGGCCGAAACGCACGTCGATCGCAGCCTGGAAGACGCCGCGCCGTTCCTCCACACCAACATTGTCGGCACCCAGGTATTGCTGGAAGCGGCGAGGCGGCACGGCGTCTCGCGATTCATCCACATCAGCACGGACGAGGTCTATGGCAGCGCCCCGGCCGGCGTGGACTTCCCTGAATCTGCGCCGCTGCATCCTTCGAGTCCTTACGCCGCAAGCAAGGCCGCCGCGGACCTGCTCGTTCTCAGCTACGTTCATACTTTCCACCTGCCGGCGCTGATCCTGCGCTGCACGAACAATTTCGGCCCCTATCAATTTCCGGAAAAGCTGATCCCGCTGATGATCGCCAACGCCATGGAGGACCGGTCGCTGCCGGTCTACGGCGACGGGCTGCAGGCGCGCGACTGGCTCTACGTCGAGGACTATTGCCGGGCGATCCTGCTGGCGCTCGGTGGCGGCCGCGACGGCGAGATTTACAACGTTTCGGCCGGCCGGCCGCGAACGAATCTGGAGGTGATCGGCGCGCTGCTCGACCGGCTGGGCAAGCCGCATTCGCTCATCACCTTCGTCGAAGACCGTCCCGGGCACGACCGCCGCTACGCGCTCGACAGCCGGAAACTGCGCGAGGAACTGGGCTGGGCCCCGCAACGCAGCTTCGAGGAGGCGCTCGCCGCGACGGTGGATTGGAACCGCTCGAACGCCGCCTGGATCGAGCGCTGCCGCAGCGGCGCCTACCGCTCCTACTACCGGCGGCATTACACGCAGCGCAAAAAGACCCTCACCCGGTGGAGCGTTTCCTGAGTGACGGCTCGAAGTGAAAACAGCGCGACCGGCTTTCGACCCGCCGGCGTGAGGACCGGACAGCCTCCATGCGCGTTCTGATCCTTGGCGGGGGCGGCCAACTGGCCACCGAACTCGAACGCTCCCTGGCGGGCGAGCCATGTCTCGCGCTCTCCCATTCCCAGGCGGACATCTGCGACGCGGCAGAAGTGGAACGCCATGCCCACGAGTTCCGGCCCGATTGCATCGTGAACACGGCGGCCTACCACCGCGTTGACGACTGCGAGGACGAAGTCGCGCGCAGCTTCGCGGTCAATGCCGTCGCGCTGAAAGCCCTGGCGCAGATCGCCAACCGGACCGGCGCGGCGCTGGTGCATTTCAGCACCGATTACGTTTTCGACGGCGCCCAGCGCCAACCCTACCGCGAAACCGATCCTCCCCGCCCTCTTTCGATCTACGGCATGTCGAAATTTGCCGGCGAGCAGATCGTTCGCCGCTACGCCGAGCGCTATTTCCTGGTTCGCAGTTGCGGCCTCTACGGCCGGGCGGGTTCGCAGAGCAAGGGCGGAAATTTTGTCGAGACGATGCTGCGCCTGGCGAGCGAGAACCGCACGATTCGCGTGGTCGACGACCAGGTGGCGACACCGACAAGCGTGAGGGACCTGGCCAAAGCGCTGGTGCCCCTGATCGGCACCGAACGCTTCGGCCTCTACCACATGACGAACGCCGGTTCGTGCTCGTGGTTTGAATTTGCCGGTGAAATTTTTCGTTTGACAGGGCGCGTGGCCGGCCCCGAAGCCAGGCTGCAACCGATCTCGAGCGCGGAATTCCGCGCCAAGGCGCGCCGCCCGCCCTATTCGGTGCTCGACAATGCGGCCTTGCGGGAAGCGGGGTTCCCGGCACTCGCGCCGTGGCAGGAGGCGCTGGCGAGCTACCTGCGGGAGCGAACCGAAGGCAAAGCGGACCCTTCGCCGCGCACGGGATGACGATTGGCGATGGTGAGCGGAAAGGTCTTTTGAAAGCGGGCAGGCGGGCTATCGGCTTTCAGATACGGCGCAAGACGAGGCAATCGGCCAGCATATCGTGAAGGCCCTGCTTTTTCGCCGTAAAGCCAATCATGAAATAACCGATCAGCAGGGTTGCGCTGGATAGAATTTTCCCGAAAAAACGGGCCGTCGCGCGGGCAAAAGAGATCGTGCGTCCCTGCATGTCGGTGACGAAAAGACCGAGAACGCGCTTGCCCGGCGTCGCCTGCCAGGAAGAGATTTCAAACAGGGCGAAATAGAGCCAGCTTCCGATAATGGACAGACCCCAAACCGTCCAGACGAACAGCATGGCGGCCGGGCGGAGGCTTTCGCCCGGCATGGGCGGCTGCGGAGGCTTGGTCCCGAAAAACAGCGGCGCCAGCGGCACCATGATGATCAGCGTCGCGGCGCTCAGAATCAGCACGTCGATGGCGTAGGCCGTCAGGCGCAGCCAGAATCCGGCGTAGGCCGTGCGCACCAAACCGTCCGCCGAAGCAGCCGCTTCCGATGATTCCGCCGTCAACGGCGCGCCGCAGGAAGGACAGGATGCCGATCCTTCCTCCGCCCAGGCGCCGCATTGGTCACAGCGCATGCCACCTCCCGCCTTTTTCTGATTTCCGGCTGATGCTAGCGCCAACCTTCGCACCGGTCAACGGCCCATAGCACGGGGCCCGACGCACCCACCCCGTGGACCCGTTGCGGCGGACTCACGCCTCCGGCCGGGAATCCGCCGCCGGCCGTTTGGGCGACGGCGAGCGGGCCGGGGCGCCATCGGCGTTTTTTCCCTTCAGCAGGTCGATAAAGGCCCGGGCGGCCTGCGGAAGCGGGTGGTCGTTGCGGTGGATGAGATAGAGGTTCCGCGTGATCCGCAGCTGCGGAACGTTGAGAGCGACCAGTGCGCCCCGCTCGAGCTCGAGCCGCACGCAGGTCCGGGGCACGATCGCGACGCCCATTTCCATCTGCACGAACCGTTTGATGCTGTCGATCGTCGGCAACTCGATGTCGCGGCGCAGCGGCGCGCGATGCCCGGCGAAAAGCTGGATGACCTGCCAGCGATAGGGCGATTCGACGATATGCGCGATGAACGTATCCTCGGCGAGTTCGGTGATCTCGACCCGGCGCCGGCGCGCAAAGCGGTGGCCGGGATAGACGACCAGGACCAGTTCGTCGCGGAAGAATTCCACCGACGTCAGGCTCTCCTCCTGCGCCACGAAAGAGATGACCCCGAGATCGAGCCGGTAATTCAGCACGTGGCGCGGCACGTCGCGCGAAAAGGTCCGGTGGACGGCGATGGGCACATCGGGAAAGCGACGCCGGTATTGCGCCAGGGCGGGAAGGACGGCGTGCACCGAGCTCTCGTTCGCGCCGAGGTTGAGCTGTCCACGCCGCAGATGCTTCAGGTCGTCGATCGACCGGCGAAGCTCCTCGCGCAGGTTCAGCATCCGCTCGGCCGAATCGACCAGCAACCGCCCGGCGTCGGTCAATTTCAACTCCCGGCTGCCGCGAACCAGCAGCCGCTGACCCAGGTCCTCTTCGAGTTTGCGCAGCGCGATGCTGACGGCCGGCTGCGTCCGGTGCAGGCTTTCCGCGGCGCGGGAGAAGCTGCCGGCGCGCACGACGGCGAGAAACGTTTCCAGGGAGGCCAGATCCATTCCCTCTTTATAAATCTCCTTTATGAATACTGCAAGAAGAATAAAATTGACTATACGGGCGGTTCGCGCTTCACTGAGGGACAGGGGACAGGAGCAGCCATGGACACCGTACACATCTTCGATACAACGCTTCGGGACGGCGAACAGTCGCCCGGCTTTTCGATGAATCGTGGAGAGAAACTACGTCTGGCCGCTCAGCTCGAGGAGTTGGGCGTCGATGTGATCGAGGCCGGCTTCCCGATCGCCTCGACGGGCGATCTGGAGGCGGTGCGAGACGTGGCCCGGCAAACGCGCCGGGCGCAGGTTGCCGCGCTGGCCCGCGCCGCGCAAATCGATATCGATGCCGCCCTGCGCGCGATCGAACCCGCCGCGCGCCCCCGCATCCACGTCTTTCTGGCCACCAGCGACCTGCATCTCCAACACAAGCTGCGCATTACACGCGAGCAGGCGCTCGGGCAGATCGATCGGATGGTCCGCTACACGCGCGAGCGCGCCCCGGAAGTGGAATTTTCGGCCGAGGACGCCAGCCGGACCGACCTCGAATATTTGGGCGACGTTATGGTGGTGGCGGCCGATGCAGGCGCCACCGTACTGAATCTGCCGGATACGGTCGGCTACACCACCCCGGAGGAATACGGGGCGATGTTCCGCTACGTTCGCGAGCGGCTCGGCGACCGCCCGGTCGTTCTGAGCGCCCATTGCCACAACGATCTGGGCCTGGCCGTCGCCAACTCGCTGGCCGCGGTCGCCGCCGGCGCGCGGCAGGTCGAATGCACCATCAATGGAATCGGCGAGCGGGCGGGCAACGCATCGCTCGAGGAAATCGTCGTGGCCCTGGCGGTGCGCGGCGATCGCCTCGGCGCGCGGACTGCTATTTCACTCGACAAGATTTACTCGACCAGCCGCCTGCTTTCGGAAATCACGGGCGTCTCCGTGCCGCCCAACAAAGCCGTGGTCGGCGCCAACGCCTTCGCGCACGAAGCGGGCATCCATCAGGACGGCATTCTCAAGAACCCGCTGACCTACGAGATCATCCCTCCGGAGATGCTCGGCATCCCCGCGCGCCGGCTGGTGATCGGCAAGCATTCGGGCCGGAACGCGCTTCGGACGCGCCTGGAGGAGCTGGGCTGCCCGCTTTCGGGCGAAACGCTCGAAGCCGCCTACCGCCAGGTGATCGAGCTGGCCGACCGCGACAAGGACGTGACCGACCGGGATATGTTGCGCATCGCCATTCAGTCCAAACGCGCCGCCCACAACCAGGGCGCGGGCCCCAGCGAAACAAATCAGGCGGCAACGCCGGGAGCGGCGTGAGACAATAACGGGCGATGAACAAACTGGAGAAGACTGTCGTCCTGCTGCCGGGCGACGGAATCGGTCCCGAGGTCACCCATGCCGCCGCGCAGGTGCTCGTCGACTGTGCCCACGAGTTTGGCCACAACTTCCATCTGATTGAACAACCCATCGGCGGCGCCGCCATCGACAGTGCCGGCACTCCCCTTCCGAAATCCACCCTGGACGCCTGCCTGTCCGCGGATGCTGTTTTGCTCGGCGCCGTCGGCGGGACGAAATGGGACCAGCTACCGGTCGGCCGGCGGCCCGAGAGCGGCCTGCTCAAGTTGCGCGAGCGCCTGGGCGTGTACGTGAATCTGCGTCCGGTCAAGCTGCGCCCGGCGCTCGGGAACATCTCCCCTCTGCGGCCCGAACGCAGCAGCCACGTGGACATGGAAATTGTCCGGGAGCTGGCCGGCGGCATCTATTTCGGCAAACGAGGCCTTTACGGGGAACAGGCGGGCGAGACCGCTTTCGACACCGAGGCCTATTCGGCGGGCGAGATCGAGCGCGTCGCCAAGGTCGCTTTTGAGCGCGCCATGGGCAGGCGCAAGCACGTCGCTTCGATCGACAAGGCCAACGTGCTCGAAAGCTCACAGCTCTGGCGCCGCACGGTGAACCGCACGGCCGCCGCCTATCCCGGCGTTGAACTGCGCCATCTCTACGTCGACAACGCCGCCATGCAGCTCGTCCTCGATCCCGGCCAGTTCGACGTCATCCTCACCTCCAATATGTTCGGCGACATTCTGAGCGACGAGGCCGCCGCTCTGGCCGGCTCGATCGGCCTGATTCCCTCGGCCAGCCTCGGCCCCGGTCCCGGTCTCTACGAGCCGATCCACGGATCGGCCCCGCAACTGGCCGGCAAGGACTCGGCCAATCCCATCGGCACGATCCTTTCGGCCGCGATGCTGCTGCGCGAATCCTTCGGCTTGTCGCGGGAAGCGGCCTGGGTGGAAGAGGCGGTCGATCGCGTGCTTGCCGCCGGACGCCGCACCCCGGACATCGCCATGCCGGGCGAGACGTCCATCGGGCTGGAGGCGATGAGCGCGGCGATTCGCCACGAACTGGCTCACCCGTCACAGCACGCCGAAGGCTACGGCTGGGGCGTCTGACCTTCATCGCAACTTTCCCTCCCCTGCCGTGTTTCTTCCTCGGGAGGGAAAACATGAAATTCCAATGGAAACACGCGGTTTTTGCCATGGCGCTGGGCGGCGTCCTGGCTCTTGCGCCGCTCGGGGCGGCCGCGCAAGAGCAGCCGGCCGCCCAGACGCGCGAGGCCCGGCCCGGCACGCGCAGGGATATTCACCAGGATACACGCCAGCTCCGGCGCAAGCGCCGCGACATCCGGCATGACAAGCGCCAGCTCCAGGCCGCGCGCCAGCGCTTTGGGCCCGGAAGCCCGCAGGCCCGATCCGTTGTTCGCCGGGACATTCACCACGACAAGCGATCGACTCGCCGCCTGCGCCGCGACAGGAACCGCGATGTCCGCATTCACCAGCGGCGCATGGCACGGCGCATGAGGCGCTAACAAGGAAACGCAGGACTGCTCGCGCCGTGCCGCGGCTCGATTTCCCTCATCGCCCAAGCCCGCATCACCACGTCCGTTATCTGTGTTAGGCTCAACGCGATCCGGCGCTGCCGGGATCGTGGGAGGTGGTTATGCGGGCCGGGAAATGGGCCAGCGCAATTTTGGCGGCGTTCGCCATCATCGTCGCCACGAACTGGCTGATTCACGCCGTCCTGCTGCGAGCCGAATATCAGGCGATCGTTCTTTCCTTCCGTCCGATGCAGGTGATTCGCGCGCGGATGTGGATCGTACTGGTGGGTCAGGCGGTCTTTTCGGTTGCCTTCGTTTACATCTACACGCGCGGCCTGGAATCCAAGCCCTGGCCCGCGCAGGGCGTCCGCTACGGAATCCTGGCGTGGCTGCTGACGGTGGTTCCGGCCTCGCTCGCCGAATTCGTGACGATGTACCTGCCGCATCGGCTGGTGCTGCAATGGATTGGCTACAGGCTGGCGCAACTGGTCCTGGCCGGTTTGGTGGTTGCGGCGATTGTCGGCGAACGGCCGGTGGCACGCTGAGGGCTGCGGCCGGAATTACAATAGTCGTTTGATGTCCTCCGAAGCGCCGATTGCCGCCAAATCATCCCCGGGCGCGTCGGGTCTGCCGCCCGGTCCCCAGGGCCGCTTCCTGGTCGGGAACATTTTTCAGCTTACCCGCGACCTGATGGGTTTTCTCACCCGCTGCGCCCAGCAGTACGGCGATGTGGTGTTCTTCCGTTTTTTCCGCACGCCCGTCTGTCTGGTGAATCATCCCGACCTGATCGAATCGGTTCTTGTGGCGAACGACCGGAACTTCACCAAATCCCGGGACTATCGTGCGATGCGCCGCGTGCTGGACGACGGATTGCTCACCAGCGAGGGCGAGCTATGGAAGCGGCAGCGCCGCCTGATGCAGCCCGCCTTTCACCGCGAACGAATCACCTCCTACGCCGCGATCATGACCGGCTACGCCGACCGCATGCT
>Ga0307373_10012364_pt1 | contig 12142 bp, 14 predicted proteins | sample OX2MG_FD_202534 | JGI IMG/M metagenome (GOLD analysis project Ga0307373, IMG submission 202534) | Soil microbial communities from Risofladan, Vaasa, Finland - OX-2 | ecosystem: Environmental > Terrestrial > Soil > Coastal area > Acid sulfate soil | place: Finland: Risofladan, Vaasa | collected...
TGATATGTTCTCATGAAAGGGCAGGCTTCGCCCCAGCAAAGGAATGCGACCGTGCATGACCCCTCCCTATTTCCACCTCAAGCGTTCAGCCATACGCAAAATACGCTAAAAGCGGTAAACAGGCAAGTCAAAATCGACGGCGCCGGCCAAAAGCGTATAGAAATGTATGGCGAATGCGTCTATCATGGGAACATGGTCGAGCCTCATTCCTCTGCTTCGCGCAAGCTGAAGCAGCTTCGTCAGCGCGCGGGCCTGTCGATCCGCGAGGTCGCACATGCGCTCGGCATGGAGAACGGCTCGAGCTACCAGCATTACGAGGACCGCTTTCGCAAGCCGCTGTTGCCGCTCGAGCTGACGCAGCGCCTCATTCCGATTTTCGGCGCGAAGGGCATCGATGCCGCCGAGCTTTATGCGCTCGCCGGCGTCGATGGCGGCGGCGCGCGCGTGCTGGGCGTCAAGGCGACGGCGTCTCCCGGCACGCTGCGCATCGACGAGCTCGATGTCCGCGCCTCGGCCGGCGACGGCTTGATCAGCGAGAGCGAGAAGGTGGTCGCGGAATGGCAATTGCCGAGCGAGGTGGTGCGCATCTATTCGAGCGCGCCGGCCAGCGATCTCCGCTTCATCACCGTGCTGGGCGACAGCATGGAGCCAACCCTGCAGCCGGGCCAGCGCGTGCTGGTCGATACCGGCGACCGCACGCCGACGCCGCCCGGCATCTTCGTCGTGTGGGACGGGCTCGGGCTGGTCGTGAAGCGCGTCCAGGCGCTCGCGCATAGCGAGCCGATGCGCGTCAGGATCACCTCCGACAATCCGAAATACGACGGCTACGAGCGCACCCTTGCCGAAGCCTACATCCAGGGCCGCGTCATCGGCCAGTGGCGCGGGCTTTAAGAAAGCACGCGCAGGGAGCGGATGCGCGCAAAGTCGCGGTCATAGGTCACGAGCGCGGCCGCGTTGATGGCGAGAGCGCTCGCCACCTGAATGGCGTCCGGCAGCTTCAGGCGGAGCGACGCCCGCAACCGTGCCGCGCTTTCCGCGATGTCGATCGTGAGATCGACGATTTGCCATGATTCGAGCACGGTGCGGTAACGACGCGCCAGCACCTCGTTGCCAGGCTGCATAGCACCGGTCAACACCTCGGCGACCGTGATGGTCGTCACCGCGAGCCGCAGATCGCCGCTCGACTGCGCCTCGAAAAGCGGCGTGAAGCGCTGTGCTAATTGGGGATGGCCCTCCAGGAAATAGATAATCGGCGGCGTATCGACCAGCAGCAGCGCGGCCTTGGGAAGCGATCGAAGGTCTAGCGGCTCCATTCGTCGCGAAGCTTTCGCATGGTACGCGCACTATCCTTGCCCCAGAGGCCGCGACCGGAACCCGCGAGCGGAAGGAGCGAATGCTGGCGAACGGCGACGGGCGCGGCTTCGATCGGAACCAGGGCCGCGACCGGTCGGCCATGCTTGGTGATGATCGTGGACCGCCCCTTTTCCGCCGCCACCAGAAGCCGGGGAAGCTGGTTGCGCGCCTGTTCCGCGCCTTTTCGAGAGATTGGGCTCATCGCCTCAATCTGTACGGACCAGTACAGTTTGTCAAGCCGCCGGCCGACGATCGGCTTGGCTGAATCGTCACTTCCCGTCGAGCCGCGTCTTCGCCTCCGCGATCATCGACAGGTCGACATGGGTTGGCGCAACCATCACCGGCGCCGGCAGCAGCTTCAGCGCCACCGCAGTATCGATTTCGTCCTGCACCGCTTTCACATCGGGCACCAGATCGGGCGAGCGGCCGACATCGGCGGCGGTGAAGGCATAATCGATCGTCGCGATCGGCGCCTTGGTCACGGCAGCCGCGATCGCGACCGCGGCTGCGTGGTTCTTGGGATCGAGGAACCAGCGCGAGGCGCGCATCGCGTCCTCGAAGTAATCGACCAGCGCGGCGCGGTGCGCGGCAATGAAATCCGCACGCATCGCCCACATCGAGGCCTGGTTCGGACCAACCACGTCGGCCGCGGTAAAGAGCTTGCGGTAATCGCCGGTGGCATCGAAGGCCGCGGCGAATTTCGGGCTGATCACCGGCACGAGATCGACCTTGTCCGCCTCGATCATCGCGAACATGTTCGGGAAGGCCGCCTCGATCACGGTGTAGTCCTTGTCGCCGAGGCCGTGGCGCTGGAGCGCGACATGCAGCTCGATCCACACCGGCGAGCCGAGCGCGTTGATCGCCGCGCGCCGGCCTTTCATATCCGCGATGCGCTGGACCGGCCCATTCTTCTTCACCGCGAAATAAGCGTTGAAATGGCCGGGCAAGCCGTCCTGGATCACGTCGCCGACGATCTTCATGTCGAGATGGGCGTTGGTAATCGCGAGCGCGAGGCTCGAGGCGCCGAGCGCGCCGATCTCCAAATCGCCCGCGGCCAACGCCGCGATCTGCGGCGGGCTGCCGGCGAAATGCACCGGCTCGAACGTATAGCTATGACCGAGATGCGGGAAGATCTCGGGGTGCCGCGCCGCGAGCACCGCGCGCAGCGGCGTCAACTGGCTCGGCGTGTCCACCCAGGCAACGCGCAGCCGCACCGGCGCGGCGCACGCGGGGATGGCAAGAGCGAAGATGGCGACACATAGCGCCGCGATACGCCAACAAGATTTGCCGGGACCGGCAGGGGTCCTTCGACTGCTCGCCTTGCGGCTCGCGCTCAGGACGAGGAGGTTTCTTAATGCCATTAAAAATCCATCCTCACCCTGAGCAGCGCTCCGTAGGAGCGCGTGTCGAAGGGCTCGTGTTGGTTATGCCAGCCTCTGCGACCATCACTGCGGTGGGAACCGCTTCTTGGCTTCCTGCACCATCGACAGATCGACGTAACGCGGCGCGACCTCGATCCGTGCCGGCAGCATCTTCATCGCGACGGCGGTATCGATATCCTTCTGGATCGGCGGGATCACCGGCATCAGATCGGGCGAGCGATAGACGTCATCATGGGTGAAGACGTAATCGAGCGCCGGCAGCGATTGCTTGGTGAAGTCATGCGTCAGGGCGAGCGCCTCGTTGCGGTTCGCGGGATCGAGGAACCAGCGCAACGCCGCCATGTGGTCGGTCAGCATGTCGACAATCGCGGGGCGATGCGCCGCGATGAAATCCGCCTTCATCACCCAGAACAGCACCTGGTCGTCGCCGCCGACCGCGTCGCTGGTCGTGAACAGCGAGCGGTAATGGCCGGTGGCGACGAAATCGTGGTTGAACTGCGCCATCACCGGCGCGGCATCGCCCTTGCCGCTCTCCAGCATCGGCAGCATGTGGGCGAAATCGGCTTCGATCTCGGTGAAGTCATCATCGCCGACGCCGCTGCGGCGCATGGTCTCGCGCAGCAGCATGTCGGTGGTGGCGCCCTTGGCGTTGACGATCGCGGTATGGCCTTTCAGGTCGGCGAGGCGCTTGATCGGTCCGTCCTTCCGCACCGCCCACCAGGTCGAGTAATAGCCGTGCGAGCTGCCGTCCTGCGCGATGTCGGCGACGACGCGCGGATCGAGATGCGCGTTGGTGACCGAGAGCGCGAGCGCCGACGGCCCGAACGCCGCGATCTCGATCTCGCCCGCGGCGAAGGCCTGGATCTGCGGCGGCGAGCCCTGGAACCGCATCGGCTCGTAGGTGTAGCTGCGGCCGAGATTGGGAAAGAGCTCGGGATGGATTGTCGCCAGCGCGGCGACCAGCGGCGTAAGCTGCGTCGGCACCTGCGCCCAGCCGATGCGCAGCGGCACCGGATCGGCGGCGGCGGCGGTCGCGGACGATAGCGCGACGCCGGCCGCGAGCAGCGCCGCGATAATGATGGTCTGGTTCATCGGTTCCTCCCCGCCGCCCAGCTAACCGCAAACCGGCAGCGAGGACAACATCCGCTGGCCGGGCAATCGCTATAGCGGCGCTCGCTCACGGCGCCGGCGGCGGCGCGTGACCGGGGCCGGGACCCGGGCCTGGGCCATGACCGGGCCGGTGGCCGTGCCAGGGCGGCGGGCCTGGCGGGCCGAAAGCCTCGGTGGTGCCGTCGGCACCGATCAGCACATTCGCGTGGAGAAAGCCATGAGCGAAATAGCCCTGGACCGTGACGCTCTCATCCTTCGTCACCGGCGGGTTGCTGTCGCCGCGCGGGCCGGTGTCCACCAAGGTGCGGCCGCTGGCATCCTGGAGGATGAACTTGCCGCCATAAATTTCGGCAACTTGGCCTTTCAGCGCGACCGGCCCGTCTTTCCTCACTTGCGCGATGGGCGTTGGCTGCAACAGCAGCACGCTGTGCGGATAGCCGCCGTGGATATAGCGTGTGCCGGCAACGCCGCCGGCCGCGCCGATTGCAAGCACCGCGACCAGGATCGCGGCTTTGATCGCGGGCCGGCCGCGACCGAGGGGATGCCGCGCGTGCGGCTGGGTTGAATCGGTTGTCATCGAGCGCTCCTTTGTTGGGGTCGACGACGAATCTAAGCCGGTGCGACCGAACCCATGCTGAACCAATCGGTTCAGGTTGAGTTAAGCTAGGCTGGTCTATTGAGGCCTCCATGCGCGTGCTGCTTATCGAAGACGATCGCCTGCTGGCCGAGCAGATCGGCCACGCGCTTCGCGCCGAGAATTTCGCCGTCGACATCGCCGCCAATGGCGAGGATGGCCAACATCTCGGCGAGACCGAGGCTTATGACGCGGCGGTGCTCGACCTCGGCCTGCCGAAAGTGCCGGGGGTTGCCGTGCTGCGCGCGTGGCGCAAGAAGGGCCGCCATCTGCCGGTCCTGATCCTGACCGCGCGCGACGGCTGGACCGAGAAAGTCGACGGCTTCAAAGCCGGCGCCGACGATTACCTGACCAAGCCGGTGCGCATTGAAGAGCTGGTGATGCGGCTGCGCGCGCTGGTGCGGCGCGCGGCGGGCTATGCCGAGCCGCGGATCATTTGCGGGCCGCTGACCTTCGACGCGCAAACCGGCGTGTTCGAATTGGACGGCTTGCCGATGCGCGTGACCGCTCTGGAGTGGCGCGTGCTCGCCTGCCTCGCCTTGCGCCACGATGTCGTGGTCGAGCGCTCCGAGCTCAACGAGAAAGCCTATGACGGCGATGCCGATGTCGATTCGAATTCGCTCGAGGTGATCATCGCCCGGCTGCGGCGCAAGATCGGCCACGCGATGATCGAGACGGTCCGCGGCCGCGGCTACCGGCTGGTCTCGGCGCCGCATGCGCCGTAGCCCCGCCTCGCTCAATCGCCGGCTGCTGCTCGGCGCCGCCGTCTTCATCGCCGCAGCACTGATCGTGGCGGCCATTGCGATTGCCTTCATCCTCGAGCGCTTCATCACCGGCCAGATCGACGGTCGGCTCGACACGCAGATCGTTTTCCTATCGTCGCTGCTGCGCAGCGCGGGCGACGGTACCATCGCGCTCGCCGGCAACGCCGACGGCCCGCCTTTCGATCGCCCGCAGCGCGGCTGGTATTGGGAGATCATCGGCCCGCGCAATGCGCTGCTGTCGCACGCGCTCGGCGACACGAGCTTCGACGTGCCGCGCTTCCATCTGCCGCCGCGCGGCGATCGTCCCGCGCCCGCCGACGGTCCGGGGCCGGGCGGTCAAACGCTGCATTTCCGCATTCAGCCGACGACGGTCGGCGGCCTTCCCATCGTCATCGTCGCAACCGCGCCGCGCGACGCGGTGACCGCCCCCTTGCACGCGGCGATGCGAACCCTGGCGCTCTCGCTCATCGTCCTCGGCATTGCGTTGGTCGTCGCCATCGTCCTGCAGGTGCGGCTCGGCCTGCGCCCGCTCGAGCGCTTGCGCGACGCGATCGCCGAGGTACGCGACGGGCGCCGCGACACCGTGCCCGAAGCACAGCCGCTGGAAATTCTGCCGCTGGTCGCCGAGGTCAACGGCTTGCTGGCGCAGAACGCCGCCAATCTCGAGCGCGCGCGCGCGCATGTCGCCAATCTCGCGCACGGCCTCAAGACGCCGCTGGCGACGCTGGCGCTCGCGCTGGCCGAGCGCGGCCGCGACCCGAGCGGCGAGCTTCACGCGCTGGCCGGCGTGATCGAGCGGCGCATCCGCCATCACCTCAGCCGCGCGCGCGCCGCCGCGCTCGGCGGTCCCGTGCGCGCAAAAACACCGGTCGCGGCGCGCCTCGCCGATGTCGGCGTGGTGCTCGCCAAGATCTACGCCGACAAGCACATTGCGCTGGTTGCAAACGCGGCACGCGATCTCGCCGTCGCCTGCGAGCAGCAGGATTTCGACGAGATGGCCGGCAATCTGCTCGACAACGCGTTCAAATGGGCGCGCGGTCAGGTCCGCATCCGCGCAGATCGCGACCCGGGACGACAGGTGGCGATCGTCATCGAGGATGACGGGCCGGGCCTGCAGCCGCACCAAATCCGGCAGGTCCTGCGTCCCGGCGAGCGGATCGACGAGACCGCGCCCGGCTTCGGCTTCGGCCTGCCGATCACGCGCGAGCTCGCCGAGCTTTACGGCGGCGACCTCGATTTCGGTGCGTCGGATTTGGGCGGGTTGAAGGTGACGCTGCGCTTGCCGCGCGCCGCGTGAGGCGCGATCGATGCCGCTATTGTCGCCGTGCGGCGCCGCCGGTAAGGTGATGCGAAACGCTGGGGAGGGTCTATGGCCGCGCCGCATCGCATCGACGTGCATCACCATTTTGTGCCGCCCGCCTATCGCGACGAGATGAACAAGAAGCGGCCGATGCAGCCCTGCATGCAGAGCTGGTCGATTCAGAACTCGCTCGACGACATGGACCAGGCCGAGACGCAGATCGCGCTGGTCTCGATCACGACGCCGGGGCTGTATTTCGGGCACGTTGAAGAAGCAAGACGCCTCGCGCGCCTCTGCAACGATTACGGCATGGCGATGATTCGCGATCATCCCGGGCGCTTCGGCCTGTTCGCGGCGCTCCCTTGGCCCGATGTCGAGGGCTCGCTCAAGGAAGCCGAATACGCGCTCGACACGCTAAAGGCCGACGGCATCTGCCTCTTCACCAGCTATGGCGACAAATGGCTCGGCCATGCCGATTTCAACCCGCTATTCGAGGAGCTGAACCGGCGCAAGGCGGTCGTCTATGTGCATCCGCATGCGGCGGCATGCTGCATGAGCCTCATCCCCGAGGTCAACGAATCGATCATCGAATACGGCACCGACACCAGCCGCACGATCGCGAGCCTCGTGTTCACCGGCGCGAGCCACCGCTATCCCGACATCCAGTGGATTTTCTCGCATGCCGGCGGCACGATGCCGTTCCTGATCGAGCGCATGGTCAATCTCGCCAAGCTGCCGCAGGTCGCGGCCAAGCTGCCGAACGGCTTGATGCACGAGCTGAAGCGGTTTTATTACGACACCGCGCAAGCCGCGAACATCTCGGCGCTCGGCTGCCTCAAATCGGTCGTCGGCACCGGCCAGATCGTGTTCGGGACCGACTACCCTTATCGGACCTCGATCGAGCATGTCGAGGGCGTCGCCGGCACCGGCTTCACGAAGGACGAGATCGCCGGCATCGACCGCCGCAACGCGCTCCGGCTCCTGCCGCGGCTCGGGATGCTGGCCACGGCTTAACGCTTCTCAAAGGATGACAGAGATGAAAAAGCTTTTCGTTTTGACCGCTGCCGCGCTGCTGTTGGCGGTGCCGCAGGCTCGCGCCGCCGAGATCAAACTGCTGTTCGGCACGACGCTTCCCGCCGCGGTGCATCTCAATGTCCGCGTGCTTCACCCCTGGGCGGAGCGCATCAACCAACAAGGCAAGGGCGTGCTCCATATCGACGTCCGCGACGGCGAATCGATCGCCAATCTCAGTAATTTCTATTCGCGCGTTCAGGACGACGTGATCCAGATTTCCTGGGGCCTGCAATCGAGCATCGGGGGAAAATTTCCCCGCACGGCGGTCGGGGGATTGCCGTTCGAGGTGGAGAAGGCGGAGGATGGCTCGGTGGCTCTGTGGCGCCTCTTCGCCCGCGGCCTGCTCAAGCCCGAATACGATACGGTTCAGCCGCTGTTCCTGGTGACCTTCCCGCCTTCCGGCTTTCACATGGCGAAGCCGATGAAGACGCTCGAGAACCTCGACGGCCTCAAAATCGCCACCGGCTCGAAAACCGGCGCCGACACGATTGCGCGGCTCGGCGGAGCGCCGATCTCGATGGTGACGAGCGATTATTTCACCGCGGTTCAGCGCGGCATGGTCGACGGAGTCCTGGTGCAGTGGACTGCGTTTCAGCCTTTCAAGCTCGAAGAAGTAACCTTCTATCACGTCGATGCCGCGCTGGGCGGCGCGACCGGCATGGTCTTCATGGCGAAGCAGAAATACGACGCCCTGCCGGCGGCGGCGCGCAAGCTGCTCGACGACAATTCGGGCGAGGCCGAGAGCCGGACCTACGGCGCTTTCTGGGACGACGTCAATCGTGAGGGGCGCGACATGGTCAAAGGACTCGGCGCCAAGCACGAGATCGTCGAGGCGCCGCCCGCGGTACAGGCGAAGTGGCGGCAGGCGGTTGCGCCGGTGGTCGACGACTGGGTGAAAGCCACGCCGGACGGCGCCAAGGTGCTGGCGGCATTCCGCGCCGAAACCGCGAAGCTCAAAGCCGCACGATAGGGATACCGGCGATGACGACGCCGCATCGCATCGACGTCCATCATCATTTCGTGCCGCAGGTCTATAAGGACGCGCTGATCGCCTGCGGCGATGCGTGCCCGGCGCCCGGCTATCAGCCGCCGTTGCAGAACTGGACCGAGGCGCGCACGCTCGACCAGATGGACCGGGCCGGCATTGCCAGCGCGCTGCTGTCGGTGACGACGCCCGGCATCCATTTCGGCGACGATGCGGCGGCGCGCAGGCTCGCGCGGCAATGCAACGAAGCCGGCGCGAAGATGGTCGCCGACCGGCCGCGGCGTTTCGGGCTCTTCGCCGCGCTGCCGCTGCCCGATATCGAAGGCAGCCTCGCCGAGATCGCCTATGCACTCGACCAGCTCAAGGCCGATGGCATCGGCCTCTACACCAATTACGACGCGCGATTTCTCGGCGACGCGAAATTTGCGCCGATCCTCGAGGAGCTCGACCGGCGCCGCGCGGTGGCGTTCGTCCATCCGACCTCGTGCCTCTGCTGCTCCGCGCTGCAGCCCGAGATCGCCGATGCGATCATCGAATACGGTACCGACACCACGCGCACAATCGCGAGCCTCGTCTTCGGCGGTGCGGCGGCGCGCCATCCCAATATCCGCTTCATCTTCTGCCATGCCGGCGGGACGATGCCCTATCTGATCGAGCGCTTCATCGACTTCACTGGCCGCGACACCGCCGCGATGAAGGCGGCGATGCCGCACGGGATGATGCACGAGCTGACGCGATTCCACTACGACCTGGCGCAAACCGCGCATCCGGCGCCGGTCGCCGCCTTGCGCAAGATCGTGCCGGTCGAGCAGCTCCTGTTCGGCACCGATTACCCTTATGGCAAAGGCTGCGTCGGTCAGGTCGAAGGCGTGGCGCGTTGTGATTTCTCGGCCGTCGAGCACGCCGCGATCGACCGCGACAACGCGCTGCGCCTCGTGCCGCGGTTGGGATAAGGCAATCGCCGCCGGTCAGCCTTGCTCCAGATAATCGGCGTGAACGATCCGCAGGTCGACGAATTCCACATCGTCCGTGCCGATCGCGGACAGCTTCTTGCCGAATTTCGCGTCGGGAATCCGCGGGACGATCGCAAGCGGCGACGATTCGGTTTTCGGCGCGCGATACCCGATCGCCACCCAATCGCCCGACCACAGCCGCGCGCGCAAATATTTCTGGCCGGCGCCGATATCGATCTGATATTCCGCGATCGCGAGGATGCCCCAGAGCAGATGGTGGATACTCTCGACCGCGCTGGTCGCGCGCGTGACCGGGGCCGAGTGGCCCCATAGCTCGGCGATCGAATAGCCCGCATCCCAGGCGGCTTGCAATGAGCCGATGCGGTCGTTGGCGGCTTTCATAAGCTGGCGGCCCCGCGATGGCTAATCGCCCTTAACCTTAAGCGATTTTCAGGTCGAACGGCGGTTCGGCGCAACGAGTTGTTGACGCGCTCTTGCGACCATCCAGCAAGACCGGCGCTCGAGGCACCGCCGCCGGTCGTCCTCGATATCTCGGTAAAGGAAAGTTCGGAACGATGTTCAAAAATATCTATCCGGCGCGGGCGCTGACCATCCTCGTCGCCTGCGGCATCGCGATCTCCTACGCCTCGCAAAACCAAGCCGATTACGATCCCCTCTGGCTCGGCGTCTGCACGCTGCTGTTCGTTGCCGGATGCGTCTTGGCGTTCAACATCATGCGCGGGCTGCCCGCGCCCGCGATCCGCATCGCGATGAGCCGCGCGACCTGGCTGCGCGCGAAATACCGGCTCGGCATCGGCATCGCCTGTCTCCTCGGTGCCTTTGGCTGGCTGTTTTGGAGCCCGCAGGCTTTCGGCGACGGCTCGTGGACGCTGGCCGCGATCATCCTCGGGCCGACGTTGGCGCTCGGCGCGCTCGGCATGCTCCTGATCTATCACTGGCTCGGCCTTTGGGCGTTCGGCAAAATGCGCGACAACGCGGAGGAATAAACCGCGCGCCGCGGTCAGCCGCCCGCCTTCAGCGCCTGCTCGAGATCGTCGATCAGATCCTGCGGGTCCTCGAGCCCGACCGAGAAGCGGATCAGCGCATCGGAAATGCCGAGCCGCTCGCGGTCCTCGGCCTTCAGGGTGCGGTGCGTCGTGGTCGCCGGATGGGTGACGAGGCTCTTGCTGTCGCCGAGATTGTTCGAGATGCGCGCGAGCTTCAGCGCGTTGAGAAAGCGGAAAGTCTCGGCCTTGTCGCGCCCGATATCGAAGGTGACGACCGTGCCCGAGCCGGTCATCTGGCGCCGCGCCAGCGCATATTGCGGATGGCTCTCCAAGCCGGGATAGCGCACGCGGTCGATGCGCTGATGCGCCTCGAGGAATTGCGCGATCGCCAGCGCGCCGTCGCACATCTGCCGGACGCGCAGATCCATCGTCTCCATGCCCTTGAGCTGGATCCAGGCATTGAACGGCGACAGCGCTGGGCCGGTGTGGCGCAGGAACGGCGCCAGCGTCTCGCCGATGTATTTCGCCGAGCCAAGGACCGCGCCGCCGAGGCTGCGGCCCTGGCCGTCGATATGCTTGGTCGCGGAATAAACCACGATGTCGGCGCCGAATTGCAACGGCTTTTGCAGCAGCGGCGAGGCGAAAACATTGTCGACGATGAGGACGCCGCCCGCCGCGTGGGTGAGGTCGGCGACCGCCTCGAGATCGACCAGCTCGAGCCCGGGATTGGACGGGCTTTCGACGAACACCGCCTTGACGCCGGGCTTTAGCGCGTCGCGCCACTGGTCGAGATCGGCGCCGTCGACCAGCACGGTCTCGACGCCATAGCGCGGCAGGATGTCCTGCAGGATGAAGAGGCACGAGCCGAACAGCGCGCGCGAGGCAACCACGCGATCGCCGGCCTTGACCAGGCAAGCCAGCGAGGCGAACACCGCGGCCATGCCCGAGGCGGTGCCGCGGCAGGCCTCGGCGCCTTCGAGCAAGCGCAGCCGCTCCTCGAACATGCCGATGGTCGGATTGGCATAGCGCGAATAGACGTAGCGCGCGCCCTGGTTCTTGAACGCCTCCTCGGCTTCCTCGGCGCTCCGATAGACGAAGCCCGAGGTCATGTAGATCGCCTCGCAGGTCTCCTCGAATTGCGAGCGCAGCACGCCGCTATGAGTGAGGATCGTGCGCGGGCGCCAATTCGGGGAATGCTCGGGGTTGATCACAGCCATGTCGCCCTCCTTCGCGTTTCCAACCGGCGAGCAAAACGGACTCAACAAAAAAGCCCCGCCCGCGAAGGGTCAGGGCTTCGACGAAGCCTCCGACCTTTTAGCGGTTGTTTTAACGTGGCCGCAAGCCGGTCGGCTTCAAATCAAATCGCCACGAGAAGGGAGAAAATGCGCGCTCGAGCGCGGACTGTCAAGCGGGCCGATCATTTGCGTTGCGATCGTCGGCCTCGTGCGCGGCCCGCTGATCGAATTCTTGCGCCAGCGCTTCGAGCGCCTGGGAAACCGCGGGATTGGCGAAGGTCAATTGCGCCGCGAGCCGCCGCGCGCGCTCGGCCTGCGCGCGATAAAACGGCAATTGGGACTTAT
>Ga0307373_10012365_pt1 | contig 12141 bp, 7 predicted proteins | sample OX2MG_FD_202534 | JGI IMG/M metagenome (GOLD analysis project Ga0307373, IMG submission 202534) | Soil microbial communities from Risofladan, Vaasa, Finland - OX-2 | ecosystem: Environmental > Terrestrial > Soil > Coastal area > Acid sulfate soil | place: Finland: Risofladan, Vaasa | collected...
GGGAGTTGACGTGAGCCCGTGGCCGGTGCAATCGACATTGGCGAGTGGGCGGCATTGATCGCAGCAAGACACGCGCTTGCTGCCGCGCTGCAAGCGGCACATCGCCTTGCGGCAGTGCCGTCGCGCAGAGCGTATAATAACCGAGGGCGTCGTTCGGCTCGCGCGGATCGACTAGGACAAAGACACCGTTGGCCCGCCGCCGCACATCCTGGCTCGCCTGCGTGCGGAAATATCGGTCGAGGCCCCGACGCCGCACGTGAAGCCGGCGCGGTTGTAATGCGATCCTAAGGGCTCGATCTTGAGATCGGGCGTTGGCGCCCGCTGCATTTACGGGACAACCCGCCGCTTATGCTCGGTGAAAGCCCGAATGAACCGCTCGCCCGGTTCCGGTGGGTTGATGAGAGCGTCGAAGAACGCCTGCCGATCGCGCCCGGACAGCACGAGCATCTCATGCTGAGCGATCGTCCGACGCGCCGCATCGGCGAGCGCCGTCACACCGAAATCCGTGGTGTTCGAGGTGTGCCGCGCGCTCGATGAGCTCCTTGGTTCCTTCATCCAGCCGGAAGCCAAGCCGCTCGGCACGGCCCATCGGTATTCAACCCTAGTGCGTCGTTTCAGCAAACATGTGCGTCAGCTCGACGATCGGTTCAAACCCGCGTCGATACCAACAGGGGCGCTAGATACCAACAAAAATACCAACACTTTTCTTCGGTTGACCAAGTGCGCCGACCGACGCCCTCGTGCGCTCAACAACGCCGAACGATCCCTTCAACGCTCTCATCACCCGCTAAGTCCTGCGCAGATAAGCGTGTTTAAGGCGAGAAGAACGCACGATTTCTCTGTCGCATGCCGAAAGTGGGAATCGAATTGTTCGGAGAAAACGACGAAAAATCAAATACTTAGGGGGCTGGTGCCAGGGGCGGAGTCCCATTGGTCACCTAACCGGCGAGGTCTATTGGCAAAACTTTGCGCCGTCAATGCCCCTACCCTCACGGCTACCCGTATAAATTAGGACTTAAACGGGAACCGAACCACCGCCCGCGATGCGTAGCAGCGGTCAGTCTTTGCAAGCAACAGATTTTGAGGCTGTCAGATAGACATTGTAGGTCAGAGAGTTAACACAATTAGGTGTAGCGGAGATCACCACGCCCCAGCGGGGTTTTCTTTTGTCGTCGCAACCTTTCTGGGTCCATTATTTCCCATCTTTGATTAGAATTGATTGTTGGAGAAACAATATCACTGACCGAGCTAAGATCTGTGATCGAACAAGAAATTTAGCTGGGAGGGAGCCGTGGTCGATGAGACCGACATCCAAATAGTCAAAAATTTGTCTGAGAACGCTGACCGGCCGCGGAAGCAGATAGCAAAACAAATTGGCATCAGTGAGTCGAGCCTAAGTAAGCGTATTGATGAGCTCTCCCGTACGGGGATCATTAAAAAATTCACGGTCAGCATCGATTACGAATCGCTTGGATACAGCACACACGCCGTCAGCTTGATACGTATGAAAGAACAACAGACGGAGGCGGCGGAAAACCTCCTCGCTCAAATCACGCAAATTAATGAGGCGGTTGAGGTGTATACGACCCTTGGCCCATGGGACATTTTCGTGCGGTGGATCTGCAAATCACCAGGACACGTCCAACAGCTCGTAAACACCTTTCTTCACGATAGTAGTGTGGGTCACATTGAGACCACCACCTTGGGCACTGCGGCAAAGCGCGAAAACGGTCCCCTAATCGGCGTCAAACAAAACGAAGAGGGCTCCTCTTAGAGAGGAGCCCCCCGAACACGTCGTCTGGTCTCTACAAAACACCAGAACGAGTCAGCGCTACGATTTCGACCAGTATCGACGCTACGGTCCTCAGCAAGCGCAAGAGCGAAATGCCTTGACCCGTGTTATTTCTCGATCGCCGTCGCCATTTGCCCTTCATCTACATCCCTTCCTTTCCGTTCAGATTCGGCGGGCCCCTTATCCAAGGTCCGCAGGGTTGAGCAGTCATGCCTGCTTCTCCTCAAAGCGTGCTCGGTGCGGTTGCCTCGAGCAGTCTCGTCATTAAATACGTATTTAACGCGCATTGCAAGTCGAAATAATTTCCTAGGATTGAAATTAGTCTCGGTTTTGCTCAACGGAGCCCGCCGCTGTTGCCGACCTGGCACACTCGCCGGCAAAAGCGTATCGCCGATGCGCTGTTAAGGAAATTTTTACCCGGCGGTGTATAAAATGCGCATCCAGTACGCAGGCCAACCCACAATGACCTCTTCTAGGAAATATTTCCCGATGTTTGACAAAATTTCCCAATGAGGGAAAATATTACTGGAACAGGACATAGTTCCTTAGAAATTTTCCTGACGATTCAAGCAATTTTTATTGCTGTCAGGAAATTTCTGCGGCAAACCACACCCAACGCATTCAGTGCGCATTGAGCGCATGCAGATGAGGCCCAGATTGGTCTCGGAAAGGAGATTTTCGTATGCGGAAAGGCAGTGCAGAGCGAGTTGTACGGCGCAACATCACGATGCCGGAAAGTTTCTCCGTCCGATTGGAGGCGCTGAAGGCAAAACGTGGCGGGGCGTCGGACAGTGAAATCTTGCGGCAGGCGATCAACCTGCTTGAGGCAGTAACGAACCCAGATTCTACCGTCGTCCTTCGGAGTAAAAGCACCGGGAAAGAAACTGAAGTTTTTGTCCCCTGAGCTGCGTGGACCGGAAGAACATACCTAGAGCCATCTACTTACCCGTAGATGGCTCTAATTCTTTCTATATGGCGGAAACACAATCTCATACTGGGGATACAAAAGGCGAAGCTCCAGAGCCGCCGCAAGCGCAACGGCTGCAGAACAGTTCATTCGATGGGCGATGGTTACAACCAAATCATAATCAGCTGGCGCCATATCGATATGGTCGCCGTATTGTTGTTCGAATCCTGGATTGCCATCCACTGATTCCAATTCTTGATATTCCTCAACGAGCCGCTCGAGCTCAGAGAAAAGGAATTCCCGGATTTTCTCCGTCTGACTATCGGCCAAAGAGCACTCGCTAATACAAATGATTTTCGATTGAACATGCGAAATTACCACGCAAGGTCCGGTTTGCAACAAGGGCGTAACCTATGCCTTCCCCCTAAAATTCACGGATGTTTATGAGATTGGCTTCTGAACCGACACGTTGCCAAAGGTCGAGCAGCAACTGAAATGCCGGTTCGAAGCGATTGTTGTTATCGAGCCCGATGTAATTCTTAAAAAGAAAGATGCTACTGACACCCAGAAATTTCAGCCGTGTGAAAATCAATTTCCACCCTTCAGCGCTCTTTGCTTTCTCAAAACACCGGTACACGCGCACTGGTTGAGTCTAGCCGGTGCTGCCGCTATAGTTAACTTCTCATTAAGCAAAGCATTTCCGTGGCGTGTTACCACGCCAAATAACAAGAAACCGCGCGAGATGGGGGAAAAATGATATTCGGCAGATTTGCCAGGATCGGCGCCGTTGCGGGCGCATTGGCGGTCGCCGCCTGCGCGTCACCGGCAACCTATCAAGGCATGACGGTTTTGCCCTCCGATGCGGGGACGCCAAACCCGACACTCAAAGGCGCGATCACCGTCGGGGATGTCTCCGGAGGGCAGGACACCAATCCCTTGTGGATGTCGAAGGTGGATAACGCGTCCTTCAAAAAAGCGCTCGAAGAAAGTCTTTCGGTCGTCGGATACCTCGCCCCTCCCGGATCAAACCCAAGCTTCACCTTGAGCGCCGACCTGCAATCGCTCGATCAGCCGTGGATCGGCATCACCTTGGACGTGAAATCGACGGTCGATTACAAACTGACCGGTGGCGGCAACAGTAAAGACTATCCGATAACTGCCACTGGAACGGCGACCTTCTCCGATTCTGCTATCGCGATCGAGCGCTTGCGCATCGCAAACGAAAAGTCGATCCAAGAAAACATCAAGGAATTGCTGCGACAGCTCCAGGGATTCTAATCGAGACAATCGTGCGCTGCGGCGGGGGAATGATGCGGGAATCCTGGAGACCCCTCGCGCTCATCGGAGCGCTTCTGATGGCCGGCTGCGCATTGCCGAGGGTTGCTTTGGCGCAGCAGAATCTCCCCGGTTCGGCGCAACCGGGTCAAATCGAGCGCCGCTTTCAGCCGCCGCCTTCGCCGAAATCGACGCTTGAGCCCATCCTCATTCCGACCGTGCCGGAGAAGCGGCTCGCGCCAGCAGAGGCGGAGGCGATCCACTTCACGCTTTCGGCTCTCCAGGTCACCGGATCGACCGTGTACAAGGACGCGGATTTCCTGCCGCTCTATAAGGATCAGCTCGGCAAGGACATCACGGTCGCCGATCTCTACAAGATCGCCGACGCCATCACTGCCAAATACCGCAACGACGGCTACATCCTGTCGCGCGCCTATGTCCCGCCGCAGACGATCAAGGACGGCATCGCCCAGATCGCCGTCATCGAGGGATACGTCGATAAGGTGCGGATCGACGGCGAGATAAAAGGAAGGCCGGAACTCTTTCAGGACTACGGCGAGAAGATCAAGGAATCCCGCCCGCTCCAGTTATCCGTCTTGGAGCGCTATCTGCTCTTGGCGGGCGATCTCGCCGGAGCTTCGGTCAAATCGGTATTCGAGCCCTCGGCGGATAATCCGGGCGCCGCAACGCTGGTCGTCATTCTCCAGAACAAGCCCTTCGACGCCCAGATCGGCCTTGATAATCGCGGCACCGCCTCGCTCGGGCCAATCCAACTCAACATGGCGAGCGGCCTCAACAGCGCGCTCAGGCTTTATGAGCGTTCCGCCGTGAACATCGTCCTCACGCCGCAGGATACCGGCAACCTTCAGTACTATCACTTCAACCACGACGAAACGCTCGACAGCGAAGGGACCAAGGCCAGCGTTGGCTTCACCTACGTCAAAACCAATCCGGGCGATGTTCTTGCCTCTTTGGATGTGCAGGGACGCGACACGTCGTTCACCGCGACCGTCTCCCACCCGTTCATCCGGTCGCGCGATCAGAATTTCAGCGCCAGCGCCATGTTCACGTATCGCAACACGACGACCGATGAACTCAACGCACGAACGGCCGACGACCGCGTCCGATCGCTCACGCTCTCGGGTTCCTACGATTTTTCCGATGCGTGGCGCGGCATCTCGCAATTCGGGCTCGACATCGGCACCGGCCTGCCGATCCTTGCCGCGACCCCCGACAACAACCCGATCCCGAGCCGCACCCGCGCCAAGACCGATTTCACCAAGCTCAATTTCCGCGCTTCGCGGTTGCAGGCCCTGCCTCGAAGATTCTCCGTCCTGGCGCAAGCCATCGGCCAGATTTCGGCCGATCCCCTGCCCGCTTCCGAGCAATTTTCCTTCGGCGGTGAGCCGTTCGGCCGTGCCTATGATCCGTCGGAGCTGACGGGCGATTCCGGGTTCGCCGGCAGCGTCGAGCTGCGCTACGCGCCCGATATCCCGGTCGATCTCATCCAATCGTCGGAGCTTTTCACCTATTACGACATCGGCAAGGTTTTTAGCCGCATCGCCGCAGCCGGAACCCCGAACGATCAATCCGGCGCTTCCGCCGGTTTCGGCTTTCGTCTGGGCCTCACCGAGTACCTCACGAGCGCCGCCGAAATGGACAAGCCGCTGACGCGCAATCCTGCGGTCAACGGCAACAAAGGCTGGCGCGCGTTTTTTCGGCTCGCGGCGAGGTACTGAGCAATGACAAAGAACATTGCCCGAATCGCCACGGCGACGATTGCGCTTCTCCTGGCGCCCGGAAGCGGCGAGGCCAACCCGCAGGGCGGCACCGTCGTGGGCGGCAGCGCCACGATCTCCCAGCCCGCGCCGAATACCCTCAGGATCAACCAGCTAAGCGACAAGGCCATCATCAACTGGCAGAGCTTCAGCATCGGCGCAAGCGAATCGGTGCGTTTCCAGCAGCCCTCATCGTCCTCCGTCGTTCTCAACCGCGTCATCGGCGGCGACCCATCGACCATTGCGGGACAGCTCTCCGCCAACGGCATGGTCTTCCTGGTCAACCCCAATGGCGTCGTGTTCACCTCAAGCGCGCGGATCGATGTCAACGGCCTCATCGCCACCACCCACGACATACCGAACGCCGATTTCATGGCCGGGCGGTTCAATTTCACCATCCCCGGCAAGCCCGCGGCCGGCATCGTCAACCAAGGCACGATCACGGCGGCTGAAGGCGGCCTGGTCGGGCTCGTGGCGCCCTGGGTCCGCAACGACGGCGTCATTGCCGCGCGGCTTGGCAGGGTCACGCTCGCCTCGGGCAGTGCTTTCGCGCTCGACCTCTATGGCGACCAGCTCATCCAGTTTGCGCTGCCAACGACGGCAGTTGTGCAGGCAACGCCCTCGGGTGCGCTCGTCACCAATACCGGCACGATCAATGCCGAGGGCGGCACGGTGTGGATCGGCGCCGACACGGCGAGGCACGTCGTCGATCAGGCCATCAACACGACCGGAGTCATCGAGGCCCGCGCCGTGACGCAGCACGGCGGCCAGATCGTGCTCGACGGCGGCGCAGGCGGCGGCGTGGCGGTTGCCGGAGCGCTCGACGCCTCGGGAACCGGCCCCGGCCAAGTGGGCGGCACGGTGAAGGTGTTGGGAGCACAGGTCGCGCTTAACCGCGGTGCCAACGTCAACGTGGCGGGCGACGTCGGCGGTGGCACGGCGTTTGTCGGCGGCAATTTCCACGGCACGGGCCCGGAGCGAAACGCCCGGACGACCACGATTGCCTCCGGCGCCAGCATCGACGCCGATGCGGTCACGACTGGCAATGGCGGTCGGGTGGCCGTGTGGTCGGATCAAACCACCAATTTCCAAGGAACGATCTCGGCGCGCGGCGGGGCGCAGGGCGGTAACGGCGGCTACGTCGAGGTTTCCGGGCATAGGCTGCTCAACTTCCTCGGCGCGGTAAATCTAACGGCGCCCAGGGGAAATTGGGGCACGCTCCTGCTCGACCCGGAGAACGTGACAATCGCGGCGAGCGGCAGTGCGCCAACGCTGCCATCCTCAGGGGATACGACGCTTACCCCGACGAGTGACAACTCTGTGCTGTCGGTCTCGACGCTACAGAATGCGCTCGCGCTTGGAAACGTCACGGTAAACACCGGATCGAGTGGTAGCCAGACCGGTGACATCGAAGTCTCTTCCAACATCTCCTGGAGCAATGGCAGCGCCCTCACCTTGAGCGCCTATCGCAACATCACCGTCGATACCGGGACAACGATTTCCAATACAGGATCGGGAAACCTCTCGCTGCGGGCCGACAACAGCGGCATCGGGACTGGCAGCGTGACGTTCAGCGGTACGGGAAAGATCAATTATTCAGGCAGCACCGGTACGGTTTCGGTCTATTACGACCCCTCGGACAATCCCGCCAGCAGCGTGGTCAATTCAACGAGCTACACGAGCCCCGTGAGCTATGCCTCGGCTGTCTCGACCAATGGCGGCGTCTCGAACCAGCTAACCGCCTACATGCTGGTCAATGCCGTTTATGATTTGCAGAACATTCAGAACAACCTGTCCGGCGATTACGCACTCGGTAAAAGCTTCAGTGCGTCGCCGATCAGCAATTTTTCGCCAATCGGCAATTCGACGACGTCCTTCGGCGGAATTCTTGATGGCAACGGCGGTCTTGGATCGAATTACGCGATCGACGCCCTGACAATTAACTCGTCGGCGACGGATGTCGGCTTATTCGGCTTTATCGGCAGCAGCGGAACGGTACGCAATCTCGGACTTACAAATGTCGCCGTCACGGCAACCGGCTCTGTCCCCTTCGTAGGTGGACTGGCCGGTCAAAACGACGGAACGATTAAGCAAAGCTATGTGTCAGGAACGATCACTGCCTCAGTGCAATCTGGTGCGGCAGGCGGGCTTGTGGGAATAAATGGCGAAATTGACGGCAGCAACGTCATATCGCAAAGCTACGCAAGTGCAACCGTCGTACATACGTTGGGTAGCCACAGCGGCTCAACCGGCGGTTTGGTGGGGCAGAACGACGCCCTAATCGATGCATCCTACGCGACGGGGCCGGCGACTGAGAGCGTCACGCCGAGTTTTCAACAGAATTCAGTCGGCGGTCTTGTCGGTCACAACAACGGGGTCGTGCGTGACTCCTATGCCACGGGTGCGGTCACGGCGATAAACACGGACTCGGGCGGCCTCGTTGCTTTTAATTCAGCAACCGTTGGCTCGCTCGGGCCAACCTCGGTTATTCACTCCTATTGGGATGTCCAGACGACAGGGAAAGCTACCGACGCTCCCGCAACCGGGGCTGGATCTGGCTTCATTGCTGATTCTACCGGCCTGACCACTACGGCCTTAAAAGGAGGTTTGCAGTCTGGGTTTGATCCTGCCGTATGGACAATCAATTCCGCCGTAAACAATGGCTATCCGTCGCTGCAATGGCAGACGGCGAGCAGCCCGTCAGCGACGAACGTGAATTTTACCGTAGGCAGCTCATCGAGCAGTAGCAGTTCCAGTTCTTCATCGCAAACGCAGGAAATCTTAAATCAAGTCGAGAAGCAAACTGCGGACCTAAAGCCTCTTGGGGGAGAAAACGTTCCTGAGCAGCCCGCGCTATCATTTATGGCCGGGTTGCCGCCTCCTCAGACTTCGAACTTGTTCACGCAGATTGAATTCCAGTTAGCATCAAATAGCCAAATTCAGCAAAACGTCGCGGACATCAAGAACGATGTCGAGGAACTTGTAATCATCGCACTCGCTGTGAACCAAGGTGGAATTCCTGCAGCAACGGTCGCAGACAAGATTTTACAAGTACGGGATTCGTACAACGATATTCAGGCTGTTGCGCAGGGAAATATAGCGGAAGGCGGCAAAAACCTAATTTTCTCAGTTGGTGAGACTGGTATGTCAAAACTCACGGGGGATGCTCCAGGCATATCACAAGTGATCGATATCGGTATGCAATCGGCCGATACGGTGGTGTTTGGCGCGCATATTCTTGAGCTCGACGCGGTAAATGCAGCTGGGACTGCGATCGGTGATACGCTCTACAACTTTTTTGCGGGAGCACAATGATGAAGCGCGGAAAGAAATTTTTCCCCGTTCGCTGGCTGGCAGCCGTGTTCTTCGGCATTATCGCTTATAGTGGAGGCGTTGATGCACAGCAGCCTATGAGTTTGGGTGGATATAGATGTAACGACTTTCTTGCTGATGCTGCCAATCCAAACAATGCAGAAAAACTCCTGCGGTCCATGATGATGATTGCTTGGGCGACTGGATATACCGCAGCTCATCAAGAGGGTGCTGTACGCGCAGACGCAAAGGCATTCGAACTTGTTAGCGCAGCACTGGGTAACGCGTGCCATCACAGCCCGAATCAGTTGGCGACTGAGGCAATCGCAAATGCCATCCGGGATTTCCAAGCCAGCCAAGACCGCTAAGAGAGCTGTTCATTACTCATTCCGAAGACTCTGTGGATAACTCGGGCAGGTTCACGGGCGTCATGGTAAAATTATTTATGGTATATGGCTATCACGACAATACTTGTAATCTCATGGATATCGATCGGTCTGGCAGTTTTCACGACACCTGTTGCTGTGATTCTTGGTGTGGCCTCTTTGCTTAAAAAAGCAGAGAGCACGCGGATGGAATTGCGTCGCTGGGCAGGTATTTTGTTGATTCCGATCGTGGTATTTATTGCCTGCGAAGCAGTGTGGGGGCTATTAAGCGTCATGCGCTTGGGATAAAAGAAGCCCCGACACACTTTGTGAGAGCTTCGCTACGGGATTGCAGTTACTCACGTACCGCCAAGGCGGCAAAAGTAAGAAAAACACCCCGCTGAGGCGGGGTGTTGCGCTTGCCTAATACTCTCCGGCAAGCACCACCGTCATGACCCGGGCGGTGACGGTCGGGTCAGCGGGATCGGGGGAGTGATATTCGAGGCTGCGGTCGAAGTAGTTGATCTGCCGAAGGATAGATCGGCGTGGAGCATCAAAAAACACCCCGACGTTGTGCCGAGGTGAGATAACTCATGAACTTCCCGAAGAACTTCCGGACGGCTGCGCTTTGTCGGCGAGATACGCCGCTGCCGCGCTCGCCTTCCCGGCCGCAATGAAGATGGCCCGGGAATTGTTGTCGAGGGCTCGCAGCCAGCCCGCGACATAGGCCGCGTGATCGGGCCGCGGGCTGTTGGCCACTTCAAGATCGGCGCACAGGTACGCCGCGCCGAGCTCAGCGACCAACTCCTCCATTGCGTAGGCTTCGTTGCCGAACCGCCCCGAGAAATCCCGGTTGAGGCGGCTCGTGTGCCCCGTCCAATGCGTGAGCTCGTGGAAGAGAACGGCGTAATAGCTCTCCGTCGGCGTGCTCGTGCTGGTGCCCCGAAACGCCGACCGCGGCGGCATCTGGATGTAATCGGCGTGCGGCCGATAACAGGCGATCTCGCCGCCCTCGTGTATGTCGGCCCCGATCGATCGAACAAAGCACTCCGCCCGCTCGAGCACGAGGGCGGGGTTGCGCTCACCCGCCGGCTCCGGCGCAACCCAGTTTTCAACCTGGGCGGCGTTGAAGACGACGGATGCCCGAGCGACCAGGCGGGTCTCCGGTTTGTCCTCAGGTGCTTCCTCGTCCTGCGGCGCCCCCTCGAGTTTCTTGTAGAAGACGATCGTGCTTCCCTTCTCGCCCTTACGGACCTGGGCGCCGAGCGTTCTCCACTGCCGGTACGTTGCCCACATGCCGGTAGCGAAGCCGCGGGCCTGTGCCGCCACCCACAGAGCGAGAACGTTGATGCCCTGGTACGGTTTGTTCGTCAGCACATTGACGGGACGTGCGCAGCCGGGGCCGCTGCGGTGCCACGGCATCTCGTAGCGAGGCGCGCCGGCGGCGATTGCCGCTGCGATCTGCTCGGTGATTCGGTGGTAAACGCTTTCGTGATGATACGCATCCTCTTCCATGATCCTTCCTCCAACATCGCGGGAACGTCGAACGCTTCGGCGCTCCCGCATGCGGGGGAAGGGACTGTCCTTGACTGGGAAATGTGCTGCACCGGCTCATCGAGACGTGCGTTGGGATATCGCGGAGAAAGAAACGCCGCCCCACGTGTGGAGCGGCGTAGGATCACTCGCCCTAAGATTTGACGGTGATGCCCTCGCGTGCCGGGAACCGCAGGAGACCCGGGAGCCAGGTACGCGACGTTTGGGCTTCCGTGCCACCCTGCGCGTCCGGAGCGACTGCTCCGGCAAACTCCCGAGCGAGACCCTGCACCAACTCGGTCTTCGACCAGGTTTTGATGCCGGTGAAGCGAGCCGCGGCACCGCATTCCTCGGCGACCGTGAGCAACTGCTCCCGGCGCAGAGCGGACAGGAAAGCCGTTTCCGGTGTCCACCAATCCCGCATGTTGAGGGCGAGATCGGCAGCGACCCGGTTGAACAAGCTTTCCGCGTCCGTATCGGCCGCCTCCCCGTCCTGCCCGAAGCACAGCAAGGGGAGCAGGACGAGCAAACGATCGAGATCCTCCTCCGGCATCTTTCCGAGCGCCGATACCACGGCGTCGGTGATGTCTTCCGAGAGCAGTCGCTCGATGCTGCCTGGCGCCTTCTCGCCGTTGCCGCCGCGGCGAAGTGAGAGACGGTCGGCAAGTACGACCGCTGCTGCCTTGAGCTCCCGGTACGCACGACAGGAGCTCTGCTGCTCGCGCAGGCCCCGCAGACACGGATGCGGGATGAGCTTCACGGAGGGTCCCCCGCGCGTGCCGAGAAGCAGCAGCAACACCGCCACCTCCTTGGCCTTTCGGGGATTCCCCAGGAGCGCCGCCTGCACGACTGCGCTCTTGTGGTGCGCGACGTAGCGCAGGAGCGGGGCCGTGAAGGCCGGGCGTTCCTTGGGAGCGACGGGTGTGTGCCTCGTCTCCTTGGCCACCTCCTCCTTCACCTCGTGCTTGATCAAGCCCTTCCGGATCTCGACCGATCCGGATGGATGCAGGTTGATGACCACGCCTGAGCGCGAGCGCTCCTTCTTCGTGGCCTCCCGGTACTGCCACCACGGCACGGTATGGAGGTTGAAGACCTCCACCCAGGCCGCCGACTTTCGATGCATCTGCGCCAGTTCCTCGACGGCCTCCTTCTGGAGGGCCAGGAATTGGTCGACGTCGT
>Ga0307373_10012366_pt1 | contig 12141 bp, 8 predicted proteins | sample OX2MG_FD_202534 | JGI IMG/M metagenome (GOLD analysis project Ga0307373, IMG submission 202534) | Soil microbial communities from Risofladan, Vaasa, Finland - OX-2 | ecosystem: Environmental > Terrestrial > Soil > Coastal area > Acid sulfate soil | place: Finland: Risofladan, Vaasa | collected...
GGCAAATGTCCGCGGAGAGATTTTCTTTTGTGAACTCGCTCACAATGTAATTGTCTGGTAGTGCATAGTTCATTCTCATCTATGGCGATAAGATGCTGCTGAATACATCAATTTAGTATTCTTTCTCCATTGCCTGAGGCGAAGGTGTAACAAAAGAGTCTGTCACTCTTAGAACCCTGCTGAATGGTGACGAATTGACGATGAAGTCAGGAGGACATATGATGAAGCGTTTTTTCAGGGTTTCCCTGCTGTTGTGCGTGGGTGCTGTGCTACTCGGCGCTCTCTCACTCACGACGAGGGGGGCAATGGCTGCTGCATTGAGCGAGAAAGGTTTCCAGAATCAGTTCAGTTCCAATACCTGTGGAATGTGGAGCGTCGTTTCCAGCCCGAATGTTCCGAACGTGAGCAATGGCCTGAGCGGCGTGGCAGCGGTCTCAGCCACTGATGCCTGGGCCGTGGGCAGCTCTGGCAGCCAGAGTAGCAGCGGCCAGACACTGATCGAACACTGGAATGGCTCGCAATGGCAGATCGTGACGAGTCCCAACCCCAGCTCGATCTACAACACCCTGTATGCAGTTACCGCGGTCTCGGTCACCGATGTCTGGGCCGTCGGATACGACGCTAACCCCAGTGGAGCTACGCAGACGCTGATCGAGCAGTGGAACGGCATGCAATGGAGTGTCGTGAAAAGCCCCAGTCCTGCCTCAGTTGACAACGAACTGTTCAGTGTGACGGCGGTCTCAGTCAGAAATATCTGGGCCGTGGGATTTTCCGCCAGCAACACTTCCGAACAGACGCTGATCGAACACTGGAACGGCACGCGCTGGAGCGTCGTGAAAAGCCCCAGCCCTGGCTCAAACGATGTCCTTTCCGGTGTTGCGGCGGTCTCAGCCACTAATGTCTGGGCCGTGGGAGCCAGTAACACGATGAGCCAGACGCTGATCGAACACTGGAACGGCACGCGCTGGAGCGTGGCGAAAAGCCCCAACCCTGGCTCAGGCGGCGTCCTTACCGCTGTGGCGGACGTCTCAACCAGTAATGTCTGGGCAACAGGCTACTATACGAAAAGCAACTCTTCCCAGCAGACCTTAGTTGAACACTGGAACGGCACGCGCTGGCAGGTCGTCACGAGCGCCAACGTTGGGATGCATCCCGCCCTGTGGGGAGTAGTGGCGGTCTCAGCCAGAGATGTCTGGGCCGTAGGTAGCAATGGCAACAGCAAAGTTTTTGACAAGCCGCTCACCGAGCAGTGGAACGGCACACAATGGAGCGTCGTGAAGAGCCCCAGCCCAGGTTCGTTTAGCACCCAACTTGAGAGTGCAGCGGCAACCTCAGCCACAGATGTCTGGGCCGTGGGTCATGCTGATAACAACACGCTGATCGAATACTACTGCTAAGCGGTGCATTTAGCCAATGAGCGAGCAGGAGCCGCGATGGTCATCCCGGCTCCTGCTCGCTCATTGGCTGAAGTTCTTACACCCGATCTCTTCTCCGCATCGCTCCCACTACGCCCAGCATAAGCAGCGCGGCACTGCATCCGAGCGCAATGAGCAGCCAGAGCCACGAGCCGCGGATAGGTGCGCTCTGAGCGGCCATGTCGAGCGACATGCTGGTCGGGTTGTTTGTGCCGGGCGTTCCGGTGGAGGGCGTTGTGCCGGAAGTAGGCGAGACGGTTGGCGTAATGCCCGGCGTTGGCGTAGGAGATGGCGTGCTGGTCGCGGTCGGTCGCGGCGTGGGCGTAGCAGTCGGACCAGCATTTACCGGCGTGGACTGGACGCCGCCGACAGGCGTGGTCGTGGTGGCCGCCGGGGTCGGGGTCGCGGCAGTATTTTTGCCGATTGGGTCAGGCGCGAGCGTGATCGTCAGCGCCGCCGCACGCCCGGACACGGCGTCTTGCGCTGTGACGCGGTGCGCCCCTGTCGTCCAGGTTGAGTCGTCGAGCGTGACACTGAATGTCCCGCGCGTATCAGCCTGCACTGAACCCGGTTGGCACGGTTGGCCCTGATCGTGCGTCAGCCTGATGGTCGCTCGCGGCGTGAAGCCTTGACCGCGCAGGTGCAGCGCCTGGCCGACGACTAACGGGCCGCTTTCATTCAAGATGAGTGTTCTGGTTGTAGTATTCCCAGCGGGCGAACTGCTGATCGCTGCTGTGCTTGCACTGCTCGCCTGTGTCGTCGCCAGGTGGGGAGATGACCAGAACAGGCTGACGGTCGTTGCCAGCAGCAGCGCGGCCGTTACCACCATCAGCAGAATCGTTCCGCCGATCCACAATGCGAATTCTATATGTCCTGGACGCAGCAGCCACCAGCGCAAGCGATCCGCCGGGTGGCGAAATGGAGAACGACCGCGTGTCATTGTCGATGCGTCCTGGCTGCCGTACCAGACAATTCCTTTGCCGCCCTTGCGTTCCGCGATGCGCTGCGCATAGCGGGATTGCGCCGCTCCTCCCGCCGTCCAGGACGACGAAGCGTCGGCCTGCATAGAGGTGGTTGGCGCGAGGGTCGGTGAAAGAGGGATGACGCTGGGAATAGACATGAGCGCGCTGCCAGGGAGATTTCCAGCCCGCGAAGACGCCGTGTCGGACGCGCCATAGACAGTGCCTTGCCCTGTACGTTCCGGGATCGTGTCGATCTCGTCGATGGTAACGACATGCTGCCGCGGTTTGGGCGATGGAATGATATCGATTTCCTCGATAGCCAGTTCCGCGCGCCGCGCGGGCGCGGGCGGGATCGTTTGTATTTCGTCGATGGTCAGTTCGCGCCTCTGCGTTGGAGGCGGCGGTAGTGTATCGTGTTCAGCAATCTCCACTGCGCGCTGTGCGCGTTTGACTGGCGCGTCGGGAATGGTGGGCGCATCGACAACGAGCGAAAGCGCCGATAGGCTGCTGCCCGCCTGGAAATCCGGCGACTCGTATTCCCACATCGTTGGCGGCGGCAGCGTCGGCATACGCGTGATATCGCTTGCAGGCGCGGGATAAGTGTAGCCGCGCGAGTAGCGCGGGCGCACAGTGATATTGCCTGGCGGTTGCGCGGAGGCGCGCGGCGGGACTGGCGTCGTGGGATTGCGACGGCGCGCGTTATCCGCGCCGGGCTGCTTTTGCGGCGCGTGCGCGGGCAAAGATGGCGCTGTTTGAGCAGGATGGTGCAGTGGATGTTCCAGAAATGAGGTTCTATTCGGGTTTTGCTCCTCTGCCTTCCTGCTAAAATAAAGCGAGAGGGCGGGATCGATCCAGACGGAAGAATGTTGTGATGCGCGTCTCTTATTTCCCTGCATAGCCTTATCTTTCATTGCGTCATACCCCAACGCGATATGGGGCGCGATTATGACCTCTCTCCCAGAGAGGTTGCTGGCTCTTACACGGTATGGGACGCGATAAACCGAGTCCCTACGCAGCCAGGGCTGGCCCCTGTTGCCGATTCATGCAAATAAACGCCCCTCGCGCCTATTTTGGGCCGTTGTGGATTTTTCCACAGCGAGCTGAAATTTTTTCCATTTCTCGCGCTGGCCTGAGCGCGATCTTGCTACTGCCAGCCGTTCTCTCACCTTGCGGGAGAAATTATATCCTTAAACCTATATGTTGGCATATATCTTGCACAGATTCAGAATGGAGGGGGGAAACGTCCGAAATAATTTCGGCACGTGTGTAAGGGCTTCTATTTGATCCTACTCGCGAAAGTTAGGTTCTACCTCTATCATTAAGATATGATTGTGATGCCCGCACACGCTTCTCCGATTATCTGGTTGTGTTATGTGGATTGGAGAGGTTTTAGTGATGGTAGCCATTATCGAGAGAACATTTGGGGAAACCTTCCCGGCCGGGAAGAAGCGTTGTGATGAGGATCGTCGGTCAGCATATGATATCGAGGATGATGATCTGTATCGCGACGAGGAGAGGGACTTTGAAGATGAAGAGGAGGTAGACGATGACAGTACTGGACTGGTCGATAACGCCATCAGGCAATATTTAGGCGAGATTGGGCGTTATCCGCTCCTGACTGCCGAGCAGGAATCGCAGTTGGCCTGGCGTGTCACCCACGGCGATATTGAGGCACAGCAGCGCCTGGTCGAAGCGAATCTCCGCCTGGTGGTCAGTATCGCCAAACGCTATAGCAACAAAGGCGTCATGTTGCTTGACCTGGTGCAGGAAGGCAACCTGGGGCTGATTCGCGCTACGCAGAAATTTGATCCATCGCGTGGTTTCCGTTTCAGCACCTACGCGACCTGGTGGATTCGCCAGGCGATCAGTCGTGCCGTGGCTGAGCATACCCGCGCTATCCATATCCCTGTACATGTCGTCGAGCTTATCTATAAGCTCAAACGTATCTCGCGACACCTGTACCAGGAATTGGGTCGCGATCCCCTGCCTGAAGAGATCGCTCGTGCCGCGAATTTGACGAAAGAGCGCGTCGTTGAATTGCAAAGTATGGCCGAGACACCCATCTCACTGGACGCGCCCCTCATCGACGAGGAGCAGTATCACCTGGCCGACTCGCTGGAGGATACCAGCGTTGCCGCTCCTGTTGACGTGGTCACGCACCAGGTGCTGCGCGATCAAATCGCCAGCGCAATGGACGTCCTCAACCAGCGCGAGCGCCAGGTCATCGAATGGCGCTATGGCCTGCATGATGGCTACTGCCATACCCTCGAAGAGCTGAGCGCCCATTTCAAGCTAACTCGCGAGCGTATTCGCCAGATTGAGGTGAAGGCTCTGCGCACTTTGCGCCAGCCTATCCAGGTGCATCTCCTGCGCGATTACGCCTGAGAATTTAGAGTGTGTAACTATGGCATTAAAAACTCAGCAATTTATTGCTGAGTTTTTAATGCCATAGTTACACACTCTAAACGCCATTAATGTTACGCGAAAGCAAGTCGCGCACCTTCTGCGCTTTTATTCTCCACATGCCTGCTCAACACGCGCAGAAACGCCGCGACAATGCGTGGGTCGAACTGCGAACCGGAGCAGCACAGTAGTTCCTGCTCGGCCTGCTCTTTGCTCATCGGATCGCGGTAGGGACGGCGCGAGATCATGGCATCATACGAGTCTACGACCGCCAGGATGCGCGACGCGAGCGGGATTTGCTCTCCGGCCAGGTTGAGAGGATAGCCTTTGCCGTCCCAGCGCTCGTGATGGGCGACCACGATAGGCGCCAGGGCGCTGAATATGCCGCCCATCTGCTCTAATATCTGTCCTCCGATTTGCGGATGCAGGCGCATCAGCTTCCATTCCTCGTCATTCAGCGGTCCCGGCTTGTGCAAGATCGCGTTCGGCACGCCGATCTTGCCGATGTCATGCAGTAGCGCCGCCAACTGTAGCATATTCACATCTTCGTCCGCACATGCCAGTTCGCGAGCCGTTGCCCCGGCATAGTGCATCATGCGATGGGCATGTTCATCAGTACCCTGGTCATGTGCCGCGGCGACAGCGACGAGCGTCAGCACCGTCTGTGCCGATACGGCCCGGGTCATTTTGCTTTGTAGTTGTCGTTCGTTATTCATAAGTCTCTTCCGACGAAACACCCAGATCAAGATCCACCATACAAACGCGATAGTTCCCATGTTCTTGATAGACGCAATCTCGTCAGCCCCTCTACTTTTTTCACGTATGATTCACCCGCGATAGTTTCACGTCGCCCCCGCGCCGTGTCCAGTGCCTGTCGGCGTTGAGATTGGTCAGAGTGATCGCGCGTTCCTCTATCATTTTCGGCAAAATTGTGCTATACTTGTGAGCAAACGACCTGTATTCAGCACCGTATACTGCTTCCTCTCCGTTGTTCAGCTCACCGGGTTCGATCTATGAAATACACTCCACGGCATCTTGTTCGGTTTGCTCAGGAGGTTTTGGGCAAGCCGCTTTATCCTTACCAGCGTGAGGCCGCCGAGGCTATCCTGGAGTCGGTTTTTGGCGGTCATGGACGTATCATCACGGTCATGATGGCCCGACAGAGCGGCAAAAACCAACTTTCAGCCGTCCTCGAAGCGTTCCTGTTGAGCTGTATGCAGCAGGGAACCATCGTGAAAGCCGCTCCCACCTTCACGCCGCAGATCATCAATAGCCGCCTGCGCCTGCTCTCCCTGCTTGATACGCCCTATACCAGGGAGCGTATCTGGAGCAGCCACGGCTATATCGTTGGGCTGGCTCCCAGTGGCGATCCCGCTCTGCTTCATGCTCACGCCGGGCCGCGCGTCATGTTTTACTCGGCTGGTCTGGAGAGCAATGTGGTGGGAGCAACCGCCGATCTGCTGCTGGAGATCGACGAAGCCCAGGATGTTGCGCCTGAGAAGTTCGACCGCGATTTTCGCCCGATGGCGGCAGTGAGCAATGCCACGACGGTACTCTATGGCACGGCCTGGTCGGATACGACGCTGCTCGCGCGCCAGCGCGCCATCAACCTGGAGATCGAGCGGCAGACGGGGCAGCAGCGTCACTTCGAGTATGACTGGCGCGCATTAGCGGCCATCAATCCCGCCTATCGCGCTTTTGTGGAGCAGGAGATCGCGCGTCTCGGTGAAGCGCACCTGGCGGTGCAGACGCAGTATTTTCTGCGCCCGCTCAGTGGGGCCGGCTACTTTCTCAATGCATTGCAGCAAATGCTGCTGCGCGGCAGCCATCCCTGGCAGGATGCGCCGCGCGGCGGCGACTGGTATATCGCCGGTATGGACGTGGCCGGCGAAGAACGTCCGGCGCAGGTTGGCGCGGACGCTTTGTACAGCGGAGGCGCGGCAAATGCCGGCTCTCACAAGCGCGACAGCACAGTGATTACCATCGGACGTATCTATTACAATGAGCTGAACTTGCCGGCTATCGAAGTCGTGCATCAGCAATGGTGGACGGGCGTGTCTTACCTCGAACAGTACGCCGCGACCGTTGCGCTGGTTGAGCAATGGGATGCGCGCGCGCTGGTCATCGACGCCACCGGCCTGGGCGCTGGCCTCGCTTCCCTGCTCACGACTCGCTTCGGCACCGAGCGCGTGCTGCCCTTTACCTTTACGCGCTCCAGTAAATCGCGCCTGGCTTACCAGTTGCTCGCGCTGCTCAACAGTGGCCGCCTCAAGCTCTACACTGAGCAATCGGCTCCGTCGGCCATATTCGCCGAATGCTGGCAACAACTGCGACTGGCGCGCTACCGTCTGCCCGCTCCTGAAGTGCTGGACATCTACGTCGATCCGAGCGATGGACACGACGATTTCCTGATTAGCCTCGCGCTGCTGACCGAAGGCGCAGCGGCGCTGGCAACGCCCGCCGCCTCCACGCTCGTTCGTCCGCGTCGTTTGTATGGCTACGAAGGGCGTTTTTAGCCTCTCGACGTTTTCCCTCGAACATGATACAATGCGCTCCAATGCAACCCATACCGATCGCATCCCACAAACAGAGAGCAGAAGAAGAAACCGAGGAGGAACGCGATGCCGAGAGGGCGTAAGAGGACTCCACAAGATAGTATTGATAGCATCTTACTTGCCATAAGTCGCCGTGACAATATAGAAGAAGATGCCATGTCTCATTATATGGATCGTTTAGATGAAGAATGGACAAACGGCGCGCGCGACAAGGTCTTGCACCTGCTGCGCACCAATGATCTCTCCGCCCACAATGCCGCTGTGACGATCCTTTCAGAGCTGGCGACCAACTTTGACCTGGACGAGATTGAAGATATCGTGGCCGATCCGACTGTGGCCGATCTCGCCAAGCTCTCGTTAGCCCCTATTTTGAAAGACCTGAACTCCGAGATGGCCGACGATGGCATGCTCGATTATTTGAACGATCCGGAAGCTGCCATGCAGCAGATGCAACTGCGCCTGCTCGAAATGATGGGGCAGAGCGAGTTGGGCGTGGAAGCCGTGCTGGAGGATGTCTTGACGATGCCGCTCGAAAAACGCCTCAGCTTTGTCGAGTGGTTGGGCAGCAGCTACGACCCGCGCGCGGCCAATATGCTCATTCCTCTACTGGAAAGCCAGAATAGCAAAGTGATCGCAGCCGCCATCACCGCGCTTGAGCAGTTAGGGTCGCTGGCCGCTCCGCAGTCGATACCGGCGCTGAACTACCTGGTGTCGCACACCTCAAACCGCGAGATCAAGCAGCAAGCCCGCGTGGCTCTCGGCAGGTTAACCATGCAGTCGGCTCCCGGCTCTGCCGAGGCTGCTTTGTCCGGCGCGTTTCAGCAGTCATTGGCCTTCCACAGCGCCTATATGAGCTATGTTGACGGTGAAGGGTCGCAGATGCTGATCCTCTCGTGGCTGCGCCCCGATGGTCGCATCAAAGGCGTCAATCTGCTCTATCAGGACGCGTGGGGCATAAAAGAGTGCTTTTCGGCGGACGAGGTTGAACCGCAAGAATGGGATGAGCTGGCCCAGGAGACCGCGCAAAAAGGCGTCGGCAGCTTTCAAGTCTCATTGGAGTACGCGCGCGCGTTCATTTCCGTGGCGCGTGCCGTCAATAAGCACACGCGCCACCGTTTACCCGTCTCCTATATCGTCTGGCGCCCCTTGATTGAGGGCGAGCAGGAAGCAAAACCCAAAAAACGCGCCTCTACCCATGCACTACAGCTCGATCCGCTCGACCCGACGCCTGACGTCATAGATCTGGCGGAGCGTGGCAACGCGCTCTATGATCTCACAGAATTCGTCTCGTGGATGTTCGAGCCAATTGAGCGGCTTCATCCTTTCATTGAGTTGTTCTGGGCAAAACAGCCGCCCGTGCCTCCCGCGCGGCGCAGGCGCAGCCTTCAGAAAATCCAGCAAAGCCGCTCCGACCTCGAAGAAATCGTCACCGAAGCCATCGAAGTCCTGATAGATCGCGAGTGGCAGGCTCTCTATATCTCGCGTCTGCTGCGACAGGCCGCGCTCTTCGCGTTAAACGGACGAGCGAAGGACGCCCAACTGTCGCAGGCGGTCGCCTCGGTCTTGCAGTCGCCTGCTCCGGTAACGGAACAATCCTTCGTGCGCGCCATGATGCGTTATTCCATTGAGCAGGGGCCGATTCGTCTGCTGGCCGAGGCGCTGGAGTCAGGGCGGTTTGGCCCGCTGAACCTGCTGCCAGAGGACTAGACGCCCTATCCCGATCATGTGGCGGCGCTATAATGAAGATTGACGAACCCGATCGGTATTGGCCTGTCATTCTGAGCGGAGCGAAGAATCTCACTCGCCATGTAGCGATTCTTCGCTTCACTCAGAATGACATTCCCGATCGGTATTGGCCTGTCATTCTGAGCGGAGCGAAGAATCTCACTCGCCACGTAGCGATTCTTCGCTTCACTCAGAATGACATTCCCGATCGTGGTTGGGAGTCTTCATCATTGCGCCCACCTTCACCACAAGGGGTTAATGACCAACCCCGTACCCAATTTGGGATAGTAATAGGTCGATTTTTGCGGCATCCGATCATCCGCCAGCGCCACGTCACAGATCTGGCGCAGGGGTGTTGTGTTGAGCAGCAGCGCCGCCTGCGCCTTGCCTTCGCGTACCGCTTGCAGGGCTATGTTCGCCTCGCTCGTGAAGCGCACATACCGCCCCGCCGTCATTTCCTGCTGGCTGATGCCGAGCAAATCTTCCAGTATCAGCATCTGCGCAATCGCCACGTCGAGCGTATTCCACGCCTCAGAATGGCCGCTCTGCGCCATGCGCGCGCGTCCCTGCTCGTTGATCGCCAGCAGCAGGCTGTGATCGGGCGTGCTGATTGCGAACGACGGCTGCTCTTTGCCGGAGCGATCCAGCAACCGCGCCAGTTCTTCGCTGCCGACCGTGTTTGCCAGTTCTTGCACATTAAAGTAACGTGAAAGCTGCGTCGCGTTCAGTCTCGCCAGCATCTCATTACTCAAGTTAATGAGCAGGCGATGCGTTGGCAGAACCAGGAAGCCAGGATCATCGACATCGATCAAGGCCATCATCACGAAATTCGCAGCATCGTCGGGATCGAGTCCGCGCCGCCGCTCCTCGACCTCGCGGCGATAGTTCAGCGCCGTTTCGTAACGGTGATGGCCGTCTGCGATATATAATTGCCGCTCGGCAAAGAAATCCTGGATCAGTTTGATCTGCTGGGAGTCGGTAATTGGCTGCAAACGGTGTTCTTCACCCGTTTCATCGGTGACTTGCAGCGCGGCATTCTCGGCATAGGACATCAGCAGGCGGCGCATCCGCCCCTGCGGGTCGTCGTACATGCACATGAGCGGGCTGAAATTAGCCGAGCAGGCTCTCATCAGCGACAGGCGATCATCCTTGAGCTTCGCCATCGTATGCTCGTGCGGCAGGATCACGCGCGCGCTCCACGGTTCCAATCGCACGCGGCCGAGCAGGCTGGTGCGCGTGTAGCTTTTATCGCTGTGCGTAAAGCGCTGCTGGTACAGGTAGTAGCTCGGCGTCGCGTCTTGCCGCATTATACCCTGGCCGCGCCACTCCGCGAACGCCGCGGCTGAGCGCGTGTAGCGGTTATCAAGCGTCGTATCGCTCGCGAACTCGCGTCCCAACTCCAGGCGAATCACATTGTAGGGATCGCGCGCGTAATAGCGTTCCTGAGCTTCCGGGGAAATCACATCGAACGGCGGCGTAATCACCCGCGCGAGATCACTCACGATCTCCTGGTTATAGCGTATGCCGCGCAGTGGTCGCACATCTGCCATATATCACAATCCATCACTTTCTATCAAAAAATATGGGATGGCTCTATTGTATCACCATTTCATCGACTTGACGCCTTCTGGCTTTCCTGGGTAGATAGATTCTCAAAAGACAGGCGACAATGTTGTATAATTTCTGCAACAATCAGCCAATATATCATGCAAAGGGACGAGATAAGCTATGATCACTCTACGCGGCATTTATCCTCCGCTGCCAACATTTTTTGACGAACGTGAAGACCTGGATATCGACACGTTGCAGCGTCACATCAACAGCCTGGCCGGGACTGGCATCGCGGGCTACGTGCTGATGGGCTCGAACGGCGAGGCCGTGCATCTCTCCGGCGAGGAGCGCGGGCAGGTCATCGCGGCGGCGCGGCAGGCGGCTGGCCCCAAAGCCCAGCTCATCGCGGGCTGCGCCGAGCAATCGACGCGCGCCACGCTGCGCAACTGCGAGCAGGCGGCGCGCAATGGCGCGGATGTCGCGCTGATCCTGCCGCCGTTCTACTACAAGAGCGCCATGAATGCCCAGGCGCTGATTGATCATTATGGCGCGGTTGCTGATGGTAGCCCTTTGCCGGTTGTGATCTATAACATGCCGGCCAACGCCGCTGGCATCGACCTGGACCCGGCTGTTGTCTGTGCGCTCGCCGCGCATCCCAACATTATCGGCGTCAAAGACAGCTCGGGCAATATGGCGAAGCTGGCCGAGATCGTCGCGACGACGAGTGGAGATCACGCTGTCTACAAGCCGGGGCGTTTCAGCGTCTTCGCGGGCAGTGCGGGATATCTCTTGCCCGCGCTCGCCGTCGGCGCGCTGGGCGCGGTCGCCGCGCTCGCCAATATTTTCCCGCGTGAAGTCTGCCGCGTGCAGGAACTGTTCGCTGCGGGACAACTGGAAGAAGCGCGCCTGTTGCAGGCGCGCCTCGTCCCAGCGAACGCTGCCATCACCACGATCTACAACGTTCCCGGCCTCAAAGCCGGGCTGGAGATGACGGCTGGCTATGGTGGTCTTCCGCGCTCGCCTCTCCAGTCGCTTACCGCCGAGCAGCGCCGCCATCTCGCGACCCTGCTCAGCCGTGTCGCGCCCGTAACACCGTAGAGGCCGATTTATCGGCTCGATTAGCCTAGTCTCTGCGCCAGATAGCCATTGAGAAGGTCAGCGGCGCTTGACTGCCGACGTGATAGCTCGAACTGCTGACGGTGAAGTTTACATAGCCGGCCAGGGCTTCGTCGCTGCAATCGGCCTGTTTACACCAATACAACTCCGCGGCGGCCTGTTGCGTAGCCACCGTGTACGTGATGGAGAACTCTCCATTGGTGTAATCGAGACTGTTCGCGTTGAAGATTTTCGTCGCGCCCACCTGTCCGTCCGCGTACCACTTGATCTCGACGTAGCCGGTTGAGCCGTTCATCTTCAGATCATACGTCACATAGAGCGTTTTGTTGGTCTGAAACGTACTCGTCACGTTCGTTGGCTTATAGTTGCTGTCGATCGCGCTTGCCGACTTGATGTTGGTGATGATCGTCGCGG
>Ga0307373_10012368_pt1 | contig 12140 bp, 9 predicted proteins | sample OX2MG_FD_202534 | JGI IMG/M metagenome (GOLD analysis project Ga0307373, IMG submission 202534) | Soil microbial communities from Risofladan, Vaasa, Finland - OX-2 | ecosystem: Environmental > Terrestrial > Soil > Coastal area > Acid sulfate soil | place: Finland: Risofladan, Vaasa | collected...
CGCGCTCGACGTGACGGTGCAGGCGCAGATCCTCGAGTTGATCGAAGAGGTGAAGCGCGAGTTCAACATCGGCGTCATCCTCGTCACGCACGACCTCGGCGTGGTCGCCGAGACCGCGAACTCGGTCATGGTGATGTACGCAGGCAGGATCATGGAGTACGGCCCCGCCGCGGAGATTTTCGGGCGCCCTCAGCACCCGTACGCCTGGGGGCTGCTCGACTCGATGCCGAGCATCGAGCGCCGGCTCACGACGCTGGTGCCGATCGAAGGGTCACCGCCTTCGTTGCTCACCCCACCGTCCGGATGCGCGTTCCACCCGCGCTGCCGCTACCGGTTCGAGCCCTGTGCGACCGAGCGGCCCCCGCTCGCCGTCCCGGCGGCCGGCACGCACGCGGACGCCTGCCACCTCGACTGGGAGGCCAAGGTGCGCGAGGGCGCCAAGCGCTCCGCCGCCCGCCTGGGAGACGCGGCATGAGCCGTAGGCTCGACGGAGGCTCCAAAAGAGCGGAGGCGCCGGCCCGGCCGGCGCCGGGAGCGGGCATGACCGAGAACCTCGTCGAGATCGAGCACCTGACGAAGCGGTTCCAGGTGAAGCAGGGCGTCTTCGCACGCGGCAAGGCCGAGGTACACGCCGTCGAGGACGTGTCGCTGACCGTGCGCCGCGGCGAGACCCTCGGGATCGTCGGCGAATCCGGCTGTGGAAAGTCGACGACCGCGCGCCTGATCCTGCGGCTGCTCGATCCGACGAGCGGGACCGTGCGCTTCGAAGGCCGCGACATCTCGAAGCTTTCGCAGCGCGCCCTCCGCCCGCTGCGCCGCGAGATGCAGATGATCTTCCAGGACCCGTACTCGTCGCTCAACCCCCGCAAGACTGTCGGCCAGATCATCGCCGCACCGTTTGCGATCCACGGCGAGAAGGGCAGCAAGCTCCGTGTACAGGAGCTCCTCGAGACGGTCGGTCTGAGCCCGGAGCACTACAACCGCTACCCCCACGAGTTCTCGGGTGGCCAGCGCCAGCGCATCGGCGTCGCACGCGCGCTTGCGCTCTCGCCCAAGCTGATCGTCTGCGACGAGCCGGTGTCCGCGCTCGACGTCTCGATCCAGGCACAGATCCTCAACCTGCTCCGCACACTGCAGAGCGAGTTCAACCTGACCTACGTGTTCATCTCCCACGATCTCTCGGTGATCCGGCAGATCGCCGACCGGATCGCCGTGATGTACCTCGGGGGCATCGTCGAGCTCGGGGACAGCGAGTCGCTCTACGAGCAGCCGAAGCACCCCTATACGGCCGCGCTGCTCTCGGCTGTGCCCCGGGCAACGACCGGCAGGCGCGAACGGATCGTGCTCTCGGGCGACGTCCCGTCACCGGTCGATCCGCCCGCCGCATGCGTCTTCCACCCGCGGTGCCCGCGCTTCCACGAGGGGCGCTGCGACGTCGAGGCGCCCGAGCTACGCGAGCTCGGCCCTGCACACGCTGCCGCCTGCCACTACCCACTCGAGAAATGGCCGATGACCGACGATGAGCTTCGCCGGGCCGGCGGCACGGCACAGGCAGCCTCCGGATAGGAAGTCCGTCCTACGCGGCGAGGCCGGCCAGCTCGCGCAGGGCCGCAAGCCGCGAGAGCGCCTGGCCCTCGAGCTGGCGGACACGTTCGCGCGTCAGGTCGAGCTCGTGGCCGATCGCCTCGAGCGTCCACGGTTCGCCCTCGAAACCGAAGCGCAGCTCGAGAATCCGCCGTTCCCGCTCGGGCAGCGCGTCCAAAGCCTTGCGGATGTTCTGGCGGCGCAACGACTCCTCCGCCTCGTCGAACGGATCCGCAGCCTCGCGGTCGGCGAAGAGGTCTCCGAGCTCGCCCTCATCGTCTGCGCCGACCGTCTGGTTCAACGAGACGGACGCAGACGCAGCCGAGAGTGCCTCCTCGACGTGCTGAAGCGGCAGGCCGGTGGCCTCCGCCAGCTCTTCCTTCGTCGCCTCGCGGCCCAACTCGACCTCGAGCCGGCGGGCCGCGCGCGACAGCTTCTGCTGGCGCTCGACAACATGCACCGGGACGCGAATCGTGCGCGCGTGGTTTGCCACCGCACGCTGCACCGACTGGCGGATCCACCAGGTGGCGTAGGTCGAGAACTTGTAGCCGCGGCGCCAGTCGAACTTCTCGACGGCGCGGTTCAGGCCGAGAGTGCCTTCCTGGATCAGGTCGAGGAACGGCACGCCGAGCCCGCGATAACCCTTGGCGATCGACACGACGAGGCGCAGGTTCGACTCGATCATGCGCCGCTTCGCGCGAGCGTCACCGCGTTCGATCGCCTTGGCCAGCACGACCTCCTCGTGCGCGGTCAGCAGCTTGTGCTTGCCGACGTCGGCGAGGAAGAGCTGCAGGCTGTCGCCCGCGCCAGACGGGGCGTCGGCCTCGTAGATCACCGGCTCGGCTTGCGCCTTCGTGTTCTTCTCCTCGGTGACCGGCTCGCGCACCTCGAGACCGATGCGCTCGAGCTCCTTCACGAGGTCGACGATCTCGGGCTCGCCGAGGTCGTTCTCGACCGCAAACGCTTCGAGCTCGGCCGGTTCGATCCAGCCGCGCTCCTCGCCCGCCTCCAGAAGGGTGCGCGCGCTCTCGGTCTCAAGCAGTTCGTTCAGCTGGCTCTGAGTCAAGTCGGAATCGATGTCCTTTCGTTTCTGCGACCGGCCCTGCAAACCTTCCCACCATACGACGCCAGGCGGTTCCACGCCAGGGGTCGCGCCCACTTCTCGTTCGGTCGCACACGGGCGTGAAGCCCGCTGCTCCCGACGTTCCTGAGTATGGACGGTACCGGGTGGGGAATGTTTGGCCGAACTGTTGTGCGACTGTGAAGAACGGGATCGTTACGAACGGCGCTTGTTTCCACGCTTTTTTGGCGCGGGCCCGCGCTCCCGGCGGGCCTGGAGGAGCTCCGCGGCGCGCTCGGGGGTGATCGACTCGATCGAGTCGGCCGCACGCAGGCTGGCATTGGTCTCGCCGTCCGTCACGTAAGGGCCGAAACGGCCCTCCTTGAGGACGACCGGCTTGCCGCTCACCGGATCGGCACCGAGCTCCTTCAGCGGTGGGGCCGCCTCCCGGCGGCCGCGGACCTTCGGCTCTGAGAGCTTCACAAGCGCCTCCTCGAGCGTGATCGCGAAGAGCTGCTCCTCGCTCTCGATCGACCGCGACTCCTTGCCCCTCTTCACATAGGGGCCGTAGCGGCCGTTCGCGGCGAGCACCTCCTCGCCGTCCGACTCGCCAAGCGAACGGGGAAGTGTCAAGAGCCGAAGCGCATCCTCGATCGTCACGGTCTCGGGCGACATCCCCTTGAACAGCGACGCCGTGCGCGGCTTCTCGTCGCCTTCGACCACCTCGGTGACGTACGGGCCGTACCGACCGGAGCGCACGACGACGGCGCGACCGGAATCCGGGTCGACACCGAGCTCCTGCTCCTGGTTGCCCTGCGCGAGGATCTCCTCGGCGCGCGCAGCGGAGAGCTCGTCGGGCGCGATATCGGGCGGGAGCGTCTGCCGCTCGGTGCCGCGCTCGAGGTACGGGCCGTACTTGCCGACCCGCACGACGATGTCCGAGCCGGGCAGCTCGACGGTGTTGATCTCCCGGGCGTCGATCTCGCCGAGGCGCGCCTCGACCAGCTCCTTCAGCCCGACGTTTCCGCCCTCGCCGAAGTAGAAGCGTTTCAGCCAGGTCGTACGCGCTTCGTCGCCCGACGCGATCTCGTCGAGGTCGTCCTCCATCCGCGCGGTGAACTCGTAGTCGACGAGTTGCGGGAAGTGCGTCTCGAGCAGCTTCACGACCGCGAAGGCGAGAAACTCCGGCACGAGCGCCTGGCCCTGCTTGCGCACATACCCACGGTCGAGGATCGTGCCCATGATCGCGGCGTACGTGGACGGCCGCCCGATGCCACGTTCTTCGAGCGCCTTGACGAGGCTCGCCTCGGTGTAGCGCGAAGGCGGTGAGGTGGAGTGGCCCTCCGGCTCGAGCGCCGAAGCGCCGAGCGGGTCGCCCTCCTGAAGCGGTGGCAGGACCTTCTCCTCGTCGACGTCGCCCGACGGCTCGTCGCGACCCTCCTCGTAGGCGAGCAGGAAGCCCCGGAACGTGATCACGGTGCCGGCGGTCGAGAACTCGGCGTTGCGCCCGTCGGCCGCCTTGGCGGCGATCCGCACCGAGACCGTCTGCCCGCGTGCGTCAGCCATCTGCGAGGCGACCGTGCGCTTCCAGATCAGGTCGTAGACGTTGAACTCTTCAACGGAGAGCTCGCGGCGCACCTCGTCGGGCGTGCGGAAGCGGTCGCCCGCCGGGCGAATCGCCTCGTGCGCCTCCTGCGCGTTCTTCACCTTGCGGTTGTAGTGCCGCGGCTCGGCCGGAACCGAGTCGGCGCCGTACAGCTGCCGAGCCTGGTCGCGCGCGGCTGCGAGCGCCGACTCCGACAGTGTTGTCGAGTCGGTGCGCATGTACGTGATGTAGCCGTTCTCGTAGAGCCGCTGCGCGACGCGCATCGTCTGCTGTGACGACAAGCGCAGCTTGCGGCTTGCTTCCTGCTGCAGCGTCGACGTCATGAACGGCGCCGCCGGCCGCCGCGTGTACGGCTTCTCCTCGACCGACGAGACCTGGAAGCTCGCTCCCTCGAGCGCCGCGGCAAGCGACCGCGCGTCGTCCTCGGAGAGCTGCACCGCGTCGGCATTGCGCAGCGCGCCGTCCTGGGCGAAATCGCGGCCCTGCGCGACGCGGCGCCCGTCGACCGACGAGAGCCGGGCCGTAAAGGCACCCGGATCGTACGTCGCAACGATGTCCCAGTAGGCGGCGGCGAGGAACTTCATGCGCTCGCGCTCCCGCTCGACGACGAGGCGCGTCGCGACGGACTGCACGCGCCCGGCGGAGAGGCCCTGCATGATCTTGCGCCACAGCACCGGCGACACCTCGTAGCCGTACAGGCGGTCGAGAATCCGGCGTGTCTCCTGCGCGTCGACAAGCCGGTCGTCGATGTCGCGGGTCTCGCCGAGGGCGCGCTCGATCGCCGGGCGCGTGATCTCGTGGAACACCATCCGCCGGACCGGCACCTTCGGCTGGAGCACTTCGCGGAGATGCCAGGCGATCGCCTCGCCCTCGCGATCTTCGTCCGTCGCGAGCAAGAGCTCGTCAGCGTTCTTCAGCTTGGCCTTCAGATCGGCCACGACCTTCTTCTTGCGCGAGTCGACCACGTAGACCGGCTCGAAGTCGTTGTCGACGTTCACACCGAGCCGCGCCCACGACTCGCCCTTCAGGCTGGCTGGGATCTCCGCGGCGCTCGTTGGCAGGTCACGGATATGGCCGATCGACGACTCGACCAGGTAGTCGGCCCCGAGGTAGCCAGCGATCGTCTTCGCCTTGGCAGGCGACTCGACGATCACGAGCTTCTTCCCTTTGGACTCCGCCATTTCGCGCGCCACCATAGCGCCGTGAGCCAGATCAGCGATACTCGCCGCCGATGACACGTCCTCCCAGGCCCACCCCGCTCTACTCGTTCATCGCTCTTCTGTCCTGGCCTGTGCTGCGGTTCGCGTTCCGCTACCGGGCCGACGGCGAAGAACATCTCCCCGCCTCGCGCGGCTACGTCCTCTCCGCCGGACACGACTCGAATCTCGATCCCTGGGCGCTCGGCCTCGCCATCTGGCCGCAACGGTTCCTGCGCTTCATGGCGAAGTCCGAGCTCTTCTGGTTTCCGCTCTCGACGATCCTCTCAGGGCTGGGAGCGTTCAAGGTGAACCGGGGACGCGCGGACCGGGCGGCGATCGAGACCGCCGTGCGCCTGGCGCGCGAGGGGAACGTGATCGCGATGTTCCCCGAGGGCACCCGGCGCAAGAAGGGGATCCGCAAACGTTACGAGGCGCAGGCGCACACGGGCGCTGCCCGCATCGCGCTCGAAGCGGACGTCCCGCTCGTGCCGGCGGGGATCAGGGGCACCGGCGGTCTCCGCCGGCTCGAGCGCTGGCGCGTCCGCTACGGCCCGCCCGTCGAGCTCGACGACCTCCGCGACCAGGAGATCGGCGAGGCGGCGCGTGAGGCGACCACCCGGCTGATGGTCGCAATCCACGCCCTCGAGGACTCGCTGTGAGCCCGCTCCGCCCGTGAACGGGCTGCTGCTCGCCGTCGACGGCGACTCGCTCGCCCACCGGGCCTACCACGGGCTGCCGAAGACGGTCCGCCTGAACGCACTCGTCGGGTTCGCGAACTTCCTCCTGCGCCTCTGGGACTCCGAGCTCCCAGAGTCGGTGCTCGTCGGCTGGGACTCGCTCGACACACCGACCTACCGGAACGAAGCGCTCCCCGGCTACCAGTCGGGCCGCGTGTTCGAGGACTCGATCGTCGAACAGCTCGACCTCCTGCCGGCATTCGTCGAGTCGTTCGGCTTTCTGGTCGCAAAGGCCGGCGGCTACGAGGCAGACGACTTTCTCGCCGCCGCGGCCAAGGCCTGGCCGGGGCCGGTGCTCGTCGCAACGTCCGACCGTGACGCGTTCCAGCTTGTCGACGACCGGGTGACGATCCTCCAGCCGGTGAAAGGCGTGTCGGAGCTCGCACGCATCGGGCCCGCCGAGGTGCACGACCGCTACGGCGTCGCGCCCGGGCAGGTGCCCGACTTCATCGCGCTGCGCGGCGACCCCTCCGACAAGATCCCGGGCGCCCCGGGTGTCGGTCCGAAGAAGGCGGCCGAGGTGCTGCGCCGGCACGGGTCGCTCGCCCAGGCGCTCGCGGACGGGCGCTTCCCGCAAATCGCCGGCGAGCTCCTGCTCTACCGCGACATCGCGACGATGGACGCGAACGCGCCGCTGCCGCCGCTCGCCCCGACGCCGCCCGACTGGCGGCGCGCCGCCGAGCACGCCCGCCGGCTCGGGCTCGGGAACCTCGCGGAACGCCTCGCGAATCTAGACTCAGTGTGATGGACGACCGGCTCGTGCACGAAAGTGGCGACGGCAGGAACGCACCGCCATCGAGCTCGTAAGCCACAGCGCGTTCGGCGAGCTCCACCCGACGGGAGGACATCCCGAGTCGCAGCAGCGGATGACCGTGTTGCACGACCGCTTTCCATTCGTCGAGTGCACCCCCGCCACCGACGACGACGTGCTGCGCTGCCACACGACCGAGTTGATCGAGACCGTCCGAACGACCCGCGGCTGGATCGACGCCGACACTGTCTGCACGGAGACCACCTACGACGCTGCGCTTCTGTCCGCAGGCGCGGCGATCGAAGCGGTGCGGCGCAGCGGCTTTGCGCTTTCGCGCCCGCCCGGCCACCACGCCGAGCGCGATCGCGCGATGGGCTTCTGTCTCTTCGACAACATCGCAATCGCCGCGCGCTGGGCGCAGGCGGAACTCGGCCTGGAGCGCGTCGCCATCGTCGACTGGGACGTCCACCACGGAAACGGCACGCAAGACATCTGTTTCAACGACGAGTCGATCCTCTTCGTCTCGCTGCATCAGTGGCCGCTCTACCCGGGCACCGGCGGTCCTGACGACCAGTTCCACAACCTCGTCAACATCCCGCTCCCGGCCGGCACCGGCGACGCCGGCTACCTGGAGGCATGGCAGGTCGTGTCACATGCCGTAGCCCGGTTCGAGCCCGAGCTGCTGCTCATCTCGGCGGGATTCGACGCACACGTCGATGATCCGCTCGCCGACATGAACCTGACCGCCGACGGCTTCCGTGACCTCGCGCAGCGCGCGGCTCAGCTTGCTCCGCGCGTCGCGGCAGTACTGGAGGGCGGCTACAACCTGCACACGCTGCCTGGCCTGGTCGAGGCGGCGCTCGAGGGATTCACTGTCTAGACGCGCAACGGCCGGCTCAGTGCCGGCCGGTTGCCGCAGAAGGAAGGACGCCGTCGGTAACGCTGGTCTCAGTTTCGGCTCACTGCGGCGGCGGCTCGACCCGTACGCTGGGTGAACGCGATCACTCAATATGGGTGATTCAGTTTCTCGAGCGCCTCGCGGCGGGAAGAGACGCCAAGCTTCGAGAGCAGGCTCTTCACGTGCGAGCGCACGGTGTGCTCGGAGATGAAGAGGCGCGCGGCGATCTCGTCCGTGCCCAGATGCTGGTCGAGCAGGAGCAGCACTTCGAGCTCGCGTGCAGAGAGGACGTGGGCGACCGCGTCCGGCACGGAGATGCGGCCGCCTCCCTCGCGCACCTCGTCGAGCAACCGTCGTGCGACCGCGCCCGACAGCGCGACCTCGCCCTGGGCGATGCCGCGCAAGAAGGCGACGATCCGCTCGGGCGGCTCGCTCTTCAGGAGGTAGCCCGCCGCGCCGGCGCGGATGGCCCCGAGCAGGTTGTCCTCGTCCTCGGACGCAGTCAGCACCACGACCTCGGCGCTCGGGGCCGCCTTTTGCACGAGCGGGAGCGCGGTGAGTCCGTCCATCTCGGGCATCGACAGGTCGAGCAGGACGAGATCGGGCTGTAGCTCACCTGCGAGCGTGATCGCCTCGGCCCCGCTGCCGGCCTGGCCGACAACATCGAATCCGTTCTGGACCAGCAGGCGTGCAAGGGCGTCCCGGGTGAGGGGATGATCGTCGACGATCAGGATCCGCTCTGTCATGCCTGCGCCGGATTGTGCCGATACGGTCGGAGATGCACCCCGATCGCAAGCGTTTTGAGGGCTTCCTCTGGGGCCAGGTGCTGCTCTTCGGCCTGCTCGCGGCGTCGCTTGCGCTCTTTCTGACCTACCCGACGCTGCGCGCGCCGTACTCGCTGCCCGAGCTCAAGCTCGTCCTGGCCACGGTCTACATGCTGGCAGGGGGCCTGGTGGCGGTGCTCACCGCAAACCGTTTCTCGGTCGAGGGCAGGCGCTACGACCTGTTCCTGTGCTGCGGCTTCATCGTCTCGTCGCTGTCGTGGCTGCTGTTCTCGATCGGCCCCGAGGTGATCCACGCCAACGTGCACCAGACCGAGCTCTGGGCGGCGATCGCCGGCCGCATGGTCGGCTGGGGGTTGATCGCGGCCGCGCCGTTCATGCGCGGCCGGGTGCGCCACCGCCGGGCGGCGCTCGGCAGCGGCGTCTTCTGGTCGCTGATGACCCTCGCAACCGTCTGGTTCCTCTCACGTTCGCTCGGCGTCTCGCTGCCGAACCTCGACCCCGCACGGGACTCCTCGGTGCCCGCCTCACTCACCGGCGCGCTCGCCGCCACCGTGCTCGTGCACCTGCTTGCGCTCGTCGGTTTCGCAAGCCGCTTTCGCCGGCGCGGCGAGGATCTCGACTACTGGCTCGCATTCGGGGCGACGCTGCTCGTGTTTTCGTCCCTGCACTTCATGTTCACCCCGCTCGTACGTGCCGGTGACGTCTCGCAGGGCGACTACCTGCGGCTGCTCGCCTACGGCGTACTGCTCGTCGGCGTCTGGCGTGCGATCCGAAACTCGGAGTTCGGGCGTGCCGTCGCCGAAGAGCGCGCGCGCGTTGCCCGCGAGATCCACGACGGGCTCGCGCAATACCTCTTTGCCATCTCGACTCACGCTTCGATGCTCGAGACGGGTGCCGACCTCGCAGAGACGCTGCCACTGTTGAAAGCAGCAGCGCTTGCCGCGCAACAGGAGGCGCGCTACGCGATTCTCGCGCTGTCGTCGGCCGCCGGGCGCTCACCGTTCGACGCCGCACTGCGCCGGTATGTGGACTTCCTGACAGCGGACGGGGCGCTCGAGGTGGAGCTGGAAATCGATGCGTCGATCGCGCTGGGGCCTGACGAGCAGATCGAGCTCTTCCGCATCGTCCAGGAGGGGCTCGCGAACGTTCGCAAGCATGCGGGGGCCGAACACGCCTGGGTCGAGATCGGCCAGCGGGGCACCGAGCGGTTCGTCGCGGTTGGCGACGACGGCGCCGGCTTCGCCCTCGAGCCGGGGGGTGCGGGCCAGGGCCTGCGCAACATGCGGGAACGTGCCGCGTCGATCGGCGGCGCACTCACCCTGCGCTCGACTCCGGGCGCAGGGACGGCGCTCGAGGTCGTCTTGCGCACGTAGAGCGGCAGGCTGCGGGTCGGACTGTGCCCGGACGGAGAACCGTAGTACGGTGCATCCGTCCCGTTGCTTGGTGGAGGACGATGCTGGAGGGCATGCTCGACGAGGTGGGTGGTCGGTCGCCGCAAGCCGTGCGCCGGCGAACGCGGCGCAGGCTCGTGCCTCCGGGGCCTGACGGGTGAGTCTCCACTACGGAGATCCTCAAATCGCGATCGGCGCCGTGTTCGCGGTGCTGGCGTTTCTGCTCGCCGGCGTCTTCCTGGTGATCGGGATGCAGGCGGGCTCCGAGGTCGGGGTCGAGCGGGTGCACCGGGTCGGCTACTGGTTGCGCAAGCGCTGGCTGGCGCTCCTGCTGGTGGTCGGGGTGCTGGTGGTCGGGATTTCGCTGTTCGATCTGCCCTATGCAAACGGCGGCGCGGCGGGGCGCACGGTGGTGGCGGTGACCGGCGGGCAGTTCTTCTGGTCGCTCGCACCGGATCGGGTGCCGGCCGGGACGCGCGTCCGTTTCGACGTCACCTCGGTCGACGTCAACCACGGCTTCGGCCTCTACGATCCGCACGGCCACCTGATCGGCTCCGTGCAGGCGATGCCCGGCTACCACAACAGGCTCGACCTCACCCTGACCGAGGCGGGCGTCTACCGGATCCGCTGCCTTGAATACTGCGGGCTCAACCACTCGACGATGGAGGGCTCCTTCACGGTGGCCGGCCGCTGATGGAAGCCGTCGCCGCAGCCCCGCCCTCACCGATCCAGCATCCGCACGCGGCGGTGTTCACGGTCGAAGCGCGCGGGATCGAGCGGCGGATCGGCCTGCTGTTCGGCGTGACCGGGATCGCGCTGGTCGCGGTGATGGGCGTGCTCGGCCTGCTGATGCGGCTGACCCAGGCGACCGTGCTCGGTCTTTCGCCGGCCTGGTTCTACCGGCTGATGACGCTGCACGGCGACGGGATGATCACCGGCACGCTGCTCGTGATGATGGGCGCGCTCTGGTATGTGCTGCACGCCAGCGTGCCGCTGCGGACGGGACGGATGCTCGTGAGCTACGCGTTGATCGTGGCGGGCGCGGTCTGCGTGCTGGTCGCGACGCTCGTCGGCGGCTTCGGCGCCGGCTGGACGTTCTTGCCGCCGCTCCCCTTCTACCCGGCCGGGCAATGGCCGGTCTGGGCGGAGAGCCTGTTCTTCGTCGGGCTGCTGCTGGTCGGGTCGGGCTTCTTCGTCTACTGCATCGACGTGCTCGAGCAGACGACGAGCACCTACGGCGGCCTGGTGCGCACGCTCGGCTGGCAGTTCCTGCGCGGGCGCGAGACCGAGGCGCCGCCGCCGCAGGCGATCGCCGCCACCGTCGTCGCGATCGACGGCCTGCTCGCGACGGCAGCGGGCACCGCGATCATCGTCGGCCTGCTCGGCCGCACCTACGACCACACGGTCGGCATCAACGCCCTAGTCGCGAAGAACCTCGTGTACTTCTTCGGCCACTCGATCGCGAACCTCGTCATCTACCTCGCGGCTGCCGCCATCTACGTGCTCCTGCCGCGCTACGCCGGCCGCCCCTACCAGACGACCAAGGTGTTCGTCGCCGGGTGGGCCGGCTCGCTCGTATTCATCGCCACCGCCTACTCGCACCACCTCTACATGGACTTCGTCCAGCCGACCTGGGCTCAGATCGGCTCCGAGATCGCCTCCTACGCGGCAGTGATCCCGGTCGCCGTGATCACGATCTACTCGATGACGATGCTCGTCTGGGGCTCCGCCTACCGCTGGACGCTCGCCTCGACCCTGCTCTACGTGGGCCTGGCCGGTTGGGCGATCGGAGGCACCGGCGCCGTGATCGACTCGATCATCCCGATCAACTTCCGCCTCCACAACACCGTCTGGGTCGTCGCCCACTTCCACACCTACCTGATGCTGTGCATCGTCCTCTGGGTGCTCGCCTTCCTCGCCCACCTGCTCGAACGCGACGCCGGACGGACCTCGTCACGGGCCGCGCGCATCTGGACGATCGGGCTGCTGCTCGTCGGCGGTTACGGGCTGACCGGCACCTGGTTCGTCGAGGGAGCGCTCGGGATCCCGCGCCGCTACGCGATCCAGCCGCCCGGCACCGCCGGCTACAGCCTGGCCGGCAGCATCTTCGCGCTGCTGTTCGCGCTCGG
>Ga0307373_10012370_pt1 | contig 12138 bp, 11 predicted proteins | sample OX2MG_FD_202534 | JGI IMG/M metagenome (GOLD analysis project Ga0307373, IMG submission 202534) | Soil microbial communities from Risofladan, Vaasa, Finland - OX-2 | ecosystem: Environmental > Terrestrial > Soil > Coastal area > Acid sulfate soil | place: Finland: Risofladan, Vaasa | collected...
AATTCATCCTCGACTGGCTTCTGAACAATCCCGGCCAGGTGCTCGGGTTCATCGTCTCCAGCGCCGAACTGCTTGCCCGCTGCCTCATCCAGCTCGGGTATGATGTGGCGCAGGTCGCCGCATGGATCGTCGAGCAGATCGCGGGATACACCTACGATGCGGCCTTTGCCATCGCATCGGACGCATGGGATCTCATCCAGCAGATTTGCAGCACGACCACCGCGGACCAGGCCATGGCGCCATCGACCACCGCGACTCCCGATCGGATTGCGCCGTACGAGCCGGTTCCCGGCGTTCTCGCCGACCTGGCAGCGTCGCCCAGAGGACATGCTGTCCTCTACCACTACTATCTCCACCGCGACGAAGCCGAACGGCTGCTTCGCTCCCATCCCCAGGTCGTCGGCGCTTCGCAGCAGTTGGTCACTGTCCATAAGGCGACCCCGGCCTACGAACACGGAGCCCATCTCTCCCTCGTCATCGATTTGCTCAAGGTAACTGCCCAAGCCGGAAGTCCGGCCTACAAGGCTTCGGCACAGGAACTGATCGTCGCCTTTGAACCCTATCGCGACAAGACTTACGAGGAGTTACTGGAAATCTTGCACAGGGAGTAAGAGAGCGCAGGAGCCGAATGCCTCCCCCCGCATCGAGCAAGATCGTCTTGCACATCAAGAGCAGGAGATTGGAATGTCCCAGACCCTTCAGGAAATCGTGCAGAACATGCTGAATGGCGTAGTCACCACCCTCAACCAGCCGGGGACGCAATGGTACCTGCCCACCTGGCTCACCGCTAACGGATACGATCCGTATGGCACGAATAGAACATTGGTCTGGTCGTTCACCCTTAACAGCCAGGACATGCTCGTCGCCGCCGGCAACATCTGCTCCGATATTGGCGTAGCCAACCCCGACGTATGCGCCAGCTACAAAGATTTTTATATCGCCGACCCCGCAAATGCTCCCCTTTTGACTCTCGGCGGAACCCCCAATGCTCTTCTGATCTCGGGCGCCTCCAACGCCGTGGTGACCGCTTTGACGGCACAGGGCAACGACATTCCGATGCCGATTTCGGGACAGATCCAATTGTCAACCCAGCCAAATCTGCCGTCTCAGATTTCCATTACCGGCAATTTTAGCTTGCTGCAACATTGCTGCTGCAGTACCGACCAGTCCACTTGCGACGCTGCATCTCTTCCCTATACCGGCGCCGGCACCTTCGAGGCTGACATTGTGGGAACGTCCACCTGCAATCTCTCCGTCCAGATCACTCAGATCTCTCCGGGCGTCCTCACCCTCAACGTGAGTAGCATTACGCTGATTCCTCCCACCTCCGGCGGAGTTCCCGTAATCAACACCACCGTCAATATCACCAGCATGCCGGCGGGAGCGAACGTCCAGTCCTATAACAACCTGGCGGAAGAAGCCTTCAACGACCCCGCCGGCAAGCAACATATCGTCGACCAGATCAACGCGGTGCTGAATCAACCCGAGCAGCTCCAGGCCATTAACACAGCGCTGACCCAGGTTGTCGATTCTTACTTGAAGTCCAATAATCTGTACCCGTTCAACAATGCCTCGTACGCCCTCTTCTAGTGGTTCGAGGCCCGGCGCGATATCGAAACCGAGGGCCCTGCTCATCGGACACGCCGGGATTCCGACCGGCTTTTGCCGTGTCGTCGATGCGCTCCAGGCCCACCTGGGCATCGCCTTCGACGTCCATCGAATTGCAGTCAACACCCCCGCCGCCACCTGGCCGTCGCCATCTGCCAGATCGGACGCGCATCCATCCCGGCCAATCCTGCCGCTCGATGCCGAATCCATGCTGCGGTTCGCCAGCGAACTTCAGCCCAGCCTCTGCCTGATCGTCGATGAACCCGCAAGCTCCGCGCGCATCGTGGCCAGTCTGCGCCGGCTCCAGCGCCCTCCGCGCCTGGTATGCTACTGCGCCGCCGACGAACAGGAGATGCTCTCCGGCGAGATTCTCTCCGGCCTCGCGCGCGCCGACCACCTTGTCTGTTTTACTCGGCACGCCCGGGGGTTATTGACCGAAGCCTTCCGCCTGCAGCAACTCGCCGCGCCTCCAATCGGCGTCATAGCCCACGGCATCGACACCGATACCTTCCACCGCATTCCGCAACCAGAGGCGCGCCGCATCTTCTTCGCCGGGACGCCGCTTCCGAACGATGCCTTCATCGTCCTCAATGCCAACCGCAACCAGCCTTTCAAACGAATCGATCTCACGGTGGAGGGCTTCGCTCTCTTCGCCCGCGGTAAGCCTGACTCTGTCCGGCTCCATCTGCACATGGGCACGCGTCCCGCGGCGCCCGGTGAGACCGCGCTGGTCGACCGTTTCGGTATTCGCCGCCGCCTCCTGACTCCAGAGGGAATCAACTCCGCCCATCCCTCTCTGGACGACTCGCGCCTCAACCTGCTCTATAACTCGTGCGATGTCGGCATCAATACCGCCGATCGGGAAGGTTGGGGCATGGTCGGCTTCGAACACGCCGCTGCCGGCGCCCCTCAAATCATGCCCGCGCTCCCCAGCCTCAGTGAACTGTGGAATGGCTCCGCTCTCCTGCTGCCTGTCTCCCCCAGTCCTTCGCCGCAGATTCCTGCCCGCATCGCCCCCGCGGCATCGCCGCAATCCATTGCGGATGCGCTCGAACTGCTTTACCACGACGCACCCGCCCGCGCTCATTGGTCTGCGGCCGCATTGGCTAACGCTCAAAAACCCGGGTACGCATGGCCCCGCGTCGCCCTCCAATGGACAGAGCTCTTTCACGCCTTGCTCCCCTGACGCCACTTACCCGAGCCGCACCGCCAGCAATGTATTCTGCAAAAACCGCGGTTCCGAGTAAGACACAAATAACTCCCCCCCCCCGTTTCCCGCATACTGCGGATGCTCAAAACCCAGTGACACCAGCTCCGTTCGCGGATCGCGCGGAACCATTCCCAAGCTCACCGGCTCGGAAAACGGCCCCCAGGGCTGCTCTCCGGCCCGCATCAACAGCGCACCCGTGTACGCATCCAGGTAGGTCATCAAGTACCCTCCCAGATACTCATTCCAGCTCACTGAGAACTCACGCCCGCACGGCCCCAGCGATTCGCCCTCCAGCAAGTTTCTGCTCCAGCCTCGCTCCCCACAGTAAAATTCGTATCCTCCGGGCTGCTCAATCTCGCCCGGCCTCACCCTTGCCACAAAGGCGCGGAACTCCAGTCCTTCCTCGCGGCTGGCATATACATAAATCCACTCTTCCGCTTTAAGCACCTGCACCCCGGCGTGCACGGTCGCCGGCAACGCCGGCCACATCCTCCACTCATCGGCCCATCGCAATCTCTCGCATCCGCCGACCGCCGGATCGACTACCGCCAGTCCGGTGCCCTGACTCGCAAACCCCCACAATCCTCCATCTCCCACCTGGAGCACGGCGATGTAGAAGAGGAACACCCGCCCATCCATGGCGATCCCATGCTGCGGCCACAGCCGATATCCCGCCAGCCGCTCCAGCGGCGTGGTCTGCAGTAGCTCCCGCGGGATTCCCTGGCCATCGCTCACGTACTCGATCCTGCCCATTGCCTCCCGCAGACCAACTCCGCCGGGAGCAATCCCCGCTGCGTTCCCCAGAAAAATCCCGCGCCGCTGCCGCAACAGGGGGCCAATCTCCATCTCCGGCGCATCGCCCGGCGCAATCAGGGTGTCGGCAAATACAAACAGAGAGCCGCGATCCAGTGCGATCGATTGCCCGCCGTCCTGCCCGACCATCCGCCAGTTACTTCCGCCAAGCCGCAGGGCCCTTCCCACCACGCGCACTGACTCCACTCGAAACCCTCTCACAATCCTCCCAGTTCCTCTCGCACAGCCCGCATCTTCCACCTACAATCATCCTGTGCGCTGGCAACTCCTCAAGAGTATTACCGAGCTCGTCCCGGGCCAATGCGCCTCGGGTACCGCCATCACCGATTTCCCCAGCCAGCTCTTCGCCGATCACTTTCCCGGCTTTCCCATAACTCCCGGCGTCCTGCTCATTGAAATCGGCGCTCAACTCGCCGGCCGGTTAGTGGAGATCTCCGCCTCCCAATCCCGAAACCTTCTTCTGCTGCCGGTTCTGACCATGGTGCAGGAAGCCAAGTTACGCCGATTCGTCGGCCCCAATCAGCCGCTCCTTGTGGAAGCAGTTATCGACGCTCTGCGCGAGGAATCTGCCCTGTGCCGCGCCACCGTCCGCTCGGAAAGCACCAGCGTCGCCTCCATGCAGCTCCTCTTTGCATTCGATCCCGACGGGAAAATCGCCGCGGAAGACCCTGGGGCCATCGTCGCCTTTGAACGGAGAGAGTTCCTGCGCCTCGGGCTCATGGGGTTTCCACCCGGACCAGTGTCCGTAACAGCACCTCACTAACTCCACCGCATGTCCCTGAGCGCGCCCCAACCCGGTCCCCGCATCTGCGTCCTCGGCGCCGGACCCTCCGGACTTGCCATGGCGCGCGCCCTGCTGGAGCAGAACCTCCGCAACTTTGTCGTCTACGATCGCCGCCATCAGATTGGCGGAAACTGGTCTCAGGATCAGTCATTCCCCACCAGCGTCTACGAAGGCCTGCGCTCGATCACCTCAAAACGACGCATGGCATTTACCGGCTTTCCGTTCCCCCCGCAAGCACCCCACTATCCCACCCGCGAAGACCTCCTCGCCTATCTTCATAGCTTTGTCCGCGCCTACAAACTCGCGCCCTATCTCGAGTTAGGCCGGGAGATCGCGGAAGTGGCTCCGGAATCGAACGGAAAATGGCGAGTCACCCTGGCTTCGGGCAATTCGTCACTCTTCGACGCCGTCTGCGTCTCCAACGGACACCACTCCGAACCATCCCTCCCCGGCATTCCCGGCAACTTCTCCGGCCGCATCGTGCACTCGCATCGCTTCCGCAGTTCGTTTCCTTTTACCGGCCAGCGCGCTCTGGTGCTGGGCCTGGGAAACTCCGGCGCCGACATCGCCGCCGATCTCGTCCGCCGCAACGGCCACGTAACCGTCAGTCTCCGCCGCGGCTACTACATCCTTCCCCGCTACCTCTTCGGTATTCCCTCCGACGAACTGCTCGCCCGCCTCCACCTGCTGCCCCGGCCCATTCTCGCCCACCTCGCCACCATGCTTCTCCGCCTGCTTCCCGGAGCCACCACGCGCCACATGCCTCGCCCGAACCATCGCCTCTTCGAGACGCACCCGCTCATCAACTCAGACCTGCCGCGCCTCATCGCCTCCGGCGCCATTCGTCTCCGCGGTCCCATCGCTCATGCCGCCGGCCTCACCGTCACCTTCGCCGACGGTACCGCCGAGGACTTCGATCTCATCGTCGCCTGCACCGGATATAACATCGCCTTCCCATTCCTCCGTATTCCCGCCGACCAGCTTCCGCCGCACGTCCCGCTCGGGTTGCGCATCTTTCATCCGCAGCATCCCGGCCTCTTCTTCATCGGACTCATTCAACCCAGCGGCTCCATCTGGCCTCTGGCGGACCTCCAGGCCCGCCTGGTCGCAAAACATCTCGCAGGCCTGGTTCCCGCTCCCCATCCCGGAGAAGAGATGCGGTACGGCCGCTTCGTCGACTCCCCGCGCCACGTCATCGAAGTCGATTTCTTTCGCTACCAGTGTGCCCTCGTCCACGCCCTGGCCCGCGCCCAATGAAACGCGTCCTGGTTGCCGGCAGCTCCGGCGAAATCGGCTCCGCTCTCACCGCCGCAATGCTCCAGCGTCCCGGCATCGAACTGGTCGCGGGCATTGACCTCCGCCCGCCCGGCGTGCGCCTGCCACACTTCCACTTCACTCGCGCAGACATTGCCCAGCCCTGTCCGGATCTCCTCCGCTCGCTCGCCATCGACACCGTCGTTCACGCTGCCTACACGCTCCAGCCCACGCATCGCCCCCGCACTCGCACCCGCACCGCAACCGCCGGCACTCAGGCCATCCTTGCAAGCGCCCAGGCAGCCGGAGTGCGCACGTTCCTCCATCTCAGCTCCGCCACCGTCTACGGCGCCCGCCCCGGCAATCCCGCCCTCCTGCCGGAGTCGGCGCCACTCCAGCCCAATCCGCGCTTTCCTTACGCAACCGACAAGCTCGCCGCCGAATCCACCCTTCGCGATTTCCTGCGCCAATTCCCCGGCGCGTTCTCTTCGGTCCTCATCCTCCGTCCCTGCTTCGTCCTCGGCCGCGGCACTGCCAACGCCTTCATGCGCCATCTCTGCCGTGCCATGGTTCCATTGCCCGCCGCCCAGGCCTCCATGCAGTTCATCCATCGCGACGATCTCGTCGAAATCGTCCTTCGCCTGCTCGAAATGGAGGTATCGGGAACCTATAACGTCGCCGCTCCCGGCGCCCTCACTCCGGCCACCATGGTGCAACTCCTCGGAGGCTACCCGCTCCTTATCCCCGACACCCTCCTCACCCTCGCGCACCGCCTCGCCTGGTCCGCCCATCTGCCCATCGCGCCCGCTCCGGCCGCCTTCCTCGATCTCCTTCGCTTTCCCTGGCGCGTAGACTGTTCTGCCCTCGGGCGCGTTCTGCCCAGGCCATTCCGCCACACCACTCCGGAAACCTTCCAGCTCTTCGTGGAAGACCGTCTTCTCTCAAAGCGATCCTCGAAACGCTGAATCCGCCCGAAGTTAATCCCCCGGCACCGCGTCGGCTTCTCTTCGAGAGCCTCTTTCAATCAACCCGGTGGTAGACGATCCCGGAAGCAATGGCACAATCTTCACCTGGCCGCCCCACGACTGCACCTCGCGCGCGCCCACAACGTCCTCCACTCCGTAGTCGCCGCCCTTTACGATCACGTCCGGCCGCGTGGCCAGCACCAGTGTCAGCGGCGTCCGGTCTTCGAAGATCGTCACCGCATCCACCGCCGCCAGCGCCGCCAGCACCCGCGCCCGGTCGTCCTGCCGCACAATGGGACGCCCGGCTCCCTTCAACGCCCTCACCGATTCATCGCTGTTGATGGCCACAATCAGCCGGTCGCCAAATCGGCGGCTCTGTTCCAGCAGCGCAATATGCCCGACGTGGAGCAGGTCGAAACAGCCGTTGGTAAACACCACGCGCTCCCGGTTCGCCCTCCATTGCGTCACCCGCGCAACCAGTTGGTCCCGCGTCATAACCTTGTTCGCGGCGTGCAGCGCAGCCTCCGGAGAAAGCGCGCCCAGCAGCTCGTGCTTCTCAATCGGAACTGTGCCCACCTTGCCCACCACCACTCCCGCCGCCAGATTCGCCAATTGCACCGCGGCTTCCGGCGCAATTCCTGAAGCCAGGCACAACGCTACTACCGCAATCACGGTGTCTCCGGCGCCCGAAACATCGAAGACCTCGCGAGCCAGCGCGGGCGCCAGGAATCGCTTTCCCTCCCTCACCAGCGCAATCCCCTTCTCGCCCAGCGTCGCAATCAGAAATTCGAGCTCAAGCTCCGGGATCAGGCGTTCGGCGCCAGCCAACAAAGCCGTGAGGTCGTCGGTTTCCAGCCCCGTAGCCGCCGAGAGCTCCGCCACGTTCGGGCAGATCGCCGTCGCGCCCCGATACCGGCTGAAGTCCGCGCCCTTGGGATCGATCACCACCGCAATCCCCATCCGCCGAGCCGCTTCGATGACGCTGCGGCATACCTCCGCTGTGAGGATCCCCTTGCCGTAGTCCGAGAGCACCACCAGGTCGCAGCCAGGCAGGCTCCTGCGTGCGCAATCCATCAGGCGTCGATACTCATCCGCCGGCCGCGGGTCCAGGCGCTCGGTATCGATGCGCAGCATCTGCTGGCTCCCGCCCACAACCCGCAGCTTGGTGATCGTCGGGAACCCCTCGGAATAAACAAGCTCCGCTGAGATTCCCTCGTTTTGCAGGCATTCGCAAAGCAGCATTTCGTTCTCATCGCCGCCCGCAAATCCGATCAGTGTTGCCTTTGCGCCAAGCCGCGCCAGGTTCATCGCCACATTGGCCGCGCCACCCGGCTGGTGACTCTGGTGCGTCGCCCGAACCAGGGGAATCGGCGCCTCGGGCGAAATCCGCTCAACCTCGCCCCAGATGTACTTGTCCAGCATGACATCGCCGATCACCAGCACGCGCTTCTCGCCCCAGCGATCCTCGATCTCGTGGATCAATTCCGCCAATCGATCGATCATCTCGCGCATCCCCGCTAGGATTTCCTATAGCTGCCGCTGACTGGGGTAAAAGGTCGTACCGTTGCTCGTGCTCTGAGTAGAGCCTTCTCTGAAGCGCTTATCGCCTCGTCGCTCTCGCCCGACCTGTCACGCAATGGGGAATGAAGAACTGCTACTCTCGATTATTGACCAGCCGCGGCTTCCTTGAACCGCAAAATGCGCGTATTTTGCAGGCGCCGAATGAGAGATGCCCAGCCCGGCGCGCCAGATCCCTGTTAGCCCGCGATCTTCTCCTGCACCGCGCAGGTCTCCCGCACCCCATCCTCCAGGCGCGTCATCTCCAGCCCGCAGCCGGCTTGGCGCAGGCCGGCCAGGTCCGCCTCGGTAAAGTGCTGATAGCGGCCCTCCAGATCTCGCGGCAATGGCACATACTCAACCGGCACTCTGCCGCGCACCGCCATCAGCGACTCCGCAACGTCGTTAAAGCTGCGGCTCGTCCCCGATCCCGCATTGAAAACCCCTTGGTAGCGCTTCGCCTCCCGGCCGGCCGCCGGCGCATAAGGAGCCATCCCGGCAAAAAACAGGTTCAGCCGTGCCAGGTCGCGGACATAAACAAAATCCCTTCTCTGTGCTCCGTCCGCATACCCGCCCGTTCCCTGGAACAGCCGCATCCTTCCGGTCTCCCGCATCTGCTTCGCAAACTGGTGGACCACTGAAGCCATGCGCCCCTTGTGTCCTTCGCGAGGGCCATAGGCGTTGAAGTACCTCAGGCCCACCGCCGTCATCGGAACCAGCCCCTGGGCAAGCTGGCCGCGAAAGTAGTTATCGAACGCCAGCTTCGACTCGCCGTAAACATTCAGCGGATGCTCGTTCTCCGCCACAGGCGTGAAATGCCCCGGCCCGGCAAGCCCGTACACGGCGGCCGACGACGCAAATACCAGCGGCGCGTTCTCCCGGACAGCAAAAGCCAATACCTCCTTCGAGTATTGGCAGTTGTTATCCATCATGTAATCCCGGTCGTCCTCCAGGGTGTTCGAGCACGCCCCCTGGTGGAAGATCGCGCTGATCTTTCCCGCGCCCAGCGCATTCTCTTCGATCGCGCGCCGGAACCGGTGCTTGTCCATCGACTCCGCATATTTCGCGCCATCCAGATTCCGCAGCTTCCGGCCATCGGCAACATCGTCCACAACCAGGATCTCGCTCACCCCGCAGGCATTCAGCTCATGCACCAGGTTGCTGCCAATAAAGCCGGCCCCTCCCGTAACAATCACCATGTTCGGAAACTCTCCCTGCCGGATTGGGTTGTGACGCTGCTCTGCCGACGCATTGGACGCGTCATCATCGACATGTACGATTCTGCGCCAGTCATGCCGAATCCATCCTATTCGCAATAGCCGGTTTTTCGCCCCCAGCGCGGAGACCTGGCTCCCAGGCTCGCAATCGGAACAGCGCCGCAGCGAACTGCCGAGCAGCCTGGTTTGCGTGGCTTAAGACCCGCCCACGGCGTCTTGACAATCGCGTTTTTGAGGTGTGTACTACGATCAATGCTGCGGTGAAGGAGTTCACCCTTAACCGCTGTCCCTCCATTCACGTGGCCGGACAGATGATGACTCCTGACAGGGAATCCTGTTGAGGAGTCTTATCTGCGGCACGATTCCCAATCACAATCGGAAGCGAGACCTTACGGCATTCGCATGGTCTCATGCTCTTCGTACACCTGGAGAATCATGCACGAAGGCGGGTCAGAAGCGACAGATGCACGGGCTCGAGGTGAGTTCAACGGCACCCGGCAGCGGCGGCGGCATGTCTCCTGCTCGTACATTGACAGGCTGCTTGTCAAAATCGAGCAGGTGCTGCACAAGGCTGCATCGCCTTCTCCCTTTCCCGGCCACCTCATCGACATCACGCCCGCACAAGGCCGCGTGCTCGAAGCTCACATGCGCCGAATCTATGAGCAGCTTCTGGAGAGGCGGCATCTGCGGAACCGGCTCGCGATTTGGCAAAGCCCAAGAATGGGAAGCCAGAGAAGCCGGCCAGTGCACGACAATTTTGACGATCAAGCAGAGGAGAGAAGACCTTGCAGAAATACTTCTACATTGCTGTAGGGGGTTCGCTGGGAGCCATTGCACGCTATTGGGTTGGTTCCGCGGTTGCGAGTCGACTGGGTACCAAATTACCCTATGGCACGTTTGTGATCAACATCAGCGCGTGCATTATCATTGGGTTCTCCTTGACCTATCTCGGCAAACGCGTCGAATTGAGCCCGGCATGGCGCTATCTGATTCCGACCGGATTTGTGGGCGCGTACAGCACGTTTTCGACCTATGAATGGGAGACACTCGCATCTCTTCGGACCGGCGAATTCTCTCTGGCTGCCCTTTATGCAATCGGAAGCTTGCTGGTTGGGCTTCTGGCCGCCTGGGGAGGAGCCGTCCTTGCGGAGGTGATTTCGTGAGAGCACATCGGCAAATCGTCCTTCCCCGAGCGATCGAACAGCTCCTGCTTGAGCCCGAGACCGTCGCATGGCTGCGGACGAAGGCAGCCTTCCGTATTCCCCCTGCTTTCCAATTGCGTCAAAAGGCGCCGCTGACATTGACTGCACGGATCGACACAGAGCATAAGGAGGGAGAATGCTAACCGCCGGAAAGGCTCTCAAGGTTTCCATCTACATCAGCGAAGGTTCGACCCATCATGGGATCGCGACGTATTCGAGCATCCTGGATTTTCTTTTCTACCGCGGAGTGTCGGGAGCGACCGTAACCAAGGGCATCGCTGGATTTGGCGCCGACCACCATATCCACACCTCGCGATCGGTTGAAATCGCAGATCACCTGCCTTTGAAGATTGAGTTCATTGAATCGCGGGAAAAGGTGAACGAGCTGCTTGGCAAGCTGGAAGAGCTTGCCGGCACGGGATTGGTCGAGGTGCAGGAAACGACGGTAGCCAAGGCCGCGCAACGATCGAAGGCCAACGTCCATGTGCCGCCTGAGCACGTGAAGATCGAGGGCAAGGCCAGGATGATGCGGATCTATATCGGGGAATCGGACCGGTGGCGCGACAAGCCGCTTCACACGGCGCTGGTTGAAGCAATGCGAGCCAACGATATCGCCGGCGTGACTGTCTATCGCGGCATTCTGGGATACGGAGCGCATTGCCGCCTTCACAAAGGCCGCGCTCTTCATCTCTCGCATGACTGCTCCATCATGCTTTCGGCCATCGATGCGGAGGAGAAACTCCAGTCGTTCCTGCCAATCGTCGAGCAGATGGTGGAGGAAGGTCTGGTCGTTCTCTCCGATGTCGATATCATCAAGTACGCTTATCGCGCGGAAGGGCTCGACCCGGCGGAAGCAATTCCTTCCACTCCGCAAGGAGAGCAGAGGCCATGAAGGAGCAATTTGAGGCCAGAATGCTGCGAATCCTTTTTGGGGAGCGCGACAAATGGCAAGGCAAGCCTCTCCATGAAGCGATCGTGGCGAAGTGCCAGGAACTCGGAATTGCCGGGGCAACCGTCTATCGCGGAATCGAGGGCTATGGAACCAGCACAAGAATCCGCCATTCCAGCCATTGGACGCTTTCCAAGGATGCTCCCATCATGGTGAGTATCATCGATACGGAAGAACAGATACAGAAGCTGATTCCGCATTTGGACGGAATGGTGGAAGAAGGCCTTGTGGCCATGTCCCGCGTGGACGTGATCCGCTACTCCCGCGACGCCGCCAGGACATGATTTTTGAGAGGTATGCCGCCATCCCGGGAACAGTGCTGGCCCGGTTCCGGGCCGAATTCTGGTGGCGGAGGGCAGGATCGAACTGCCGACCTTGGGGTTATGAATCCCACGCTCTAACCATCTGAGCTACTCCGCCTGCAGGCGCGCGGTTCCTGCGGCACGGGCCGGGCGGCCCTCAGGGAACTACGCTATCTATTGATGATACGGGGCTCTGCGGCGAGGGTCAAACCTTACTCTCTGGGCTCTACTCTCCGCGTTTCCTGGGCAGGGCGCGCATGCGGCCGGTGGAGATGCC
>Ga0307373_10012371_pt1 | contig 12137 bp, 12 predicted proteins | sample OX2MG_FD_202534 | JGI IMG/M metagenome (GOLD analysis project Ga0307373, IMG submission 202534) | Soil microbial communities from Risofladan, Vaasa, Finland - OX-2 | ecosystem: Environmental > Terrestrial > Soil > Coastal area > Acid sulfate soil | place: Finland: Risofladan, Vaasa | collected...
ACGAGTTGGTAGCTCTCGCAGTCCTGGCGCAGCGCGAGGCCGCCGGTCGACGGGCAGTAGACGGGAGTGCTCGTCCATGGATGCAGCCAGATCGTGACGCGCTCGTGGACGTGCGGGATCTGCTCGTATGCGCCGACGCCGCCGATCAGGAAGAGCACGATGCCGGCGAAGACGAACGAGAGCCGCGCGGTCGCGATGTAGAGCATTCCGAGGAAGATTCCGAAGTAGAGGAGCCCGGAGCCGAGGTCGTTCGATGCAACGAGCGCCAGCATGCAGGCACCGAAGATGACGAGCAGTGGCCCCACGTCCTTGAGGCGCGCCTGTGCCAGGACCTCCCGCTTTTCCCGCAGGTACGCGGCGAGGAAGACGATGAGGAAGACCTTCGAGAACTCGCCCGGCTGGAACGTGTACGCGCCGACGTGCACCCACAGGCGGGCACCGTTCACGGTCGTGCCGATGCCGGGGACCCGCGGTAAGAGGAGCAGTGCGATCGCCCCGATCCCGAACAGGTACTTGTACTGCTCGAGCACGCGGTAGTCGCGTCGCAGGCGCCAGAGCGTGAAGGCGAACAACGCGACACCGATCACGATCCACAGTCCCTGCTTGAACGCGTCGCTCGCGCCCAGACGGTAGATCTCGGTCACGCCGATCGCGGCCAGCAGGCCGGCCATCGGGAGCAGGTACGGGTCTGCGCTCGGCACCGTCAGCCGGACGACCAGGTGTGCAGCGAGGTACAGCGCGAAGAAGAAGACGGCATAGCCGAGCGAGCCCCAGCTGACGAGTGCCTGGCGCGCGATGTACACCGATGCGAAGCCGAGGCCCGTGAGGACGCCCACGACGGCGAGGTAGAGGAGCTCCCTGTTGCGGTAGCCGATCTTCAGCGCGCGAGCCCCCACACGACGAGCACGACGATCAGGACGGCGAGCGCCACGATGACGGCGAGCGCCAACACGTGCCTGCCGATGCCCGCCTGCGGTGCTTCGAAGCTCTCGGCGAGCGCCGTCCGGACGTCGGCGGCCGACACGACCATCGTGTCGCCGGGCGGGAGAGCTTCTGTGGGGACCGGCAACGAGACGCGGTCCTCCGGATGCAGCGTGTCCTCGTCTTCGTGGTGCGTAACCACCGGGTCACCGTCGACCAGCTCGAACACGATCGCCGTGATGTTGTCCTCGCCGCCCGCCCGGTTCGCAGCCTGGACGAGCTCCTTGGCAGCCGCGTCGAGGTCGGCACGATGCGTGTTCAGGATGCGTTCGATCTGGACGCCGTCGACCATGTCCGAGAGGCCGTCCGAGCAGATCAGATAGAGGTCACCGGCGCGGCCCTCGACCGAGAACGCGTCGACTTCGACGTCGGGGTCGGTGCCGAGCGCCCGGGTGATCACCGAGCGCTGCGGGTGCACCTCCGCCGCCTCGGGCGAGAGCTCCCCCCGCCGCACGAGCTCGGCGACGAGCGAGTGGTCGTCGGTCAGCTGCTCGAGCCGCTCGTCGCGCAGCCGGTAGGCGCGCGAGTCGCCGACGTGGCCGATCGTGACGGTGCCGTCGCCCTCGACGAGCGCGAGCGTCATGGTGGTGCCCATTCCGGACGTCGCGGCGTCGGTCGCAGCGCGCTCGTGCACGCGCCGGTTCGCCTCTCGAACGAGGTTCGCGACGTTGGCCTCGCCGCCGTCTCGAGCGCGTGCCTCTTCGAGTGCGCCGGCTGCGAGCGCCGAGGCGACCTCGCCGGCGCGTGCTCCGCCCATGCCGTCCGCGATCGCAAAGAGCGGCGGCCGGCAGACGTAGGAATCCTCGTTTCCTCTCCGCTTCCGCCCCGCGTCGGTACGGGCTGCGCTCTGACCCAGCCTCACAACTCGAACCGCAGGTCCGTCTCGCCGATTCTCACGATGTCGCCCGGGACGAGCTTGCGCTCCCGGGTGAGGCGTATCCCGTTCACGTACGTGCCGTTCGTCGAGCCGATGTCCTCGACCCAGACGCCGTCCCTGCGCGGCTCGAAGCGCGCGTGCCGACTCGACGCGTACTCGTCCTCGGGCAGCGGCACGTCGTTTGCCGCGCCGCGCCCGACCGTCAGCGGATGCGAGTCGAGCGTGAGCACGTCACCCTCGCCGATCGCCGGGCTCGCCAGCACGACGAGGTGGCCGAGCTCGCGCGGCGCCGGGTGCGACAGGAACCCGGCGGCGGCTGCCTGCTGCGGCGCGAGGATCATCGATTCCTGCGGGAGCCGCAGGTCGCGTGCCGCAGAGCGCACGATGCGCCAGATGAACAGGTAAAGGAGGACGAGGAACGCCAGCTTGAGGACGAGCAGCGTCGTCTCGACCTGCGCCGACGCGAGCACCTGCACTATTCGAGCTCCCGGGTGAAGACGATCTCCGTTCCGCCGATGGTGAACCGGGAGCCTTCCTCGAGCTTCACCCGCTTCACACGCTTGCCGTTCACCTCGACCCCGTTCGTCGAGTCGAGATCCAAGACGTAGTAGGCGTCGCCCTCACGGAGCACCTCGGCATGGCGCCGGGAGACGTTCGGGTCGGAGATCTGCACGTCGGCGTCCTTCGAGCGGCCGATCACGACTCGGTTCGCTGCGATCTCGTGCCGCTTCCCCTCCCACTCGAGCACGGCCACCTCGCGGTCGCTGCCGAGGTCGACCGCAGGCGAGGCTTCGGCCTCTTCTCGCGGCGGCTCCGTCGGCACGTAGATCATCGTCGCGCTCGGCTGGGCCCTGGCTCCACCTCGCGGCTTGTTCCCGGCGTCCAGCTCGGTCTCCGCCATGCGCGTCGCAATGCCGAACACGCCCACGTCGAGCTCATCGTCGGTCTCGAGCTCAACTGTCGGCGGTGAGAGGAGCACGTAGCTTTCGCGCCGTGCGTGCTCGGCGAGGTAGTCCGCGAGCTCGTCCGCAAGCTGCTTCTCGTAGGTCGCGAACTGATCCCGGTCACCCGCCGAGAGGTACACCGTGTACTCGTTCGGCACGTAGACGCGCGAGACCGAGACATTCCGGTGGTCGTCCATCTCCTTGACGAGCTTGCGGGCCAGTTCGACCGGCTGGACGTTCGTTCGGAACGCGCGGCCGAAGACGCCCTCGAAGAGCGACTCGAGCCTGGATTCGATGCTGCGCAGCAGTGCCATGGATGTCGGGGCGCTCCCCGTCGGAAAGAGTTTATGTCCGGGGCTCGAGCGCCAGGGCTCCCGCTGTCAGCCAGCAGCAGACCACGAGCGGCAAGACGGCCGCTCGAGGCGCGGTGAACGCGGTTGCAGCGAGCAGCGCGGCGCCGAAGATCGCAGCGGGCCACGGGCCCCGCCGGCGTGCCTGCGGCACGAGGGCGGCGGCCGCGGCGAGCACGAGCGCCTCGCCCAGCAGCACCGGATGAGCAGCGAGCGTTCGCCAGAGCGCGTGCGCGACGGCGCCCGGCCGCCCCGAGCCGGTGATGCCGAGCCCCAGGGGCGGTGCGGAGCCGTCAAAGGGGAGGGGCGCGCGCCGGAGCCCTGCCACGACCGCCGCGAGCAGCACCGCACCACCGGCCTGCGCCGCGCGGCGTGCCCGGCCGCGCGCGAACTGGGCTGCCAGTGGCAACAGGGTGAGCGCCGCGACCGGGGCGAGCAGCGGGCCCGTCGCAAGCAGGAGGCCGGCGCGCGCGTCCTTCCAGGTGAGGGCTGTCCAGGCGGCGGCGAGAGCGGCGTAGACGATCGCGAGCCCGAGCGAGATGTTCGCGAGCGGGAAGAACGCGACCGCGAGCGCGAAGACGAGCCCTGCGCGCGGGGCGGCGGCACCGGCGGCGAGCCCGGCTGTCGCGATGCCGAGGGCCCAGCCCGGGGGATAGAACGGGATGCGGGCTGCCACCCAGCCGGAGGCGAACCCGGCGAGCGCGCCCGGCACGACCCGTTCGAGCACGACCGCACTGCGGGCGGCGACCGTGGGCACGGCCGGTCTCGAGCCGCCCCGCTTGCGCCGGCGCTTGGGGAACGACCGGAGCTCCTGCGCGAGACGCTCCGCCGAAGGACGGCGCTGGGGGTTCGTGAGCAGCGCGCTCGCAACCGTCTGCAGCACGTGCTGGGGCAGGTCGGGCCGTTGTGACTCGAGCGACGGCGCCCCGCGCTGGATGCGGCGCGATGTCTCGACCAGGTCGCCGCCCCAGAACGGATGCTTGCCGGCGAGTGCCTCCCAGGCCAGCACGCCGACCGCCCACACGTCAGCGGCGGCCGTGGCGGTCAACCCCTGCAGGCGCTCGGGCGAGATGTACGCGAGCGTTCCCGGAACGTCTCCGAGCCCGGTCAGCGTGTCGAACTCCGCCATCTGCGCGAGCCCGAAGTCCAGGAGCCGCACGTCGATGCCCCCGGCCCCTGTGCCCTCGTGCTGTGCCAACAGGACGTTCGACGGCTTCACGTCGCGGTGGACGATCCCCCGGCCGTGGGCATGCGCGAGCGCTTCCGAGATCTGAGCTGCCACCTCGACTGCCGAGCGGTCGTCGAGCTCGCCGCCGCGCATCGCCTCGCGCAGCGTTCGGCCCGGGATGTACTCGTACGTGATGTAGACGTGCGAGGAATCGCGCGCCAGCGAAAGAATTCGCTGGCAGCGCGGGTGGCGCAGCGCCGCCGCGGCGCGCGCCTCGCGTTCGGCCCGGTGGCCCGACTTGCCCTCGCGCGCGACGATCTTCAGCGCGACGTCGAGGCCGCTCTGCTCGTCGCGGGCGAGCCACACGTGGCCCATTCCGCCGGCCCCAAGCGGCCGCAGCGGCCGGTACCGGCCGAGAAAGAGGTCGTGCGCGAGCGCGGCCGAGGGCACCATGCGTCTTTACGGTGCTGCCAGGACATTTCCTCTGCGAAGCGAACGAACGCGGTAGATTCGCCCTGCAGATGGCTCGCGACAACGACATCGAGTTCGACTTCTTCGACGACGAGCCCGCGACCACGGAGGCGGCTTCGTCGCAGCCTCGCGTCCGGTTGCCCCGCCGGGGCGGGCACGGCACCGGCATGCGCCGCCCCGCCGGGCCGGTGCGCGGCCTCACCCCGCTGCTGCGACTGCTCGGGCTGGTCGCGATCATCGTCGCGGCGCTCGTGTTCTTCGGGCTCGTGATCCAGTCCTGCGCGTCGACGTCCAGGCACGACAGCTACGCGCAGTACATGCAGAAGGTCGCCGCGATCGCGCACAGCTCCGAGGACGACGGCGCCGCCGTCGCCGGGGCGCTGACGACGCCGGGCACGAAGGTCAGCGACCTGACCGCCAAGCTGGACGGGATCGCGGCACAGGAGCGTCAGAACCTCGCGGCCGCGCAGCAGCTCGGCGTGCCGGGGCCGCTGCGCCCCCAGAACGGGTACCTGATCGAGGCGCTGCAACTGCGCGTCAGCGGCGTCCAGGGGCTGTCCGACACGTTCCGGGCGACTGCGGCGTCGAAGGCGACGGGTGACGCCTCGCTCCTCGCCGTCCAGGCCGATCGTCTGCTCGCGAGCGATGTGATCTGGGACGACTTCTTCCGCGACCCGGCCAAGAAGCTGATGACGACGGACGGCGTCGGCGGCGTTGCGGTGCCGGACTCGAACTTCATCACCAACCAGGACTTCATCACGGAGCGCTCGATGGCACTCGTCCTGCAACGCCTGCGCGGCGCCTCGACCGGCGGAACGCCCACCGGCATCCATGGGACGAACATCGTCGGCACGAAAGCCATGCCGGGCGGCCTGTTGCTGTCACCGACCACGGAGAACACCGTCACGGCAAACGCAAATCTCGCGTTTGCAGTCACGGTCCACGACGGCGGCAACTCGCAGGAGGTCGGCATCAAGGTGACGCTCACGATCGACAAGTCCGGCGGCGCGATCGTCGAGAACAAGACGATCGACGTGATCAACCCGGGCCAGGACAAGATCGTCACGTTCGCCAATCTCGGTGGGGTGCCGTTCGCCAGCAAGACGAACGTCAACGTCGATGTCGCTCCGGTCCCGGGCGAGAAGGACACCTCGAACAACAAGGCGAGCTACCCGGTCATCTTCTCGCTCGGCTAGCCGGCGAGCGCCGTCATGCACGTCACAGCGTCAGCTGCCCTGATCGTCGCCCTTGCCGGTGTGGGGATCGGCGTCGTTTCATTCGGCGTCGCGTGGTGGGCCTGGATCAAGGCGCGCCGCGTCCGCGGCGCGCAGCGGATGCTGCTCGGCGGTGGGCGGAAGGACCTCGTCGACTTCGCCGTTTCCCTCCAGGCGCGCATCGACGACCTGCACAGGGCCGTGGACGAGGTGGCGGCCGGGCTCGCAAGGGTCGACCGCCGCATCGACGGCACCGTCACCAACACGTCGATCGTCCGCTACGACGCCTACGAGGACACCGGGGGCCACCAGTCCGCCTCCCTCGCCCTGCTCGACTCCGCCCGCACCGGCCTCGTCCTCACCGCGATCCAGGGTCGAGACTACGCGCGCATCTACATGAAGGAGCTCGAGCGCGGCCGCGCCTCCGTCGCCCTCTCTCCCGAGGAGCAGGAAGCCGTCGAAAGGGCCATGGGCCGCTGACGCCCTCCGCCTGCACTTCCGGACTCTTGGGTACATTGCCCGCAAGGTGCAGCAAGTACTCGTCCTCAATGCGAGTTACGAGCCGTTGAACGTGTGTTCGCTGCGCCGTGCCCACGTGCTCGTCTTCAAGGGCAAGGCGGAGGTGATCGAAGAGCTCGATCGACCACTTCGCTCGGCCACCGACACCTTTCGCTGGCCGCATGTCATCCGTCTCGTCCACTACGTCCGCGTACCGCGGCTGGTGCAGCGCAAGATTTCACGCCGGGCGCTCTTTGCCCGTGACGGCTGGCGGTGTGTCTACTGCGGCACCTCCGGCGGCCGGCTGACGCTCGACCACGTGATCCCGCGCTCCAAGGGTGGTGACTCGACGTGGGAGAACGTCGTCACCTCGTGCGCCCCGTGCAACCTCCGCAAGGGAGACCGGCTGCCACATGAGGTGCGGATGGAGTTGCCGGCGCGGCCGCGCCCCCCCGCGCCGGTGCTGTTCATCCGGCTTGCGACGCCGAAGATCCCGACGCTCTGGGAGCGCTACCTGGGCGCGTACGCGACCGTGACCCCGACGGCCGCCTAGAACCTCTCAGCCGTCGTCCGGGGCCGACCGCTCGACCGGCAGTGTCGGGTCCTGTTCCCACTCGGACCACGAGCCCGGGTAGAGGAGACCCTCGCGTCCTGCGAGGTGGAGACGGTGCAGTACGACGCAGGCCGTGATTCCCGAACCGCAGTAGGCGACGAGCTCGCCCTCCGGTAGCAGGCCGGGCGGTTCGTTCCACGGCCTGGAGAGGGCTCCCGGAATGCGGCCGGGAACGCGGTCGATCGGGTTCTCCTCGCCGCGCCAGCGGGAGGCAAGGCGCGCGTCGACGACGACGAGGCTGGCGCGGCGCGCGGCGAGCTCGCCGCGGTCGATCGTGTCGTCGTGCCGCTCCTGCGGCTCGAACAGCTCCGGCGCGATCGTCTCCGCGCCGCCGCGCAGCGGCCCTCGCCACGCAGCGAGATCGGTCACGGCGCAGCCGGCGTGCCCGAAGTGTCGAAGCAGCCACCAGAGCCGTTCGGCCCCGCCGAGCGAACCGTAGGCAACGACGAACGTCCCGCGTCCGATGCCCGCCTTCGAGGCGGCCGCCGCAAACTGCTCCCCGGTCGGCAACGGGTGGCGACCCGCAGGCCCCGGCGCCGACGAGAGGTCTTGCTCCACGTCGAGGAACGCCGCTCCGGGGATGTGGGCTTCGAGATGTGCCCGGCGGCCGGCGCCGGGGTCATCGAGCGACCACCGGCAATCGACGAAACGGTAGTGCACGCGTGACAGGAAACCAGAGCGGCGGCGTAGAGGAGGTATGAGACGTCTCCTTGCACTCGCACTCGCCGCCGTTTCGGTCGTCGCCGTCGCGGCGTTTGCGGGCGTCGGTCGCCCCGACGCGGCGCACGGGGACACGGCCGCACCCGGCACGGTGACGACGACCGGGCACGGTGTCGTCACCGCCGTCCCCGACACCGCCTTGGTCACCGCGGGCGTGCACACCCAGGCCGCATCGGCCGCAGCGGCCCTGGCCCAGAACGCGACGCTCGCGAACGCGGTCGTCGCGGCGCTACGGGCCGCAGGCGGATCGAGCCTGCAGACCGAGCAGGTGGCGCTCTCCCCGCAGACGGACGGCCAAGGTCGAGTGACGGGGTATGCCGCCGACAACGCCGTTTCGGTCACAACGAAGATCGACACGGCCGGTGCACTGATCGACGCGGCCGTCGCCGCCGGCGCGAACACCGTCAGCGGTCCCAGCCTCGCCGTCTCGGACCGCGACGCGCTCTATCGCGAGGCACTCGGCAAGGCCGTCGCCGACGCACGCGCCAAGGCGGACGCACTGGCGAACGCCGGCGGCTTCGGCGTCGGGGCCGTCTCGGCCGTCACCGAGCAGACTGCCGGCGCTCCGGTGCCGTTTCTGGCTTCGGGCGCGGTCAGTCCGGCCGGCGCGACCCCGGTCGAGCCGGGCACGCAGGACATCACCGCCGACGTGGTGGTCACGTTCCGGATCCGTTGAGTTGCAGCCGCAGGCGCCCCTGCAGGTGGCTCGCGGTCGTAGTCTTGCGGGATGGACGGTGTCGTCTTCGTCGAGATCCCCGCAGGGTCGCGCAACAAGTACGAATGGGATGAGGAGCTCGGCGGGCTCGCCCTCGACCGGCGCCTGTTCACGTCGATGAGCTATCCGGCGGACTACGGCTTCCTCGAGGGGACGCTGGCCGAGGACGGCGACCCCCTCGACGCACTCGTCCTCGTCGGCGAGCCCACCTTCCCAGGCTGCCGGATCCGGGTTCGCGTCGTCGGCGTCTTCCACATGGCCGACGAGAAGGGCCCCGACGAGAAGCTCCTGTGTGTGCCGCTGAACGATCCGTCGTGGAGCGGGATCTCGGACGTGCACGACGTGCCTGCGCAGCTCCGAAACGAGATCGAGCACTTCTTCCAGGTCTACAAGGATCTCGAAGACGGTCAGACCCAGACGCGCGGGTTCGGCAACCGCTCCCAGGCACAGGAGATCATCGCCGCCTGCCGCGCTCGCGCACGCTGATCGCAGCGATTACCGCATCTGATTTGCGGCGACACGCGAGTTCGCCTAGGCTTGCGCAAGCCATGTCCGGGATCACCAACGCAGACGTCACACCGCGCCGCTTCTAGCGGCACTGGTGCGTCTCCGTTCGGTTCTTCTCCCGCGATCCCAAGGAGCATGGCTTGTCTTCCCCATCTGCAGTCGACGTACGTGATCTTTCGAAGGTCTTCACCCGCCGCAAGGGCCTCATCCACCGGCGGCGCCGCGCCGCGCTGAGCGGCGTCAGCTTCGCGATGGATCGCGGCGAGTGCGTCGCCATCCTCGGCCAGAACGGCTCGGGAAAGTCGACCCTCGTGCGCCTGCTCTCCACGCTGCTGCTCGCGGACGCCGGCACGGCGCATGTCTTCGGCCACGACGTGTTCAAGGAGCCGCGCAAGGTGCAGCGGCTCGTCAACCGCGTCTCGGTCGAGGCGAGCTTCTTCAAGAAGATGAGCGCGGCGGAGAACCTCGCCTACGCGGCACGGTTCTACGGCATGGGGCCGCGCGAGACGCACGCGAAGATCCCCCTGATCCTCGAGCGTGTCGGCTTTCCGGCGGCGCGGCGCGGCGAGGCGATGGAGAACCTGTCGCGCGGCATGCAGCAGAAGGTCGCGCTCGCGCGGGCATTGCTCACCTCACCGGTGCTGCTGCTCCTCGACGAGCCGACGACCGGCCTCGACCCGCGTTCCAAGCAGGAGGTGCAGACGTTCATCCGCGAGATCCGGCTGCAGCACGACTCGACGATCCTGCTCTGCACGCACGACATGAAGGAGGCCGAAGACCTGGCCGACCGCATCGGCCTGCTCGACAAGGGCGAGCTCCTGTTCATCGAACCGGTTGAGAACGTCAAGGAGCGGTACGGCGTCGAGACGCTCGAAGAGGCGTTCTTCGCCGCGACCGGTCGCACGTACGAGGACGAGAGAACAGAAGACGACGAGGAGAGGGAGGTATTCGCGTAATGGCCAGCGTCGACGTGACCTTCACGCGCCGCAAGGTGCTGCGGGACGAGCTGGTCGGCCTCTATGGGGTGGTCGAGCGCAACCTGTACCTGACCAAGCGCTACTTCCTCTGGGACCTCGCCTTCCTGCTCTGGACGGTCGCGAACACGCTCACGATCGTCTTCATCTCGCGCGGTGTCGACCTGGCGCCGGCGGCCCGGAACGAGCTCGCCACCAAGCTGCTCGTCGGCGGCGTGATCTGGGCGTTCCTCGGGATCATCTTCGAGATCGTCACCGAGACCGTCGCCTGGGAGCGCTGGGAGGGGACGATCGAGTACACGTTCATGGCGCCGGTCTCGCGGCCGGTGCACCTGATCGGCATGGGCATCTACGCAGTGCTCTACGGCCTGGTGCGCGCCGCGGCGATCTTCGTCTGCGTGGTCGCGTTCATCGGCCTTCACCTGCCGCACGCGAACTACGGCGCGGCGGTGGCGCTGCTCGCGATCGCGTCGATCTCGTTCATCGGCGTCGGCATGATGACCGCCGTGCTGCCCCTCATCTCGCCGGAGAAGGGGACCCAGCTCGGCTTCGTCGCGCAGGGGCTGATGCTCGTCGTCTCGGGCGTCTACTACCCGGTCAGCGTGCTGCCGGGGTGGATGCAGTGGATCGCCAAGATCTCGCCGGCGACCTATGCGCTGCGCGGGAACCGCCGGCAGATCCTCAACGGCGCCGGGCTTGCGTGGGCCGACGTGTGGCCGCTGCTCGTGATCGGCGCGCTCTCGATCCCGATCGGCCTCGCCGTCTTCAGGGCGGGCGAGCGCTACGCGAAGAAGCACGGCAAGCTGAAAAGATCCGGCTGATCGGTCTTTCCCCCCGAGAGGAGCGCAAGCGCATGACCATGATCGAGAGCAAGGATCGGGCAACCTCCGATCCCAAGGCCCGCAAGGCGGTGCTCGACGCAGTGGCGAAAGAGGGCGTCGAGTACGTCCTCTTCTGGTTCACCGACATCGAAGGCCACCTGAAGAGCTTCGCGATCACCCCGTCGGAGATCGAGGGCGCCTTGAACGACGGCATGGGCTTCGACGGGTCGTCGATCACCGGCTTCAACGCGATCGAGGAGTCGGACATGGTCGCGATCCCCGACCCGGCCACCTGGCGGTTGATGCCGACCCGGGCGGGCGAGGCCAAGGTGGGGCGGATGATCTGCGACGTCGTCAAGCCGGACGGCCAGCCGTACGAGGGCGACCCGCGCTACGTGCTGCGGCGCGCACTCGAGCGCATGCAGTCGATGGGCTTCGACACGTTCAACATCGGCCCCGAGCTCGAGTACTTCCTGTTCAAGGACAAGAACGGCACCGAGACACTCGACGAGGGCGGGTACTTCGCCATGACCGCGCTCGACGCGGCCACCGAGTTGCGCAACGAGACGATCCGGGCGCTCGAGGCGATGGGCATCGGGATCGAATACCACCATCACGAGGTGGCCCCCTCACAGCACGAGATCGACATGCGCTACGCGTCGGCGCTGGGCATGGCCGACCAGACGATCACGTACCGCCTGATCGTCAAGGAGGTCGCGGCCAAGAACGGCGTCTATGCGACCTTCATGCCGAAGCCGCTCTTCGGCGAGAACGGGTCCGGCATGCACACGCACATGTCGCTGTTCAAGGACGGCCGCAACCAGTTCTTCGACGGCAGCGACCAGTACAACCTGTCCGAGGCCGGCAAGCAGTTCATCGCCGGGCTCCTGAGGCACGCGCGGGAGCTCTCTGCGGTGTTCGCGCAGTGGGTCAACTCCTACAAGCGTCTCGTCCCCGGCTACGAAGCACCGGTGTACGTCGCCTGGTCGCAGCGCAACCGGTCGGCGCTGATCCGGATCCCGCTGTACAAGCCGGGCTCCGAACAGGCGACCCGCGCCGAGATCCGCTGCCCCGACCCGTCCTGCAACCCGTACCTCACCTTCGCGGCTCTGTTGCACGCCGGCCTCGAGGGTATCGAGCAGGGTTACAAGCTCGAGGAGCCGATGGAGACGAACCTCTACCACCTGACGGCCGAGGAGCGGCGCGAGCGCGGGATCGTGTCGCTGCCCGAGACGCTCGGCGAGGCGACCGACGAATTCGCCGGCTCCGAGTTGATGCGGCGGG
>Ga0307373_10012372_pt1 | contig 12137 bp, 9 predicted proteins | sample OX2MG_FD_202534 | JGI IMG/M metagenome (GOLD analysis project Ga0307373, IMG submission 202534) | Soil microbial communities from Risofladan, Vaasa, Finland - OX-2 | ecosystem: Environmental > Terrestrial > Soil > Coastal area > Acid sulfate soil | place: Finland: Risofladan, Vaasa | collected...
CTCCAGTTGCACCGCCAGCGCCTGTCGCAGCGTGCCGTCAAACATGGCGTCGCCGGTCGAGTTGCCGAAGTCGGCTAGCACCACCGTGTCCTTGGCCGTCATCTTCGGCATCGCCTTGCGCCGCTGCCAGGAGTACAGGCCCCCGCCTACCAGCGCCACCAGCACCACCCCCGCCAGCAGCAGCCGCCCGCGCCGCGGTCGGCCCGCTGCCACCCCGCCCGAGGCCGGCGTCGCCACCGCCCCCGAGGCCGCCGCCGTGCGTCCCGACTCCGCGTCGCGCTTCAGCCGCCGCAGCGCCCCGCGCAGCTCGGCCGCGCTCTGGTAGCGCAGGTTGGGCTCCTTCTCCAGCGCTGTCTGGATCGCCTGCTCCAGCCCCGCCGGGCACTGCGGGTTCAACTGCATCGCCGACGCCGGCGCCCGGTTGAGGATGCCGTCGAATACCGCCGCCGAGGTCGCCCCCGGAAACGCCACTTGCCCGGTCACCATCTCGTACAGCACCAGCCCCAACGAAAAAATGTCGCTGCGCGCGTCCAACTCCTTGCCCAGCGCCTGCTCCGGCGACATGTAGGCGATCGTGCCCATCGCGAGGCCGGGGCTGGTCAACTCGCTCACCGCCCCCGCGTCTGCCAGCGTCGGCTGCTCGCCCGCATCGGCGCCGGCCCCGCGCGCCGGCAGCATCTTGGCCAAGCCAAAGTCCAAGATCTTCGCGTGCCCGCGCTGGGTCAAAAACAGGTTGGCGGGCTTGAGGTCGCGGTGGATCAATCCCTTGGCGTGCGCCGCGTCCAGTGCGTCGGCGATCTGCAGCCCGTACTCCAGCACCTCGCCCGCCGCCAGCGGCCCGCGCTGCAGCCGCTGCTGCAACGTCTCCCCCTCCAAAAGCTCCATCGCCAGGAACGGCCGCCCGTCGGCGGCCTCGCCAATGTCGTAGACGGTGCAGATGCCGGGGTGGTTCAGCGCCGACAGCGCCCGCGCCTCCCGCCGGAACCGCTCCAGCGCCTGGGCGTCCCGCCCCAACTGCGGCGGCAAAAACTTCAGCGCCACCTGCCGCCCCAACCGTGTGTCCTCGGCGCGGTACACCACCCCCATCCCGCCCGTGCCCAGCGTCGCCTCAATCTTATAGTGCGTTACCGTCTCGCCGATCATGCCGCCGGGCCCTCGGGCGCATAGCGCGCCTCCAGCAGCGTCAGGTCGTCGGCCAGCGGCGCCCCTTCGCAGAAGGCCCGCACCTCGGCGGCGATTGCGGTGATGCTCAGCCCGCGGCGCAGGCAATCCTCCAGCCGGGCATCGCCAAACATCTCCTGGGCCAGGTTGGCCGCCTCCGTCACCCCATCGGTCACCAGCAGCAAGCGCTCGCCCGGCGCCAGGCGATGCGTGGCCGAGGTGTATTCGGCCGTGGGCAGCAGCCCCACCGGCATGTTGCCGTGTTCGAGCGCGTGGCCGCCGTCGGCGCCCACCGCCATCGGCGGAATGTGGCCGCAGTTGAGGTACTCGACCTCGCCGTTGGGCCAGAGCCGGGCGATCAGCAGCGTGGCGTACTTTTCCCCCTCCAGCCGCTGGCAGATGAAGCGGTTCACCATGGTGGCGATCCGCGCCAGCGGCATCCCCGCCAGCAGTTGCGCGTGCACAATCCCCTGCAGCGAGGCCGCCAGCAGCGCCGCCGCCGCCCCCTTGCCGCTGACATCGGCCAGCACCAGCGCTACTTCCGGATCGTCGCCCATGCCCACCACTGCGTCGAAGAAGTCGCCCCCGATCTGCAGGCACGCCTGGCTCAGCCCCTCCAGCCGCGCAAACCCCAGCCGGGGCAGGGAAGCCCCCATTAGCCCCTGCTGGATCGAGGCGGCCAGCGCCAGTTCCTTCTCCATCGCCCGCGCCGCCAGCCGCGACTCCTCCTGCCGCCGCGCCAGTTGGGCGTTGATCACCACCTGCGCCGCTTCATGGGCCAGCATGTCCAGCATCTCCCGGCTCACCTGCCCCAGCGTCGGGCTGGCGGCGTGGCTGTCGAGATAGAGCACCCCCACCCCTTCGCGCAGCGGCACCGCCACCACCGTCCGCAGGTCCTGCTCCACCACGCTGCGCGCCAGCTCCACCTCCCCGGCTTGGCGGCTGTCGTTCATGACGAAGGCGGTTGAGGACTTCCCCGCCTTCTCCACAATCGAGTGCGAAATCGAGCGGTCGTCGTTCAGCGTCGCCCCGGCGGCGCTGCGGCCCGTGGCCAGGCGCAGCTCCCCGCCCCCCTCCGGCCGCAAAAACACAAACCCGCGCTCCGCCCCGGTCAGCCGCAGCGCCGCATCCAGCATCGCCGCCAGAATGTCCTCCAGCCCGTCGGCCGCCCGCAGCCGCTGGCCAAAATCGAGCAGCAGCCGCAGCCGGTCGAACTCGCTTGCCGCCCCCGCCCCCTCGTCCAGCTTGTGCATCTGCGACAGGAACAGGCTCGCCGTGTCCGGCGGCGGATCGAACTGCACCCGCACCCCGGGGCAGTTGGGAAACTCGATCACATCCCCCGCCGCCAGCCGCCGCGGCGCCGCCAGCTTGGCCCCGTTGAGCAGCGTGCCGTGCGTACTGCCGAGGTCGTGCAGCACGAAATCGGCCCCATCGGCCACAATCTGGGCGTGGTCGCGCGACACCTGCGGCAAGGGAATGGAAAGGGAGTGGGTAGGCCGCCGCCCGATGGTGAACGGCAGCGCCTCCAGCGGCAGCGTGCGCTCCAAGCCGCCAATCGTGGCCCGCAGGCTGCGCGCCGCCGAGCTCGGGGTGGGTGCAATGGCCATGGTTGCCTGCCAACGAGTAATGCCTGCCAGCGATTGTACCGCGAGCCTGCCGGCGCGCACCTCGCGGCGGTCGCGCCGTTTTCCCTGCGGGCAAAGTCGGCGCGAGCAGGCCGCGAGCCGGGGCCCCCAAGCCGGCGCGAGCAGGCCGCCCCGCGCCGTTACAGCGGGGCGGCTCACAAGCGGGACGCGCGCCGCACCGGCCCGGCGCCGCTACAGCCGTGGCCTGGCATGCGCGCGGGGGCCCGCGCCAACCTCTCGCCGCCTGCCCCTTTACGCCCTAATCTGCTGGATCGCCAGCACCGCCGCGCCGGCGGCGGCCAGCGCCCAGGCCAGGCGCTCGTTGCTCCATCCCAGGTCATCTTGCCGCAGCACCCGGTTCATCACCGGCGCGTTGGCCAGCGCCGAGGCGATCGAACTCAGCACCGTGGCCGCGCCCGCCGTAAAGGGCGACAGCGCATGGCTCGCGGCCAGCTCCCCCACCGCCGCCGTCACCCCAGCGGAGTTGAAAATGCCGCCCACCAGCGCCACCGCGTAGGTGCCGTAGCGGCCCCAGTGCCGCTCGGCTAGCGTCGTCGCTGCCTGGATCAGAAGGAAGAGCAGCCCAAACTCCAGCACCCGCCGCCGCGCGATGGGTGAGGCCAGCCCCAGCCCCTGCCCCGCCGGCAGTGCGCCGTTGCGCCGCCGCCAGATCAGCACCGCCGCCAAGCCCGCCATCGCCGCCAGCGGCCACACCGCCGACCGCAGCGCCGCCGGCGCGAACAGCGCCAGCAGCATGAAATTGCGGGCAAACACCGCTAGCGTCGCCAGCAGCGTGATCACCACGCTCATCCGCACCCGCTCCTGGCGCCACGCCTCGCCCATGCCCTTGATCGTGGCCCCCAGCTCCAGCACCGCCGCCGTGCTGCTCACCAGCCCGCCCAGCACCGCGCTGTAGTACATCCCGCGCGCGCTGTAAAGCCGCATCAGCACGTAATTGCCAAACCCCACCGCCGCCACCACGATCACCGCTACCCACACCGCGTGCGGGTTGACCAGTTGCCATGGGTCCACGCTGCGGTTGGGCAGCAGCGGATAGATCACAAACGCCAGCAGCCCCAGCCACACCGCGCTGCGAATCTCGGCCGGGTGCAGCTCTCCCGCGAAGCGGTGCAGCTCCAGCTTCCAGGCCAGCAGGAACGTCGCCGCGATCGCCGCCGCCACCGGAGCGAAAAAATTGCCCCGCCCCACCAGCACCCCGGCCACGTAGAGCAGCAGCAGCGCCGCCGAGGTCGTGATCTCGACCGTGGCGCTGGCCTGCAGCGAACGCAGGTTGAGGAACACCACCAGCAGCACCACCCCGGCGAAGCCGGCGATGGCGAAGGCGGGCGATACCAGCGCCGCCAGCATCCCCAGCAGCGCCGCCAGCGCGCAAGTGCGGATGCCGGCGTCCTTGTTCGACCACTCCCGTTCGAAGCCCACCATCAGGCCGATGGCCAGTGCCAGCGCGATCCGGGCCGCGGCGGCGCCGGGGGTGAGGGCGATCATGGCGCCAGCATAGCAGAGGCCCGCGCGCCATCACTCCCCGCGCAGCGCCGCCATCGGATCCACCCCCGCCGCCCACCACGCCGGCCGCAGGCTGGCCAGCCCCGCCAACAGCAGCAGCGCCACCCCCACCAGCGCCAGCACTCCCGGGTCGGTGGCGCTCACCCCAAACAGGAACCCCGCCAGCAGCCGCGTCAGCAGCACCGCCCCCACCGCGCCCAGCGCCAGCCCCATCCCCGCCAGCTTCAGGCCGTCGCCTACGAACTGCCGCAATATCTGGCTCCGCTCCGCCCCCAGCGCCATGCGAATGCCAATCTCCCGCCGCCGCTGCGCCACCGCGTAGCTCAGCACCCCGTAAATTCCGATCCCGCCCAGCGCCAGCGCCAGCCCGGCAAACAGCGCCAGCAGTGCCCCCATGAATTGGTAGCGCCCCAGCGAGGCTCCCTTGAGCTGCGCCAGCGTCTCCAGGTTGGCCAGCGGCTGGTTGGCGTCCACCGCGGCAAAGGCCCGCCGCACCTCCGGCCCCAGCCCGGCCGCGGCGGCCGCGTTGGCCCCGCGCACCACAAAGCCCATGGCGAACCAGTGGTTCACCAACGCATTGATTCCATCCGACGCCTGCGCCTGCGGCACGTATAGCGTGAAGGGCGGCGGCGAATCCACGCCGTTCTCATGCACGTCAGTCGCCACCCCGACAATGCGCAGCAGCGCCGGCGGACCCTTCTGGCCCGGATCGGGCAGCGCCACCGCCTCCCCCACCGCGCTGCGGCCGGGCCAATAGCGCTGCGCAAACACCTGACTGACGATCGCCACCTTGGCGCTGGCCGCAGTGTCGCTCGAGGCAAAGGCCCGCCCTTCGACCACGGGAATGCGCAGCGTGCGGAAAAAGTCCGGGCTGATCGCCCGCCACTCCACATCGTCGCTGTATCGGTCCTCGGCGTGGCCGGGAATCCGCACCGGGTAGTTCATCGCCCGCGTCAAGGGCACGCCGGTGATCGAAGCCGCCGCCTCCACCCCCGGCAAGCCTTCGAGTTTTGCCACCACCTGCTCGGTGTAGCGCGTGGTGGCGGCATCGCTCGCCAGTCGCTCGCCGCTGAGCGTGGTTTGGGCGGTGAGCACGTTGCCGGTGTCAAAGCCCGGCTGCACTTGCTGCAGCCGCAACAGGCTGTCGGCCAGCAGCCCCGCTCCCGCCAGCAGCAGAAACGCCAGCGCTACCTCGCCCACGATCAGCGCCGCGCGCGCGCGGTGGGCGCTCGCCCCGCCGGACGCGCCGGCGCTGTCCTTCAAATTGGCCTGCAACACCAGCCGGCGGGCGTGCAGCGCCGGCGCCAGGCCAAACACCACCCCGGTGGCCACCGCCAGCCCCAGCGTGTAGAGCAGCGCCTGCCGGTCCAGCGCCGGCGCCAGCGGCAGCGCCATCGCCGCCGGCGCCAGCCGCGCCAACAACGGCATGCTCACCCAGGCCAGCAGCCACCCCAGACCCGCCCCCAGCCCCGCCAGCAGCAGGCTCTCGGTTAGCAATTGCCGCACCAGCCGCCCCGGCTCCGCCCCCACCGCCGCCCGGATCGCCATCTCCCGCGTCCGCCCGGTGGCCCGCGCCAGCAGCAGGTTGGCGATATTGGCGCAGGCGATCAGCAGCACCAGCCCCACCGCCCCCAGCAGCAGCAGCAGCGGTTGGCGGATGTCTCCCGTAATCGCATCTTGATAGCGGCGCGCCCCCCAGCCCATCTTCCCCGCCACGTTGGGATGGCTCCGCCGGAAGGCCTCCCTCTGCAGGTCGAGATCGTCCTGCGCCTGCGCCAGCGTCAGGCTTGGCTTCAGCCGCCCGATGAAATCCAAATTCGGGCCCAGCGGCGCCAGCCCCGCCTCGGTCGGTTGCAGGTCCGTCCACAGCCCCACCGGCTCGGGGTTCAGTTCGTTCTGCTCCAGGCTGACGAAGCCCGGCGGCATAATGCCAATCACGGTATAAATGACGCTGTCCAGTCGGATCGTCCGCCCCACCGCGTCCGGGTCGCCGCCAAACTGCGACCGCCACAACCCGTCGCTCAGAATCGCCGTCGGCGCCGCCCCCACCTGGTCGTCGCTGGCGAGAAAATCCCGCCCCCGCGCCGGCCCCACCCCCCACACCGCGAAAAAGCCGTGCGTCACCCGCACCGCGCTCACCCGCACCGCCGCCACTCCCGCCCCCGAAAGGTTCGAGTCGCCAAAGGCATCCACCACGGCCGCCGCCGCCAGTGAGCGCTGGTGGGCCGCCAGATACAGCGCCTCGCTGCCGCTCAATCCGTTCTCCACCTCGCCCTGGCGCACGTGGGCTACCTGCACGATCCGGCTCGAGTCCGGAAATGGCAGCGGCTCGAACAGCACCGGGCTGACAATGCTGAAGATGGCGGTGTTGGCGCCGATCCCCAGCGCCAGCGTCAGCATCGCAATCGCGGCAAAGCCCGGCGCCCGCGCCAGCAGCCGCAGACCATAGCGGATGTCCTGCCCCAGCCTCCCCATGCCCGGGATACCCCTCCCCGCCCCAAAAAGTTCCAACAAAAACACTCAACCAAACGGTTGACACCTGCCCCCGCCCCAGGCTAGGATTCAACCATATGGTTGAATCTGCCCAGGCTGGCTTGGATGCCGTGTTTGGCGCGCTGGCCGATCCCACCCGCCGCGCCCTGCTGCGCGGCTTGGCGGCCCGGCCGCAATCGGTGGGCGAGTTGGCCCGCCCCCATCGCATGACCCTGGCCGGAGTCTCCAAGCATCTTCACGTGCTGGAGGCCGCCGGCCTGGTGGCGCGGCGTAAGCGCGGCAGCTTCCACATCGTTCGCCTCAACCCCGCGCCCATGCGCGCCGCCCAGGAGTGGCTGGACTTCTACCAGCGCTTCTGGAACGACCGCCTTGACGCCCTGCAAACCCTGTTGGAACAAGAACCGAACCAGAAAGGACCCCATGAATAATTCCGCACTGACCGTCTCCCTCTCCCGCGTCATCGCCGCACCGCGCCAGCGCGTCTTCGCCGCCTGCACCCAACCGGAATGGCTGCGCCAATGGCTCGCACCTGGCGACCTGGTGGTGACCAACGTGGAGGCCGACGTGCGCGTCGGCGGCCGCTATCGCATCGCCATGGAGGGCGGTGCCTGCGGTCCCGATGGCTGCGCCACCGTCGCGGGCGCCTACACCGAGGTCGTGCCCCCGGAACGCCTGCGCTTCACCTGGCAACTCGGCGACGGCTCGCCCGAGACGCTGGTGACTTTCGAACTGCGCGACGTCCCCGGCGGCACCGAACTGAGCATCCTCCACCAAGGCTTCCCCGACGCCTTGCAGCGCGACCGCCATCAGCACGGCTGGCTGGGTTGCCTCGACAAGTTGGCGCACTGCGCTCCCGAGTCACCCCGTGCCACCCCAGCCAGCGCAACTCCGGCCCCCCGGCTGCCCGCCCAGTGCTGAGTGCGGGCCGCCGCAGGCGGCCCCCCCCGGCTGGGTCCCTGCCTCCCGAAGCCCGCTGGGCTTCGGGAGGCAGCTAATGCACCGTGAACTGCAGCCCGGTGCTGATCTGCAGCGAGTTCTTCAGGAATCCCGGCTGCGGGTTGTTCAGGTAGCTGTCCACCACGGTGAAATTCAGGCTCAGCGAACGGTACACCGGCACCGCCCAGGAACTTAGCCCCGCCATCTGGTAGGCCAAGCCCTTGGTGTAGGAGGGCGTCAGGCTCACGTTCTGCGTCCACACCACCCGGCCGTAGTTTTGCCGCAGCGATTCGGTGAAGCTCGAGGCCAGAAAGCGCTCGTTTGCCCGCGAGAGGAAGCGCTGGTTCGTCCAGTGCAGGTCGGCGCGCAGCGCCAGTTGCGTCGGCGCCGACTGGATCAGCTTCCAGCCCACCCCGCCGCCGTAGGCCTGCTGCAACTGCAATCCTTGCGCCAGGTTGTGGTCGAGCTGGGCGTTGCCGAAGACGAACAGGCGGCCGCTTACGTCCTGGTCCTGCTCCACCCCGGCGCTGTAGATGCTGGTCCGCACCGTGGGCTCCCGCGGCTGCGACAGCTTGCCGTAGGTGCCCTGGAAGTGGAACAGGGTGTCGGACTGCTGTGGCAGCCAAGCCAACGACGGCACCGGCCGCTGCAGGTCGATGCGCGAGGTGTAGCTGGTCGAGGCCTGGGTGGCGCTGATCTGGCTGAAGCCGCCGCTGACCTGCCCGCGCCAGCTCTCCCACGGCCGCGGATGCGCCGTCACCGCCTCCTGGTAGGTCTTCGGGTCCACGATCATGCGCGTTTCCTGCGGAGAGATGAAGCTGGGCTGGGGCGCGGCATCGCTGGTGATCTCCACCGTCGCCCCATCCACCAGCAATTCCCCCCGCCGCACCGTCGAGTCCTTGGCGACGACCACGTACGGGTCCGCCGTCCGCAGTTCGCGGATGTTGCTCCAGGGCACGGTCACCAAGCCCGCCATGTCGCTCTTGAAGACGCACAGGGTGGAGTCGGCCCGCACCAGCGTGCCGCTCAATTGGTCGCCGTTGGCAAAGATCAAGGTGTCGGCGCGCAGCCCCAGCGCCAACGACAGCCACAGCGCCGCCAAGAGGAGCCGGCGAACCCCGCACGATTCAGACATGCACCAATTTTCGCAGAAGTCGCATCAATTGGCGCCGCTCATCCACCCCCAGCCCGTGCAATTGTTCCGCCTCCGCTCGCTGCGCCAGCGGCAGCGCCCGGTGGTAGAGTGCGGCGCCGGCGGCGGTGAGGGCGATGAGATGCACGCGGCGGTCGTTGGGATGGCGGCGGCGCTCCACCCAGCCCCGCTCCTCCAGCCCGTCCAGCACCGCCACCAGCGAGCTGGGGTCCAGGCCGCATCGCTCCGCCAACTCGCGCTGCGCCGCGGGCGCCTCCCGCACCAGCGCCAGCAGCCAGAACTCCCGCGGCGCCAGCGCCAGTGGCGCCAGCGCCTCCGCCAGCAATTGCTTCGCCCCCATCCACAGCTTCCAGTTGCAGAACCACAACCCTCCGGCGGACTTGCCGGGGGGAGCGGACGGCGCGGGTTGGCGGGCGCGGGGCGGCATGGCGTTCGATGGACTAGAGCGTGCGCTTGAACAGCCAGGTGGCCCCCCCCACCATCAGCACGCCGGTCAGCGCCAGCTTCCATAAATCGCCGGTGATCGCCACCAGCCCCACCTGCTTCAAGAGCAGGCTGCGGAAGGCGTGCACCGCATAGGAGAACGGATCCACCACCGCGATCCAGCGCAGCCACATCGGAAAGCCGGCGATCGGGTAGATCGCCCCGCTGGGGAAAAACAGCAGCGTGTTCAGCACCCCGAAGATCGCCCGCGGCACCAGCGGATCGTTGATGCGCGCCATGATGAAGAACATCATCCCGATCAGCGCGATCGAGGTCAGCACCGTCACCAGCAGCAGCCCCCCCAGCCGCAGCGGGTCGAAAAAGTTCGGCACCCCGGCGATCATCGCCCCCGCCACCAGCGTCACCAGCCCCGCTAGCACCCCCTTGATCACCCCCGCCAGGTTGAAGCCCAGGATCAGCTCCCACTTGGTGATCGGCGTCACCAGGTAGCCCTCGTGCAGCCCGCGCGACTTGTCGTCAATGTAGAGAATGCCGCCGCCGATCATGGCGGTGATGAAGATGGCCAGCGTCACCGAGCCCGGCAGCAGGTACTTCATGTAGCTGATGTAGGGATAGACCTCCACCACGTCTAGCCCCACCTGCCCGGGATCGCGCGGGGCCACCGCCGGGGCGTTGAGCGAGGCCACCAGCCCCGACATCGTCGCCCCCACCCCGCCCGCCACCGCCCGGTCGGTGTTGTCGGTGATCAGTGCCAGCCGCGGGTGCTGCCCGGTCAGCAGGTCGCGCGAGTAGTTCACCGGAATCACCAGCACCGCCCCCACCGCGCCGTCGCGCAGCGCCTCGACCGCCATCCCCTGGTCGGCGTAGTCGCGCGGCAAAAACGTCTTGGCGTTGGCCGCCACCGCCAGCAGCCGCTCCCGCACCGCGACCGACGCCGGCCCGTGGTCCAGGTTCACCACCCCCAGCGCCACATTGCGGATGTTGCCGCCAAAGGCGTTGCCCAGAATCACCAGTTGCACCAGCGGCAAGAGCAGCGCCGCCACCAGCAGGGAAGGGCTGCGCCGGAACTTGCGCAGGTCGCGCTCCACGATCGCCAGCGCCCGGGTCAGGCTCATAGCTTGCCCTCCAGCAGCCCGTGGCCGGTAAAGTGCAGGAACACGTCGTCCAGCGAGGTGCTCTGCACCGCCAGGCTGCGCAGCTCCACGTTTTGCCGCCGCGACAGGTCCATGATCGCCTCCGCCGTCGCCGGCCCGCGGTCGCTCGACACCCGGTAGATGGCCGGCCCCTGCGCCTGCACGCTCTTCACCATCGGCAGCGCCTCCAGGTCGGCCGCCCCCCCCGCCAGGTCGGGCTGGAACTGCACCTCGATCCGGCTCGCCCCCGGCACCGCCGCCTTCAGCGCCACCGGCGTGTCCAGCGCCACGATCTTGCCCCGGTCCACGATCGCAATGCGGTCGCACAGCCGGTCGGCCTCGTCCATATAGTGCGTGGTCAGGAAGATGGTCAGCCCCTTGCGGTCGCGCAACTCCGCGATCGTCTCCCACACCGACATGCGGCTGAACGGGTCCAGCCCGGTGGTGGGCTCGTCCAAGAACAAAATCTCGGGCTGGTGCACCAGCCCGCGCACGATCTCCAGCCGCCGCCGCATCCCCCCCGACAGCGTCTTCACCAGCGCGTGGGCGCGGTCGCCCAGCGCCACCGAGTCCAGCAGCTCGAGTGCGATGCGCTTGCGCTCCGCCGCCCCCACCCCGTATAGCCGCGCCTGGATGGCCAGCGTCTCCGCGCACGTTAGGTCGGGGTCGCTGGTCATGTTCTGCGGGATCACCCCGATCCGCAGCCGCACCCCGTTGGGATCGGCGGCCACGTCGCAGCTCGCCACCCGCGCCCCGCCCCCCGAAGGCTCGACCAGCGTGGTCAACATCCGGATCAGGGTAGATTTGCCCGCCCCGTTCGGCCCCAGCAGCCCGAAGATCTCCCCCTTGGCCACCGTGAACGAGACCTCGTCCACCGCCTTCAGCGCGCCAAACCGGCGCGAGATGCTCCGCACCTCGATCGCCGTCCCCTGGTTGCCGTTCGGCGCCATGGCGTTCACAAGGGCTGGTTGGCCGTGACCTGCGCCGTCGGCTCGGAAGGCTCCGCCGGCACCGGCAGCATCACCCAGGCCGTCATCCCCAGCGCCAGCTTGCCGCCGGGGTTGGCCACCCGCACCCGGATCGCCACCGTCTTGATGTCGCGCTTGGTGCGGCTCACGTCGCGCTGGGTCGCGAAGTCCGCCTCCACCGCCTTGTAGATCACCGGCCCCCGCACCACCTCGCCCGAGGTCAGCTTCACCTCCAACCGCTGCCCCATCTGGATCAGCGGCGCGTAGGTCTCCTCCACGTCCGCCTGCACCCAGGTGTCGTCGGTTTGGAAGATGGTCACGATCGGGCTCCCCGGGTTCACCACCTCGCCCGCGCGCGCCGCCCGCAGTGTGATGATGCCGCTCACCGGCGCCAGCACCTCGGTCTGGTCCAGCCGCGCCACCGCCGCCTGGCGCGAGGCCCGTGCTTGCCGCGCCGCCGCCTCCAGCGACTGCGTCTGCTGCCGCTGCACCGCCAACTGTCGCTGCTGCGCCCGCGCGTCGTTCAAATTGGCGACGGCCGCCGCCAGCGCCCGCTGCGCCGCCACCACCGCCGCCGCCGCCGCCCGCCGCCCCGCCGCCGCCGAGTCCAGGTCCGCCTTGGCGTTGTCCAGATCGAGCGGCGAACTCACCCCCTTGGCCGCCAGCGGCACCGTGCGCGTGTAGTTGGCGTTGGCTTTGT
>Ga0307373_10012373_pt1 | contig 12137 bp, 9 predicted proteins | sample OX2MG_FD_202534 | JGI IMG/M metagenome (GOLD analysis project Ga0307373, IMG submission 202534) | Soil microbial communities from Risofladan, Vaasa, Finland - OX-2 | ecosystem: Environmental > Terrestrial > Soil > Coastal area > Acid sulfate soil | place: Finland: Risofladan, Vaasa | collected...
CTTGATCACCTCCTTGCCGCCGGTGATGGTGCGCGTGTAGTTCTGCAGCAGCACCCGCCGCAGCACGTCCGCTGCGGGCAGCTCGCGCAGCCAGCCCGGCGCGGAGCTGTCATAGACCGCTTCCAGCAGCGCATACCCGTCGCGGGCGTAGGCGATCGCCAGCTCATCGCGCCTGGCCTGGGATGCCGGGGGGCGCCAGGACGTCATCGGGGTGCCGTAGCGGCGGGTGAAGTCAGCCACGCAGATCCGGTGCTCCAGCCAGGCCGGGTGCGCGGCCGCCAGCGCTTCCATCGCGGCCCGCACGCTTTCCCCGGCCAGTTCCAGCCGGTTCAGCGCCGCCACCGCGGCCACCACGTGGGTGGAGTCGGTGCGCTGCTTGCCGCCCGCCTTGATCAGGCCCCCGGCTGCCAGCCTGGCCAGCAGCGCGTCCAGCACCACCTGCTCCAGGCCGCCGGCGGCCACCCGTGCCCGGAACTCACTCAGGATCGAGTGGTCGAAGCCGGGATCGGCCAGACCCAGGCCGAGCGCGTACTTCCAGTCGATCCGGGTGCGGACCGCCTCGGCGGCCTGACGGTCGGTCAGATCCTCCACCCTCTGGAAGACCGTGACCAGAGCCAGGCGAGACGGCGGCCAGCCCGGCTTGCCGCGCGTCCCGTAAGCACCCGCGAATTGCTCATCGGCCAGCCACGCACCCATCTGGTCACGCACCAGCACCGGCAGCGGGCGCTCGCGCCTGCCCCGGTACATCGCCGCGACCGCCCCGGCGACCTGCGGATCCGGCTCCGGCCAGGGGACAGGCTGCACGCACATCACATACCCGATTCTGCGGCCGGGGCGAGGGGGAAGAACGACCGCGGGCCAGATCATCGCGTACATCACAGCCCGAACCCGGCCCGCTGAACCGGCGTGGCGCAAATTAGCCAGCAGGATCGCCAGCGTCAGCGATGGTTTTGTTTGTGAGATGCGATCGCACTTGCTCGTCAGGGGTGACCGCATCTCCGTCGTGGTGAAGTCACTGTCCGTGAGTTTTGACCGCGCCTGGTGTCTTGCGGTGGGCCTGTTCGGCCAGCACTGACACCAGGCCCGCCGCGGTCGGGACAGCGCGAGCGGGACCCTCAGCCGGTGCCGGTCTGGAAGGCTGACGTCGTGCCGTCCCGGCCCGTCAGTGCTTTGCTGAGCGTCCTTAGACGCGGGCAAGCGCCTCGCGCAGCGGGTCAAGGCCCATAGCGCCCAGGCTGAGCGCGTTGGCGTGAAAGTCCTTGAGGCTGAAGGCTCCTCCGGCCCGTGCCATGGCGTCCTCCCGGGCCTGTAGCCAGATCCGTTCACCAAGCTTGTAGGAAGGGGCCTGACCCGGCAAGCCGAGGCAGCGACGTAGCTCGGAGCGCAGTTGCCGTTCATCCCAGCTGGAGTGGGCGCGCAGGAACTCCCAGGCGATCTCGGCATTCCAGCGCTCGCCCTCGCGCCAGCCGGTGCCCCTTGGGACATCCAGTTCCAGGTGCACCCCGATGTCCAGGGCCACCTGGGCGGCGAGCAGTTGCTGACTGTCGAGCATCCCGAGATATGCCCCCGGGTCGTCCAGGTATCCGAGCTCTCCCATGAGCCGCTCCGCGTAGAGCGCCCAGCCCTCGCCGTGGCCGGATACCCAGGACATGCGCTGCCAGCGGTTCAGGCTCTCCCTGTCCGCCATGGCGTGCGCTCTCTGCAGGTGATGGCCGGGAACGCCCTCGTGGTAGACGACCGTGACCTCCTTCCAGGTGGAGAAGGTCTCAACGCCGTCCGGCACCGACCACCACATCCGCCCGGGCCGGGACCAGTCATCGGAGGGCCTGGTGTAGTAGATCCCTCCGTCGTTGGTGGGTGCGATCACGGCCTCGATCCGGTGCGCGGGCTGCGGGATGTCGAAGTGCATCCCGTGCAGCTCCGAGATGGTGCGCTCGGCCAGTTCCTGCATCCAGGCACGGAAGTTCTCGCGCCCCTCGACGCGCCGGGCCGGGTCTTCGTCCAGGATCGCCACGGCCTCCTGGACGGTGGCCCCAGGCTGGACCAGGTTACTGACCCGTGCCATCTCGGCCCGCAGCCGGGCGATCTCCTCCCAGCTCCAGGCGTAGGCCTCCCGCAGGTCCACGGCGGCGCCGAGGAAATACCGCGAGGCCCGGGCGTAGACCTCAGGCCCGCAGGCATCCTTCTCCCTGGCCAGCGGCATCAGCTCGCGGTCGTGGAAGGCGCCAAGCTCGGCCGTAGCGGCCGTAGCCGCGCGCGCGGCCACGCCCAGCTCCCCCCGCAGCGAGTCCGGGACTCCGGTCAGCCGCCCGACCAGTCCTGAATAGAAGGAATCCCCCGGCCTGGCCCAGGCCGCGCACTGCCCGGCGACCTCCTCGACCTGCCGCCTGGCCGCGCAGCGGCCATTCCTGGCCGCGTCGAGCAAGGTCGCGGACAGCTGGCGGTAAGCCCGCGGCACCGCGGCCATCCGCCTGGCGATGTTGGCGGCGGCCTCCTCGCCCTCCGTCGGCATCAGGTCGAAGACCTCGCGCACCATCTGCACCCAGCTGGTGATGGTGTTGAGCTCGCTGGTGGTGTCCCCGGCGTCGTAGCACTCCACAGCCAGTGCCAGCCGCTCCCGCATCGCGGCCCGCGCGACCTGCTCGCGCGGCTCCGGGGCTTCGGCCGCGTCAACGGCCGCGAGGGTGGAGCGATCCAGCCCGGCCCGTCCGGCGAACCCGTCAGCACCCAGATCCGCCAGCTCGTGGTCGTGCCCCGCGATCCCGGCGTAAGTGGCGTAGCACGGGTCCAGCGCGGCGGCCCGCTCCACGTACTCCGCCGCGATGTCGTCGATCGAAGGCATACCTGAAACCTAGCCCCCGGGCACCGCGCCGCGCCGGATGGCTGTGCCAGCGACCCGGTTGCGGGCCAATGCCGCTGTGCATCGCCGCGACCGCTTCCGCGGTCGCTGCTGGCGGGAGTACGGCCATGGAGCCCGACCATATGCGCGCGCTGCTGCCGCCATCAACGCGGTTTCCGTGCATCATCGCGGCTGGCGTTCAGGTGTGCTCGTCTGGCTGGAGGGGTTCGCTGAGTGCGTCGAGCAGGCTGCGGCGCCGGCCGGCCGTGCGCTGATGCCGGTCGGCTTCGCGTTCCCAGCCCCGGTGCCGCGCGTGCTTGCCGGCCTGCGCCTGCTGGGCCGCAGGGGTTTGCGTGGCCTGGGGCCCGACACGTCTGGTGCGCTGGAGGTGGCGGCTGCGTGGATGTCTGGCCGGGCGAGTGCGGCCAAGAACGACATCTACACCATCGCCGGATCCGCGACCGGCGCCCCCGGGGTCACCGGCGACGGCGGCCCCGCGACCTCCGGGCTGCTGAACGGCGCCGGCCGGATCGCCTCGGACGCGGCCGGGAACCTGTACATCGGGGACGGCTCCAACCGGCGGATCCAGGAGATTCCCGCCACCAACAGCAGCCAGTGGGGCCAGCAGATGCACGCCGGCTACATGTATACCGTCGCCGGCAGCGCGGCCGGGGTCAAAGGCGAGTCCGGTGACGGCGGCCCCGCCGCCGCCGCGCTGATGAGCTACGCGATGGGCGTCTCGATCGACTACAGCGGCAACCTGTACATCACCGACATGTACGGCGGCCGGCTCCGCGAAGTCGTCTCCGCCGGCAACACGCCGTTCTTTCTCTACCCCACCCCCGGCAGCACCATCAACGGCACCTTCTACCCTGGCGGCGTCACCGTCACCCACGCCAATGGCTCCCAGGCCACCTTCTACCCCAAACCCGCGGGCGGCTGGCTAGGGCGAGGCAGCTGAAACCGGGGGAGGAGCCGAAGGCGGTGCCCGTGCGGGTGCTCGTCCGCCTCTCCATCCGCGATACCGCTCCGGTAAACCTGGGCATTGTGGCCCGCCGCTCGCGGCGGTGCGGCGAGATCCCAGTAGGTGATCCACTCCAGCTCGTCGATCGGTTCGACCTCGTCATCGATGGCAGCGAGGGCCGCGTCAACCCGCGCCGGCGACTCGCCGCTCCAACACGCGATGTCGCGCCGGGTGGGCGGGCCATACGCGCCCAGTGGATCAGAACGAGTTCGACTAGAGCCTGCCCGGCGGCAGGCTCATCGGCCGGGATCAGGCTGCGTGCGTTGCGGTGCCCGCTGGGGATCGCGCCTGGTGCGGTCATCGAGTGCATCATCGGGTACCGGGTCCGGCTCGGGGATAATTGCGGCCTGCGGATCCGCATTCAAGCTTCGGATCTGCCCAGCCGCATCTGCGTACTGGCGGCAACTTCCCCGGCTTCGGCACACCCACGTTGCCGGCCGATGGAACGAGCTTCTTGATCGAGCGGTCCGGCAGGTCCTCGCGCAGGCGGAGCCGCCGGCGCGGAAACCGATGGTGCGGACGGCGCCGCGGTTGGACGTGTTCAAGAGTGCGATCGAGCAGGCGTCAGCGCCCGGGCATGACGGCAGCGGCGGCGGAGACGCGCAGGAAATCGAGCTTCGCGGCGGCATCGGATCCCGAGGCCGCCGTGCAGGCGACGATGCGCAGGCCGGTGCCGGCGACGCTGAGCACGTCGCAATCGAGCTCGACATCACCGACGACGTCGCTCCGCACCACCTTCCGCTCCGACTGGTGCTCGCCCACGGCGCCGCTCTCCCACAGCTCCCGGAACTGCCCGCTCGACGCCAGCAGCTCCTCGACCAGGGCCCTCACCCCGCGATCTCCGGGGTATCGGCCCTGAACCCGGCGGAGGTCGGCCACGAGCGACGCCCCGAAGGCGTCCTTATCGCCCGACTGGCTGATGATCCTGCTCTCGCCGTCGCCCAGGGCCGTCCCGGTGAAGTGTGACCGCAAGAGGTCCGGCCGGCCCGTTCGGGCTCGGACGGGCTCGCCGAGAAGGGCCGCCCAGAGCGGGCTCCAGGTGAGGAGGTCCCACGAGGCGGTGAAGACGGCAAGAGGGATCTCCCCGAGGCGGGCTACCAGGCGCTGCACGCCGGGCGGGATGTGCGCGGGCACGTCGCCGGGCGACGGCGGGAGGAGCCCGGCGACGACGAAGAGATGATCACGCTCAGCTGGAGCGCCCGGGCGAGCGACGCCGCGACCTGGTCGGACGGTCGCCGGGCGCGTCCCTGCTCCAGGCGCACGACGTAGCCGACGCTCAAACCGGCCAGCGAGGCGAGTTCCTCGCGCCGCAGGCCCGCCGCCCGCCGCGAATCGCCGGCGGGAAGCCCCACGTCGGCAGGCGAGAGGCGGTCGCGCCAGGAGCGCAGGAGCGTTCCCAGGTCACCGTGCGAATCCTGCATCAGCCCAGTTCTGGCAGCGGCCGCAGGATCCTGGGTGGTACTGCCAGTCCCCCTGCTCGCCCGGGCCTGGATCATCCGGCGGGGTCGCCGCAGACTCGGAGCATGACGACAACACTGATCACCGGAGCCAGCAGGGGCCTCGGCTATGAAACCGCCCGCCGCCTCATCGGGGCCGGGCACACCGTATGGATGAGCGCGCGCGGCGCGGCGCGCGGTCAGCAGGCCGCGGATGCCCTCGGCGGCCGGCTCGTGCAGCTCGACGTGACGAGCGACGCGTCCGTCGCGGGCGCCGCCGAGACGGTCGCGGCCGCGGGCGGCCTCGACGTCCTGATCAGCAACGCCGGCATCTCCGGTCCCCGCAGCCAGGCCGCGGAACTGACCGCAGCGGACGCCCTGGCCGTCTACGGCGCCAACGTCGTGAGCATCGTCCGCATGATCAGCGCCTTCGTGCCCGTCCTCCGCGCATCGAGCGCCCCGACCATCGTCAACGTGACCAGCGGCCTGGGATCATTCGCCCTCGTGCACGATCCCGGGCGGATCGAGTCGAAGATCAACGCGCCGCTCTACACGTCGTCGAAGTCCGCCGTCACGATGCTCACGGTGCAGTACGCCAGGGCGTTCCCGGAGATGCGCATCAACGCGGCCGACCCCGGCTACACCGCGACCGATTTCAACGGGAACAACGGCACGCAGACGGTGCAGGAAGGAACCGACGCGATCGTCGACCTGGCCACCCGCAGCGGCGGGGGCCCTACCGGCACGTTCATCGACCGCTGCGGCGCCGCCCCCTTCTAGCGCTTCAGCTGCGGATCCAGTGCGGAGGTGCGAGACCCAGGGGTGACCACATGTGGCGGCTCCCCGGCCAAGACGTCGAGCCCGGATCCGGTCACCTCGATTCCGAACGGTCCGGGCCGGGTCGCGATCACCACACCGATTGTTCTCAGGATGAGAGCAAAGCGGATTCGGAGCGGGAACCCCTGCTGGCGCCCAGGACGGGCAAAAAGGTCACCCGGATGTCTGGGCATCGCGGTGCGCGAAGTATGCAAGGAACTGGCTGCACGACCGGGCCAGCAGCCCAGCTGACCAGCGCGTCCACCAGATGCAACCTGGGCGCGCCCGGCCCCGCACCCGGGGGCGTGATCGTGCCGGCGTGCAGGTAGGTCGCGTCGGGACGGCGATGGAGGCCGCGGGGTGTCAGAGCTTGCCCACCGTGACGGAACGCGGCCGCGGCCGGCGATTATTCGGCCAGCGTCAGTTTAAGCTGGCCCCTGCCTGTCAGGTTGCACTGCGTGGGTCGGCAGGTAGGTGCTCCTTGGGCGGCGTACCACAGGTCGTGACGTGCGGTGATGAGGGTTATCTAGGCGTCGAGTCGGGCTGGGGCTGCGCGGAGGCCGGCTGTCCGGGTTCCTGCGTACAGCCGCCGGTCCCAGACGGCGACGACTAGGTCCGGGTCCCCGATGGCCAGGGCGCTGGCGAGGTGGACGGCGTCCGCGCCGCGCAGCGCGTGGGAGCGGGCGAGGTGGCCGGCGTGCCGTTCTACGGCGGGGGTGAGCTCGACCGGACGGGTGGCGGCCCAGTAGGTTTCCCAGGCTTGCTCGGCGGCGTCGAGGTCGTGATCGCTGAGGTCGTGGTTGCGGGTGGCGGCGGCGAGCGCGGCCCGCACCTCGGGATAGGCGAGGCGGCTGGAGACGGCGGCGTCGCCGCCGTCCCATAGTTCGGCGGCGAGTTCGCTTCCGGGTTCCTCGGCCAGGAGCTTGACGAAAGCGCTGGAGTCGAAGTAGACGAGCGGCATCGTCAGCGCCGCTGGTCGCTGACGATGTCGGCTACGGGCCGGCGCGGGCGGGGACGAGGTTGCCCGGTTGCCTGGGGCCGCTCGGCTGTCGCGGGCCGACTGATGACCCCGTCGGCGGTCAGGCGCTCCAGGATCGCGCTGGTAGTCAGGCCGAGCAGCCTGGCGACCGGGATGCCATGGTCGGTGATGATGACTTCGTCGCCTCCGCGTGCTCGTTCGAGCCACTCGCTTAGATGCGCACGGAGATCGGTAACGGCTACGTCCATGCTTAAATTGTACACTTGCGGCATCATCTTTCTGTACGTGGAGTCTCGTAGCCGGGGTCGCTTCCTGGATGACTGACCGCGAGCCGCTCTGCACGCGGCGTGAGCTGTGACCGGGTGGCAAGCACGGGGAGGAGCACGGGCGCGGAACCTGCGCGGAACGCTGCCGCGCTGCTGGCGCCCAGCGGCGCCGAACCCGCAGCTCACCGGCTCAGGGCAGCCCGGAAGGTGCCTGTCTGATTTGTAAAACCGTCGGCTCAGCCTACGTTGGTTCGAACCCAACACCTGCCACCATGATGAAACTGCAGGTCAGAGACCGTTTCAGCGGCGCTGTGACCGAATCGCTGGCAGCGGTGCGCAATGCCGTCGGCCTGATGCCAGGATTCTGTCCGCTGGTCATCGTGATGAGCGGGAGCCTGGGCATGCGGATACGGCGCCTTTGTCCGGCAAATACGCGGAGAAGTTCCGGCGCTGTGCCGTCGGCCCGGATCTGGCCGCACTTTAGTCAAAGACACGGCGGTTCGCTGTCGGCCACGGCCAGCCGGGTCGCACTAGGGTCCTAATGTGGGCATAGCAGCTTCTAAGGATGAGCTCCGCGACGCTGCGCTGCTCACGTGTGAAAGCGTTGTCGTGGGCCGGGCCGTCACGCTGGCTCGCTGGATCCGGGCCCGCCGCCGTTCGGTTTACCGCCGGGCGGGTGCTACGTAAGGCCGACGTGCCTGGGGCGGGCGTGGCTCTCGGCGTGAGCGTGCCGCCCCGGCTGCGCACGATGGCCGACATCCCGGCGCTGCACCGGCCCTGGTGCGTTGCGGTCGCGACCGGCCTGTTGCAGATCGACGCCGGGTGGGTGACCGGCGGTCCCGCTCTGGAACGCTGGCCGCCCGGCGAGGCGGACCTGCTGGCCGGATGGCTGGCGTCCTTGCGCGCGGTGTGCGCGGCGGAGTCGTGCCCGCAGGACGAGGACAGCGTGCGCCTGCTGGGGATCGCGATGCGGCGCGAGCTGTTCGCGGAGCCGGCTCTCGCGGCCGACAAGCGATACGCTGACGTGCTGATGGGGTACCTGCGGGCGGAGACGATCGGCCCGCTGCCGTTCGCCGCCTGGCCGCCGCCCGCCCCGATACGGCCGACGCGGTATTCCGGAAGGCCCTGCTGCGGCAGCCGAAATTCACCTGGGCGGAGCACGGCGAGTCCCTGATGCGTCGGTGGAGGCCCTGGTATTACAAGCATGAGCCCCGTCCCGGCATCTCCGTGACCGGCGCCCGCCTCAGCGAACTCCTCGGCTGGTAACTCGGACAGGCGCCGGTCGCAGCGCCACTATGGAGACAAGGACCAGCCATGGAAATTCGGGACAGGGAATGGGCCCGCAAGGGCGCGACTCTGAGCGATAAGACGGCTCGTTCAGAGTACGGCCTGACGCAGGATGAGATCTTCGCGGCGATCGACGCGGGCAAGCTCCGGTATCGGCCTGCCGCGATGCACGGAAACCCGTGGCTGCGGCTGCTCCGCCGCGAGGTCGAAAATCTCGCCAAGGCCCTGCACGGTGACCGGCACCTGCGGGAACGACAGGCGCGGGCCGAACTGGCCCGGATCAACCGCGAGCGGAAACAACTCCGGGCTCAGCTCGCCGCCCTCGAGGAAAGGCGGTCCGTGCTCCTTTCCGAACTCGGCGAGTAAGGTGGTCGCGTTGCCTGCGGGCCGCCCGGGGCAGCGGATTACCAGCTCAAGCGCGACTTCGGACCTGTACGTCTCCCAGCCGCTGAGCCTCACGGCCTGGCGTGCGGCGGTCAGCAGGTGGCGTACCAGCCTTTCGTGCGGGTGGTTCGCTGCCAGCAAGGACTTCGCTTGGCGCCGTGTCGCAGCGTGTTCCCGGCCTCGCGCTGGGCACTGGTGTCCTCGCGCTGCAGGTACGGTCGCCGGGGCTGCTGGCCATGGCTGCGGCGTCGCTTCAGGCGCTGACGGCGGACCGCGATGTCCTGCTGGGTATCGGTGTCTCGTCGCCGGTGGTAGCGGGCGACTGGCACGGCGCGGCGTATCCGGACAAGCCGCTCGCGCAGATGCGCGAGTTCCTCGCCGTCCTGCGTGAGTGCTTGTCGGGGGAGCCGGTCACTTTCGCCGGCGATTTCTACCAGCTGCGGAAGTTCCGCCTGGGGGTTGACCTCCCCGGCCGCAGGCCGACGGTCATCGTGGGGGCGCTGGGCGAGGGGATGCTCCGGCTGGCGGGGGAGGCGGCCGACGGGGTGCTGCTCAACTACCTGCCCGTCAGTCATGTCTCGTGGTGCGTGCAGCAGGTCAGGCGCGGCGGTGGCGCCACGATCTACGCCAACGTCCACGTCGGTGTCGGCGACCGGGTGGCGGCGGCCCCGCAGGCTCGCCGGGACTTGTTCTCCTATGCCGTCGTCGACGCGTATGCCCGGAGCTTCAGCCAGGCCGTGCCCGATCAGATGATCGATGCAATCGACGTGGCCGGCAGCCCGGCCCTGGTCAGCGACACCGTCGCCGCCTACCGCCGGGCGGGCGTGCAGGTCCCCGTGATTTTCCTGCTGACCTGGGGAGCAGCCAGGAACGGGCAGCCCAGCGCCCTTGACGGCCACGCTGCGGGCTGCCGCAGCCCCCGTGGTGCCTGCCGCGGAGGAGGACGCGTCGTGACCGGGCTCAGCGCCTGTCGCAGCCATGGTGCCGTCGCCGCGCGGCCGCGGCCTCTCGCCTCGGCTGCCTGGCCGTACCCGGCTGGGCTTGACGTCCGCGCACCGGCCGATGGCGACCGGGCCCGCATCGGGGCCATGTGGGAGCGTTGCGGGGTCGTGACCCGCATAGGGCGCTTCCACGCCCCCGTCCGGCACCTCCCTGCCTTGTACCTGGCCGCGGTACTCGCCGACCCGGACGCCAGCGCCGTCGCAGTTCTCCCTGGCACGGATTCGGGCAGCGGCTCGTCTCCCACCTGCTGCAGCGCGCGCCGTCCCGCGGCATCACCGTGCTGACCGCCTCGGTCCTCGCCTGCAACGAAGCGGTCGCGCACCTGCTGCGCCGGATACCCGGTACTTACTCGGCCACCATCACCGGGTCAACCTTGCAGGTACGCGTACGCCTCGCTAGCCGCTAGCACGAACCCGGCCGTATTGTCTGAGCGCAACTTGCGAGCGATCGCCGCCGGAGCATCCGCAGCTACCGTTCGACGCCAGCCCAGCCAGCAACCGGCAAGTAGCCGGCGTGTTCCCCGCCCTCAGGATCTGTTGTCAGCCCGGCGGGAGTCCCCTGCGGCCAGCGGGCAGGACCTGGGGAAACCGGGTGGCCGCTGTTCGCCCAAGCTGCCGCTGGGCTGGGCGTCCGCTCGGTGGTCGCCGCGCCGCTGGGTCTGCACGCCGCGCGCCTGTATGTCGTGTGCGCTTACTGTCGCGAACGGTCATCAGCGAGATGGCCGCGCTCGCCATGGCCGGCGTCAGCCATCACCTCGTAATTTTGCGCATAGGCAACACACTCAATTCGACTGCCTGACCGATCGCCTCCAAGGCATCCGGCCAAAGGCGGAGCACCAGATCGACCGGATCTGCGCGCCACGGCTGATTAAGGTCTCCGTTCGGAACGCACCTGAAGAAGGCATGCAGACGTCGGACTGCCGCCCATATCGGCGGTTATCTTAAGTCCATTTGCGAGATGCCCTACTGCAATTTGGCTTCTACGTTGTAGCCATGTCGCCGACGAAGGTCCTGCGCAAGAAGCAAGAGCAAAAACAGCAACGACGAGAGCGGTTAGCGTAGGTCAGAATGGGTGACACCGCGTCGGCTGCGTCGTATAAAGGAGATAACGCATCTACGACGTTACGAATATCCGACAAACTACTACCTCTCGTCAGCTACATCGTAGACACCCAGCGGCCACTTGAGATAACGGCGGCTACTCGCGCGACTGCCATTGGTTGGACTGCTGATCACACTCTGCGACCAGCGGCACGCGGGAGACGCCGTGCTTCGACATCAGCGGCATACCCCAGGCATACCCCGAACGTGTCTGAGCGCTGAGAATACGAACCCGCGCTCGTCACGAACGAACCTTACCGGCGGAGAGTCGGTGATCTCGGCGTACCTCATCGCGTTACGAGCGGACGAGCCGCGGTGCCCTATTCCAGCAGTCGGCTGGCGTACAGGCTGTACACGGCTGCGACGCGGAGCAGCGCGGTTTCCTCGACGTACTCGTTGGGACCGTGGGAAACCTCGAAGATGCCGGCTCCGTAGCCGAACGCGGGAATGCCGAGATGGGAGTACCAGCGGGTGTCGAGGCATCCCGCGCACAACTCGTAGCGGGCTGGCGCACCGTTGATGTCGGCGACACAGGCACCGAGCAGCGTCGCTGCCGCGTTCTCGAGCGGGGTGTCGGCCGGTGGGGCGACTTGGGTGACATGGATTGAGACGTCCGCGCCGGTCTGGGCGGCGGCAGTGTTGATGGTGTCGGTGATGCGGGCGAGTTCGGTGTCGATGTCCTCTTCGGGGTTGAAGCGGCCGTCGACGGTGAACCAGGTGCGTCCGGGGACGACGTTGAAGTTCGATCCACCGCCGGACTGGCCGCCGACAACGACCATGGTGCCGAGTGCTTCGCCTTCTCCGACCGGATACTTGGTGTGCCGCTCGCTCATCTGCTGGGCGTAGTCGTCGAGCGGAGCAGCGACGCGGAGCATGTGCAGGAAAGAATTCACGCGAAGGTGCCGATGCAGGTGTAGACGGCGGCGCAGGTGGCCACGAAGGTGAGACCGAGCACGCCGATGCGGGCTGGGACGGGCAGTGTCGCGTGCGCGGTGGTGAACTGC
>Ga0307373_10012374_pt1 | contig 12136 bp, 11 predicted proteins | sample OX2MG_FD_202534 | JGI IMG/M metagenome (GOLD analysis project Ga0307373, IMG submission 202534) | Soil microbial communities from Risofladan, Vaasa, Finland - OX-2 | ecosystem: Environmental > Terrestrial > Soil > Coastal area > Acid sulfate soil | place: Finland: Risofladan, Vaasa | collected...
CGCGCTGACAACCGTCTACCAATCGAACGCGCGCGCCGTTAGACTGCGGCAACGGGAGGCGCGGTCACGGCCATGCACGAACAAAATAACGTCGCCGGCGTGCGCGCCGGGCGCTGGTCTGAAGCGCGGTTGACATGATCGACACCGGCAAACTGCTGCGCACCTCGCTCGCAGTCCTGATGCTGATCGGCACGGCCTCCAGCGCCTGGGCCAGGCCGCACCATACCCATCATGAGACCTACCATCACGATCCCTACCGCAGCTCCGCTGCGGCGTATGCCATCGTGGTCGACGGCGATCTGCTCTGGGGTCACAATCTCGACGCACACCGCGAACCGGCCTCGCTGACGAAACTGCTGACCGCGCTGGTGCTGCTGGACTCGAACTGGCAGCCTGACGCGGTTCTGACGGTCAGTCGTGATGCCGCCCACACGACGCCGGTCCGCGTCGGCCTGCACACCGGCGATCGGGTCCGCGCCGAAGATGCGCTGACGGCGATGCTGATGCATTCGGCCAACGATGCCTGCATGGTGCTGGTGGAGCACGCCGCCGGCACGCTGGCAACCTTTGCGGCGCGCATGAATGCGCGTGCGGCACAGCTGGGCATGCACGATTCGCACTTCGTGCATCCGTGCGGCTACGATGCCGTCGGACAGTATTCGACGGTACACGACCTGTTGCGGCTGGCGAAGGCGGCCCACGCGGATCCGCGCATCGCCCGGATCGTCGAACAGCGGCGGGCATCGATCACGACCGAAGCGGGCCGACGGCTGACCTTCAACAGCACCAATCACCTGCTCGGCCACATGCCCGGCGTCGTTGGCCTGAAGACCGGCTATACGGCGCAGGCCGGCCGCTGCCTGATCGCGCTGGCGGAGCGCTCCGGCCACCGCGTCTGGGTGGTGCTGCTCGACTCGCGGACGCGCTGGTGGGTGGCACCGCGCATGCTCGCATCCGGCTTCGCCGCCGCCAGCCGCGAGCGTGCCCACATCGTGGCGGGGACCTGAGCCCGAAGCAGCCGCGACTCTGGCCCCAGATGTCCACCGCGGCCACCCGACCGACCCAGCGCCCGGAGGCCTTCTCGATGACGGAAAACATCGCAAAGCCGTCCAGGTGCCAGGCACCGGCCACGCTCATGAAGGCGCAGGCCGGCGTAGCGCTCAATGCCGCCCGCGCATCGGATTGCGGTGGACCGACCCAACTTTAGCGCTGTTCGCTTTGCGCCAGCTTGTCGGCAAGCCACAGCTTGTTGATCCGTGATCTTTCCACCTGCATCAAACTTCTCATCGAATGCCTTTGCTCGATCAACCCAATCACTGCCCACCGAGGCTCATCAGTCACCCGGGCCGTGCGTATCAAGAGATGCACGCCTGAATCGCCTGCGCCGCGCAAAGCGAGGCCTGCGCCGCTACGCCCTCTCCAGCGTCACGAAGCTCATCGCGTACGCATGCCGCGCATCCGCCGGGTGCTCGTGACGCGCCACCTCGCGCCATGCACCCCAGTCACTCAGCGGAAAGCGGACCTCGCCCTCCACGGCCGCGTGCACATGCGTCAAATAGACCCGCGTCGCCAACGGCAGTGTCATCGCATAAATCTGCGCGCCGCCGATCACACATAGCTCCGGCGCCGTTGCGATGCGCTCCAGCGCCGCCGGAAGGTCTGGCACGTACTCGGCTCCGGCGGCCCCTGCACCGGGCCCTGCCTCTGCCCCGGCAATATCGATGCTACCGGCGCTGCTGCCGGCACCCTGGCGGCTCATCACCAGGTTGCGCCGCCCCGGCAACGGCCGGCCGATCGCCTCGAACGTGCGCCGCCCCATCAGCACCGGCTTGCCGAGCGTCACCGCCTTGAAATAACGCAGGTCATCGGGCAAATGCCAGGGCAACCCGGCAGCCCGGCCGATGACGCCGTTATCCGCGATCGCGACCACGAGCACGACACGCGGCCCGGCGGCAGTGGCTCGATCAGGCACCGGGGCGGTGGCGATGAGCAGCCTCCCCGAAGCCGCTCGAGGCGACCCCCGCGCGCCTCACAGTTCCACCTGCGTGGCCAGCACGATCACGCGGCGATCCGGCATGCGGAAGAAATCCACCGCCTGCGTCGAGCGTCGCTGCATCCAGGCAAACAGCCGCCGTCCCATCCCGGCGTAGCCGCTGCGCGGCCGGGGCACAACCAGGTGCCAGCCGAGGAAGAAGGAGCAATCCTGTGCGAACAGCTTCAGCCCGCGGGCGCGGCATTGCTTCAGGGCCTCGCTGACATCGGGGGTCTCCATGAAGCCGAATCGTGCCGTGACCGCGTACACCTGCGGCATCAGCGTCTCGATGCGCACGCGGTCGGTCGGGTCGTGGCGCGGCGTGCGCGCGATCTCCATGGTCAGCAGCACGATGCGCTGGTGCGCGACACGGTTGTGCTCGAGGTTGCGCAGCATCGCGCTGGGTACGAATTTTGGATCACTTGCCAGGAACACCGCGGTGCCCGGCACCCGCGGGATGCCATCGATCAGCTTCGGCAGGTCAGACAGCGGCACCGCGACCGCGCGCAGCGCGGCACGTAACAAGCGCCTGCCGCTGCGCCAGATCATGAACACGGCGAACAGCAGCGCGGCCAGCGTCAGCGGCACCCAGGCGCCCTGCATGAACTTGCTCAGGTTTCCGATCACGAACGTCAGGTCGATCAGCATCAGCGGCCCGAATACCAGCGCGACGAAACGCTTGCGCCAGCGCCACTGTGCCAGCGCCAGTTGCGCCCCGAGCAGCGTGGTGATCAGCATCGTGCCGGAAACCGCCGCACCGTAGGCCGCGCCCAGTGCGGCCGATGAGCGAAATCCCAGCACGAACAGGCACACCGCCAGCATCAGCAGCCAGTTCACCACCGGCACGTAGATCTGGCTCTGCTCCAGCGCGGAAGTTTGGGTGATGCGCAGGCGCGGCAGCAGGTCGAGCTGGATGCACTGGCGCGTGACCGAGAACGCACCGGTGATGGTCGCCTGCGAGGCGATGATGGTCGCGGCGGTGGCCAGCAAGATCATGAACGGCAGCACACCGGCCGGCACCAACTGGTAGAGCGGCAGGTGCGCGGCCTTGGGGTTCAGCAGGATCGCCGCTCCCTGGCCGAAGTAGTTCAGCACCAGAGCCGGCCACACCAGCGCGACCCAGGCGATGCGTACCGGGCGGCGGCCGAACTGGCCCATATCCGCATACAGCGCCTCGCCGCCGGTCACCGCCAGGAACACGCCACCGAGAATGGCCAGCGCCACCCCGGGCCGGTGCAACAGCAGCAGCAGCGCATACGCGGGGCTGAGCGCTACCAGTACCTGCGGGTCGTGCAGCAGCGAGATCAGTCCGGTGATCCCGAGCACCAGAAACCACAGCAGCATGATCGGACCGAACAGGCGGCCGATGCTGTGCGTACCACGGTGCTGGGCCGCGAACAGCACAATGATGATGACCAGCGTGACCGGCACGATCGCATCGATCATGTGCGGATTGAGATTCTCGAGCCCCTCCACCGCACTCAATACTGAGATCGCCGGCGTGATCAGCGTGTCACAGTAGAACAGCGCCGCGCCGAGCGCGGCCAGCACCACCACCACGCGCAACCAGCGGCTGCCGGCCGCCAGCGTACGCTGCACCAGCGCAAACAGTGACAGGATGCCGCCTTCGCCCTCGTTGTCGGCGCGCATGATCAGCACCACGTACTTGAGCGTGACGACGACGGCGAGGCTCCAGAAGATCCACGACAGCACCCCCAGGACCGCGAGCCGGTCGGTCGGCGTCCCGGCCGCCGTCAGCGAGCTCTCGAGCGCATACAATGGGCTGGTGCCGATGTCGCCATACACCACGCCCATGGCGCCGATCACGGTCGCGAACGAGGTGCGCTCGACTTTCAAGCGTGCGGCTTGGGTCGCCCGGCACTGCGCGGCGGCCGCGGCTGCGGCCGCGGCCGCCGCCGCTTCGCCTGGCGCGTGAGTTTCGGCGCTCGCTTGGGCGGCCACAACATCGAACCGCGGCAGCTCGCCGCCCCGCAGCGGCAGGCGAACACCTCGTCCACATTGGGCGGATCGGAGCGGTCGCGCCCGATCTGATAGTCGTAGGTCAGCTCCTCCCCGGGCGCGATGGTGCGGATCGCCTCGATGAAGATGCGCCGATCCTCGATCGCGGACTCGCAATTGGGATCACAGCCGTGATTGATGAAGCGGGCGTCGTTGCCTTCACCGCCGCCATCGACCACCACACCACGGTCGACGATGAACAGGAATGTGTGGTTATCGTTGGCATCCTTCTCGGCGTAGCGTCGATCCGCTTCGCGATGGGAAATACGATCACCGAGATACTCGATGATGCGGGTGCCCTTGCGGATGCGCCGCAGCGCGAACATGCCGCGACCGTGCAGGCGCGAGCGGCGCACCCGGACCATCCCGGGCCGCGACGCGATCCGCCGCACGGCGCGCTGCGCCTTGGCACGGGCCTTGGCCCGGGCCTTACTCGGCGTCTTACGCGGCGTCTTACGCGGCGTCTTGGAATGCCCCCCGGCGCGGCGCGGCGCTGGTCGTCGCGCGCTGCTCATACGGCGACCGGTGCCCGGATCGCCGGGTGATACTGATAGTCCATGATCTCAAAGTCCTCGTACTGATAATCGAACAGGCTCGGCGGGCGGCGCCGCAGCTGCAGCCGCGGCGGCGGCAATGGAGTGCGCGACAGCTGCAGCTCGGCCTGCTGCAGATGATTCGAGTACAGGTGGCAATCCCCGCCGCACCAGATGAACTCGCCGGGGGCCAGGTCGCACTGCTGCGCCAGCATGCAGGTCAGCAGCGCGTAGGAGGCGATGTTGAACGGCACGCCGAGAAACATGTCGGCGCTGCGTTGGTAGAGCTGACACGAGAGCGCGCCGCCCGCGACATGGAACTGGAACAGCACGTGGCAGGGCGAGAGCGCCATCTGCTCGAGCTCCCCGACGTTCCAGGCGCTCACCAGCAGGCGGCGCGAGTGCGGCTCGGTGCGAATGCGCTGCACCAGCGCGCCCATCTGGTCGATCTGGCGCCCGTCGCGCGCCGCCCAGCTGCGCCATTGCTTGCCATAAACCGGCCCGAGCTCGCCGCGCTCGTCGGCCCATTCGTCCCAGATGGTCACATCGTGTTCATGCAGATAGGCCACGTTGGTCTCACCGCGCAGGAACCACAGCAGCTCGTAGATCACCGAGCGCATATGCACTTTCTTCGTGGTGATCAGCGGAAAGCCGGCCGACAGATCGAAGCGCAGCTGCTGTCCGAACAGCGACAGGGTACCGGTGCCGGTGCGGTCGTCCTTGCGAACGCCGCGCTCGCGCACCGCGCGCAGCAGGTCCAGGTAGGGTTTCATTGACTGAAGGACGCGGACTTCATCCGGGGGAGTTTTATTGACGTTCTGCTCGCATTTTATCGGTATTCTGTCTGGGCTCCCCGGCCGCGGCCGCCGCAACGGCCGGGGCGCGCACATAGTTGCCCGAGAGCGCACGGTAGTGATAGGCACCCCACAGCAGCACGATCCCCGCCAGCAGCATCGGCAGCGACAATATCTGCCCCATCGTCACCCAGCCAAAGGCGATGTAGCCGATGCCGACATCCGGCATGCGCACGAACTCCACCCCGATGCGTGCCACCGCGTAGATGACCAGGAACAGGCCCGACGGCGCATAACGCGGCCGCGGCTTGCGGGTAAATACCCATATGACCGTGAACAGCACCAGCCCTTCGAAGAAGGCCTCGTACAGCTGCGACGGATGGCGCGCGATCGGCGGCCCGCCGTTGGGGTTGGGTACCAGGAACGCCCACGGCACATCGGTCGGCTTGCCCCACAGCTCACCGTTGATAAAGTTGCCGATGCGCCCGCAGAACAGGCCGATCCCCGGCAGCGGCGCGGCGAAATCGAACACGTCGCCGGCATGGCGCCCGCGGCGCCACGCAAACACCGCGGTGGCCACGAGCACCCCGATCAGGCCGCCGTGAAACGACATGCCCCCCTGCCAGATCTTGAACGGATACAGCCAGTCGCCGCGCCACAGCGGCAGCCCGTAGAACAGCACGTAGCCGATGCGGCCGCCGAGGATGACCCCCAGCATCGCATAGAACAGGAGGTCGTCGACGTCGATCGCCTTCCAGCTCGAGCCGGGCTGGGTCGCGCGGTGGCGCGCCAGCCACCACGCTGCCGCAAAGCCGACCAGGTACATGATGCCGTACCAGTGCACGCTCAGCGGGCCGAGCCTGACCGCAATCGGATTGATGTGCGGATAAGGAATCATCGCGGCATTCTACCGGGTTGCCGGCCTCGATGCTGTGGCACGCCCGTCACTCGCGCGTGACGCGGCAGAAGAACGCCTTGAGGTAGCGCGTCTCGGGAATCGCCGGATGGATCGGATGATCGGGCGACTGCCCGCCGCTGTAGAGCACCTGCACGAAGCGGCCGGAGTGGCGCGCCGCGTCCTGGATCAGTCCCAGCAGTTCCTCGGGGGCGAGGTGATACGAGCATGAGCAGCTCACCAGCAGCGCATCGCGCTCGAGCAGCCGCATCGCCACCTGGTTGAGCTTGCGGTAAGCGGCCTGTCCGCGCGCGATATCCTTCTTGCGCTTGATGAACGCAGGCGGGTCGAGCACGATCGCATCGAAGCGCTCGCCGCGGCGCACGAGCTCGTCGAGCACCTCGAACGCATCGCCGCGCTCGGTACCGATACTCACGCCGTTGGCGGCGGCGTTGCGGGTGGCGACCGCCAGTGCGGCCTCGGAGGCATCCACGCACACCGCCGCGCCGGCGCCACGCGACAGCGCGCCGATCGCCCAGGCGCCGGCGTAGCTGCACACATCGAGCACGCGCATGCCAGGGGTCACCCAGCGCCGCCATTGCTCGCGGTTGCCGCTCTGGTCGTAGAACCAGCCGGTTTTTTGCGCCGAGGCCAGCGGCAGGCTGAAGGTGAGCGAGCCTTCGAGCACCCGCAGCTCTTCGGGCGCGCGCCCGATCGGCGTGAGCACCTGCCGCGGCAATTGCTCGAGCTCGCGCGCCGCGCCATCGTTCTTCCAGATCAATGCATTCGGCGCCAGCACCGCCGTCACGGCCGCTTCCACCTGGCCGCGCAGCGCCTCCATGCCGGCGGTGGCGATCTGCCCGACGATGATCTCGCCGTAGCGGTCCAGCACCAGTCCGGGCAGGCCATCCGACTCGCCGAACACCCAACGGTAGTACGGCGCCGTGCACAACCGCTCGCGCAGCGCCAGCGCCACGCGCAGCCGATGCTCCAGCAGCGAGCGATCAGGCGGGTGCACCGGGCTGCGGCTCAGGATACGGGCGCAGATCAGCGCGTGCGGATTGACGTACGCATAGCCCAGGAACTGCTCGCGGTCCGAGAGCACCCGGACCACGGCACCGGACGGCACTGCGAGTAGCGGCGTGGCCTCGTTGTCGACCTCGTTGGAGAAGACCCACAGGTGGCCGGCGCGCAGCCGCCGATCCTCGCCGCGCTTCAAGCGCAGCGGCGGCGGCGGCGGCGGCGGCGGCGGCGGCGGCGGCGGGATTGCACCCGGCACGGCGGGCAGTTCGGCAAAGGCTGGCATCGGGGTCGGCATCGATCCGCTATAGTGGCGGGCCATCTTACTGGAAAGCGGTGGGCCTATGGATGAGCGCGAGCAAGCCGATGAGCGGCCAGCCGGCGCGGCTCCCAACCGGCTGGTTCACGAGAGCAGCCCCTACCTGCGCTCGCACGCGCACAATCCGGTCGACTGGTACCCTTGGGGCCCGGAGGCGCTCGAGCGGGCGCGGCGCGAACGCAAGCCGATCCTGCTGTCGATCGGCTATGCGGCCTGCCACTGGTGTCACGTGATGGCGCATGAATCGTTCGAGGATCGCGCCACCGCTGCGGCGATGAACGAGCTGTACGTGAGCATCAAGGTCGATCGCGAGGAGCGCCCCGACCTCGACCGGCTCTACCAGCTCTCGCAGCACCTGCTCACCGGCCGCGGCGGCGGCTGGCCGCTGACGATGTTCCTGATGCACGACGACCAGCGGCCGTTCTTCGGCGGCACGTATTTTCCACGCGAGGCGCGCTTCGGGCTGCCGGCCTTCCGCGAGGTGCTGCGCCAGGTAGCGGCGTACTATCACGGCCATACCGATGAGCTGCGCAACAACGCCGCCCAGGTCATCAAGGCGCTCGGCGACCTGCACACCGCCGCGCAACTGCCCGTAGACGCCGCCAGCACGGGTGCAGGTACGGGTGCCGCCGCGCTGACCGACGCGCCGCTGCGCGCCTGCCGCGCACACCTCGAGCACAACTTCGATCGCGACCACGGCGGCTTTGGCCCGGCACCGAAGTTTCCGCACGTGCCGGACCTGGCGCGGCTGCTGCGCGACTGGCATGCCAGCGCGCATGCCGACGTGCCGGACCTGCAGGCGCTGTACATGGCCGGCCTGACGCTCACGCGCATGGCCGAGGGCGGGCTGTTCGATCAGCTCGGCGGCGGCTTCTTCCGCTACTCGGTCGATGTCGGCTGGCAGATCCCACACTTCGAGAAGATGCTGTACGACAACGCGCTGCTGCTGGGGCTGTACGCGCAGAGCGCGCTGGCCACCGGTGAGGCGCTGTTTCGCGACACCGCGACGCGCACGGCCGCGTTCCTGCTGCGCGAGCTCGCCAGCCCCGAGGGCGCGCTGTACTCGAGCCTCGACGCCGACTCGGACGGGCACGAAGGCCGCTTCTACGTGTGGCAGCGCGAGGCCGTCCAAGCCGCGCTGCCGGCGCAGCAGGGCAGCGTGTTCGCGGCGCGCTTCGGCCTCGACGGCGCACCGAACTTCGAGGGTCAGTGGCACCTGGCCGTGCACGCCGGCCTCGAGGCGATCGCCGAGCAGCAACGGCTCTCGCTCGACGAGGTACGCACGGCGCTCGCCCAGGGGCAGCAACGGCTGTTCGCGCTGCGCGCGGCACGCGTGCGGCCGGCTCTCGATGACAAAATCCTCGCCAGCTGGAACGCGCTGGCGATCGGCGCGCTGGCGACGGCGGCGCGCTGCCTGGGTCTGCCCGAATGCGCCGCGGCTGCCACGGCGGCGCTGCGCTACCTGCGGCGCGTGCACTCGCGCGACGGGCGGCTGCTGGCCGTGAGCACCACGGCGAGCGCCAGCACCGGCACCGCGGGCCGCGCCCACCTGGCGGCCTACCTGGACGATTACGCTTTCCTGATCGATGCGATCCTGCAGCTCGCGCGCGTGCGCTTCGACGCCGCGGAGCTGCAGTGGGCGATCGAGCTCACCGAGGTGCTGCTGCAGCACTTCGAGGACCGCGAGCGTGGCGGGTTCTACTTCACTGCCGATGATCACGAGGTGCTGATCAGCCGCCCGAAGTCCTTCAACGACGAGGCCATTCCCGCCGGCAACGCGATCGCCGCGCAGTCACTGCTGCGCCTGGGCTGGCTGCTCGGCGAGCCGCGCTACCTCACCGCCGCCGAGCGCACATTGGGCGCCGCCTGGCCGGCGGCGAGCCGCCATCCCGAAGGGCATGCCTCGATGCTGGAGGCGCTGGAGGACTACCTCGATCCGCCGCCGATCGTGCTACTGCGCGGACCGGCGAGCGCCATCGAGCCGTGGCAGCAGCAGCTCAACGCAGTGTTCGCGCCGCGCCGCTACACGCTCGCGGTGCCCACCGGCAACACTGCCCTGCCGACAGCGATCGCGGCCAAGCCCGCCGGCGACGGTGCGGTAGCCTATGTGTGTCGCGGCACCGTCTGCAGCGCTGCGATCGATTCATTGACCGTGCTGATGAAGGAACTCGAGCTATGAAATTCACTCACGCGATGAAACCGGTGCTGATGTCCTGTCTGTCGGTGCTGGGGCCGGCGTTGCTGGGGCTGGCACTGCTGGCGGCCGGGCCGGCCCGTGCCGAAGCCCAGCAGCTGCCGATACCCTCGCAGGGACTGCCGGGGTTTCTGCCGGGCATGCACGAGGTGCCGGACCCGGGCCTGACCTACAAGGTGGTGTTCGACATGTCCAAGGCCGGCCCGCTGGACAAGATCCATCCGACGCTGGCCGAGGCGGCGCGCTATCTCAATACGCTCGCGACCTACGGCGTGCCGCCGATCCGGCGCAAGCTCGCGATCGTGCTGCACGGCGCGGCCACGCAGTTTGTGCTGAAGAACAGTGCATTCGCCGCCCGCCATCACGGCAAGCCCAATCCCGATGCGGCCCTGATCACCGCGATGAAGAACGCCGGCGTGGATTTCCGCGTCTGCGGTCAGGCCGTACTGGCCGAGCATATTGCGCCAAAGGATATACTGCCGGCCGTGCAGCTCGACTTGTGGGCCTTGAGCTCGCTGGTGAACCTGCAGCTGCACGGCTACGTGCGCGTGGCTGGCGGTTAGCGCACGGCGGCGCGCTTCAATCAACCGCAGCATCTGTTTTCCTACGTGGGAGTCACACCGATGGCAGAAGCAATCTGGACCAAGATGGACGCGTACTTCAACGATCAGCTGGTGGGCGCGGATTCGGCGCTGCACGCCGCGGTCGAATCCAGCCGCGCCGCCGGTCTGCCCGCCATTCAGATCTCGCCAACCCAGGGAAAATTCCTGATGCTGCTGGCGCGCGCAGTCGGAGCGCGCCGCATCCTGGAGGTGGGCACGCTGGGCGGCTATAGCACGATCTGGCTCGCCCGCGCGCTACCGGCCGGCGGACGGCTGATCAGCTGCGAGCTCGAGCCGAACTTTGCCGAGGTCGCGCGCAGCAACCTGCAGCGCGCCGGCGTCGGCGAGGTCGCCGAGGTCCGTGTCGGTCGCGCCTCCGACACGCTCTCGAGGCTAATCGCAGACCATGCCGAGCCGTTCGACCTGGTGTTCATCGATGCCGACAAGGCCGGCTACCCCGACTACCTGACGGCGGCGCTGAAGCTGTCCCGGCCCGGCACCGTGATCGTGGCCGATAACGTGGTACGCGACGGCCGCGTCGCCGACGAGAGCAGCACCGATCCGGACATGCGCGGCCTGCGCCGCTACATCGAGATGGTCGCGGCCGAGCCGCGCCTGTCGGCGACCGCGCTGCAGACCGTCGGGGAGAAAGGCTACGACGGTTTTGCGCTCGCGCTGGTGTCCGGTACGGGCTGAGCGGCACCCTTACCAGGGCTCCCGCCCTTCGTCGCTGAAGACTCCACCGGTAGGCCCATCGTCGGGAAGCAGCGCCAGGCGGACCGGGGTCGCCGCGCCTTGTTCGACCGTTCTCGCGCCGCGGTGCTGGTTCATGTCGGTCGCGGTGAAACCCGGATTCGCTGAATTGACTTTAATGCCTACGGCCTTCAACTCATTGGCGAGTTGAATGGTGATCATGTTGAGCGCAGCTTTCGACGAGCAGTAGGCGAGCAACATGTTGCGAATTGTGAGCGACGAATGGGGATCCGCATTCCGACTGAGCGAGCCGAGTCCGCTCGACATGTTGACGATCCGGCCGTGTTTGGATTTCTCGAGCAGCGGCAGCAGGGCTTTCGTCACCCGGAAGACGCCGAAGACGTTGACTTCGAACGTCTGCCGCAGCGCCTCGACGCTCAACTCCGAGCCGGGGGTCCAATCGAGCGCGACCCCAGCATTGTTCACCAGGATGTCGAGCCGACCGTAGCGACGCCCCACCTCGGCGGCAGCATGGTCCACGCTGGGCTGCGAAGTCACGTCCATTTCGGCGAATTCGACGGCAAGGCCTTCGGCGCGGAGCTCTGCCGCGGCAGACTCTCCGCGCTCGCGGTCGCGAGCTCCCATCAGCACGAGAACTCCTTTGGCCGAGAGCTGTCGGGAAATTTCCCTTCCGATTCCCTTGTTGGCTCCCGTCACGAGTGCAATCTTATCGGCCATAACGCCCTCGGTTTGACTGCCATAATCCGATAGTGGCCGATAGTGGCACGCCAGAGCGCGCACCGGGGAGTATTGGCGACCTGAGGCTATCCCGTCACCTCAAAGGCCTCTGCTTGGTTCGCCAGTCTATATCTGGCACGATCGCGGTCATGCATCGCGACCCGACCTGGCGCTGGCACGAGGAGTTACCTGACGTGCGCGACGGCCTGACACGCCGCGAGCGCATCGTGCTACACGTGCTGCACGAGGCACAGAAGGAGCGCCGCGATCGCAACGTTCCGACCCCGATGCTCTGGG
>Ga0307373_10012375_pt1 | contig 12135 bp, 11 predicted proteins | sample OX2MG_FD_202534 | JGI IMG/M metagenome (GOLD analysis project Ga0307373, IMG submission 202534) | Soil microbial communities from Risofladan, Vaasa, Finland - OX-2 | ecosystem: Environmental > Terrestrial > Soil > Coastal area > Acid sulfate soil | place: Finland: Risofladan, Vaasa | collected...
TTCCTCGCGGAAACGCAGTTACCACTGTCGACTTCAGGCCGGTAACGTTAGCCTGAGAGGGACTTTCACCCTCCTGATCAAACGCCTTCACAGGCGCACTGGGGCGGCCTTCTAGCCCGGATTATTCATCAGCCCCGAGAATGCTCGACAAAGCGCTTCACACTAACCCGAAGCGCTAGCGAGGTAAGGAGATTGCGCCACCTCGCTTGCGCTTCGGGTTGGTATGGGCTGATGAATAATCCGGGCTAGCCCGTCTTGCTTGGCGCATGCGCGACGGGCTGGAAGCCCGCCCCACGGCGCGATTCGACCCATGGGCAAAACCGCGTCCCGCTTACGCGGAAGCGTGCGCCGGCAGGCTGATAGGGCAGTCGAAATTGGCGGGCTTGATGGCCAACAACGAGCAATGCACGCTCGACGCCAGGCGCTCCGCCGTATTTCCGATGAACACGCCGGGGATACCCGCCCGCGCCATCGTTCCCATCACGAGCAGATCGACGTGATGGTCGTGGATGAATTGCAGGATCGCCGAGTCGGCGATGACCGCTCGCTCGGTGGTGTGCAATTCGAGATTCATGCCGCTGCCATCGCCGAGCACGCGGACGGCTTGCGCGGCCAGCGACTTTTTCGCCTCGTCGGTCAACTGCTTGTGATAGGCCTGCGAGCTGTAGTCCATCATGCCCGTGCTCCAGAGTCGATCGAGCGGAAAATCGACTGCGTGCATCAGGTAGACCTTGCCGCCCGCTGCGGCGCCGATTTGGACCGCCGTTCGCAGCGCTTCGTCGCTGACGGCGCTGAAATCGCTGGCAACGAGAATGTTTTGCGGGCTCGCGGGCTGCCCGACTCGCGCGACCAGCACCTGAGAGGGGCAAATGTGCAGCAGTTTTCGGGCGGTGCTGCCGTACAGCCAACGCTCGACGGCGCCGGCGTCGCGGCTGCCGACGACGACCAAATCGTGGCCGTTTCTCAGCACTTCGTGAGTGATTTCCACCCAACCCTGTCCGCGCGCCATGGCGCTCTTCGCGGCGATGCCGCGGGCCTTCGCCTGCCCGACCAGCTCGTTGAGCACTTCCGAGCCGAACTTGCTCAGCCTGCTCGTGACGCCAGCCAGTTCGCTTTCAGAAAGGTAAAGGTCGTCTTCCGGCACGTCCATGGCGGCGAAGAACGTGAGCTGCGCCTGCGATTTCTCGGCCAGCCACGTCGCCTGTTTGATCGCCTCTTCGACGGGCGGATTGAACTTGATCGCCCCGGCGTGCAGGGCCTGCAAGGGATCGATGCCGACCAGGATGCTCTTGTAATGGATCACGCGGTAGGTCTCCCAGGAGATGATCTTCAATCCTACTCCCTAACTCGGGTGAATAACACTCTCGGGCGCCGGAATTCGAGTCTGGGGACCAGGTTCCCTTGCTACGATCGGATTCAAGCTGGTTAATGGAAGCGAGGTCATTGACATCGATCGGTCGATACGTTTTCCTCTAATTCACGGAAACATCGCTTTCCCGCCGTTGATGCGGCATCCTTGCCGCATACAATGCGGCACGGATGCCGCTTCTACGGAGCGCATCGCGATCGGTTAATTGGCTCCGCGGCAGCACGAAACTCCAACGCGAGAGGAATACCCTGGTGGAAAAATGGCCCATCGGCGTCTTCGCCAGCATCGATGCAGGGTTGGGCGTAAAGCTTGAGGTCGCTCGGGAACTCGGCGTGCCGACGATCCAACTGCACGCTCCGGCCCAGGAAACCCGCACCGCCGAGCACGCCCAAGCGTTTCTCGGCCGGCTGAAGGACGCCGGAATCACGCTGACCGCGGTGTTTGGCGGTTTCGAAGGGGAGAGTTACGCCGACATCCCCACCGTCGAGCGAACCGTCGGCCTGGTGCCGCCGGCCACCCGTGCCGCGCGGACCAAGGAAATGAAGGAAATCGCCGACTTTGCCAAGTTGCTCGGCTGCTCGGTGGTGGCTTTGCACCTGGGTTTCGTCCCGCACGATCCGTCCGATCCCTTATATCCCGAGGTGATCGCCGTCGCTCGCGACCTCTGCGACCATTGCCGCCAGAACGGCCAGGCGCTGCACCTGGAAACCGGACAGGAACCGGCCGACGCGCTGCTGCGGTTCATTCACGACGTCGAGCGCGACAATTTGTTCATCAACTTCGACCCGGCCAACATGATTCTTTACGGCTCGGGCGAGCCGATCTCCGCCTTGAAGAAAGTGGGCAAGTACGTCCGCAGCGTGCATTGCAAAGACGGCACGTGGGCCAAGCGCCCTGGGCAGGATTGGGGCGCTGAAACGCCGCTCGGCGAAGGCGACGTCGGCATCGAGAATTATTTGCGCACGCTCGACGAGATTGCCTACACGGGCCCGCTGACCATCGAACGCGAAATCCCCCAAGAGCCGGAAAGGCAAAAGGCGGAGATCGGCCGGGCGGTGCGATTGCTGAACGAACTGAAAGCCAAACTCGCCTGACGCCGAGTCGCCGCTTAGAATTGCATCGTTGCGTTAACTGATTGGCAGAATCAGCCCGGAAGAATCAGCAGAGTCCATCGACAAGGATGATCGCATGCCCAAACTCGCCATTACCATTCCCCACGCTCTTGGGCGCGAAGCGGCCGGCGAACGGCTCAAGGGTTTCATGGAACGATTGAAAGAAAAGCACCAAGACCAGGTCGGCAACTTGCAGGAGGAGTGGTCGGAGAACTCGCTGAAGTTCAGCTTCACGACCTTCGGCTTCAAGATTTCAGGAGCCGGCGCGGTCGAAGAAGCTGAAGTCAAGATGGACATCGACTTGCCGTTCGCCGCCATGATGTTCAAGGGCAAGATCGATGGCGAAATTCGCGAAACGCTGACCCGCGTGCTGCGCTAGCCCGGATTATTCATCAGCCCACACCAACCCGAAGCGCAAGCGAGGCGGAGCAAAGCACTTACCTCGCTGGCGCTTCGGGTTTGTATGGAGCGCTTTGTCAAGTAATAACTGGGCTGATGAATAATCCGGGCTAGATATACTGCGCCCGATTAAGAATGAGACGGGTGTTGGCCGTGGCGCGGCCTTCCTCACCCGCCGGCCATTGACGGCCTGGAAGGCCGCCCCACGAGTCGTCCAAGGTCTCGTTGGCATCCGCGCGGTATTGAACCTCGCCGCGTCCGAACAATCGTTACGGCACGCGCTCTTCGCCGGCGGCGGCGATTCGGTTTGACACGCGATCGGCGAAACCTATGGTTTTCCCGTGGCGTTGAAACTGAACGCCAAGCAACGTTTCCCTATCCGGCCGCCGCTCGTGGAGATGCTTTCGATGTGCCTGCGCGTCCTGGTGGCCGACGATTCGAGCGCCATGCGGAAAATCATCGTGCGTGCATTGCATGCCGCCGGCGCCGGTGCGGTTACGGAAGCCGCTGACGGCGACGAGGCCGTGCAGCGGTTCGCCGCGGGCGGTTTCGATCTCGTGCTGACCGATTGGAACATGCCCGGCAAGACCGGGCTGGAAGTGGTTCAGGAGATTCGGGCCCAGGACGCCACGGCGAAGATCATGATGATCACCACCGAGGCCGAGCCGACGCGCGTCGCCCAGGCGATCGAAGCCGGAGTCTCGGATTATCTCGTCAAGCCGTTCACGGCCGAAGCTTTGCGAGAAAAGCTGCAAAAGCACGGTCTCTAAGAGTAGATGCGGCATCCTTGCCGCATTAAAAGCGCCGGTTTTACTCAGCGTAGTCTCGGCATCCTTGTAGATGCGGCATCCTTGCCGCATTGAAAGCGGCAGGGATGCCGCTTCTACGCAAGGCGCCAGATTGCCGCTTCTACGCAAGGCGTGCCAGCTCCGCTTCGCCCAACTACTGGCCCGAGTTGGACGAAGCGGACGCTCTAACGGAGCTGGCCGCGTCCTTGTGGGCGCTTCCGCGCCTCGGACGATCGCGATCACAAGCCGGCTATCAAATCCGTGCTTGCTCCCCCCAAAAATACCCCCGAATTGGCGTCCGATGCAAGCAAAAAAATGCTCCTGCCCCGGCTTCTACGCGGCTGAAGCCGCGTGCCTGCACCGCAAACGGGGGCTCTGCAACCGCCCGGCCCAGGTTGACAATCGAAGCCCCCTGCGGTTCGATTACGGGTTCGATTCAGAATTCGACTAACCCGGATTATTCATCCGCCCGGCTATTACTTGACAAAGCGCTCCATGCAAACCCGAAGCGCCAGCGAGGTAAGTGCGTTGCTCCGCCTCGCTTGCGCTTCGGGTTAGTGTGGGCTGATGAATAATCCGGGCTAACGCCAGCCCGGCCGATTCAACGAAAGGTTTGCGAAGCGTGACAAGAATAGGACTGGCTCTGCGAGCTTTTTTTCGCGTACTTTCCGATGCGGCCTTCGCCGGGCGGCTCACGGCGCTGCTGACCGGTCCGGCGCCCGAGCCCGCCGCGCGCGAACCGACGCAGCCGCCCGCCAAGCCGGCGCCGCCCAAGGCCGTTCGGAGCGAGGCGTTGAGCCTGCTGGCCATGTTGCAGCGCGAGGCGCGGCTGGTCGACTTCCTGCAGGAACCGATCGCGGGTTATAGCGACGAGCAAATCGGCGCCGCGGTTCGCGACGTGCATCGCGACAGCGCTGCGGTGCTCGAACGCGTCTTCGGACTCAAGCCAGTGCTCTCGGCCGAAGAAGGGAGCCCGGTCGACGTGCCCGACGACTTCGACGCCTCGCGATACCGGCTGACGGGCAACGTCAAAGACCAGCCGCCTTACCGCGGGCAACTGGCGCACCACGGCTGGGAGGCGACTCGCACCGCGCTGCCCGAGTGGACCGGCGGCGCCGAAGGAGTCCAAGTGGTTGCGCCTGCAGAGGTGGAAATCAGTTAGTGGGGCGGCCTTCCAGGCCGTCCTTTTTCGGCGGCCTGGAAGGCCGCGCCACGAGTGGACCCGCGATTCGGCTCAAAGTCTCAGTCGCGCCCGCGTGCGGTATAAACGGTGAAATTCAGCTAAACGACGGAGATCAGCTCAATGGGCGTCCAATACGCCGTCGGCATCGATCTGGGCACGACCAACAGCGCCTTGGCCTATGCGCCGCTCGACGCCGAGCAGCCGCGCGTCGAACTGCTCGAAATCGCTCAGTTGACCGCCCCCGGCACGATCGAAGAGCGGACGCTGCTGCCGTCGTTCCTCTACTTGGGGACCGACGCCGACGCCAAGGCCAAGAACTTCGACCTGCCCTGGGAGCGGAAGCGCGAGTTCGCCGCGGGCGAGATCGCGCGGCGCCAGGCGGCCGAGGCGCCGACGCGCACCGTGGCGGCGGCCAAGTCGTGGCTCTGCCATAGCCGCGTCGACCGGCGCCAGCCGATTTTGCCCTGGAACGCGCCGGCCGACGTGCCGAAGATCTCGCCCGTCGAAGCTTCGACGCGCTATTTGCAGCACGTCGCGGCGGCCTGGCGAGCCAAATTTCCCGATGCGCCGCTGGCCGAGCAGCACGTCGTGCTGACGGCGCCCGCCTCGTTCGACGCCGCCGCGCGCGAGCTGACGCGCGAGGCCGCCCTCGCCGCCGGTTTGCCGGAAAACCTCGTGCTGTTGGAAGAGCCGCAGGCGGCCGTTTACGCCTGGCTGGCCGATACGGGCGACCGCTGGCGGCGGCAGTTGAAACTGGGCGACGTGCTGTTGGTTTGCGACGTCGGCGGCGGCACGACCGACTTCACGCTGGTCGCTGTCACCGAAGAGGACGGCGAACTGGCTTTGCGGCGGATTGCCGTGGGCAACCATATTCTCGTCGGCGGCGACAACATGGATCTGGCCTTGGCCCACCTCGCCGCCGGCGCGTTTAGCGTCAAGGGCGTGCAGCTCGACCCTTGGCAATCGGTGGCCTTGTGGCACTCGTGCCGCACGGCGAAAGAAACGTTGCTGGCCCCCGGCGGACCGCAGAAACATCCGATCAGCGTGCTTGGCCGCGGCAGCAAGCTGATCAAAGGCACGGTCACGGTCGACGTCGAACGCGAAGCGGCGGCCGAACTGTTGATCGAAGGCTTCTTTCCCGTCTGCGAAGCCGGCGCCTCGCCCGCGCATCGCCGCGCGTCGGGCTTCAAGGAACTCGGGCTGCCGTTCGAGACCGACACGGCGATCACGCGGCACCTGGCCGCCTTTTTGCGCAGCCACGGCGACGAGCAATCGCCGGCTCGGCCGACGCACTTGCTGTTCAACGGCGGCGTGTTCAAGTCGAAGGCCCTGCGCCAGCGGCTGTTCGAGGTCGTCGCCGGTTGGTTCGCGGGCCAGGCGCCGCAGGGTCTGGCCGGCAACGAAGATCTCGATTACGCGGTGGCCCGCGGCGCGGCCTATTATGGTTTTGCCAAGCACGGCAAAGGCATTCGCATCCGCGGCGGCACGGCCCGCTCGTACTACGTCGGCATCGAGACGGCCGGCCTGGCGATCCCCGGCGCCCAACGTCCGCTGCGAGCGTTGTGCGTCGTGCCGATCGGCATGGAGGAAGGGACCGAAACCGAAGTGCCCGGCGACGAGATCGGGCTGGTCGTCGGCGAGCCCGCCCAGTTTCGCTTCTTCAGCTCCGCCACGCGCAAAGACGACCGGCCCGGCGCGGTGCTTGGCTCTTGGACCGAAGACGAACTAGCCGAGACCGATCCGCTCGTCGCCACTTTGCCGCCGACCGCCAGCGCCGAAGAAGGCTACGTGCCCGTGCGGTTTCATGCCAAGATCACCGAGCTGGGCATGTTCGAGCTCTGGTGCCACAGCGTCACATCCGACGACCGCTGGAAGTTGGAGTTCAGCGTCCGCGAAGACGCGGAGTGATGATTTATATCCATGACGATTGATGTCGCCGCAGGCTGTTGCACTTCGGCGGGTGGCGGATTGCTGCGTTTGCCGAGAGATCCAAGCGTTTCCGCCGGCGCAAGCCGCTGCTGCGTGCCAAAACAGGGGCATTACAGGCCTGATAAAAGGCGTTCTAGAGCGGAACGGTTGCCTGTTCCACGACGTCTGACGGAAGCGAACCAGCTTGAATCGCGGGCCGCAACCTGATTCGTCGCGCCGGGCCTATAAATCGTGAATTTCCGCCCTGCTCGAGCGCGCAACGCCCCCCTCCTATCGCGCGCAGGCGCATCGCCCACGGGCCATCAAACCCAAGCCGGCGTGAACAAAAGCCCCGATTCGACCTATGTCCCCTTTTCTTGACTAGATTTTCTATGGAAAATATGTCTATACTTTACGTCAAATGAATGATTGCCTCCCCGCCATGCGGCATTTACAATCATCAAGTCAGGCGCCGCGCTGTCAGCGCTTACAGACTGGGGGGGCCGTGAAAATTCAATGGGGGCAAACCTTCTGAAGCATATGGCTGTTTATCGGGAGAGGAAGAGGCAACCAAGCTTGCCGCGGCGGGGTTCGAGTTTTATATTTTATATTTAGGAGTTTTTTCATGCATCGCCATTACGCCGCGATCGCGCCTTTGCGCCACCGAGCGGCCCTTTCGCGGGCCTTCACCCTGGTTGAACTGCTCGTCGTAATTGCCATTATCGGAATCTTGATCGCCCTGCTGCTGCCGGCGGTGCAGGCGGCGCGGGAAGCCGCCCGGCGATCGCAATGCACCAACAACATGAAGCAGTTGGGGCTGGCAGTGCAGCAATACCACGACATCAACAAAAAACTCATCCCGCGCATGGCCGGACCGCTGTACCCGTACAACACCTACCTTAACGGCATGATTCGGCTGCTGCCGTTCATCGAGCAGCAGGCGGACTACGACATGATCGGTAGGACCGAGTCCATTGGCGGCGTTACCTGGGGGCCGTGGGGCGCCGCTCCCTGGGACAGTCGTTACACGCCGTGGCTGCTGCAGGTTGCGCCTTTCCTGTGTCCTTCAGATCCCCAGGCGTTAATCACATCGGACGCGCAAGTCGGCCGCTGCAGCTACCATCTCAGTAACGGCGACTACGCGGGTTGGTGGGGCGATCCAACCTTCCGCGGCGCGTTCAAAGTGGGGCAACTCTACACGAGTTGGCCGAGTTGGTACAGTGGCACGGATGGTTTCGAGGGCATCACCGACGGCCTGAGCAATACGCTGGCGATGAGCGAAAGGGGCATTCCCGATTCCTCGACAAGCCGTTCGATTACCACCGACGTGGCGGTCAATCAAGCGACCGCCGTGTCGTACCCGGAGACTTCGGCCTCACCCATCGCTTGCATGGCCACCTCGGGCGGAAGCAACCGATACGCGAACGGCGTAAGCGTGGCGAATTGGGGCCCCGGCTCTTTCAGCTATGGCTGGCAGGGACGCAACGCGGAGATCAGTACGATCATGCCGCCCAACAGCCCCTCGTGCTCGATTTACGCCGAGGACTGGAACGCAGTCATGTTCACGGCGACCAGTTACCATCCCGCGGGCGTCAATGGACTGTTCTTGGATGGCTCGGTGAGGTTTATCCCCGACGCGATCAACACGGGCAATCTCGCCTCGCCGCCCATGTCGAGCGGCCCCTCGCCTTACGGAGTTTGGGGAGCTATGGGTTCGAGAAACGGTTCCGACGTTGTCGCCTATGGAGGCCTCTAGTTTGTGTTGCCTTCAATTCTAGAGGAGACTCATTCATGGTACGTCAACTAGTTTTCATCAGCATGTTCGCAGGGGCTTGCGTTTTCCTTGTCGGTTGCGGCCACAAGTCCGGAGTCGACGGGGTAGTTCAAGTCGGCGGAAGCGTTACCTACGACGGCAAGCCGATCGAAGGCGCCAGCGTCATCTTCAGCGCCGAGGGTGAAAGCCGCTCGGCGAGCGGCATCACGGATGCCGGCGGTCGATTCCAATTGACCACGCTGACGCCGAATGACGGCGCCCTGCCCGGCAAGTACAAAGTCGCTGTTTCGAAAGTCGAAGTAGAAAACGCGATGTCGGCCGAAGAGGCCAAAGAGTGGTTCCAGAAGAACGGCGGCCCTCCGCCGGCCGGCAACATCAAGAATCGCCTGCCAGAGAAATATAAGGATATAGAATCCTCGGAACTGACGGCTGAAGTCACCACGGATGGAAAAAACGACTTTACGTTCGACTTGAAGTGACTCGCACCAGGTTCGCCAGCGAGCAATCGCCGCCGCGTGTGGCGGCGAGTTGTCCGACAGGCGGGGTAGGCCGCGAAAACTGGTCTCGGCACGGACCGAGGGGTCGAGGCCCGCGCCGAGTCTATCTGTATCGCGCTGCGGCAAACGAGCTGGAGTCACCGCACCCTTTCGTTTAGCGACTGCCCCGCAGGCGGATGACGTCCGGCCGACCGAAACGGGATACTTTCCAGTCGCGAGCTCCATAGGCTTCATCGCGCGGGCTGGCCCTACCGGCGGGCTCGCGATCGGCCTACACTGAGCGGCAATCAGCCTCGTTTCCAGGAGGAATGACGTGCCTGCCTCGCCTTTAACGCCGCCCGCGACCGACCCGACGCCGATTTTCGAGATCTTTCGCGGCAATCACGGCACGGAGTTGCTGACCGCCGCGGTCGCGCATCTGAATGTCTTTGGCCGCTTGGCCGATGGCGCGCTGGAGAGCGAGGCCCTGCGACAGGAGCTGGGTTTGAGCCCTCGGGCGGCCGTGGTGCTGTTCACGGCGCTCGTGGCGATGGGGCTCGTCGAGCGCGATCGGCAAGGCCGCCTGGCGGCGACGCCGCTGGCCCGCGAACACTTGGCGCCGGGCGGCGAGTTTTACGTCGGCGACTATGTTGGCCTGGCGGCCGGCAGCCCGGGCGTGCTGGCGATGGTCGAACGCTTGCGAAGCAGCCGGCCGCCGGGCGGCGAGCCGGACGAAGCGGGCGCCGCGTTCATCTATCGCGAAGGCATCCGCTCGGCGATGGATCAGGCAGAGTCGGCCCGGCACCTGACCCTGTCGCTGGCCGGCCGGGGCAAAAACGTGGCGCCCGTGCTGGCCGAACGCGTGCCGCTCGACGGGGCGAAACTGCTGGTCGACGTCGGCGGCGGCAGCGGCATCTATAGCGCGGCTTTCTTGCGCCGGTATCCGCAACTGCGGGCCGTCGTCTGGGACCGGCCCGAGGTGCTCAAAGTGGCCGACGAATTCGCCCGGCAATACGGCGTCGCCGAGCGCTTGGAATGCCTCGGCGGCGACATGTTCGCCGACCCGCTGCCCGAGGGCGCCGACGCGGTGCTGCTCTCGAACGTGCTGCACGATTGGGATTGGCCCGAGTGCCAGCGGCTCGTCAACCGCTGCGCCGAAGCCTTGCCGCCCGGCGGCCGGCTGTTGATTCACGACGTGTTTCTCAGCGACGCGCACGACGGCCCGCTGCCGATTGCGCTCTACTCGGCCGCGCTCTTCTCGCTGACCGAAGGCCGGGCCTACAGCGCGGCCGAGTTCCGACAGATGCTCGCCGCGGCCGGGCTTTCGCCGGCGAATGAGATCGTGCCGACCTTAATCCATTGTGGGGTGTTGGTGGGGGTCAAAGGGGATCTCGCGCGGTCGAAATCGCTTGCGACAAAGTAGCAGGCACACTCGGTGTGCCGTCGCCTAAGTCGCTAGGGCGCTCAACCGCGATGCTGGTCGCGGCACACGGAGTGTGCCTACTACTGCCTTGCCTTGTTGCCCTGGCGGCCGCAGGTTAGCATGACAGTTTCGCTTGCCGCTCGTCTGCTCTTGCTCTGAGGATCCCAGTTTGTCGAACTTGTCGGGCAAAGTCGCTTTGGTCACCGGCGCCAGCCGGGGCATCGGCCGCGCCATTGCCATCGCTCTGGCGGAAGCGGGCTGCCAGGTGGCGGTCAACTATCACTCCGACGATGCCGGCGCCGCCAAGGTGGCCGAGGCCATTGGCCGCACCGGCCAGCGGGCGCTGCTGGCGAAGGCCGACGTGGGCGATCAGGCCGCCGTGGAAAAGCTGGTTTCGGCCACGACGGCGGAATTCGGCCGCCTCGACATCGCCGTGACGAACGCCTGCTACAGCGACCGCGAGCCGTTTTACGAAGCCGACATGCGGGGCTTTCGCCGCACGATCGACGTCACGATGTGGGGCGCCTTCTACACGCTGCGGGCGTCGGCCCAGGCCATGATCGGCCAAGGAGGGGGCGGCTCGATCGTGGTCATCAGTTCGCCGCACGCCTATGTCGCCGTGCCGCGGTCGATGGCTTATAATATGTCGAAGGCGGCCATCGACCAGATGGCCCGCACGGCCGCCATCGAATTGGTCGAGCACCGGATTCGCGTGAACCTGATTCATCCGGGCTGGATCGATACGCCGGGCGAGCGGAAATTCACGAGCGACGAACAAATCAACGCGGCCGGCCAAAAGCTGCCGTGGAAGCGGCTGGGCCGGCCCGAGGAGATCGCTCGCGGCGTCGTGTTTCTTTGCGACCCGGCGAGCGATTACATCACCGGCAGCAGCCTGGCCATCGACGGCGGCATCACGCTGCCCTGGTGGGCCAACCGCGGCTCGGCCGTGCCCGAGTAAGCGGGCGGCGACACGACAACCTCCACAAGCATGCTTTTATCGATAGCTTTATGACCGCCTACTATCTGCTGCCTTGTTCTTGCGGGAAGAAAATCGAAGTCGATGCCAGCCAATCGGGGCTGAACGTGCGGTGCGAGTGCGGCGCCGAAGTGACCGTGCCCGCGATGCGCGGGCTGCGGGAACTCGAACGGACCTCGGCGCCTACTGCCGCGCGACGCCCCGAGTCGCCCGTTTCGAACTGGGGCGCCCGGCAAGGGCTGATGTTTTTGGGCACGCTGATTTTGCTTTGCGCCGCGTTGCCGGCGGCATTGACTTGGCGCCATTATCCGCAGCCGCCTGAGTTAGTCGCCAACTTCGAGGAACTCAACCGAGAAGACATCGACCAGGCCACGCTGATGCAGACCTTCGAGCTTTGGAAGCAACTGCGCAAGGATTTCGCCGAAGAGGGCGAGATCCCAGCGATGCACATTTACCTGGTAATGGAAGAAAAAGCCCGCACGCGGCTGATCTTCCTGGGCGTGATCGGCGGCATCGGTCTGTTGATGGCGATTGGCGGGTTCTCGATGAAATCCGCCCCCACGCGCGAGCCCGCGTATAGCCGTTGAGCGGGCGACATTACCGATAGGGGTAGGGAGAGCCGATTGAGTTCGGCTCCCCCTCCCTCCGAACCGTACGGGCGGTTTTCCCGCATACGGCTCTCCGGTTAGGAGGTTCCTGTGGATTGGACGAAACGAACGTGGGTCGC
>Ga0307373_10012377_pt1 | contig 12133 bp, 10 predicted proteins | sample OX2MG_FD_202534 | JGI IMG/M metagenome (GOLD analysis project Ga0307373, IMG submission 202534) | Soil microbial communities from Risofladan, Vaasa, Finland - OX-2 | ecosystem: Environmental > Terrestrial > Soil > Coastal area > Acid sulfate soil | place: Finland: Risofladan, Vaasa | collected...
GACGCCGGTCCACAGCAGCTCGGCGCCGTTGCGCGCCGGCCGTTCCCGGAACCGGTACCGCCCCGGGGCCGCGACAGGGGTCGGCTGCATGGCGAAGGGCGGCGGCGTGGCCAGCGCGGCGGCATAGGCGTCCCAGCGGTGCGCGGCGATGGCCGGGCGGCGGCGCCGCGCCGTGTCGCCGGGGCCGTCCAGCACGTACCCCCGCAGCCTTTCGTCGACCTCGGCGTAGCGGTCCAGCGCGAGGGTCCAGCTCCGCGGGCGCCGCAGCGGCCACAGCAGGTGCCTGGCGATCTGCAGCATCCGCTCCTGCTCCAGGGTGGTGACGGCGCCAACGGCGGGGGCGAAGGGGTAGCCTCCCAGCAGCGTCCATCCGGCCTCGGCGGGATGCCCGGGGATGAGCTGCTCCATCAGGTAGAGGCCCAGCTCGGCCTCGCATAGGCGGTACGCCGCGGGCCGGGGCTTGGGGCCTTCCAGGTGCGGCTCCAGCTCGTCCGCGAGGCCTGCCTGCCAGGTGCTGCGGTCACGCATCATCATCCTCCGCGCTCTCGTGGTCCGCGCCGTGGCCGCCGTGCTCCGCGAGGGCGTCGCGGACCGCTGCGGTGAACTGCCGTTCGCTCATGACCGCCACCTTTGACGCGGCGGCCTTGCGCATGTTCCTGGTCACGATGTCCAGGTAGCCGGGCCTGCGGCTCAGGCGGTGGTCGGGGACGACGATGAAGGCCTTGTCGTGCCGCGGGGCCGTGGGCAGCGGCCTGATCTGGCGGCCGAGCAGGGCGGGACTGGCCCAGTCCTTCACGTCGACAGCCCACTCCTGCCCGCCGGGCAGCGGGACGAGGAGGTCGTACGCGTCGTACTCGGGCCACATCTGGGGCCGGAGCCGCAGGCCGCGGAGCTTCTTCTCCAGCCGCAGTTCCGCCTTTCCGGGAGCGGTGACGAACAGGCGCAGGGGACGGGTCAGCGTGAGGACCCCGCCGCCGCCGTCCTCGTGGTAGGTCTGGCCGACCGGCGCGGGGCCGGTGCGGCGGCAGCGGTCGTTCTCGCACCACCAGCCGTCGTCCCGGGTGGGAACCAGCAGGGTCTTGCACCGGCCGCACGAGTAGAGCACGCCGCCGCTTGCCCAGCCGGCCGGGGCGGGCAGGTAGACGTGCGGCAGCAGCGCCGCGACCGGGAGGAAGGCCGGCTCGAGCGCGGCCGCCGCGGCTTCCTCGCGGGTGAGCACCGGGTGCTCGATCAGCAGGCGCCGGAAGGCCGCGTACGCCTGCGGGCTGCGGGCTGCGCGGCACTGCTCGATGGCCGTGAAGACCATCTCGCGCTCGACCTGCTCGGCGGCCGAGTCACGGTGGCTGATCGCCCACTCGTAGCACAGCTGCGTCGGCTCCAGGCCGTGCGGGTCGACCAGGTACTCACTCGGGGCCGCCAGGTCCTCCGGGAGGTCCAGCGGCCAGTCAACGACCGGGATCTCCCGGCACCAGACCAGCAGGTCCGGGACGCCGCGCGGCGGCTCGGCCCCGCGCAGCAGGCAGGCGAGGACAGTACGGTCCAGGGCGCGCTGGGCCTCGGCCGGGTAGGGCAGCGTGAGCGTGCCCGGGTTCGGCACGTCGCTCAGGTCAAGGACCGCAGTGGCCACGGTGCGCAGGAGGACCGTCCCGTTGTGCGGGACGAGGGGGAGCGGCTGCTCAGGCATCATGAGTTCCTCGTCCCTGATCAGGCGGCGGCCGACTGGGCGGACGGAGCCGGCGGGGCGTCCTGCTGCCCGCCGGGCCCCGCGTCTCCCTCATCGGGCGGGGCGGGGAGGGCGGACGGGCACCACCGGGCGACTTCGCAGTCCGCGCACCGCCTCTTTTCCGGGTTGGCCGTGAACTCGCGGTCGGAGTGCCAGGGGCCAGCGAGCGACGCGATGACCTCGCGGGCCTTCGCGACGCGGCCGGGGTCGCCGGCGTTGATCAGCTCCAGGTCGGGACCGGTGGGGCGGAGGATCTCCAGTTCCACCCGCGACCTGGCAGGGTCACCGCCGAGGGCACCTTCCGCCAGCAGCACCAGCGCGAGCGCCGCCTGGGGATATACCTCCAGGACGTCCTTGCCTGACCGGTCTGCGATGTACCCGGTGGTCTTGGTCTCCCGCCACACCCTGCCGCCGCCGTCCCAGTACAGCAGGTCGGGCTCGGCGATCACCACGGTGTCAGATGCCGGGTCGTCGAAGGCCAGGACAGGTTCCGTGCTCAGGGGCATGTCGCGGTCGGCGTACTTCAGGGGGCAGACGGCGACGTGCCGGGCCATCATCTGGGCGCCGAGCTCCGCTTCGCGACCGGTCAGGTGCCACTCACCGGCGCTCCATCCCCGGGGGTCAGGGATGTCCGCCAGGGTGCAGCGCCGGTGAGGCCTGCGGGCGTGCAGTTGCTCCAGTAGCTTGTGGACCGCTTTCCCTCGCTGCACGGCCCGGCTGCCGTACTCAATGTCGAGCCTTCGGGGCAGGCGCAGGCGCCTCAGGTGCTCCTGCGCCGGGCACTTCTCGTGGCGGCGCAGGTCAGTGACGGAGAGGGTGCGCCGCGGGCGCGTGCCGTCAGCTATCCCGAGGAGCCCGGGGACCTTGGTCAGATCCAGGCAGGTGGGAGCAAGGCGGCAGCTGACGCAGCTGCGACCGGGCCTTCGCTCCGCGGCGTCCACGGTGGCGCGGAGCCGGCCCCGGGCCTCCTCATACTCGCGCTTTGCCTTGTCCGGGTCGCCCTCGAAGAGCACCCTGGCGCTGCCGTCGCCGCAGCCGACCTCCACGACGCGGACCCAGGACGGCAGGGGCCCCTGCTGCACCAGGTAAGGACGCCCCCGCCTCGTAGGCCAGTCGTAGGCCCCGGTTCCCTTCTTCTCGGCGACCCGCGCCGGGGAACCGAACGCCAGGACGCGGGCCGCCATGGCGACCTCGCCCGGCTCGCGCTCCGCGCCCTCGACCGTCCCGAACCGGGGCAGGCGCAGCTCCCGGAACAGGCCGTCCGGGCTCTGGTACCGGCGCCCCCAGGCGCACAGCTCGTACATCCGCACGCCGGACTCATCGAGTCGCCCCAGGTCCAGTTGCTGAACCCACTCGTCCCGCACCGGGACGAGCGCAGGCTGCCCGACGCCGGGCATCTTAACGGCCGGCAGCGCCGCTTCCAGGTAGTGCGTGACGGCGTGCGCGGCCCACTGGACCAGCCCCGGGTGCAACCGCTTCTGCCCGCGTCCCCGCCCGGCCTCGGAAGCCGTCCGTGACAGGCCATCAAGGGTCTCGGCCACGCCGGCCTTGCCGTCCTCGATGAGGTCGAGCGCCCTCATTACCGGTTCAAGGGGGAAATCCTCGAAGTCCTGACTCTTGAACGCCGGCACCGTAGTCTCGATACGCGGGTGCGCCTTCAGCGCACGGTGCATCGGGCACTCCTGCTCACCCTCCCGCACCGCCGAGGTGAAGACCCTCACTAGGCGAGGGTCTCCCTCAGCCCCGTCGGGGACCGGCCATCCAGTCATCGCGTGCTCCCGCCGCACCTCGGAGCGCAAGGCCCCCGCGGGACGCGGGACCGGGCTCCGTAGCCATCTCGGACACGACAAGAAGACCAGATTTTGTGAATGCCGTCAACAAGAATTCGAGAACTGCTAGCATTCACATGTCGCAGGGGCGCGCGGACAGCGCAGGAGGTCGGGAATGGCGGCATACGCCGGAATGGTGGTCGGCGATCGCTACCAGCTTGATCGCCCGCTCGGTGCCGGGGCGATGGGAGAGGTCTGGGCGGCGCGGGACAAGACCGCGGGGCGGAGCGTGGCCGTAAAGCTCCTGTCGCTGTCCTCTGCCGGGCGGGAGGCGCAGCGGCGCCATGAGCGGTTCAAGCGCGAGTGCGGGATCACCGCGAAGCTCAGCCACCCGGGAATCCCGGTCGTCCACGACTTCGGGACGTGCGAGCAGACCGGAATGCCCTACCTCGTGATGCAGCTGATCGACGGCCCCACGCTGACGGCGTTCCTGAAGAACCACAGCCCGCTGGCAACCCCGGCCGCCGCGGCGATCTGCGCCCAGGTCTGCTCGGCCCTCGCGGCGGCGCACAACGCCGGCCTGGTGCACCGCGACCTCAAGCCCGATAACATCATGCTGTCGCCGCAGGGCACGGTCTTCATCCTGGACTTCGGCGTGGCGGCGGTCGAGGAGCCCGGCGCGGCCCGCCTCACCGCAACCGGCATGGTCGTGGGCACTGCCGCCTACATGGCCCCCGAGCAGGCCGAGGCCGGCCCGGTCACCCACCAGACCGATCTGTACGCGCTCGGCTGCGTCGCCTACGAGCTCCTAGCCAGCCAGCCGGTGTTCAGCGCGTCCACCCAGAACGCGATGATGCGCTGCCACATCGAGCAGGCCGCGCCGAGCCTCGGCCGCATCCGGGGCGGCATACCGCCTGAGCTCGACGGCCTGATCGCCTCGCTCCTCCAGAAGGACCCGCAGAACAGGCCAGCCGACGCCCGCGCCGCTTACCGCGGCTTCCGGTCCCACCTGCCGGGCATGGGCGAAAGCTGGGGCGGATCCGTGATGACCCCTGACCCCACGCTCCCGTTCCGTGAGCCGTGCGCGCCGCCGCTCCCCGCTCGGGTGGCGGCCAGCACCACCGACGCTACCCGGCGCGACCGGCGTCCCCGCCCTAGCCGCCGGGCACTGCAGGATGCGCGTTCCAGGGCTGCCGAGCTCGCCGCGATCGGCGAGTGGCGTGAGGCGATTACGCTCCTTGACCAGGCAATCGCCCCAGCTGAGACAGCCTTCGGAAAGCGCGACAAGCAGGTTGTGGAGGCGCGCGCAGCCCGCGCTGACATCCTCCTGGAGGCCGCCGAGTACCAGAACGCGCGAGACGCCTACAACCAACTCCGCCCCGACGCGGTGTACTCACACGGAACCGGGGACAGCCTCGTGGCCCACATCGACGCGGGGATCGCGGACTGCGATGAGTGGCCGTAGGGCGGCAGCGATCGCGCCGACAGGCAGCCTCGCGAATCCGGGCGGACGTGGCCTATATTCACATGACCGATCCCCGGCCTCAGTTCACACGGCGGGCCACACTGCAACATGTCAGGAGGCGAGCATGAGCGGCAGCCCCGCCACCGTCACCGCGTCCGGCATCGCCAGCCTCGCCGGCGTTGGCAGGGCAGCCGTCAGCAACTGGCGCCGCCGCTACTCTGACTTCCCCCAGCCCATGGGGGGCACCGCCACCAGTCCCTCCTTCGACCTGCGCTCCGTCGAGAACTGGCTCCAGGAGCAGGGTAAGGTACCGGAAATCCCGGCAGAAGAACGCACCTGGCGCCGCATCGAGGCGTTCGGGATGCCTGAGCACGCTGGCGACGCGATGAGCCTCACCGGAGCATTCCTGCTGGCTGAGGCATCCCGCCACCCAGAAGCAAGCATCGCGCGCGAAGCCGGGCACGGCGCAGAGCCAATCACCGGCCTGCTTCCAGCACGTGACCTGGCAGCCAGGGTGGACCGGTGGGGCGAGTACGCGAGGAACCTGCTCGTTCAGATGATCCCCCGGGAATGGTCCGCCCAGCAGGAGGAGCTGCTGGGCTTCGCCCGCGAGCTCGCGCGCAGGCGCGGGGCCGAGGAAGCCTTCGAGTACCTTTGCAGCCGGTACGCAGTCGCGGGCACCCTCCCCGGGCACTATGCAACACCCCCCGCGGTAGCGGAGCTGATGCTCGACCTAGCCGGGGACGCCGGGGCCATCATCGACTTCGCCTGCGGCAGCGGAAACATCCTCCGGACGGCCGCGAACCGCGGCCTTGAGCGCGGCGCCCCAGTCACGTGCTACGGACAGGATGTCAGCAAGACCCAGGCCAGGATCACTCTCCTCAGGCTCCTGTTCATCTCCAGCAGGGCTGGCTCCCCGGATGGCGAATCCGGCCCGCACATAGCCACCGGGGATTCCCTGCTCGCCGATGCCTTCCCCGGCCTGGCCGCCGACGTGGCCGTTGCCAGCCCGCCGTTCGGGATCCATGACTGGGGCCGGGACAGGCTGGCGTACGACAGCAGGTGGGCATTCGGCGGTCTGCCGCCGCGAACCGAGCCAGAGCTAGCCTGGGTCCAGCATGCGCTCGCCCACGTCGTCACCGGAGGGAGGGCCGTCCTCCTCATGCCGCCCGCCGCGGCCAAGCGCCCCGCAGGCCGGAAGATACGCGGCGAGCTCGTACGGCGCGGCGCACTGCAGGCAGTCATCGCGCTCCCGCCCGGGAGCCTGCCGACGACCGGGATCAGCCTGCACCTGTGGGTTCTGCGAAAGCCCCGCCCAGGCGAGCCAGCCGGGCAAGTCCTGTTCGTCGATTCCGCCACAGCCGCGCAGCAGGCCGGCCCTGAGTTCGCAGCGGTCCGCCAGATCGTACGGCAGGCGTGGTCGGCCTACCAGTCTGCGACCGGCAACGCAGAGCGGCCAGGAGAGTCAGGGGCCGTCCCTGCCATAGACCTCCTTGACGACGAAGTCGACCTGACGCCCAGCAGTCGCCTGCGCCCTGCTCAGGGCGGCACCGTTATTGACCCGCGCGATCTGGTTGATGCCGCCGAAGAAATCCGCGCGACCCTCGGAATGCTGGGTGACTCTCTGCCGCGCCTGCGCGTAGCAGGCCAGAACGACACAGCCCCGGCCTGGGCGGCGCTGGAAGACCTCGTTCGAAGCGGGGCGGCGGAGATCCACCGGCCAGCCCCGCTGGCCCTGCCCGGGTCTGGCAAACCCGGAACCGGGCACTTCGAGGTGGAGGTAACCAGCCAGGACATTCTCCGGGGAAGGCCGCCTTCAGGGGCAGTCCCCCTAGACCCTCAGGTAGGCGATCCGGCCAGGGTCCAGTCAGGAGACGTCCTCATTGCCGCCGGCCTGAGCAGCATGGCACGGGTTGCCACCGCCCAGCAGGTGGGGGCGGTTCCCGGGCGGGGCGTCTGGGTCGTCCGCGTCGACCCGCAGGTCATGGATCCGTGGTTTCTCGCGGGCGCGATTTCCGGCGCGGACAGCCGCCGCATACCAGGGCAGGTGACCTCGACCCTGAGCGGGACCCCGCGGGCAGACGTCAGGCGCTTCCAGATCCCGGTGCTCCCTATCGAGTCCCAGCGACTCTACGGCAACGCCTACCGACGTATTGCCGAGTTCGAGACCCTTGTCCTGCAGGCCGCAGAGCGAAGCAGTGACATAGCCCGCGAACTTGCCAGCGGACTAGTGAACCAGACAATTGAGCCTGATCCTGAGCCAGGCCAGTAAGGTCGTCGCCAACCGGAACAGAAAGCGCGGCCCGCGGGTATCGCTCGCGTCGGCGAACGTGTCGGTTCCCTTCAACCCGGAGGCGAGGTGCGGCTGCTGCAGTACCTCATCACCAACGCCCAGCTGCTGGCGCTGGAACAGCGGCGCGCGGGCGACCTGCGCTCCAGATAAGGGGCTTCCTGCCGCAGGCTGCCTCGGGCTTCCCCCGGCGCGCCCGAGGTCACCGAGTACATCAGTATCGCCGGGAGCAGGTGGCGGCAGCTCGCGGTACTCGGCCGTGCCCTCGGCGCGCAGATGCTGATCGCGTTCCCTGATGATGACGAGCCGTGCGGGCGCGTCGCCGACATCCTGCGCGAGGCCCAGCGCTGCTCGGTGGCAGCGAGATCGACTCCGCGGTGCTCCCGGTCCGCAAGGCGCTGGAGACCATCAAGAACATCAGCGGCTGGAACTGGCCCGGCAGGAAATACAAGCTGGACGAGCGGTGGGCGCTGACAATCGCTGCCCTGCTGTGCGTCACGCCATGACAACCCCGAGTCCGGACCACCAGGCAGCAGACGACCAGTGCTCCCGCGGAAGGCCGGAATGATCGTCAAGACGCTCGCCGAGCTTCAAAAGCCCGACGAAGCCAGCCTCTACGCCACTCCATGGGGCTTCGGCGGCCGGACGCCCCGGAGGAAGCTGCCCTGGACCTGCAGTACTCCGTCAGCCGCCTGGAGCTGTCCGAGCAGGTACCGGAGAGCACTCGCGGCGAGCCGATGGCTGTCAGGAGCGGCAAGCTGCTGTCAGCGATGATGCCCGTCAAGATCGCAGGGTGAGCGTAGATCGAATGTGAGGTCCATTCCGCGCGGCGGGGTTTCACGGGCCGGGTTGACTGTGAGGCCGAGCGTGGACCCGTCGGGAGTCATGTGGAACCCGATCGTTACCCGGCTTTTCCCCGACACGATGGTGGCCTCTGCGTTTTCGGTGACCGTGCCTGAGTCGTCCTGGTACAGGTAACGGCGGATAGGGACCTGGACCTCGTCGTAGGAGAAAACAGCGTCAAGCTCAATCGAGTCCACGTCGAGCAAGCCGGCGTCAAGCGGGAGTGCGAATTCCGCGTCGCCTCCGAAGTCGATGGTCAAGACGATGCGCTTCTCTTTGCCAGGAGGCACGTCGGAGAGCATCGCGTCGAACCAGGCACCGAAGCCTGGCATCAAGTCCAGGATCTCATCTACCGAGACCAGCATGAGGTCGGTCTTGTGCGCGAATGCCTTGCTGTCTTGGTGGAGGCCTCCTCCAGGTATTCGCAGCGCACTGATCTTTTCCAGAATTGAAGCCAGGGTCGCCGGGTCTATCTCTGTCGGTCGCTCGCCGAGGTGGAAGGATGCTCCGATGACATCGACACGGCGCGTCCGGTGGTCGAGGGTCTGGTCGGTAAGCCAGTCGTAGACGACATGCGCCTCAAGCTCTTCGAGCGACCGGAGGTCAACCTGCTTCGACCGGGCGAGGTTCCGCGCACCAGCTGAGAAACCGCCGGCTGACACAGCCACGGCTTTGTCTGCGCCTACGTCTTCCCGCTTGGAAGCGAGTTGCTCGATCCAGGTGACGTCCTGGGGCTTTGCGCGGTCCCGGCATTCAATGATGACAAGGACACTGACCGAGCCAACCTGGGACCGCAAGGACACGTCCACTTCACGCGAAGTCCCCGAGTTCCTGCCCATGATGAAATCGGGTGACCGGATCTCGACTGGCGCGCCGGCTAGCAGATGCTCAAGCGCCTGCACGAGCAGCTCTAGCGAACGGCCTGCTCTCGGCACGAGCCCTCCCCACAGGTGAAGGATCGAGTCAGCACTTGATGTTACTTTCCCGCGTGCATCCCAGGCGCGTTTCCTGAGCTGGGGCGCAGAAGCGATCCTTGGCCTGCCGGGCTTAGGGGGTGACGCTGAACCGACGGAACAGGTCAGCGAAGAACGCCTGGAGCAGGCCGCGGGCGGACCCCGGGTCCTTCAGTTCGGTGGCGCCGAAGCGGAACACCTCGTAGCCGCTGAGTTTGAGCTCGCGATCGGCGCGCGCCAGGGCGGCGTAACGGGCAGGGGCTGGCCGTGTCCCGTCAGGGGATGCGTAGTGGTGGGATCCGTCGACTTCGAGGACGACCCGCTGGCCGTGGGGCAGCAGGAGCAGGAAGTCCATGCGGTGGCCCAGCAGGGCAGCCGCGCCGCGCTCGTGGACCGTCTTAGGGTCCCAGTGCAGCCATACCTCGGGCAGCAGCGCGGGTAGGTCGGGTACTACGGTGCCGTGGACCTTGTAGTAGAGGTCGAACAGGTTCCGTTGAGGAGGGGAGTTGCCGGGAAGGGCGCTGGTGAGCCTCTGGTACAGCGACCGCTTGGCCTCCTCATCGTCACTGAGCTGCCGGGTGTCCTTCCACCACTCCTGCAGGTCTCGCCACCGCAGGCCGTCACTGCCGATGGGCCGGTCGTAGACGAGGACCTTATCGGCGTTCTGGAGGATCTCGATGTCGTTGCTGATGGCGTCGCTGATCCGGATGTCGGGCTTGACCTGGGAGGCGAACACGAGGTTCTTCGGCTGCCGGTGACGCGCCGCGCTAACCGGGACGACGCTGAATATCGGGTAGCCGCCGTCGCTGCCCGTCTCGCGCAACTCCGCCCCGGCCTCGCGCAGACGCGGGCTGATGACGTCGGCGACGTCCTGCTGCGCCGGCTCGTCGGGGATCAGGTCGGCGGAAACCAGCCCCTCGAGGAACCGCCCGAACCGGCCGTCGCCCGCGTCGAAGGCGCCGAGCTGCTCGAACAGGTCCTCAGCGGTCCAGTCGCCAGGGTTGCGGAGCACGTGCTGCTCGATCTGCCCCCGCAGGCTCGTCAGGTCGCGGGCGAAGAAACCGAGCTGGCTGTCGTTCACATCCCACAGGCCCTCCAGCAGGGCCATGAACCTGTCGGCCTTGCGGGTCAGCACATCGAGGACGCGGTCGAGGTCCCGCGCGATCTCGCGCCTGACCCGCTTCGGTATCTCAGGGGCGCCCCGGCCGGCCCACAGCACATCCTCGATCGCGAAGCGGGCCGCCGGGCCCGACGACAGCGGCATAGTGCCCGCGACAATCCGCTCCGCAACCGCCGGGAGGCCAGCATCCGGCAGAGCTGCAAGGCTGCGGGCAACCCGCACGCGCTTCGAGCACTCGCCTTCAGGAGGAGGCTCAGGCAAGCCGAGGCGCCCGCACTCGAGGCCGATGTCATGATGCCTCCACAACCCTGCGAAATCGTTGAGCACGCCCCCGACTAGCTCGCGCAGCACCACTAGGTCCATGCCACCGGACATCAGCCGATTCTCGCAGAGATCTGGTGCGCTCAAGTCGAGCGACGCGGAGAGGGCGAAGGCCGCAGCCGCGCCGACGCACAAGGGAAGCGCGTGACCGCGTACCCCTCCGCATCACCCTAGGCAGGCCACGCGCAGCACGTTCAGGTCCCGGGTGAGCCTGGGCTAAGCCCGGTGCGTGCGCCGCGACGGCGTCCTCGATACTGGCCCTCATGACCGGTCTCGATCCACTCGTCAGGCCCCGTTGCCCCTTCTGCGGCGGCGCCGCGCCGACCACGAGACAAGGACCATCACCATCCCGCCCGGACTGGTGATGCTGCTGCGCGCCCACATCAAGCGGTACGGCACCACCCCGGACGGGCGGATCTTCCAGACCGCCCGGGGCGGCATCCTGCAGGACTCGGCCTACGGCGAGGTGTGGACCGAGGCCCGCAAGCAGGCCCTCACCCCGGCCCAGTGCCGGTCGCCGCTCGGCCGCCGCCCCTACGACCTGCGGCACGCGGCGGTGTCGCTGTGGCTGAACTCCGGGGTGTCGGCGACCGAGGGTGCCCGCAGGGCCGGGCATGGCGTCGCGGTCCTGCTGAAGATCTACGCGCGCTGCGTCGACGGGCAGGCTGATGCGGCGAACAAGCGGATCACCGACGCCCTCGGCACCCAGGACACCCAGCCCGAGTCCGAGTCCGGTGACGAGGGAGATGACGACATCGAGCAGGCGTCCTGAAATGCCAGGTAAGAGGCATAAAGCCGGGCGGACGGTCGGCGTAACCGCTCCCACCAGCCCCGTCCGTGGGTTTTTCCGCCCCCGTCCGTGGACCCAGCCCGATGCCCACGGACGCATAGCGGACGGCGGCGGCCCGAGACGGAGCCTCAAACGGCGTATGTGCTGGTCAGGGGCATGGACCTCGGATAGGAGCGACGGGCTGTAAAACCGTCGGCTCTGTCTAATGGGGGCTGCCGGGTTGGCCTGCAGGGGCAGACTCGGTTCCGGTAGCGCCCAGCGGGTGAGCACTTGCTCAGCCTGGCATCCGATGCCTGAACGTAGACCGTGCCCCGCTGCCCGAGGGCGTGGCCGGGATCGGGCGGTTTCATGAGCAGATCGGCCGGTTCGCAGCTGCGGGCGGTGGCCGGGGACAGCGGCCAGGCCCAGGCCATCAAGGTGGTGGCCCGCGCCCATCAGGCCCTGATCTGGGAACGCACCCGGCACGTGCTGCGGCTGCGCTCCGCGCTGCGGGATTCTTCCCCGCGGCCCTGGATGCCTTCGATGACCTGACCGCCCCCGACGCCCTCGAGCTGCCGCCTGCCTGTACCTTTGCAGGTCAAGAGCGAAATCCGGTAAATTCCGGCCGCTGCTTGCCGACCGGCCCGCCGCAGGGTGACCGGACTTCCTGCCCAGATGGTGAGGGCTGGGAGGGCGACGGCCGATGAACTCGACGATCTGCACTGGGGCGGTCGAGCCCTTCAAGGCGTGCACGTGCCTAGGGCGGACGACGGTGAAGTGGCGCCGGTCCAGGGTGGCCACATCGGCAAGCTTCAGTCGCTCAGCGATCGCGACGACTGGGGCGTTAACCGCCCCGAGCGGCAGGTCATCGTAGGTGCGC
>Ga0307373_10012378_pt1 | contig 12133 bp, 10 predicted proteins | sample OX2MG_FD_202534 | JGI IMG/M metagenome (GOLD analysis project Ga0307373, IMG submission 202534) | Soil microbial communities from Risofladan, Vaasa, Finland - OX-2 | ecosystem: Environmental > Terrestrial > Soil > Coastal area > Acid sulfate soil | place: Finland: Risofladan, Vaasa | collected...
CAGCCTCGATCCGATCGACACGTACACCCTCAACAACGGCCGCTGGGAGACCAACGTCTACAGCCCGCTCGTGTGGCGCGACACGAACCTGGTCCTCTTCGACGGCCAGAACGGCAACCCGCCGCCCTCTCAGGGCTTCGGCCTGGCCGAGTCGTGGCAGTACCTCGACGACAAGACGCTGCAGATGAAGCTCCGCAGCGGCGTCACCTTCCACAACGGCGAGCCGTTCGACGCCAACGCCGTCAAGTCGACCTTCACCCGTATGCTCGACCCCACCAACAAGTCGCCGCAGGCCTTCAACTACACCTCGATCGACACCGTCGAGGTGGTCGACGCCCAGACCATCAAGATCCACTTCAAAGAGGTCGACCCGGTGATGATCACCAAGCTGGCCGGTTACGGTGGCTTCATCACTCCGCCGAAGGCCACCCAGGACCACACCACCTTCCAGACCAAGCCGGCCGGCAACGGCCCGTACAAGGTGACCGAGTACGTCAAGGACGACCACCTGACGCTCGCGGCGTGGGACGGCTACTGGGGGCCGAAGAAGCCGAGCATCTCGACGATCACCTACCGCATCATCCCCGACGACAACACCCGGCTGTCCGAGTTCATGGCCGGCAACGTCGACGTCCTCACCCTCAACGTCAGCCAGGCCGGCGCCGCCCAGGGCAACCCCAACGTCAAGGTCGTCACCATCGGCGTGCCGACCGTCTCCGGCCTGCGCCTTGACACCAGCAAGGCCCCGACCGACAAGAAGGAAGTGCGCCAGGCGATCGCCCACGCGATCGACCTGAAGACGATCATCGCTACGATCTTCGCCGGGGACGCCACCGCGGTCGGCATCTGGCAGAGCCCCTTCTCGTTCGGCTTCCAGGACATGCCGCCCTACAGCTACGACCCGAACATGGCCACGCAGATCCTGAAGCAGGCCAACATCCAGACGCCGATCAACGTGAGCTACGACGTGATCGGCACCGACACGCAGGGCAAGGAGATGGCGAGCGCGGTCAAGGATATGCTGTCCAAGGTCGGCATCAACGCCAGCATTAACCTGCGCGATCAGGCCACGTTCTACAACGACTACGCGGCCGGCAAGCTCGGCAACATCGTGCCGTTCGGCTGGGGCGGCTGGACCCTGGACTACGACAACACCTACTACTCGATGTACTACACCAAGCAGTCGTACAACCCGAGCTACTCCAACCCCCAGGTCGACAAGCTGCTCGATCAGGAGCGCAACACCCTCGATCAGAATCAGCGGCTCCAGATCGGCCAGCAGCTCAACCAGCTGATCTACAACGACTACCCGGACGTCGCGCTCTACCAGAACACCTACCTCTGGGGCGTGAGCAACCGGGTCGTCAACTTCTCGATCCCGCCGGACGAGCGCCTGTGGTGGCTCGACGTCGGAGTCAAGGGTTAGCTCCAGACCGGCTCGCCGAGACCGATCCCCGCCGGGGGGGTGGCAGGTCGCCACCCTCCCGCTGAGAAAGGGCCACTCCGGCATGCTGACCTATGTCATCCGGCGGCTCCTCTACGCGATCGTGGTCCTGTTCGGGGTGACTCTGCTCGTCTTCATCACGCTGCGGCTCACCGGCGACCCCGTCCAGATGCTGCTCCAGAACGGCACGCCGACCAAGCAGGACATCGACAACCTGCGCCACGCCATGCACCTCGACCAGCCGCTCTACCTGCAGTACATCAGCTTCATCACCGGTGCCGTCCACGGCGACTTCGGCAACTCGCTGCGCTACAAGGACCCGGCCTTCCAGGAGGTCATGTCGCGCATGCCGGCCACCCTGGAGCTCGCGGTGGCTTCGTACCTGTTCGCGCTCGTGCTGGCCATCCCCAGTGGCATTCTGTCCGCCGTCAAGCGCGGCGGCGCCACCGACCTCTTCACCCGGCTCATCAGCTTGATCGGCATCTCGTTCCCCAACTTCTGGCTCGGCCTGATGCTGATCCTGCTCTTCGGCGTCTGGCTCAAGTGGCTGCCGGTCTCCGGGCGCGGCGAGGGCTTTGTCGGTAGCGTGCGCTCACTGGTCATGCCGGCAGTGACGCTGGGGCTGGCCTACGCCGCGACCCTCAGCCGCCTCCTGCGCTCGAGCATGCTCGAGGTGCTCCACGCCGACTTCGTGCGGACGGCCCGGGCCAAGGGGCTGCGGGACACGCCGATCCTGGTGCGCCACGCGCTGCGCAACGCGTTGATCCCGGTGGTGACGCTCGCCGGCCTGCAGATCGGCTTCCTCCTCGGCGGCGCCGTCATCGTCGAGGTCGTCTTCTCCTGGCCGGGTGTCGGCCGCCTGGTCGTCGACGCGATCAACAACCGGGACTACCCGATCGTGCAGGCGGCGGTGACCTTGCTGGCGGCCATCCTGATTCTGGCCAACCTCACCGTCGACCTGCTGTACGCCGTCATCGATCCGCGGATTCACTACTCATAAGGATCCGTCTGAAGGGGTGGCTACGTGGCGACTGCACCGGTGGAGAGCGAACTCGGTCGTAACGCGGCTCACCGCCGCTCCTGGCGCTACGGCATCGTTGGCCGCTTCCTGACCGACCCGGGCGCGGTCTTCGGCGGCGTGCTCCTGGCGCTGCTCATCTTCGCCGCGGTCGCCGCTCCCGTGATCTCCCCCTACGATCCGAATTCGACCGATCTGGTGGCGCGCAACACCCCGCCGGCCTGGCTGGCAAAGGGGTCGACGAGGCATCTGCTCGGCACCGACCCGGTCGGCCGGGACCTGCTGAGCCGTATCATCTACGGGGCGCGCGTCTCGCTCTCGGTGGGGATCATCGTGACGATCCTCGCCGCCGCCTTCGGCGTCCTTCTCGGCCTGTTCGCCGGCTACTACGGCGGCTGGATCGACGAGGTGCTGATGCGGGTGGCCGATCTGTTCCTGGCGTTCCCGTTCATCCTGCTGGCGATCACCATCATCTCGGTGCTGGGCGCGGGGCTGACCAACCTCATCATCGTGCTGGTGGTCACCGGCTGGGTCCAGTACGCGCGGCTGGCCCGGGGTCAGGTGCTGGGCGTCAAGCGCACCCAGTACGTCGAGGCGGCGCAGGTGGCGGGGGCGCGGGACGCCCGCATCCTGCTGCGCCACATCTTGCCCAATATCATCGCCTCGGTCATCGTGCTGGCCACCCTGCAGGTGGCGTTCGTGATCCTGACCGAGGCCGCGCTGAGCTTCCTCGGCCTGGGCGTCAAGCCGTCGATTCCGACCTGGGGCTCGATGGTCAACGACGGCCGGCTCTACATCTATACGGCCTGGTGGGTGATCACCTTCCCGGGGCTCGCGATCATGGTGGCGGTGCTGGCCATCAATATGGTCGGCGACTGGCTGCGCGACACGCTCGACCCCACCCTGCGGGTGCTCTGACGGGGACTGCGAAGCGGCTACACTGCGAGCGGATCACCCGGTTCACCCAGGAGTGAGAGGAACATGAGCCAGGTCCACATCGCGCTCCCGAGGGAGAACGTTGCCGACTTCTGCCGGCGCCACCACATCCTGCGTCTGGCGCTCTTCGGCTCCGTGCTGCGTCCCGACTTTGGTCCTGACAGCGACGTGGACGTGCTCGTCGAGTTCGAACCCGGGCACGTCCCCGGGCTGGAGTTCTTCGCCATGGAAGCCGAGCTATCAGAGATCCTTGGGCGCCGTGTGGACCTGAACACACCCGATTTCCTCAGCCGCCACTTCCGGGACGACGTCCTGCGCGCCGCCGACGTGATCTATGCTGCCGAATGAGGACCGCGTGCGGCTACGCCAGATGCTCGACCACTGCCGGGAAGCCGTCGCGCTCGTTGCAGGCAGATCGTTGGAGTCGGTCGCAGCCGACCGAGTCCTTGGGCTGGCACTCGTCCGCCTGTTGGAAGTAGTCGGGGAAGCGGCCGGTCGTGTTTCTCCCGAGACCCGCGCCCGGAATCGCTCGATCCCGTGGCCGCAGACGGTCAGCATGCGCAATCGGCTCATTCACGGGTACGACTCGGTCGATATGGGCATCGTCTGGCAGGTCATCCAGCACGACCTGCCGCCCGTGATCGGGCAGCTCGAGCGGCTCTTGTCTCCTGAAGGCGATGAGCCGGTCGACTCCTGATTGTTTGCCCTTACCGACCGGCGGCGATGCCGGCGCCGAAGGGGTCGGCCCCGCCGTAGCGCAGGCCGGTCGCCGGGTCCACCGTCACCCCGGTCGGGCTGGCGAAGCCGCGCGGCGAGAACGACACCTCGACGTCGACCACGTCGTGCCCCATCTCCCGCAGCGTCTGCCGCGTGCTCGCCGGCAGCCGGTCGTCGACCAGCAGGCTCGGCTCGGCGCAGTCGATCAGCGGGGCGGCGCAGGCGGACTGGATGTCCATGCCGAACTCCACCACGTCGAGCACCATCTGCATGCAGGTATCCATGATGCGCCGCCCGCCCGGCGCGCCCACCGCCAGCACCGGCACGCCGTCACGCGTGGCGACGACGTGCGCCATGCTCGAGGCCGGCCGCTTCCAGGGGGCGATCGAGTTGGCGCGGCCCGGCAGCGGGTCGAACAGGTTCATCGAGTCGTTCAGGATCACCCCGGTGCCCGGCACGGTGACGGCCGAGCCAAAGATCAGCGTCAGCGTCTGGGTGATCGAGACCATGTTCCCCGCCGCGTCGACCACCGACAGGTGCGTGGTGCAGCCGCCGTCGCCGGCCGGCACCTCGGCCACGCCGGCCCGGCGGGTGATCCCCTGGCCGGGAGCCGGCCGCGAGGCGCGACCGAAATCGATCTCGGCCCGCCGCTCCGCCGCGTACGCCTTCGAGGCGAGCCGGTCCCAGTCGACCTCCACCACGTCGGGATCGCCGACGTAGGCGAAGCGGTCGGCGTAGCCGCGGCGGCTGGCCTCGGCGATGCGGTGCAGCGTGGCCGCGCTGTTGACGCCGGTCGTGCGCAGGTCCAGCCCGTCGAGGATGTTGAAGGCCTCCGCGATGGTGATGCCGCCGGCCTGGTAGGGGAGCAGCACCAGCTCCACGTCGCGGTAGCCGATCACCAGCGGGTCCTTGACCACGGCGTCGTAGCGCGCGAGGTCCTCGACCGTGAGGATGCCGCCCAGTTGCTGGACGTGGCCGGCGATGCGCTCGGCGATCTCGCCCCGGTAGAAGCCGTCGCGGCCGCGGGCGGCGATCCGACGCAGGGTGCCGGCCAGCTCCGGCTGCGGCAGCGCCGGAATCTCATCGCCGAAGAGCGGGGCCGGCGGCGCGCCGTTGGCAAGGAAGATCCGCTCGGTCTCGGCGTCCCGCCGGATGATGTGCTGCTGGCTGCCGATCAGCATGCCGCGGTACCAGTCGACCAGAAAGCCGCGCTCGGCGAAGTCGATCGCCGGGGCTACCGCGTCGGCCAGCCCGATCGAGCCAAAGCGCTCGAGCGCCGTCGCCATGCCGGCGACCGTGCCGGGCACGGCCACCGAGAGGGAACCGTAGGCGTTGGCCTGGTCCTTGATGCCGCGGAAGCCGACGCCGTCGGCGCGGTAGCCCTCGGTCAGCTCGTACATGTCCGGCCGGGCGGCGAGCGGCGCGCGGGCGAAGTAGTCGACGACCGCGCGCCGTCCGTCGGCCATCTGCACGGTCATGAAGCCGCCGCCGCCGATGCCGCTCATCCACGGCTCGACCACGCCGATGGCAAAGGCGGCCGTCACCGCGGCGTCGACGGCGTTGCCGCCCCGGTCGAGGACGTCGAGTGCGGCCCGCACGGCCCACGGGTGCTTGGCCGCGACCATCGTGCGCCCCGACACCGCCAGATCACGCGAGATCCGTAACGTCGTCTCCTGATTGGCCTGGTTCACCACCTGGGATCTCCCCTCATGTCGCCGTCGTGGCCGTCAGTGCCGCGCGCCGGCGGCCGGCGCCGCCGCGATCTTCTGGTTGGCGCCCGTCATCTCGGGCAGGGACTCGCCGGCGAGCAGCCGCCGCCGGATCTCCGGCTCGCGCTGAGCCCGCGGCTCGCACAGCTCGACCAGTTCGGCGACGTCGTCCGGCGCGATCACCAGGATACCGTTGTCGTCGGCCAGGATGATGTCGCCCGGGTTCACCACGACCCCGCCGCACTGCACGCTGGTGTTGATCTCGCCGGCCATAGCCAGCGAGCGGGTCGTGATCGGCGAGATACCCCGGCTGAAGACCAGGTACTCCATGTCCTCGATCTCGACGACGTCGGTGGCCGGCCCGTCGACGATGGTCCCGGCCAGACCGCGCAGCTTGGCGGCGAGCGAGGTCATCTCGCCGAAGCAGGCGTGCTTCGTGTCGCCGTTGCGGTCGATGACCAGCACGTCGCCGGCCTGTGCCATGCCGATAGCCGTGTGCACGACCGTGCTGTCGATGGCCATCGCCTTGACGGTGACGGCGGGCCCGCAGATGGCGAACCGCCGCCGGCCGACCGGGCGCAGGGCGATGTCCATGAAGCCGAAGTCCCGCAGATGGCCGATGGTGGCCGGCGGGATGCGGCGCAGCCGTTCGAGCAGCTCCGCCGGGACGGTCGTCTCCGGCCGCACGTTGACGATGATCACCCTCGCGAGTCCTTTCTCCTCAGCGGTACTTTCCCGACCGTGGGCTCAGACGCGCAGCCGTGGGTCGAGGATGTCGCGCAGTCCGTCGCCGAACAGATTCACCGACAGCACGGTGATCATGATGGCCAGGCCCGGCATCGACGTGACCCAGGGGTCGCTCTGCAGGAACTGGCGGCCGGTGGCCAGCATGGAGCCCCACTCCGGGGTCGGGGGCTGCGCCCCGAGGCCCAGGAAGGACAGGCCGGCCGCCGCCAGAATCGCGTAGCCGATCGAGAGGGTCGAATAGACGACCGTGGGTGCGATGACGTTGGGCAGGATGTGCCGGGACAGGATCAGCCGATCGGGCACCCCGACGACCCGGGCCGCATCGACGTACACGTTCTCGCGGGCCGAGAGGACCGACCCGCGGATCAGCCGGCTGTAGCTGGGGATACCGCTCACCCCGACGGCGATCATCACGTTCTGAAGGTTGGTGCCCAGGATCGCGACGACGACCAGCGCCAGCAGGATGCTGGGGAAGGCGAGCATGATGTCGACGACCCGCATGATCACGCCATCCACCAGCTTGCCGTAATAGCCGGCGACCAGGCCGAGCACCGTACCTCCGATGGCCGAGATCGCCACGGCGATGAAGCCCACCGGCAGCGAGATGCGTGCGCCATAGACGATGCGAGCATAGAGATCGCGCCCGAACTCGTCGGTCCCCATCCAGTGGGCGGTGCTCGGCGGCTGGAGCTGCGCCGGAGGATTGATCTTGCTGGGGTTGTAGCGCGCGATGACCGGTGCCAGGATCGCGATCACGACGAGCAGGCAGATGATCACCAGCCCGACGAGCGCCCCCTTGTTCAGGACGAGACTGTGGACCATGCGCCGCCAACGGCTCGAGCTCGGACTCGTCTGCCCCTGGAGCTTGAATCGATCCGCGACGATCGTCTCGGCCATACCGCATCCCTACTCATACTTGATGCGCGGGTCGAGCCACGCATAGGACAGATCGACGAAGAGGTTCACGAACACGTAGATCACGGCCGCGACGAAGATCGTGCCCTGGATGACCGGGTAGTCGCGGCTGAGGACGGCGTCGACGATCAGCCGGCCGAGACCCTGACGCGCGAACACGGTCTCGATGATCACCGCGCCGGCCAGCAGCGATCCGAACTGCAGGCCGACGATAGTGACGACGGGGATCAGCGCGTTGCGCAGGGCGTGGCGCACCACGACGGTGCGCTCGCGCAGCCCCTTGGAGCGGGCCGTGACCACGTACTCCTGCTGGAGGACCTCCAGCATCGTCGAGCGCACCAGCCGGGTGACGGTGCCCGCCGCGATGAAGCCGAGCGTCGCGGCCGGCAGGATGAGGGTCTTGATCCCGTTGCTGCCGGTGGCCGGGAACCAGCCCAGGCCGAAGGCGAAGATCTCGATCAGGATGAAGCCGAGCCAGAAGCTGGGCATGGCCAGCCCGATGAGCGAGAAGAGCATGGCGAGGCTGTCGACCCAGGTGTTGCGGTAGAGCGAGGCGATCACCCCCAGGACGAACCCCAGCAGAATGGCGAAGCCGAGCCCGGCCACGGTGAGCTCGATGGTGTACGGCGCGGCCGTGAGGATCAACGAGCTGACCGAGCGATTGGTCTGATACGAGTGGCCGAGATTGCCCTGCACGGCGTTCACGACGTAGTCCGCGTACTGGACGACGAGCGGCTTGTCCAGGCCGAGCTGGTGCCGCAGGTTGAGGTACGCCTGCTGGGACATGTCACCGGCGGCCGACCCTCCGCCCATATCGCCCAGCAGGACTCGCGCCGGATCACCCGGGATGAGGTGGATGATCGAGAAGGCCAATAGCGACACGCCGATCAGGACCGGAATCGTGACCAGCACGCGCCGTTCGATGTATCGCCACACGCTCGACTCCTCAGCGACCCGCTCGGAGAATCACCGCAGCGTCGCTACCCTCGCCGTCCTCTATGGCTGCAACCAGACATCGTAGAACCATATCCCGCCGAGCGGCTGAAAGTGAATCCCCTTGACCTTCGCGCTCGCACCCCAGAAGACCGTCTCCTCCCACAGGGGGATGACCTCCGCGTTGTTCATGATGTACTCCTGGATCGCGACGTAGTCCTGCTGGCGCTTGGTGCGATCCATCTCGGCGGTGGCGTCGTCCAGCATCTTGTCGAGATCCGGGCGCGGCAGCATCGTCCGGTTGAAATTGGTGCCCTGGATGTTCCGGGAGTGATAGAGCGTTGTCAACACGACCGGGTCGACGTGAGAGAAGTAGATCCGGGCGATGTTGTGCTTGCCGGCCAGGTAGTCGGCCGCGGTCGCCGCGTACTCCAGTTCCTGCAGGTTGACCTTCATCCCGGCGTCGGTGAGGTACGACTGCACGAGCTCGCCGGCCTTGCCCTGGATGTCGTTGGTCGTGATGTAGACGATCTCCAGTTGCTGGCCGTTCTTCTCACGCACACCGCTCGAGCCCTTCTTCCAGCCGGCCTCGTCGAGTAGCTGGGCGGCTTTATTGGCGTCATACGGATACATCGTCTCGACCTTCGGGTCGTACGACCAGGTCGGCGACGAGAGCGGTCCCTTGGCGGTCTTGCGCGAGCCGAACCAGAGCGTGTTCACGACGGTGTTCATGTCGATGGCATAGATGATGGCCTGGCGGACCTTGAGATCGTCGGTCGGCGGCTTGGCCGCGTTCATCGGCAGCACCTGCGGCGAGCCGGGGACGGATGGGAGCATGACCTGGTAGCGTGCGTCGGTCTTGAGCTGCTTGACGTCTTGCGGCAGTACGCCGTCGATGATGGTCGCCTCGCCGCTCGTCAGCGACCCCATGCGCACCGTGGGGTCGACGATGAACTTGAGGGTGATCTGGTCGAGATAGGCGGGGCCCTTGTGCTGGTAGACGCCGGTGGGCCAGTTGTAGTCGGGGTTCTTGACCAGCGTCATCGAGATCTTCTGCTGCCACTCCTTGAACATGAACGGGCCGGTGCCGACCGGGTTCTGGCCGAACCCGTTCACGCCGTATTTCTTCGCCGCCGTGGGTGACACCGGCGAGAGCACGCTGTGCGACAGGTTGGCCAGGAAGGGCGCGTACGCTGCCGTGAAGTTGACCCTGGCCGTCGACGGGTCGACCACGTCGGTGCTCTGGTAGGGGCCGAGGTAGCCGATGGCGGTCAGCGACTTGAGCGCCGGGTCCATGATGCTGTCGAAGGTGTACTTGACCGCGTCGGCGTTGAAGTCGGTGCCGTCGTGGAACTTCACGCCGGTACGGAGCGTGAACTGGTACGACTTCCCGTCCGGCGCCGCCTCCCACTTCGTCGCCAGGCCGGGCAGGAAATCGCCGCCGTTCGCGCCGAGCACCACTAGCTGGTCGAACAGATTATAGAAGAGGCGCCACGCGATCGTCGCCCCGGAAACCCGCGGGTCCATCGTGGGCGGCTCATCGTAGCCCAGCACGATGGTGCCGCCGGAGACCGGATTCCCCTGGCCGGCGGTGGTCGAGGTGCCGCCACTGCCGGTCGAGCCGGAGGCAGGCGTCCCGCCGCCGCTCGCCGCGGCGGTGGGCGCACCCTGGCCGGTCGTCCCGCCGCACGCACTCAGGAGCGAGGAGGCGACACCCGCCAGGACCACACCCGCGGCACCGCGCACCAGCGCGCGGCGCGATACACCACCCGGTCTCGCCGGATCAGATCGGAACTCGCCGGTGTCCATTCGCTGCTCCCCCTTCTTCCCCGCGACTACTTCGCGATCCACGTATCGTAGAAGCCAATCTGCCCGAGCGACTGGGGGTACAGCCCCTTGATGCTGGAGCCGGCACCCCACAGGACCGTCTGCTCCCACAGCGGGATCATCAGCGCCTGGTTCATGATGTACTCCTGGATCGCGATGTAGTCCTGCTGGCGCTTGGTGCGATCCATCTCGGCGGTCGCGTCGTCGAGCATCTTGTCGAGCGTGGCGTCCGGCTTCATGGTGCGGTTGAAGTTCGTCCCGGTGATGTTGCGTGAGCTGAAGGTCGTGGTGAGGACGTAGGGATCGACGCCCGTGTAGCCGATGCGGGCGATGTTGTGCTTGCCGGCCAGGTAGTCGGCGGCCGTCGCCGCGTACTCCAGCACCTGCAGGTTGACCTTCATGCCGGCATCGGTCAGGTAGGACTGCACGAGCTGGCCGGCCTGGCTGTCGATGCTGCTGTTGTCGGTGATGTACGCCAGCTCCAGCTGCTGGCCGTTCTTCTCGCGGACGCCGCTGGAGCCCTTCGTCCAGCCGGCCGCGTCGAGCAGCTGGGCCGCCTTCTGCGGGTCGTAGGGGTACATCGTCTCGACCTTGGAGTCGTAGGACCAGGTCGAGGACGAGAGCGGTCCGTACGCGACCTTGACCGTGCCGAACCACAGCGTGTTGACCAGCGTCTTGCGGTCGATGGCGTAGAGGATGGCCTGGCGCACCTGCAGGTCGTCGGTCGGCGATTTCGCCGCGTTGATCGGCAGGATCTGGGGGACGCCCGGCACCGACGGCAGCAGGACCTGGAAGCTCGAGTTGGCGCGCAGCGTCTTGACCTGCTGCGGCTGGACCCCGTCGGTGATGTTGATCTGCCCGCTCGTCAGGGCGCCGTTGAGCGTGGTCGCCTCCGGGATGAACTTGATGACGATCTGATCGAGATAGGCCGCGCCCGTGTGCTGATAGGTGCCGACCGGCCAGGCGTAGTCCGGGTTCTTGACGAAGGTCATGGAGATCTTCTGCTGCCACTCTTTGAACATGAAGGGGCCCGTGCCCACGGGCTTGATGCCGAAGTTGGCGGGACCGGCGGTCTTGGCGGCCGTCGGTGAAACCGGTGCCAGAATCGTCGAGGTCACGTTGTTCAGGAACGGCGCGTATGCCGACTTGAAGTTGACCTTGACCGTCTGCTCGTCCACGACCTCCGTGCTGTCGTAGGGTCCCAGCGCCCCAATGGCCGACAGAGACTTCAGTGTCGGGTCGACGATGCTGTCGTAGGTGTACTTCACGGCGTCGGCGTTGAAGGGGGTGCCGTCGTGGAACTTCACCCCGGTGCGCAGCGTGAAGGTGTAGGTCTTCCCGTCCGGGGTCGCCTGCCAGGCGGTGGCGAGCCCGGGCTTGAGCTCGCCGGTCTGGCGATCGAGCGCCACCAGCGAATCGAAGAGGTTGATCATCAGATCGGAGGCTTCGGCCGACCCGGACACCCGCGGGTCCATGGTGGGTGGCTCGGACAGAATCCCGAGCGTGAGCGTGCCGCCCGGCGTCGGCGCCGGGCCGCTCGCGGTCGTCGTGGGAGAGGCGCTCGCGCCGGCTCCGGACGTGGCGGACGTGCCGGAGGTGGTCGCCGTGCTGCCGGTGGCGCCGCTGCCGCTCGTCCCGGTGGTCGGCGTCGCGGTGCTGCCGCCGCACGCCGCCAGCAGCGGCGCCATGGCACCACCGGCCGCACCGACGACAACGCCGCGCAGGAGCGCGCGGCGGTTCAGTCGTAGATTCGTCAGACGTCCCGCTGCTGTCATGGTCGAACCTCCTCCTCCACTGAACGCTACCGTCCCGGCGACCGGTGTCTCGACGCACGATCGGGAGCGCTCACGTCAGCCGTCCGTCGCCCGAGAGCGGCCGCCGGTAGCC